>Ga0105856_1000018_pt1 | contig 97927 bp, 76 predicted proteins | sample OrgsoiDNA_201060_FD_89681 | JGI IMG/M metagenome (GOLD analysis project Ga0105856, IMG submission 89681) | Permafrost soil microbial communities from the Arctic, to analyse light accelerated degradation of dissolved organic matter (DOM) -... | ecosystem: Environmental > Terrestrial > Soil >...
GCCATGACTTTTGTTGTATTTTCTCTGTATGGCATTTTTGCTTCGGCTGTTAGTCATAGTGTATTAGGAAATCACAAGGTGATGACCGGCATTCGTTGGGGTGTAGCGCTGGCCTTTACTGCAGTTGGGATTCGGCTGGCGATGGCCGTGCAATAATAAATATTCGTGTTGGATAGCACTTGAAAAAAGCGTGCTTATAAGCGCTATTGGATGTCAGCTTTTGGCACTGAGCTGCCCACAGGACTTCGACTGCTAAGAGCGAGGAGCGGAAGTTCGTAATTGTTCTCATTGGTGAGGGTGTAGTACTAACATTACCGAGTGTTTATCAACGGGGAACACGTCAATTCATCCCTCATGAGTTAGGGGCAGACGGATCAGCAAAGAAGGAGAAGGGTTAGAGATGAGATAAATCTTCCAGAGACAAATCGCGTCTTAATGGATTGTTATACTGTTTTTATTACGTTGTAGGAGACAGATTACCTTCATGTGTGCAAATATTCCTTGTAAATTTTTATGATGGTATTGTGGTTATGTTTTCTGTCCCCTTTCCTGTTATTACTTTGCTTGCGCTATTGGTTTTAATAGTAATGGCGCTATTTCCTGAAAAAAATCGCCACAGCGGTACACTGCGTTTTCTTATCGCCTGCACAGTCCTTCTTTCTGTCAGCACTCTGCGCTGGGAATACGAGTCAGCAATGCTTAGGAACATTCAATCCGTCTTGGCAATACTTCTGCCCCCTCTCGCATGGCACAGTTTCATCTCAATGACTGAAACCAGTAAGCAGCGTCGCTGGGTATTGCTGCTTTTACCCCCAACCATTGCCTTATTGCTCAGGATGGTTTGGCCGGCGGCGACTGATTTCATCCTATTTATCATTTTTACAGGATACGGATGTGGCCTCTTTCGTATTGCATGGCAGGGGGAGCGTAACTTCACGCTGAACCGACTGGCGGAGTCAACACATACGGTAAAGATGGCTTTTTTCGCAGGCTGCTTTCTGTGTATATCTGCACTGACAGATCTTGCGGTTACATTTGACTTTAGCATCACCGGTGGAAAACAGGCTCCGGGTATGGTTGTCATTTTCCAAATGACACTGCTTCCTCTCATCGCCGCGGCTATTGTCAGTGCGGGAAGGACAGCTGTATCAGGAAATGATAAGCGGGAAGAAACGTCCCCCGAGAGTATTGTGGTACCCGCGGGAGAGTTTGAGGAGATTTATAGTAGACTCGAGAAACACGTTCGTGAAACAAAAATTTATCTTAATCCCGACCTAACACTAAGTATTCTGGCCAGAAAAACAGGTATACCAGCACGACATCTTTCAAGTGCAGTCAATTCGGTAAGTCATTGCAATGTATCGCAGTGGATCAATAGCTTCAGGATTGAATGGGCAAAGGAACTGCTGTTAAACACCCCATTGCCTGTGACGGATATAATGTTGGAGTCTGGATTCACTACTAAATCAAATTTTAATCGTGAATTTCTGCGCGTTTCTGGCGTATCACCTACCTTGTTCCGACAGAAGATGCAGCGTAATCAAGCGTAGAATTCAGGAATGCACTGATCTTACGAACCAGATTTTGATGAATATTCGATCTCTTTGCATGGAGGCCATCTTGGCAAACAACATCGTCACCAGGTGATTCTTCATTTAGGATATTTTCAGCGCCGGGTTTACAAAGCTGCATGAAACTGAAATGTGTCGCGCCTTCAACGATCTCATATTGCCTCCTATTTGGATTCATTTCGGCAGCAAGGTATCCAGACTCCTGCCCTGCGGGTAATTCTGCCAATCTGTCCGCCTGTGCAGCTAAAATCAGGACGGGAATATTAATAGCATTCAGACTTTTAGGGGTAAAACCAGGTGCTAATCCTAGATCAAGAGAGACTACAGCCCGGATCCTTGCATCCCTGTTATTTGCGGATATTTTTTCCAGTGAAAGCGTTTCATTTACGCCAAGTTTTTCTGTTAACCGGCAGTCGCCTCGTTTGGGATGGTTTTGACAATCGTGGATAAACAGGGAGGGTTTAAATCGCGCACCCGCTAGCGACATTACCGTCCATCCGCCAAGAGAATGCCCTAAAGCAGCAATACGTCCCTTGTCCGTTGCCCCGAAAAGTGCGGGAGAATCTATGACGAAATCAATAACCCGAGAAATATCGTGCGGACGTCGCCACAACTTTTTAGCATCTATCGGATTCTGATCAAAAGTGGTAGTACCTGGGTGATCCGGGGCGGCAACAATATACCCCTCTGCAGCCATCGCCGCAGCAATCCAGGACAAATTCCGCCAGTTTCCGTTATATCCGTGTGAAATAACCAGGAGAGGATGTACTCCAGGTAATGGTGGTGCATCGGGGTTCACCGTAACGCCAACGAAAGCGGGATTACTTCCTATATTAACTGTTCTTCCCTCAGAAGAAGCTGGATACCACACAGTCAAATTTAGAGTTTCGGACTTTGGGTCTGATAGCGTTATCTGACGAAAGCCTGGAGATGCCTGCACTTGTATGCAGCAAAGGAATACAGACAATAAACAAAAAGCTCGTATGCACATCATAAATAACCCTGTAGAGATGAATTGTGCAACTTGTATATATCAGGTTCGGTATCCGGGCGTCCTGGAACACGATTGAGGTCGTGAATTAGGTTTTTTTCGGAATTTTTCATGTATATCTCTGACATCAGAGTGCCTGAGTATCACTCCTATTTCGAATGACATGCTTACATATGGTGGCGGTGACAATGTCCACTTCTGGCACAAAGCTGCCTACGACCAGGGGCAACTAAGAGCGAGGAGCGGACATTGGTAACAGCATTCCGTGTGAATCAACGGGGAGTATGTAAGGTTAAGGTCACATCTTCTGATCACCGGTTAAACACGACTTGTGCCCGGCTGATAAAAATACTCCGTCCTGCATACCCGACATAAGCTCATGGCAAATTGTCCGGTCAGATAGCTGGCGAGATCACGCTTTATTGCTGGTTTTAAAGCTTCATTTCAATGACGTCTTTGAAGGGGTCAGTTTGGATAAAGAAAATTATTGTACGTTAAGGTGATTTTTTGTACATATGAGCGATGATAGGGGAACTTGACCACGTTGGCAGGCAGCATTGAGTGAGTAACTGACTTCGATTTAAATAAATTATAAGGGCTTCAAATGTTACTGGCACAACTTTCTGGGATGCATACAGTCACACTAAGTGTTTAAACAAGGTTCTGGACTATGGCTAACCCATCAGTTAAGTTTGTTTCCGACCTGTCGATTTCCCCCTGTCAGAGGCCACTTATTTCCGTGTTATGTTTTAAGGATAATTCATGAGTAATGGAGCACAATCATTTTTTAGTCAATTGCTAATTTCCATAATTTCCATATCGTTAGGGTCATTTATTTTTGCTGGAGTTCTAGAGAGCTACAAAAAAGACCAAGGTCTTCAAGAGGAGTTTATAAAGGATTACTTCAGGCCAATGATGGAATTACAAAGTTCTTGTTCATCTTCACACAATGAACTATTTCTAAAGTATGGGGAGTTATCTGGTTCTTATCAGCTCATGTCTAATGAAATAGTACATATGACAGTGACCCCTGATTCAAAATTAGGCCAGTATTATGAAGCTCTTCCAATGTCTATTATTAAAGCAAATACAGAGTTAAAAAAAGGAGTTGAAGATCTTGAAATAACGGTGAAAAAATGCAAGGCCAATTTATTCCTCAAGTATGAAGAGCTTGCATTAGTTACTGGTTCATACCCAGAGTTTAGGGACTTAGCAAAAAAATATACAAATTCGATTAATACCATCTATTCAGAAAGACAAAAAAAAGCTAAGGAAAATACAAAAAATACAGATCCTAATCAGCTAATGCCATTAATGCGGAAATTTATTGCTATGGATCTATCCACCAATGAAAATAAATCCATGCTTGCCAGTGAAATGGAGAGAATATCTAAAATAACAACACAGTATAGTTTAATAATGGCAGAGTATGAGGAGTTAATATTCAAAGAAGATAATGATTTCTTTCTAAGTCTTCATGATCTTTATGCAATAAAAATTAGTGAAAAGTATTCGGGTGGATTTATCAGTTGGGTATTTTAAAACATGATAATTCATCAACTACGACGCTTACTGCGTAGAACGCGTAAACCTGTGAAGGTTATTAATGTGTTAGGTAATGTCCACTCATGGCACAGGGCTACCCACGACAATACCAAAGGGCATCTATGAGCGAAAAGCAGACTTAGCTAAGGCTCTGTTGTTTGGATTTTTATAGCGAACAGAAGTACCTTTGATTACCGATTGGTAATATAACTTTTTAGAATCTGTCCGGCAGAAAGAATATGTTCAACTGTACATTCGCGAGCAGCAGTGGGATCGCTCCCCAGACAGGCGCTTAAAATATGTTCATGTTCATCTTGAAATTTGAGAGTTTCAGAAAGCAATCGATGCTGTAAGATCTCATATCTTTCTATCTGCTCACGTAATTCATTTATCATCTTCAGCAGGCGTTGATTTTTACACTTCCGATATAGCAGCTCATGAAATTCCCGGTTGTATTGTCCCTGTTGTATCGTTTGGGAGGCGCTACCAAGAAGTTTGTGAACAAGCTCTGCTCGCGTAAGAGTTTCAGAGTCCATGTATTGAAGACTCTGAAAAATAGCATCACCTTCCAGTAAAGCCCGGAGTTGATAGATTTCGTCAACATCGTTAACAGTAAGCGTCCTGACTACTGCTCCGCGATTTCTGTAAACGTCAACTAAGCCTTCCCTTTCAAGTTTCTGGATTGCTTCTCTCAGTGGTATGCGGCTGACAGAAAACTTGCTTGCGAGGTCTCTTTCTACTAGCCGATCCCCATCCCGCAGCGAGCCGTTGTTAATTAAATTTTTAAGCTCATAAGCAAGCATGTCTGCGGTTGAAAGAAAAGCCGAACTCATAAAACCTTCTTTACATGATTATTAAATGGTATACCATTATGCCATTAATATGAGCGTTTTGACAATAAATTGCGGTAAATCATGCTCCTTAAAAGGAGGGGCTGAAAGTGGAGGTACAGTTTGGGGGGCATTTCAAAAGTAGTTAATTGCCTAATTTTATTGGTCGATTGATAGTACATTTCTAACTATTAGACATTCAGAACTGGAGCAGAAAATTTATGGAACACAGTTATTCGTCACATATATCTTGGACAGGAAATCTGGGGAAAGGTACATCAGGTTATCGTTCATATGCTCGAACATGGGACATTTCTGTCGCTGGAAAGGAAATAATACATTGCTCTAATGATCCGATACTGGGTGGTGACCCTGGTAAAATGAATCCGGAAGACCTGCTTATATCATCTCTTTCTGCATGTCATATGCTGTGGTATTTGCATCTGGCAGCAGATGCTGGCATCACTGTAATGGGTTATGAAGACTCACCAGTAGCAACAGGTGAGGTTTTAAAAGATGGAGCTGGCCGATTCATATCAGCCATACTCAAACCAAAAATTACTGTAGTAGCCGGTACTGATATTGATGCTGCAACTGCTATTCACCATGAGATCCATAAAGTTTGCTTTATTGCCAGGTCAGTAAACTTCCCTGTGAGCTATGACCCTAAGTTTATCCTCTCTGAGGAAGTGCACTCTGCAACATCGTAAGGCCCAGTGTCTGAATAACGTCGATAAGCGAGACGATAGCTAACAGTGACTGTACCAGCCTACAGTCCGCGTCTCGCTCAAAGCTGTGCGTCAACACCGACTCGCTTCAAAAACAGGCTTAACGTGGGATATTTTCCGTTTCCCAAGCGGACCCCCGATCGCTCAACAACAAAATCTCAACTTGCAGGAGCAAATAATGATGAAACTCCGGTTGCTTTTCGAGGCGGAGTCTGTCGAACCAGACTGGTTCACTGCTGATTTTTTGAAGCAGGTCTCATCGATAGAGTTAGAACATAATATTGCCCAGATAAAAGATACATTCGGGAAGCTGAAAGATATACAGACTACTGAAGGTAAAGGTTTTCTGCGGTTTGAGAAAGCACGAATCCCGATCCTTATCGGGTTTAATAGGGAAACGCAAATTGACGTTTTGTGGCTTGGTGCTCCCCAACTGGAAAATGTCTCACTTGAGGATCTGGCGCGAGAGCTGAAAAGTACCGCAACTGGCGAAGTCTCGGTTTTTGTCACCGTCGATGGACAACCTCTTCTTGATGATAACAGTCAGAAAGCGATGGCCGTTGGTTCGACTTTCAAACTGGTTGTCCTTAAAGCGTATGAGGACGCTTTAAAATCCGGAGAGATCAAAAGAGAACAGGTGGTCACGCTTGAAGACAGTGATCGATCTCTTCCTTCCGGGACACTCCAGGTTCTGTCTGTCGGGACGCCGGTCACTCTGGAGATGCTGGCACAGTTGATGATAAAAATCAGCGATAACACAGCCACAGATATTCTGATACGTATTCTGGGGCAGGAAAGGCTGGAAGCGCTTTCTCCCGGAAACGTACCGTTTATGACCACGCGGGAGCTGTTTCAGCTCATTGCACCTGGTGCGAAAGCCAGCCGGGAGCAATACAGGGTTGCAGGACCCCAGGAACGCCGTCAGATCCTTTCTGCTCTCAACTCACAGGCGTTGCCACGTCCCGATCAGGTTGGACGGACTGCCACCTGGCAGAATGTTGAATGGTATCTCACTGCAAGGGAAATATGTGAACTTCTCCGGAACGTTAAACAAGCTCCGGCTCTTGATGACACTTCAGAACCCCTGTTCGAGGGCATGAACTGGCAAAAGATTGGCTACAAAGGTGGTTCCGAATATGGCGTTCTCAATCTTTCGGCCATCGGGACAACTCGTCAGGGACATGAAATCTGCGTTGTCGTTACTGCCAATGGTGACGGTGCACAACCAGTGGAGCGGATTGCCCCTCTGTTTGCAGACCTGCTTCGGATTGCCGGAACATAAAATAATATATAAATCAAAAGGATGTGATGCCCATGACATTATTTAAAAGATCGGAAAAATCTGGTGACCACCAACGTTGAAGACTTTTCGTTGGGCGACGTCCAGAGGATCTTGTGTCATGTCTTTAATCAGCATCGTGAAGATCGGACAACGAAACACCGGGACCGAAATTTTATGCAAAATGTTGGCGTTCACTGAATGATTTGATCAGCCGGCGATCGGCCTTTGCTTATCTTGCAATCCATCATAGCGAAGGCGCAGTGCGGACGGCTATCGCCAGGCGAAGCCTGAACGGAGTTTTCGCGCGATAACAGGCGGCTCCCCGCCCGTTTCTTACCGCTTACTTATCGAGTTTTTTGATCCCAGCCTGCTGAATAAAGGCACCGCCGAGATAGACCGTGCTCTGACATTTCAGATAAAAAAAAATGTCATCGAGAAGCTGGGTCGTGTTGAGTGGGGATAATCCGGCCCCGCGGCGACTCCCCGCCAGTAAACCACAGATCGTCATCGATAAACGTGACTGTAGTTGTCATCATGCTCCGCTCTTTTTTCAGGATCTCAGCAGTTAAATCCGGAATGACTTCATTTTTAGCTGTATTCAATCACACTAAACTCTTCGTCAATTGTTGGCCCTGATAAATAACTTGTTATGAGTTCAAACTGTTGATCTGTTGCTGAAAATTCGTGCGCACCTTCTGCGTTACGGGTCCGTAATCGGGCTTTACACACCTCATCAGATACTCTTAGATAATGCAGGCGATTGTTGGAGCCTGACTCCTGAATGATACTCATCATCCATTCACGATTTGTTCGCGTAGTTGTGAACGACCGCTTCCGCGTCATTGCAGTCATTCAGTTTGCCAGTAATCGACTGCTGCGGGAGGTGCTCATTAAATCGGGTTTTACCTGACTAGTGCCAAGCAGTAAAAGCGGTCCGCTCCACTTTCTGGTAGTGGGTCCGGGCCACGAACCCATCCTAAGGATTCATACAGGTGAACCGCAGCCCCCATGTCGCCCCAAGTATCGAGTTCCAGTTGAGTGAAATTATGGATAACGGCCTGTGCTATTCCCTCGCCCAGCAGCGTTCGGCCGATGCCCTGTCCTTGCATGCTCGCATCGACGTGGAAGCCGAACAGCTTGGCGATAGCCCCCTCCATACGCTGAATTGCAAGGCAGCCGACCAGTTTGCCATCTACCTCTGCCACTAATTCGATTGCGTTAGGGGTGTTGGCTTGGCCAAGCGCACCAATGGCAGCATCTAAGTTGTCAAAATCCGCGATTAAACCGAAAGAAGCTAATGATTTCTGTACTACAGCCTTGGCACCCGAATTATCGGTAGGAAGAGCTTTACGGATTGACATTGCTACCTCTTGAGTGATTCAGAGCAATGATGCTATGCGAGAGGTCCGCATCAGTCGAGTGAGCGGCATTCTTCCCATCCAACAATTGAACTCACAGCACATAGCAGACTGTAAAGTAGGAGCTACATTTACATTCAGGATGATTGCTGTCCTGCCTTTACCCGGAGTATGGTTTGCGCTTTCGGTTCACCAGAACCCTTTACTGAAACTGGCACGCGAAGGCAGGAAAATGAGTAGCCGAGACCTGGCTAAATTCACGGATATCCAGTTGGTGATTTTGAACTTTTGTTTTGCCACGGGATAACACTATAGGGTAAGGGATGTGGTGATCTGATCCTGATTGCGGCCAAAAGTTCGATTTATTCAGCAAAGCCGTCTAATGGCGAGTGACCAAAGTAAACCCTGTATTGTATGTGTCAATTAGCTGGGTGCTTATCTAAGTGAAAAGGTATTAAACAAATGTCCGCTGTGAGCGATGAGCGGAAGTTCGTAAGGCATAACTTATATCGCTGTGTTTTGATCAAAGGGGAGCAGGTCAGAAAGCCCGGAGTTTCGGACATGGTGGCCGCTTCATGACGTGTTACAGCAGCCTTCGACGATCAAACGTATTACACATCCAGATGCCGGGCTTCTTGTTTTTGAGTATATGAGTCTTGCTGTAGAAGGGTGCCCCGGAATGCGTTTTATCGTATGCACACCATGATCCGGTCACTAAAAACGCAAACGCCTTTCTTGTCAGGACAGATGTGTTCTAAGTAACGTTGACACGGTTTTCCCCTTATTCAGGAGAACGTCATGAACGCTGAAAATATGCGGCTCCCATTTCCTGGAATGTTTGTTTACTGCATTCAGTACGCTAACCCGTTTTCGCATGCAGACGACCAGTGCGAGCTTTTTGGGTTCCCCCTGCGGCAACCCAGCGCTGTCTGCTGAAGCCACCCTGACTTTTCTTTAATTCTATAAGAACAGTGGAACACTTAAGCCTTTATTTATTCTTTCGATGTAATTAACTTTTTTAATGTTATTTATTATCAACCAATGATCTGCATCGCATTAAAATTAGATAATTTTGACTTACCCATGTGTTTACTGTACGAGACTTTCGAAGTAAATATCAGCTACATAAAATCAGACAAAAATACACGCACCTCCGCCATACGTACTGACGTGAATGTCCACCTGCTACTGTCTATGAAAAAATTATGCGCGAAAATTAATGCTAATTTCAATTTTTTTGGGTTTTTAAATTAAATTAAAAGCATGACAATCAACGGATTATCTATTTTATAATGATTCTATTAATTAAAAGTTAAGGTAAATATTTTATCCGCCGATAAATATCCTAGCTCGAAAAGGACAATGCTCTTGAAATGCGAAAGCACAGTGCAAAAACATACTAATATGTTAACAAAGGATTTTATATGATTTTCGCGAAGTTAGCATTCAGTAACTTATCGATAGGTAAGAAATTATTCTCTGGGTTTATAACATTAATTGTCATTACAACGGCCGTGTCGGCTTACAGTATTTACTCATTAAAGGCAATTAATGACAATGCGGCCAAGACAGAAATATCTAATCAAATAGGTCGCTTACTGGAGGTTGCAAAGAGAAATCGACTGACCTATATGCTCAATGGGGATGAGCAGGCAATGAAAGCGAATGGCGAAGCCATCGGCAGTATGCAGGTGCTCGTACAACAACAAAGCAGCGCTGACTGGAAAGGTGATACCCAAGATAAACTTGGAGCACTGGCTGAAATAATAGATAACTTTAAGCAGTTACGGGATGTGTATTACGAAAAAAGTCTTCACAGCAACGCGCTGGTCAATGCAATAAACTCAGACGATGGCCAACATTTCTTTGTTGATCTGCAAAAAACAATGCGGGATAGCGCCGTTGACACCGATGTGCGGAAAACGCTGTTTGAGATTGCGCTTGACCTCGATAGGCTTCATGACACCGTGGGTACACTCATCGCTAAACCTGCCGATGACACCTTGGCGGATTTCAATAAGGCCTATAAGGATGCCGACTCACTTTATTCCGCCAGCATCCCGCAACTTCCTGACGCAGAAAAAGCCCAGGTTGTTTCCGCCTTGGCATATATTCAAAAACTGAAGGCGAACGTAGAAGCCTACTATTCTGCCGCGCCTGAAACGCAAAGAGCTGCCGACAGCATGGTGAAAGGCGCTGATTCACTGAACAGTGCGACAGTGACACTCATTGAAGCGCAGGGGCATGACAATGATAAGGTGATCAAGGGAAGCATTACCCTTATTTCCGCGCTTTCAGTCATCTCCGTCATCGCCGGATTACTGGCCGCAGGCTACATCACCCGGCAGATAACGCGCCCTATCAGCGAAAATCTGGCACTGGCTGAACGTATCACCAGCGGGGATCTCACCTCAGAGGTTTCATCGCATTCGACTGATGAACTGGGTAAGCTGACGCAGACCATGGGCGCCATGAACAGCCGATTGTGTGACATGATCACGGGTATACGGGAGAGCGTCAGTCACCTGGCGAGTGCTTCTTCGCAGATCGCGGTCGGTAATATGGATCTGGCGTCCAGAACGGAGCAGCAGTCTGCCGCCGTGGTAGAAACGGCGGCAAGTATGGAAGAGCTGACCTCCACCGTCAGGCTGAATGCGGATAACGCGCTTCAGGCGAGTAAATTGGCCACCAGCGCAACCCATGACGCGCGAAAAGGCGGTGAAATAGTCAATCAGGTTGTACTCACCATGAATGATATTGGCGACAGTTCAAAGAAAATCACTGATATTATCAGCGTGATCAACAGCATCGCTTTCCAGACGAACATCCTGGCTCTTAATGCCGCGGTTGAAGCCGCGCGGGCAGGTGAACAAGGTAGGGGCTTTGCCGTCGTGGCCGGTGAGGTCAGAACGCTGGCACAGCGAAGCGCTAATGCAGCCAAAGAAATTGAATTGTTGATTAATGACTCAGTCACCCGCATTAGTACAGGCACCGAGCTGGTCAGCCGTGCAGGCGCAAGCATGGAGGACATTGTGCGGTCGGTGACGCACGTGAGTCAGCTCATCGATGAAATATCAACGTCGTCAACTGAACAGAGCCAGGGGATTGAACAGATAGGTAAAGCCGTGACGGAGATGGATTCCACCACGCAACAAAATGCCACGCTGGTTCAGGAGTCCTCCGCTGCGGCGATTTCGCTGGAACAGCAGGCGAAAAAACTGAGCGACATGGTCGCCATCTTTAAGGTCAGAATCCCTCACACAAATGCGCGGAAATCTAATGACCTCTTAGCTGAGGCCAAAACCAGAAGGTCATCGGCCCCTCTCACAATAAATAACACGATGAATGAAGACTGGACTTCATTTTAGATGTTTGAACAGTGTTTATAACATCAGGTTGGGAGCGATGCTATGTCGGCATTGCTCAGTCCGGTTGGTGGTTTGGGATATTCAGCGATTGATCAGATCGCCTAAATCGGACTGAGTTCCCTTCTGGTGATCTACTCTTTGTAGCAGCCATTTAGGGGGCCGTGCGCAGCGCTATTCTGGTATGGCTATCACTACGGAACGGATGATCAAACGCGTGTCTGCATGCCAGAAAATATGCGGGTGGCAGAGTAAGTGGCTGACACGGAGTTAGTATCGCCTTAATGCGGCGGCTAAATATGTTAGCTGCCACTGAAGTTGACAATTCCCTAATATATACTATATTTATAGGTAATATGATTTTAAAATTATTGATAATAATATGCGATATTTTATAAAAAAATATAATATTCTCTTTTGTTATTTTTAATCATAATAAATTACTCTATTTTAGGATGCAACTAAAACATAATGATCCCATTCCTCGTTGAAGCAAATCATTTTCTTTACAGCCATCCTGACAATGTTATTATAAAAAATCCCCCCAATGGGGATATGCAACTTATCGAATATTGTAGAGGTGAATACATTTATAGAAATTATTATATAGGTTATAGGAAGGTTAATGGAATTATTTTGGTTCTAAAAAATAAAAAGCCAATATGGATCATGACCTATGAAGGTGGTGTTTCGAACATTGATACGTCAGATGGCCATGTAAACTCAATCAATAAATTTGTCAGGCAAAATTTGGCCAGATCTACGATTATACAAGCCATCAGAGGCCCGAGCGAATTCCATACAGACAAAATGAGTTACCGTAATAGATTTTTTGGATCAATAAATAAATTTAATGGTATTGAAACGGTTACTGGAGAAGGTAAAGTAATAATATACACCCTGATGTACTCAGGGAGTAATGTGATAATTTAACCGGCATTATTGAATAAATCGAATTTTTGTCATCCAGGATTACATCTCCACCTTTCTGACAACATCCCGGTATCCCGTGAAAAAACAAGACCTGTCAGATACAAATTCATTATGTTTTTTTGGCTTGTTCATATTGATACACAAGCCACATTTGAATTTAATACATTTGTGTCGCGTACAGATTTACGAACACTAAATATAACGGATGTTTATGACTTTAATTCTTATTAACCCCCACCTGCTTTGGGCGTAATACTTTTTCAGCAATGAGCAAGAGGCGCCGGCGTGTAACGAATCTTTGTAACTGGCCGAGTAACCAGTTTTTGCAGCCAGTGATCAGGTAGTTACGGTTAGTATCAACAGCCTTTAGCGCCTGTTTTACCACACTTTCAGGCGACATTCTTTTACCCACCGAAGCTTCTTCGGCATTTACCACCTCAAAAAAGGCGGTGTCTGTTGCGCCGGGGCAAAGCGCCAATACACGGATGCCGCGTGAGCGATATTCAGCCCAAAGTGCATTAGAAAATGACAGCAAAAATGATTTCGTTGCACCATAGACCGCCATATAGGGATCGGGTTGCATCGCTGCTGTAGAGGCTACATTAATAATCACACCTGAACCTCTCACGAGCATTTTGGGCAGCATGGCGTGAGTGAGTTCGACGGGCGCCAGGCAGTTAACTTTTATTTCTTCGTGTTGTCGCTCAATAGATAGCACGTCGAACGGCCCATATGTCGCAAAACCCGCGCTATTAATAAGAATATCGGGATAAAGATTTAATGCACCAAGTCGTGCCGTAATCTGGGCGATGGCATCAGATGCCATCAAGTCCTGCACAATGAGAGTAATAGGTACGCCGTAATTTTTATCTAACTCAGCGGAGAGAGCTTGCAGCTTTAACTCTGAGCGAGCGGTCAGGATCAACGCCACACCGCGCGCAGCCAGTTGTTGAGCGAAGACCCGCCCTATACCCGATGAGGCACCCGTAATCAGTGCTGTTTTGCCTGTATAATCAAAAGAATTCATGCCATGTCTCCTGTTTGCCGATATGCTCATAACAGGATAAACCGTGAACTTAGGTCAACGGTCAAGAATGATTTTATACGAAGGTAGGACGACAACATGAGAATCGGAGAGCTGTGTGCAAAAGCAGAGTTACCTAAAGATACGGTACGTTACTATGAACGGCAGGGGTTGCTGGAGAAAATTCCCCAGCCCAATGGCAGCAACAACTATAAAGTATATTCCGCTGTGGATTTACAACGTTTAAAAATGATCAAACATGCCAAAATGCTGGGATTTACCTTAGCAGAAATTTCTGATGTCTTGGCTGTTTGGGTAGAAGACCGATTTACCGTTGTGCAAAAACAAGCGTGTCTGCAACGCAAGCTTGAACAGCTTGAAGATAAAGAAAAAGCATTGGCTGAGCTCAGGTCCGGGTTGATAAATGCCCTTAACAAGATCGGTCAACCTTGTGAAGACGTATTGTGAACGGGTGGATCACGGCAAAAATGCTAGTCGGGCTGATGTGGAATACTGAACTTGGCCACCTGACGGTTGCTCAGTGCCAGAAGCGGAAGCGGACATTGCAAACACTACCGCGTTTTAATCAATGGGGAGCGGTTCGCGTACCCAGAGCTGTAACACACCACATGTAAACTTCAGATAAAACCCCCTAAAGGAGAGGTAGATCCCCTATGCGAACCCCTGATTATCCTTCTGGAGACGCTGAAAAATGGGCACAGGTCGATACCTGGTTTGCTGAAAAACTCGCCCCCGAAGGACCGGATTTGAAATGCACCCTCGCCAATAACGCCGCTCATGAGTTACCCGCACACGATGTATCTGCCTTACAGGGTAAAATGCTGGAGCTTTTAATCAAAATGATACGTGCTACTCGCGTTCTTGAAATAGGAACGCTCGGAGGTTACAGCACGATCTGGATGGCTAAAGCTTTACCGCAACACGGGCGCGTGACGACCATAGAATTTAATGAGCATCATGCAAACGTTGCCCGCCAAAATATAGATAATGCAGGATTGGCTGAACGGGTTGAGCTGCATACTGGTGCCGCCCTTGATGTGTTACCGATGCTCAAAGCACCCTATGACCTTATTTTTATTGATGCCGATAAAGTTAATAACCCACGCTATCTGGAGTGGGCAATAAAATTGTCCAGGGAAGGTAGTGTGATCCTGGGAGATAATGTCGTTCGTGGCGGTGGTGTGATTGATTCTAATAGTAACGATCCTAACGTGCAGGGATTGAGAGACTTTATTCAGATGATTTCAGAAGACGAACGACTTGAAGCTACAGCAATACAAACTGTCGGTGAGAAGGGGTGGGATGGTTTTATCATGGCGATAGTTAAAGCCATATAGCTATCCCTCTGATTAAATCAGCATTAAGCTGCCGTCAGGTATTTCTTTACACCGTTTCCCGGTTTTCGATAACCTGCCAGGCCAGTGCTAAGGAAGAGTATATGTCTACTCAGGATTTATCCCGAATAGGCGCAGCAGTAGTGAAGCATTTTATTGATGATGGAGGCTATCGTGTAATTAACAACACGACGAGGCCATTACAGGAGAAATTATAATGTGTCTGCAAAACACGTTATGATTCATTAATCATTTCCTTTACACGAAAAAATATTTTAACAAATTGATGTTTTGAACCATTGATGGTTGTTTCATTCCGACAGATATGGTCCGACAATAGATATATTATGTATGTCAAAATCTATTGCTAATGTTGCGCCAAGGGGCAAAGTCAGCATCGGATGGGTATGGCAGCAATCGAAGCCATCGACTATGGGAATTTTTTGTTCGCCCAAAACTTCAGTCAATACTTCATAGGGCGTCCGCCCGCTTCCTGCCGAATCAAATAATTCATGTTTACCAAGGAGAATTGCACCTACTTTTTCGAAAATACCATTCAGTTTCAGCATTGCGAATGAACGTTCGACAGTCGCGATGTCTTTCAAACTATCTTCAATGAACAGAATATCGCCTGGTAATATTTCCGGCATCCATTCACTTCCCCAAATTCCTGATAAGGTATTAAGATTACCTCCAATAACACGACCTTTTATCACCCCCTGGCCTATAAAACGACAGTTATTATTGTAAAGCGTTTTAGGGCGAACCGGTTGTATGTCATCCCAGTTCAGACGCTCGTCAGTCCATGTATTGGGAAGTTTGTATTCGTAGACACCCTTTTGCCGCCTGGTCAGTATGTCAATAAAATATCCATAGGTTAAGTCAACAAGGGGAGGGAATTCCCCAAAGGAAGCAACCAACGCTGGACCATAAAACGTGATCAATCCCGTTTTGGCATAAATACCCGCAAGTAACGCTGTCGTATCTGAATATCCAATGATCACTTTGGGATCGGCCATCAGAGCTTCGTAGTCCAGGAAAGGTAACAAAGAATTGCTGTTAGTTCCCCCTATCGTAGACATCACACAGCGGACTTTCGGATCACGGATAAGTTCATTGAATTCATTGGCTCTCTCAGCAATAGTGCCTGACCGATAGAAATCAGACTTGCCGGTCAAATGACCTGCTTTGAGTCGAAATCCTTTATCCTCCAGGAATCGTTTCCCACGGCTAAAGCGATTTGGGGCGGTGGTTGTTACCGGAGCTGATGGGGAGAAAAAACCGATAGTATCTCCTACCACAAGAGGGTTTGCTAAAAGGGGGGATCTAAAGTGGCTCATATGGAATCCTTGCCGTTATACGCATTCGGGAGAACTGTACAGATGTTATTCTAAAGCCCGAACTCACAGAGTATTTTCTTGGATAGGTATGAAGCTTAGCCAAAAAATTCTTAGACAGAGAATCATATTCCGCAAAAATAACCGTAAGCAAACGTCTCCTGTATGTTCATACACTAATAAAAATTAGAAGCCAAGAATGCGCGCATTCCTGTTGATCCCAGCCTCCGGCAAATGAGTCACCGTCACATCGCCACCGGGTTCCTCGCTATGTTGACCAGGCGATGAACAAGCTCGATACCTTCTTCGACTAACGGCCCGTTTTTGTGGCTCTGGTGGTCAGCGCCATCACAGCGCTGGCCACCGTAAATACCGCAATTATCCAACCCATTGTCCAGGGCGTACCATCGCTGAGCAGGGCCAGCAAAAGTGAAGAAATAATTCCGCTCCCGTATTGCAGCGATCCCATCAGTGCCGATAATCGCCAGCAGCCAGAAAATGGCGTGCCAGGAGGTCATTTTAATCATTTGTCCGCCGACCAGTGGCCCGGCAATGGGCGCAATAGCCATAATGATCATCAGTGTAGAAAGCATCTGCGCTGCACGAGTACGGCTAAACAGATCGCGTATCATGGCTCGTGCCAGCATGGGGCCCGTGCATGCTCCCAAAGCCTGAAAGACACGCCAGAAAACGATGTGCACAATATCAGTCGATAATGCGCAGCCCACAGAGCCTATAACGAACAATACCATGCCAATGAACAGTGGCAGGCGTCGGCATTCTTTGGAACAGTGGTGGTATTGGTTAAACTAATTTATGTGTCATTTCCCCGGGGTCATTCTTGTCAACGTATTATCACGCATGATGTAGTGATGGAATAATGCTGCGGCAGCGTGTAAGCCGACAATGAAATAACCCGTATTGGCAATGAGTTCATGTATTTCTTTCAAATCATGCTGCATCACAATGTTTTCTTCGCCTGCAACTGGCATCGGATAGGAAAAGAATGACCATCCAATGTTGCCATAATACAGTGATAAAACACCAAGTAACGGCAGGCTAATAAACATTAGATACAAAATGCCATGTACTGATTTAGAAATTATGGTCTGCCAGCGCGGTGGGTTAGGGACAATATCGGGATCTTTATGTGTTATCTTCAAAATGATTCGTATTATCATCAGGATCATGACGCTGAAGCCCATAGTATAATGCGCTACCTTCATCCAGTCGCGTGCATTGCTGCCTTTAGGAACAAATCCTTTTAACTCCATCGCGGCATAAGTCAAAACAATTAAAATAAAAATGGTCCAATGAAATAAAATCTGGCTGGGTGCAAATTTTCTAGACATATCATAGCCTCTGGGTTCTGAAAATTTATTATATGCAATATGATTAAGCCAACATTAAGGTTAAAGGAACAGCACATTCTGTTGGAAATAATGAATCAGCAAGTTTCAGTCAACCTATAGCCAAACCGAACAGTGCGCCAACCCCGGACGACATCGTCATCGCCAATGCACTCCAGAATGTCACGCGAACAATACCTGGGAGCAATGGAGCCCCTCCAGCCTTAGCGGCAATCCCTCCAAGAATGGAAAGGGACAATAATGCAGACAGGGCAATAGCAGGGAGAAGCCAATGCGATGGCACTATGATGGCTACCAGCAGCGGTAATATCGCTCCAGCGGAAAAACTCAACGCGGAAGTCCATGCCGCCTGAAACGGGCGCGCAGTGGTGATCTCAGAGATACCCAGTTCATCGCGCGCATGCGCGCCCAAGGCATCATGGAGCATCAGTTGTTTAGCCACTTGTCTGGCTAGCGTCACGTCAAGCCCCCGGCTGACATAGATGGATGTGAGCTCATGATGCTCCGCCTGGAAATCAGTATTTAACTCCGCTAACTCCTCGGCTAACGCCGCTTTTTCCGTATCTGACTGAGAAGAAACCGAGACATATTCGCCGGTTGCCATCGACATCGCACCTGCTACCAAACCGGCAACGCCTGTTAGCAGGATGTTCTGGTGAGTCACATTGGCTGATGCCACCCCCAACAACAAACTGGCGGTAGAGACAATCCCATCATTGGCACCCAGAACAGCCGCTCGAAGCCAACCTATTTTCTCAATGCTGTGACGCTCTCTGTGTGTCATGCAAGCCTCTGGTTATCTTGTAATTTAAAAAATTAATAACGCTATTATAAAGATCTTTATGACGTGTTTTCTTTCTCTTTGATGCCTGTTTGACCGGTATACATTATCTCTGGCTGAGACCCATTAATGAGTTAGTAATTGGAGCAGCAAAGATATATTCATTCTGAATCAAATACAGGAGTAACACTATCTGTTTATCACTCTGATGATGGCGTTACATTCGTGATAATAAGGTGGGTAATTGGTTTTCACCAGAATTATATGTGTGGTTTTGATAAACTAAATAAAAATTCCTTAGCTGATGTTAACCGCTCTGCTAGAGTGGCAACATAACGTGTTTATTTTTTTGTACGGTCATGCTCTCATTCTGGTGGGTGCTGATTGAATGAGTGATTATAGTGATAAATATAATGATAACTATACTCATCTACACTGATTTATTTATGGAGGCTTTGTGCGGAAAAATAAAGTAAGTAATGATGACGGTAATAAATATCAAGAGCGCTTTAATGCGGCAAGAAAAAGCACATGGGTGAGCGTTATTGCGAACTGTTTTCTTACATTAGGGCAAATTTTCACTGGTTTTTTTTCCGGGTCCCAGGGGCTTATTGCCGACGGTATACATTCGCTATCTGATCTCGTTGCGGATTTCGTTGTACTTGTAGCGAATAATAAGAGTAAGAAAAATGCAGATCCAGACCATCATTATGGCCATTATAGATATGAGAATGGGGCATCATTGATCATTGGATTAATATTGATAGTTGTAGGTATTGCGATGTTGTGGTCTGCCATTAATAAAATCAATTCTCCTGCGGATATTCCTCAAGTACATATTGTGGCTCTGTGGGTAGCCTTATCCGCTCTTTTGATTAAAGAAGCGCTGTTCAGATACATGCTCAGTGTGGCAAAGCGAGTAAAGTCAAGCATGCTGGTTGCTAATGCCTGGCATGCGCGTTCTGATGCCGCTTCATCCTTGATTGTTGCATTAGGTATTATGGGTAATCTGTTAGGATTTAAATTTCTAGACCCTATCGCCGCATTAATTGTTGGTCTCATTATTGCCAAAATGGGGTATTCATTTTTATATGATGCATTGCAAGATTTGATGGACCGGGCCGTTGATGTTGAGATTGAAGATGAAATAAAGAAAACGTTATTGGCAACCCAGGGCGTTATTAATGTCCATGAATTAAAAACAAGAAAAGTGGGAGACTTTATCCTCACTGACGTTCATTTGGAAATTGACGGCAACCTGACCGTTAAAGAGGGGCATGATATCGCGGTTTCCGCCCGTAATTCAGTATTGAAAAACCCGCAAATATTGAATGTAATGACCCACGTTGATCCTTATAACTCAAAAGTATTGCCCGTGCATTTATCTCCAGGGAATTGGACACCTGGAAGGTGAAAACGCCAGAGCCTTGCCGGGCGTGAGGTTGATTTGCTCACAGCGGCAGCACGTCCAGCGGCTTGACTTCGCGCAGTACGAAGGTGGTTTGCATCTCTTTAATGCCCGGCAGGCGGCGGATTACTTCCATAGCAAACGTGGAGAAGCTGTCGAGATCTTCTGCGACCACCTGCAACATAAAGTCGGCATCCCCGGCGACGGCGTAGCAGGCGATCACCGGTTTTAATTCACCGACCTGCTGCTCGAAGCGCTGGGCTTCCTCCTCATTGTGGCTGTCGATTTTCACCCGGATAAACGCCAGGATCCCCAGGCCAATTTTTTTGCGGTCAATTCTGGCCTGATACCCGGTGATCACGCCACTCTCTTCCAGCTGTTTCACCCGGCGCCAGCAGGGTGAGGTGGCCATGCCAACGTTTTCAGCCAGATCCTGATTGGTTATCCGTCCGGTGTGCTGAAGCTGACGCAGAATGCGCAAGTCTGCCGGTGTGAATTCTGAATGAGACATAATTTTCCTAATAATGGCGTAATTTAGAAATAGATTACCAAAAACAGCCGAAAATGTGTGTAAAAAGAAAGCACTTACCTGCCGCCTGCGGCTATGATCTCAGGCACTTATCCGCCCCTGAAAGGACCGTCTGTTGAGCACTTCACTTCGCCTTGCGATTATCGTTAACCCTGAACTTTCCCTTGGTCTGATCGCCAATACCGCCAGTGCGCTGGGCATCGGTCTGGCCGCTAAGTTTCCGCAACTCGCCGCCAGTCAGTTATCTGATACACAGGGCAGAACGCTGGATGTCAGTTCCAAACTGCCGGTGCCCATTCTGCAAGCCAGTGCCGAGCAAATGCGTGAGCTTCTGCTCAAAGCGCTGACGTCTGAAGCCGAAAAAGCCGTGGTGCCGTTCCCGGCGTTTGCTCGCGCAATGCACAGTTTTGAAGAGTATGAACAGGCCTTCCCGCAGCGGGATTTGGCCACAGAAACGTTGGATGGTTTAGCGCTGTGTGGCCCGGAAAAATGGGTGAAATCCCTGACCGGGGCATTGAAGTTATTGCGCTGAAAGCATGCGGGAAAATGACGTAAAGAGATGACGGGGCGCGCAATGCGCCCCGAAGTGATTAAAGCACTTTACTCAAAAATGCCTGGGTTCGCGGGTTGGTTGGCGCGGTGAATGACTGCTCCGGTGTGCCCTGCTCCTGAATCACGCCTTGATCGATAAACACCACGCGATCGGCCACTTCACGCGCGAAACCCATCTCGTGGGTGACGATAACCATCGTCATGCCTTCCAGCGCCAGCTGTTTCATCACGGCCAGCACTTCGCCCACCAGTTCGGGGTCCAGCGCGGATGTCGGCTCATCAAACAGAATAATCGACGGTTCCATTGCCAGCGCGCGGGCAATGGCCACACGCTGCTGCTGGCCACCGGACAGGCTTGAGGGCCAGGCATCAATTTTGTCGATCAGACCGACTTTTTGCAGCAGCTTTTCCGCACGGGAAATGGCTTCAGCTTTAGATAACCCTTTCAGTGCCATCGGCGCCATGGTCAGGTTTTCCAGCACGGTCATGTGCGGGAAAAGGTTAAAGCGCTGGAACACCATCCCTACGCTGGAACGCAGGGTATTCAGGTTGGTTTTCGGGTCATGTACCGCAAAACCGTTGACCACCACTTCGCCACCGTTCGGCTTCTCCAGCGCATTTAAACAGCGCAGGAAGGTGCTTTTACCCGAACCCGACGGCCCGATGATACACACCACTTCTTTCTGGGCGACGTCGCACGAAATACCGCGTAGCACGTGGGTTTCGCCAAACTGTTTCTGTAAGTCCTTAACGTGAATCACTTTTGCCAAACCTCTTTTCCATGTGTTGAACCAGCAGCGAAAGCAGGAACGTCAGTACCCAGTAGACCAGCGAGATGGTCAGGTAGGGTTCCCAGTAGGTTGCATAGGCACCGGAAACCGTGCGCGCCGCATAGGCCAGATCGGCAAGGCCGATGGCGGAGGCCAGCGAGGAGTCTTTGACAATAGCGATGGCGTTATTGCCCAGCGGCGGCAGAATGCGGCGAAATGCCTGCGGCAAAATCACCTTGCGCATGGTTTTGCCCCAACCCATGCCCAGCGCCCGTGATGCTTCCATCTGACCGTTGTCAATTGACTGAATCCCGGCGCGGAAAATCTCTGAGACATAAGCCCCGGCGTTGAGGGTGATTGCCACTACGCAAGAGAGGAATGCGCCGTAGTCGGAACGCAGGGTGCGGGCAAACTCTGAAGACATCAAGCCGTGACTGACCAAAATGCCGTCTCGCGGGTTGATAAACAGGGGTACCAAAGCAAAATGCACCACCATGATCTGTACAAATAGCGGCGTACCGCGGAATGCACTGACGTAAACCCGCACCGGCCACTGCACCGCAAAGTGCAGTACCCATTTCCACGGGCCGTCATCGGCGCGTGCCATCCGGCCCAAACCCAGCAATAAGCCCCAGGTGGTGCCTAAAATCACACAAATAATGGTGCACTTGATGGTCATCAGCGCGCCCTGAACAAACAGCGGGGCGTACTCGGAGATGATCTCCCAACGAAATCCTGTCATACCTGTCCTTGTGTGGGGATCGTCGGGATCCCCTGATTAAACGTCATTATTTTGCCGGGAGAGTCGGAACGTTGTTATCGAACCAGGTTGCGTAGATTTTTGCGTAAGTGCCATCAGCGACGATAGTTTTCAGGCCCGCATTGATTTTACCCAGCAGTTCCTGATTGCCTTTGGCCACGGCGATGCCGAAATACTGACGCTGGAATTTGCTGTCGGGTACCAGTTTCAATGCTTTCTCGGGATGGGATTTGATGTAGTACTTCACCACGCCAACATCGCCTACCGCCGCGCCGATGCCATCTTCTGCCAGCTCCTGCAACATCAGCGGTGTGTTATCAAAGCGTTTGATATCCGTGCTATTTTTGCCGAGCGTATCGGAAACCACGATGTCGCCGGTACTGGAGTTCACCACACCGACTTTCTGGCCTTTCAACGCCGCGACGGAATCGACTTTCGAACCGGCCGGTACCACGATAGATTGCTCCGCCGGGAAGTAGGGGGCAGAGAAATCAACCATTTGCTGACGCTTGTCGGTAATGGTAATACCCGAAATGATGATGTCGCGGTCGCCGGAATTAAGTGTCGCGAAGATGCCTTCCCACGGCGTGTTGACCAGTTTTATGTCAAAGTTTTCCGCTTTGGCAATGGCTTTAATAATATCAATATCAAAGCCTTCCAGCTGTTTCTGGCTATTTTCATATTCGAACGGACGGTAAGTGCCACCGGAGCCGACAACGTAGGTTGTCTGTGCCGCGAAGGCTGATGATGCTAAGGAAGAGAACAGACACCCGGCGAGAATAAAGGACTTAAACATAGTCACTCCTGTTTTGTTTGTTGTTTTATGCAATTAATTTGCATAAAAATACACAACTTGACGAAGTGCTTCAACTGAAAACAGCAGAAGTTGCGGTATTAGGTCAGATGGAATGACTTTATTTCAGGGGTTCCAACACCAGTGCCATGGCTCATAAATAAAGCCCCACGGGTTATCGGGTGCAAAGGAGAGGGTAAAGCCAAAGCGGGGAGCGTTGCGGCTCAGCCAGCGAAACGCCGCAGTATCACCAAATATTCCGGTGACTTCATCGCAGCCGGGCGTATTGATATCAACCGCCCGTCCGGTGTGATGTTCACTGCAACCGGGTGGGGCCAGTGAGGTGAAAATAGCCTCGGGCGCGATACCCGCCAACTGTTTCAGACGAATAAGCCCTTTCTGGTACTCAAGGCTACGCCATGCAGACACCAGCAGCAGTTCCACACCGTCCTGCTGTGCTGCCTGTTTCATCTTTTGCCAGGCGGCGGTGGCGGGAGCGGTCAGGCGGTGAGCTTTGCCGGTTTCATCAGTCTCGGCTACCACCAGCTGTGAGGCGTCGATATCCTCGAAAAACGGCAGGGAGCGGGCGGCAATGACTGCCGGATCAATCCCCAACTCACGCAAAATCTGGTCTGTTTTCTGGCGCAACACGGTTTGTGCAGGCGCAACGTTCATGCGTCGTTATTGCCTAAGCGATGCATCGCCTGCGCCATAGCCTGGCCGCTGCTACGCATGGTTTTCTGGTAGTGTGCGGCTGCGCGGACAAATGCCGCCAACAGGTGCTTGTCCTGCTGATGTTGCAGATATTCCGGGTGCCATTGCACGCCAAGACAAAAATCATAACCTTCACATTCGATGCCTTCAATCACGCCATCCGGCGCGACGGCATTGATGCGACAGCCCGCGCCCAGCGTTTTAACGGCCTGATGATGAGAGCTGTTAACCTCGTAACGCAGTGAATCCACGCAGCGGCTCAGCAGGGTGCCTTCGACAATCTCGACGTCATGACGCGCCCGTTTTTTGCCCCCGGCATTTTCAGTATCGACCGTGGTGCTGTGTTCGAGCGCATCCGGCAGGGCGTCGGGAATATGTTGATGCAGCGTGCCGCCAGTCAGAACGGCCAGCAGTTGCTGACCACCACAAATGCCGAGCAGCGGCATATTACGGCGCATTGCCCCCTGCACAATGGCGACCTCGAACTCGGTGCGTGCGGGTTTCAGCCGCACTTGCTCACTGGATTGCTGTTCATTGAACAGAGCGGGAGGCACGTCGAACGCGCCGCCGGTGACCACAATGGCGTCACAGATTGAGAGATACTCATCTGCCAGTTCGCCATGATGGGGCAGCGCCAGCGGCACCGCACCGAGCGCCGCCAGACTGGCCATGTAATTTTGGCGTAACGCATACCACGGAAAATCGGCATATCCACCCGCTTCTTCACTATCGAGTGTGACGCCGATAACCGGTCTGGACTGAAAATTCGTACTCATAGTGATCTGCCGTACCCCGTAGTTAGCCCAAAGAGAAACGATAAGAACAACACTTTATCTCAACATATCAACAGGTCGGGGGCGGAAACAATACAAATCATCAATGTTTTACTTATTCGGAATTTACCTCTGTAATAAGTTCTTTACGGCAGTTCACGCACCACTTTACAAGGTTGTCCCATCGCTAAAACGTTGGCCGGAATATCGTGTGTGACAATACTGCCCGCCGCGATAGTGGTGTTATCGCCAATGGTGACGCCAGGCAAAATAAGAACGTTGCCGCCGATCCACGTATTGTTGCCAACCACAATCGGACGGGCGCTGGTCAGGAAGGGGTAGTCAGGGTCGCCGGTCAGGCGCTCTTTGGCGGACAGCGGGTGAACGGGCGTATAGAACTGGACATTCGGGCCGATCAGCGCGTTGTCGCCGATGGTGATGGTATTGCAGTCGAGAAACACGGCATTGACGTTAATAAAAGTATTGCGGCCAATGCTGACGTGTTTGCCGTAATCGCACCAGAACGGTTGTTCAATCCAGCTCTCTTCGCCATAAGCATTAAACAGCGAGCGCAGCAGCTGATTTTTCTGTTCGAAATCCTGTGAGTCCAGCGTGCTGAGTTGTTTGGTCACTGAGCGCGCGTGATGGTACATCGCCAGCAGTTCCGGGTCGCGGGTGTTGTAAGCTTCGCCGCTGAGTAGCTTCTGTAACTCGCTTTTGGTGAGTTCGGTCATGCACTTCTCCTTGTCGGTTATAGCTCGAGCCAGATAATGCACTGGCGCAGAGATAAATGGTGAGCCTCAATACGAGTGCCCAGCCAAGCCAAACCATTCCTTAATGAGGGTAAAACGTTGCCTTATCTGATGAATCAATCCTTCAACCCGCTTTGCGGATTAGCTGTTAGAATTCATCCAGCTATTAGAAACATGTGAATTCAATTGCTATCGCAATCTTTACGTTGTCCTAAAAACAGCCAGCGGCTATTTTCTGGATAATGATTATGTCTGGTTGAAGGACCTAATTCAGCTGTTTTATCCTCATTTTTACTGCGAAACCAAGAAACTTATGCTGCCACACGCCTCTTCTCACTCTAAACGCCGCACAAGATTGTGGTTTGTTATCGCTGTGATCATCGCGGCAATTCTGGTCTGGTATGTTGCCTTCCACCACAGTTCATCCATGACTGAGGCGAAGCGGGCAGGGCCCGGGCGTGGAGGAATGCGCGGCGGTATGCATGGCGCTGCCATGGCCGGTGCCGTGACGCCGGTGCAGGCGGGGAAAGCCGAACAGGCCGATGTGCCGGTGTACCTGCGTGCGCTGGGCACTGTGGTGGCCAATGCGACCGTGACGGTCACCAGCCGGGTTGACGGGCAACTGATGAAAGTCTATTTCACCGAAGGCCAGAAAGTGGAGCAGGGCCAGTTGCTGGCGCAGATTGATCCTCGCAGTTACCAGGCGACACTGGAGCAGTATCAGGGCGATTTGGCGCAAAATCAGGCGCTGGCGAAAAGCGCTGAGCTGACGCTGGCCCGCTACAAAAAACTCTATGCGCAGGACTCCCTGGCGCGTCAGGATCTGGAAAGCCAGATGGCAACGGCCGGTCAATATGCGGGCGCGGTGAAAGCCGATCAGGCGCAGATTGCCGCCGCGAAGCTTAATCTGGAATTCGCGAAAATCACCGCGCCAGTGAGCGGCCACGTGGGGTTACGTCTGGTTGATCCAGGCAATATGGTCAGCAGCAGCGCCACCACCGGCATTGTCACCATCACCCAAACTCAGCCGATTGCCGTCACGTTCAGCGTGCCACAAAGCAATCTGCAAACCCTGCTCAAAGCCCTGCGTGGCGGTCAGCAGTTGCCGACTACGGCCTTTGATCAGGATGGCAGCGACGTGCTGGGTCAGGGAAAATTGCAGTTTATCAGTAACGAAATCGACACCAGTACCGGCAGCATCAAACTCAAGGCGTTGTTTGATAACCATGATGAAAAGCTCTATCCGAACCAGTTTGTGAATGCCCGCTTACAGGTAGGAACGTTGATGAAAGCCACGGTGATCCCAGCGGCCGCCTTGCAGTTGAGCGCAGCGGGTGATTTTGTCTACGTGGTGAAAGCCGATAACACCGTCGAGCGCCGTCAGGTGAAATCCGGCCCGCCGTTTGGCGATGACAAAGTGGCCGTGCTGACAGGTCTTCAACCGGGCGAACAGGTAGTGACCACCGGTATTGACCGCCTGAACAACGGCAGCAAAGTGCAAGTGGTCACCGCCAGCGCCGCCGCTGAGGCCGCAGCGCCGAAAGAACCCGTCAGTGGTGCAAAGAAAACCTCTACCGGTAAAGACAGCGGGTCGAAATGAATCCTTCACGCCTCTTTATACAAAGGCCGGTCGCCACTATTTTGCTGATGGTGGCGGTGCTGCTGTCGGGCATTTTTGCCTACAACATGCTCTCCACCTCGGCGCTGCCGCAGGTGGATTACCCGACTATTCAGGTCACCACGCTCTATCCGGGTGCCAGCCCGGACGTGATGGCCTCAGGCATTACCGCGCCGCTTGAGCGTCAACTCGGGCAAATGGCCGGCCTGAGCCAGATGTACTCCACCAGCGCCAGCGGCTCGTCAATCATCACGTTGAAATTCTCGCTGGACTTGTCGCTCGACGTCGCTGAGCAGGAAGTGCAGGCCGCGATTAATGCCGCCGACAACCTGCTGCCTAAAGATCTGCCCAATCCGCCGACCTACAAAAAGGTCAACCCGGCCGACAGCGCCGTACTGACGCTGGCCGTGACCTCTGAATCGCTGCCGCTGACTAAAGTGCAGGATTTGGTGAACACCCGCGTGGCACTGAAACTGTCTCAGATCTCCGGCGTGGGTATGGTGACGCTGGCGGGCGGCAACCAACCTGCCATTCGTGTGCAGGTCAATCCGCGCGCGCTGGCGGCGCACAGCCTGACGCTGGAAGATATCAACACGCTGATTGGCAACAGTAATGTCAACGGCTCGAAAGGTGGTTTTGACGGCAAACACCATTCGATCACTATCGATGCGAATGATCAACTGCGCACTGCCGCCGAATACGGCAACCTGATTGTCACCTACCAGAACGGGGCGGCGCTGCGTCTGCGTGACATCGCCACGCTCTCTGAAGCGCCGGAAAACCAGTACCTGTCGGCCTGGGCCAACAAACAACCGGCGATCATCATCAGTGTGCAGCGCCAGCCGGGTGCCAACGTGATTTCGGTGGTGGATGCCATCAAGCAGCAGTTGCCGAAATTGCAGGAAGCCCTGCCGGACTCGGTGAAAGTCACCATTTTGTCTGACCGCACTCAGACCATCCGCGCTTCCATCAGCGACGTACAGTTTGAGCTGATGCTGTCGATTGCGCTGGTGGTCATGGTCACTTTCTTGTTCCTGCGCAATGTCGCGGCGACCCTCATTCCGAGCGTTGCGGTGCCGCTGTCGCTGGTCGGCACCTTCGGCGTGATGTACTTGTGTGGGTTCAGCCTCAATAACCTGTCGCTGATGGCGCTGACCGTCGCCACCGGTTTTGTTATCGATGACGCCATCGTGGTGGTGGAGAACATTACCCGCAGGCTGGAAGAGGGTGAAACGCCGATGCAGGCGGCGCTGAAAGGCTCTGCGCAGATCGGTTTTACCATCATCTCCCTGACCTTCTCGCTGATCGCTGTGCTGATCCCGCTACTGTTTATGGGGGACGTGGTCGGGCGGTTATTCCGCGAATTTGCCATCACGCTGGCGGTGTCAATCCTGGTGTCGATGGTGGTGTCGCTGACCCTGACGCCGATGCTGTGCGCCTATTTGCTGCGCCATATTCCCGAAGACAAACAGAGCCGCTTTTACCGTAAGGGCGGGCAACTGTTTGACAAGCTGATCGCCGGTTACGACCGCATGCTGATCGTGGTACTCAACCACCAACGTCTTACTTTGCTGGTGGCCGCCGCGACATTGGTGTTCACCGGCTTGCTGTATGTGATTGTACCGAAAGGTTTCTTCCCGTCGCAGGATACCGGGATGATTCAGGGCATTACGCAGGCATCGCAGGATGTCTCCTTCGGCGAAATGGGCCGCCGCCAGCAGTTGCTGACCGCCGCCATTTTGCAGGATCCGGCGGTGGACAGCGTCTCATCGACCATCGGGGTGGATGGTAATAACACCAGCCTGAACAGTGGCCGGTTACAGATTAACCTCAAATCCTTTGACCAGCGTGATGAACGCGCCCCGGCCATTATTGCCCGCCTGAAGCAGGAAACGGCCTCGGTGCCGGGCATCGAACTGTATATGCAGGCTTCACAGGACTTGACGGTCGATGACCAGGTCACGCCGAGCCAGTACCAGTTCACACTCGACGATGCCGACAGCGAAAATCTGGTCACCTGGACGCCAAAACTGATTGATAAACTCAGTCAGCAGCCGGAATTCAGCGACGTGGTCAGTAATCTGCAAAATCAGGGGCAGGTGGCTTACGTTGAGCTGGACCGCGATGCTGCTGCGCGCTTTGGTATTACAGCTTCTGACGTCGATACCGCGCTGTATAACGCCTTCGGTCAGCGGCTGGTTTCCACTATTTTTACCCAGTCGAACCAGTACCGCGTGGTGCTGGAAGTGGCACCGCAGTTCCAGCAATCTCCGGCCTCGTTTGAAGATATCTATCTGGCGACCAGCAACACCGACTCCTCCTCTGCGACGGATGCGAACAGCACGTCTTCCACCAGTGCGTCGGGTTCGACCACCAGCACCTCTTCCAGCGGCACGTCCACGACGTCCACCAGTTCGACGGCGGGCATGGTCAAACTGACCTCTATTGCCAAAATCCACATGCGAACCGGTGCACTGTTGCAGGCACGGCTGAATCAGTTTCCGGCGGTGACCGTTTCCTTCAACCTCAAAGACGGTTATTCACTGGAACAGGCACAGGCGGCCATTAAGCAAACGGCCGCCGGGCTCTCGCTGCCGGACAGCATTACCCTGCGCTATCAGGGGGCCGCGTCGTCGTTTGAAAGTGCCACCGGCAATACGCTGTGGCTGATTCTCGCCGCCTTGCTCACCATGTACGTGGTGCTCGGTATCTTGTACGAAAGCTTTATTCATCCGGTGACGATCCTCTCGACGCTGCCGTCGGCGGCTGTGGGGGCGTTGCTGTCACTGCTGTTCGCCAATACCGAATTCAGCCTGATCGCGCTTATCGGCGTGATCCTGTTGATCGGTATCGTGAAGAAAAACGCCATCATGATGATCGACTTTGCGCTCGAAGCCGAAAACAAACACGGCATGTCGCCGCGTGAGGCGATCCATCAGGCCTGTTTACTGCGGTTCAGGCCGATTCTGATGACCACCATGGCGGCGCTGCTCGGCGCGCTGCCGCTGATGCTGGCCAGTGGATCCGGTGCGGAACTGCGCCAGCCACTGGGGCTGGTGATTGTCGGCGGCCTGATCTTCAGTCAGCTGCTGACGCTGTTCTCCACGCCGGTGATTTACCTGATGTTTGACCGTCTGGCGACCCGCTGGAACCCGCGTTTGAAAAGAAAACGTGCGCTTCAGGCTGAAAAAAACCAGGCCAGCCAACCGCCGGCGGGTAATGAATAGATGAATATCTCGCGCTTTTTCATCTTCCGCCCGGTGGCGACGCTGCTGCTGACCGGCGCCATCGTGCTACTGGGCCTGCTCGGTTACCGCCTGTTGCCGGTTGCGCCGCTGCCGCAGGTGGATCTGCCGGTGATCATGGTCAGCGCCAGCCTGCCCGGTGCCAGCCCGGAAACCATGGCCGCCACGGTGGCGACGCCGCTTGAACGGGCATTGGGGCAGATCGCGGGTGTCAGCGAAATGACCTCAAGCAGTTCTCAGGGCACCACCTCGGTGGTGTTGCAGTTCGACCTCGATCGTGAAATTAACGGTGCAGCACGTGACGTGCAGGCGGCGATCAACGCTTCACGCGCCTTGTTGCCAAGCAGCATGCCGTCGCTGCCGACCTACCGTAAAGCCAACCCGTCCGATGCGCCGATCATCATGCTGTCGCTGACCTCGGCCACCCGCAGCAAAGGAGAGCTGTACGACATCGCCTCCAGCCAGCTGCAACAGAAAATCGCCCAGGTGAACGGGGTCGGTCAGGTGTCGCTGGTCGGCTCGGCGCTGCCCGGTGTGCGTATCGATCTGCGCCCGGAAGCCATCAGCCATTACGGTATCTCTCTTGACACCATCCGCTCCGCGATTGCCAACAGCACCACCAATCTGCCAAAGGGGGTTTTGCAAGGCTCAAGCCAGTCCTGGATGATTGAGGGGAACGGGCAGCAAAGCACGGCGGCGCAGTACAAAACGTTGATTGTGACGTACATCAAAGGCGCGGCTATTCGTCTGAGTGATATCGCCAATGTGTATGATTCGGTGGAAGATAAGTACAACGTCGGCTATTACAACAGCACGCCTTCGGTGATGATTGGCGCCACCCGTTCTGCCGGTGCCAATATGCTGGAGACGATTCAGGCCATTAAAACCGCACTGCCTCAGATGGAAGAGAACCTGCCGGGTGACGTCGAACTGCACATCGCGCTCGACCGCTCGGGCACCATCTCCGGCTCACTGCGCGCCACGGAAGTGACTCTCATGGAGGCCACTTTTCTGGTGATTGCGGTGGTGTTCGTTTTCCTGCGCAACTTGCAGGCGGTGATCATCCCGGCGCTGGCGCTGCCGGTCTCGTTGATCGGCACGTGTTCGGTGATGTACCTGCTGGGCTACAGCCTGGATAATCTGTCGCTGATGGCGCTGATCATTGCCACCGGTTTTGTGGTCGATGATGCCATTGTGGTGCTGGAAAATATCACCCGTCACATTGAGGAAGGGCTGGGACCCGTACGCGCCGCCATCAAAGGGGCGCAGGAAGTCAGCTTTACCGTATTGTCGATGACGCTCTCGCTGATTGCGGTGTTTATTCCGCTGCTGCTGATGGGCGGGATCCTCGGGCGCTTGTTCCGTGAATTCGCCGTCACGCTCACCGTGTCGCTGATCATCTCGATGCTGGTGTCACTGAGCCTGACACCGATGCTTTGTGCCCGTTTTCTGCGGCGTAAACCGGCGGTGGAAAAGCGCCAGCCGCGCATTTACCGCATTATTGAGCGGGCGCTTAACCGCCTGCTGGCGAGCTATGCCGCCGCGCTCGGCTGGGTGATGCGTCATCAGCTCATCACTTTGTTCGGTTTGCTGCTGACGATTATGCTCAACTTCTATCTGTATACCGTGGTGGAAAAGGGCTTCTTCCCCAATCAGGACACCGGCATGCTGATGGGCATGATGCGCGCCGATCAGAACACCTCATTCCAGTCGATTCAGCCAAAAGTGCTGCAATACAGCAAAATTATTCAGGACGACCCGGCCGTTGACGCGGTGATGAGTTCGGCGGGCAGCGGCGGTTTTGGTTCGCGTAATACCGCGATGTTCTTTGTGCGGCTGAAAGATTATAAACAGCGCAGCGCCAACGCCAATGAAGTGGCCAACCGGCTGATGGCGAAAACCAGCAAACTGGCCGGGGCGCAGCTATTTTTGATGGCTGCACAGGATTTACGCGTCGGTGCACGCAGCGCCAATGCGCAATACCAGTACAGTCTGCAGGCGGATGATCTGTCGCTGTTGCGCGAATGGGCGCCGAAAGTGAAAGCCGCGCTGGAGAAACTGCCGCAACTGACCGGCGTAGACACGGATTCACAGACCGGCGGCCAGGAAGTGATGCTGACCATTGACCGCGACAAGGCGTCGCGCCTTGGGGTCAATATCAAGATGATCGACACGCTGCTCAACAACGCGTTCAGCCAGCGGCAGATCGCCACCATCTACAAAACGCTCAACCAGTACCACGTGGTGATGAACCTGACCGCCGACTACACCAGTGATCCTGACGTGCTCAATCAGCTGTATGTCATCACTGATGCCGGCGATCAAGTGCCACTCTCCGCCTTTACTCAGTTCAGCGGAGCCAACGCGCCGCTGTCAGTGGCGCATCAGGGGCAATCGGCGACCACCACGCTGGCCTTTAATCTGTCTGACGGCGTGGCGCTTGGCGATGCGCAAGGGCTGATCAAAACGGCGATGGCGCAGATTGGTCTGCCGGACACTATTCAGGCTGGATTTGCCGGTACCGCACAGGCGTTTGACTCCTCGGTCAGCATGATGCCGTGGTTGATCCTCGCCGCGCTGGCGGCGGTGTATATCGTGCTGGGTATGTTGTATGAAAGCTATATTCACCCGCTGACCATTCTCTCGACGCTGCCTTCTGCGGGCCTGGGCGCATTGCTGCTGATGTTGCTGACCAATACGCAGTTGACGGTGATCGCGTTGATCGGCATTTTGCTGTTGATCGGCATTGTGAAGAAGAACGCGATCATGATGATCGACTTCGCGCTTGATGCCGAACGCCGCCTCGGGTTGTCACCACAGCAGGCGATCACTCAGGCTTGCCTGATGCGCTTTCGCCCGATCCTGATGACCACGCTGGCCGCGTTCTTCGGTGCCTTACCGCTGGCGCTCGGCAGCGGCGGTGATGCCGATCTGCGCAGCCCGCTGGGGCTGGCCATTGCTGGCGGCCTGGCGCTTAGCCAGATACTGACTCTGTTCACTACGCCGGTGGTCTATCTGTATATGGACCGTTCGAGCCGGGCGACACGCCGTTTCTGGCATCGCCTGCGTCCTCATGCGTCCTCACCACAGGCCGATTCACATGACTAATTCTCACATGACTGATTCTTTGAAAAGCGAAACGATTCTGATGACTTCCCGTAACGCGCATGCTGCTATTTTTCGTCTTGCGCCTCTGGCGCTGGCGTTGCTGGTCAGTGCCTGTACCGTTGGCCCGGATTATCAGCGGCCATCGGCTCCGCTGTCGCTGGAGTTCAAAGAGGCCAAAGGCTGGACGGCGGCGGTGCCGCAGGACAATCACACCAGGGGCGACTGGTGGACGGTGTATCAGGACCCGGAACTGTCGTCGTTGTTGAGTCAGGTGCAGATTTCCAACCAGAACGTCGCGCAATATGCCGCCCAATACCGGCAGGCGCAGGCACTGGTGACCGAGGCGCGCTCCGGGCTCTATCCGTCCGTTGACGCCACCGTGGGCAGTACCCGCAGCGGGACATCGCAGGCGGTGACTAAAAAACAATCCGCCGAACTCAGCGCCAGCTGGGAGCTGGATTTGTGGGGCAAACTGCGCCGCACGGTCGAAGAGGATAAAGCCAGCGCGCAGGCCAGCAAGGCCGATCTGGCAGACGCCACGCTCAGCGCGCAGTCCGAACTGGCGCAGGACTATTTCCAGCTGCGGGTGATGGATGAACAAATCGCGCTGTATAACCGCAGTATTGCGGCCTATGAGCGTTATCAAACCATTATTCAAAATCAATATACCGGCGGCAATACGTCGCGCGCTACGCTGGCGCAGGCACAAACCCAGCTGGAAAGCGCCCGCGCCTCGGCGTTGCAGGTGCAGTGGCAGCGCGCACAGATGGAGCACGCCATTGCGGTGCTGATGGGCAAACCGCCTGCACAGTTCACCCTGACGGCCCGCGAAATCAAATTCACCTTACCGGCGATCCCGCCGGGCCTGCCGTCGCAACTGCTGCAACGCCGCCCGGATATCGCGGCGGCTGAACGCACCATGGCGTCGGCCAACGCCGCCGTCGGTGTGGCTACCGCAGCCTATTACCCGGACCTGACGCTCAGCGCCAGCGGTGGCTTCACCAGCGACGCTTTCCATAATCTGTTCTCCCTGCCGAACCGCGTCTGGTCGCTGGGGCCGCAACTCAGCCAGACGGTCCTCGACTTTGGCGCGACGAGCAGCAAAGTGACCCAGGCCGAAGCTGCCTATGATGCGCAGGTCGCGGCGTATCGCCAGAGTGTGTTGGGTGCCTTGCAGGAAGTGGAAGATTATCTGGTTGAGCTGCATACCCTTGACGCGCAAACGCTGGCCCAGCAACGCGCCGCCGACGCCGCCAAAGAGTCAGCCCGGGTGACCTACAACCAGTATCAGGCCGGAATGATCGACTATCTCGACGTCGCCAGCACTGAAAACACCAGCCTCTCCCAGCAACAAAATGTGTTGTCGTTGCTCAGCACCCAGATGGTCACCAGCGTGAAGCTTATCGCCGCACTCGGCGGAGGATGGAATGGAGATGTGGGTGAATGACCGGCAGCAGGAATTAGTTTAACAAGAATATTCTTGTTAAACTCCAAAGGAATCGGCTAGGGTGGTCACTCACTCATTTCGTGACAGGATGCCAAATGCCGATTCTCTCCACATTTCATGCGCAGATTGATTATCAGGACAGCGGTTCAGGTGATACGACGCTGTTCTTAATGCCGGGCTGGTGCCAGCCGAAATCTGTCTTCACTGACTTTGCCGCGCTGGCTGCGCCACACTGTCGGGTGGTCAGTATTGACTGGCGCGGGCATGGAAAATCCTCCACGGATGGCAACGATTTTGACGGTACGTCATTGGTTGAAGACGCACTGGCGCTGATTAACCATTTAGGCCTGAAGCGGGTGGTGCCGGTGTCGGTCGCCCATGCGAGTTGGGCCGCCGTAGATCTGCTGGAGCGTTTGCAAGAACGCGCTCCTGCGGCGGTGTTTCTCGATTGGATCATGAATCACCCTGCGCCTGAATTCTTCACCTCCATTGATCAAATGCAACGTGAAGATCAATGGCTCCACGCACGGGATCAACTGTTCGAATTCTGGCTGGCAGGAAGTCACTCGCCGACCATGATTCACCATATGAAAACCGAGATGGCCGAGTCCAGTTTCCAACTCTGGCGGCTCGCCGGTCAGGTTATCCGTGACGCCTATCTTCACTACGGTTCACCGCTGCAGCGCCTCGCGCAACTCAAGAATCCACCGAAAATGTGGCACATTTATTCCCTCGACAGAAATGACGATTACCTGAGCCTGCAACAACGATTCGCGTCACAGCATGACTTCTTCGATGTGAAACGCCTCGAAAACGCCAAAACGCATCTGGCGGTACTGGAAAAACCGCAAGATGTGCTGGCGCAGATTTTGGGAATGTTAGGGGAGGATCGCCAATACGGCACAAAATGAAGTGCCGTATGAGGAATGATAAAGAGGCAAAAACGCCGACGTCCGTCGGCATTTTCGATGAGATCCCACCGTTACTCCTTCCAGCCACCGCCCAGTGCTTTATACAGCGTAATGTCCTGATTCAACTGGCCGAGGCGGGTGGTGATCAGCGTTTGCTGGGTGGCGTAAAGCGAACGCTGTGCCACCAGTACGCTGAGGTAGTTGTCGACACCGGCTTTAAAACGCATTTGCGACAGGTCGAAATTACGCTGGTTGGCATCGGTGTCCTGCTGGCGGGCCAGCACCTCGTCTTTGTAGGTGGCTTCACCGGCTAAGCCGTCTGAGACTTCCTTAAACGCGGTTTGGATCGCTTTCTCGTAATTGGCAATGTCGATTTGCTTGGTGTCTTTGGCAATGTCCAGATTGGCCTGGTTCACGCCCGCATCGAAGAGGGGGATGTTGATCGATGGCACGAATGACCATGCGCCGGTGCCGCCGTCAAACAGTTTACTCAGGCTGCCGCTTTGCGTACCAGCAGAACCGGTCAGCGTAATGCTCGGGAAGAAGGCCGCCCGGGCGGCGCCGATGTCCGCGTTGGCCGCCTTGAGGGTATGTTCAGCCGAGATAATATCCGGGCGTCGTGTCAGCAGGTCAGAGGGCAATCCGGCGGGTGTCGCCGGGAAATTCCAGTTTTTGTCCAGCGTGGCATCGGCCAGCAGGTTCGACGGAATAGTGGCGCCAACCAGCAACGTCAGCGCATCAACATCTTGCCTGACCTGCCGTGTATATTGGGCAATATCCGCTTGCGCACTGCGCACGGTGGTTTCTGCCTGCACCAGGTCCTGCGACGTACTGACGCCCGCGTCGTAACTGCGTTTGGTTAGCTGATAAGAGTTGTTTTGGCTATTGGCGGTGTTGATCGCCAGCTTCAACAGGTCGTTATCCGACGCCAGACTCAGATACCCTGACGCCACTTCAGACACCAGTGTGATTTGCGTGGCGCGCTGCGTGGCGGCGGTTGCCAAATAGGTTTCCAGCCCTTTATTGCGCAAACTGCGCAGGCGGCCAAACAGGTCAACCTCGTAGGAGGTCACGCCCAGACTGGCGCTGTATTGTTGATACGTTACCGGCCCGCTGTTTTGGGTTGAATACAATCCCCCCGGCAGATGCTCCGACGTTTGGCTGCTGCTGGCATTCAGCGTTGGCAGCAGAGCGGCGCGGTCAATCTGGAATGAGGCGCGGGCAGTATCAACATTCAATGCCGCGACGCGAAGATCGCGGTTATTGGCCAGCGCCATGGTGATCAACTGATGCATGGCGGGTTGATTGAAGTACTGCTTCCAACCGATATCGTCGGCTTTAGTCGGTTGGCTGCCGCTGTCTGTACTCCAGTTGCTGGCGACCGGCAAAGCAGGGCGCTGGTAGTCTGGCGCCATGGTGCAGCCCGCCAGCAGAGTCAGTGAAAACGCGCTGGCCAGCGTTAGCGTGAAAGGGGTTTTATTCATGATGAGTCACCTCTGGAGCAGGACGCGCTTTATCGTGTGTTTGGGTCTTGCGGGTGAAAAAATTCACGATCAGCACGTAAAACATCGGTACAAAGAAAATCGCCAGGAAAGTGGCCGTGATCATGCCGCCGACGACCGCCGTACCAATCGAGTGCTGGCTTCCTGCCCCTGCGCCGCTTGAAATGGTCAGCGGGAGGACGCCGAGAATAAAGGCCATCGAGGTCATGATGATCGGGCGGATACGCAACTTGGCCGCTTCCACCGCCGCATCAATGATCGCCATTCCCTCCTTCTCATGCAGTTCTTTGGCAAACTCGACAATCAGGATGGCGTTTTTCGCCGCCAGCCCGACGGTCGTCAGCAGGCCCACCTGGAAGAACACATCATTGGACAACCCACGGATCAGCACCGCACCAATGGTGCCGAGAATGCCCAGCGGCACCACCAGCAGAACGGAGAACGGAATAGACCAGCTCTCATACAGCGCTGCCAGGCACAGGAACACGACGATAATTGACAGCGTATAAAGCGCTGGCGTCTGGGAACCGGAAAGCTGTTCTTCATACGATAAGCCGTGCCACGCCACTTTATAGCCCGCAGGAAGTTTGGCGGCGATCTCCATCACCGCTTTATTGGCGTCCCCTGAGCTGTAACCCGGCGCCGGTGAACCCATCAGTTCAACAGCAGAAACGCCGTTGAAACGCTCATAACGTGGGGAGCCATAGACCCATTTTCCGCTGCCGAACGCGCTCCATGGCACCATGTCACCGCTACTGTTGCGGAAATACCACTGGCCCAAATCTTCCGGGGTGACGCGCGAAGCCGCTTTGCCCTGGATGTAGACACGTTTTACACGGTCGTTGTACATGAACTGGTTGACGTAGGCTGAACCCCACGCCGCCGACAGGGTATTGTTGATGTCGTCCATACTCAGACCCAAAGCCTGCGCACGCTCGTCATCAATCGACAGCTGATATTCCGGTTCATCTTCCATCCCATTCGGACGCACGGCAGTCAGGCGTGGGTCCCCGGCGGCCAGTTGCAGGAACTGATTGCGCGCTGCCATCAGTGCCTCATGGCCCCGGCCGTTGGTGTCTTGCAGGAAGAAATCGAAACCGGTGGCGTTACCCAGCTCCATCACCGCAGGTGGCACAAAAGCAAACACCCGCGCATCTTTAAGCTGCCCAAAGTGCGCCATCGCACGGCCTGCGAGTGCCTGAACTTTAAGATTGCTGTCCTTACGCAGGCTCCAGTCTTTCAGCATCACGAAAGCGATCCCCACGTTCTGCCCACGACCGGCAAAGCTGAAACCATTGGCCGTAAACACAGATTTTACCGAACTGCCTTCCTGGGTCAGAAGGTAGTTGCGTACATCGTCCAGTACCTGTTGGGTGCGCTGGGCTGAGGCATTGGCGGGTAAGGTCGCCTGAACCATCATCACCCCCTGATCTTCATCGGGTAAAAAGGTGGTGGGAACGCGGGTGAACATAAACCCGGTGGCAATAACCATCAGCAGATAAAGCCCCATAAACAGGCGGCGGCGGGAGATCACCGTGGCGACGCTGCGGGTATAGCGCACCGTTCCTTTATCAAAAGTACGGTTGAACCAGCCGGAGAAGCCCTTTTGAGATTTCTCCTTGTCGTTGTGTTTGATGATGGTGGCACATAGTGCCGGGGTGAAAATCAGTGCCATCAGCACGGACAGGGCCATCGCCGACACGATAGTGATGGAGAATTGACGATATATAATCCCGGTGGAACCGCCGAAGAAGGCCATCGGTACCAGCACGGCGGAGAGCACCAACGCGATACCAAATAGCGCCCCCTGGATTTGCTTCATCGATTTGATGGTGGCGTCTTTCGGTGACAGCTTCTCTTCGGTCATCACGCGTTCGACGTTTTCCACCACCACAATCGCATCATCGACCAGCAAGCCTATCGCCAGCACCATCCCGAACATGGTCAGCGTATTGATGGAATACCCCGCCGCCGCCAGAATACCGAAAGTCCCGAGCAGAACCACCGGCACCACCAGCGTAGTGACCAGCGTCGCACGCAGATTTTGCAGGAACAGCAGCATCACGCAGAACACCAGCACGATGGCTTCGATCAGTGTTTTCACCACTTCTTCAATCGAGGCGCTGACCACCGGTGCGGTCTGGTAAGGATATTTCACCTCAACGCCATCTGGCAGGGAGCTTTGCAAATCGCTTAAGGTTTTCTCCACCCCTTTAGCCGTGTCCAGCACGTTGGCACCGCTCGCCAGTCGCAGGGCAATCCCGGTCGATGGGCTGCCGTTAAGCGTTGAGGAGATAGAATAACTTTCGGGTCCCAGTGCCACGTTAGCCACATCACTGAGGCGCACCTGCGAGCCGTCCGTATTCACCTTCAGCAGGATATTTTGGAACTGCTTCACACTGTCGAAGCGGGTTTTACCAATAATGGTTGCGTTGAGTTTGCTGTCTTTAACCGTCGGCAGGCCGCCGAGTGAACCCGAGGAGACCTGAACGTTTTGCGCAGAGATCGCCGTGCTGACATCGCTTGGGATCAGTGAATATTTGTATAACTTGGCAGGATCAAGCCAGATACGCATGGCGTACTCAGAGCCCAGCACCTGGAAGTCACCGACGCCTTTGGTGCGGACAATGGCGTCTTCAAGCTTGGTCACCAGCAGGTTACTGAGGTCGGCGTTGCTCATCTTGCCGTCTTTCGAAATCAGGCTGACCACCATCATAAAGTTGGCCTGATACTTGGCGACACGGATCCCCTGATTAATGACTTCCGTCGGTAACTGCGATTCGGCCAGTGACACTTTGTTCTGTACCTGAACCTGCGCGATATCTGGATCCGTTCCCTGATCGAAGGTGGCAATAATGCTGGCGCTGCCATCGCTGTTACTTTGCGATTCAATGTAACGCAGGTTATCCAGTCCGTTAAGCTGCTGCTCAATCACCTGAACCACGGTGTCCTGCGCCGTCTGGGCCGACGCACCGGGATAGGTCAGGCTGACTGAAATGGCGGGAGGCGCAATATTCGGATACTGGTTAACCGGCAGTTTCATGATAGACAACGCACCGGCAATCATGATGACGATGGCAACGACCCAGGCGAATATGGGGCGATTAATAAAGAAAGTAGACATGCGTAACCCTTATTGCGCGGAGGGATCGGTCGTCGACATATTGTTGTCGGCGGTCGGGGCGCTGGTTTTCCGTTCGCTGGCGCTGACTTTGGTACCGGTTCTGATATTTTGCAGTCCGTCGGTCACCACCCGGTCGCCGTTATGCAATCCTCCGGTGACCAGCCAGTCGCCTGACATCATTTGGCCAGTGGTGATGGGCTGTTGTTCAACCGTGCTGTCCGGTTTTACCAGCCAGACATAAGGGGCGCCTTTCACATCATGCGAAATCGCTTCCTGCGGGACCAGAATGCCTTTGTCATCAACGCCCTGTTGCAGCTCGGCATGAACAAACATGCCCGGCAGCAACTCATTGTGCGGATTAGGGAAGGAGGCACGCAGGGTCACGGTACCGGTGCTTTGCGACACGGTGACTTCAGAGAATTCCAGCTTGCCCGGCAGGGCATACTGGCTGCCATCTTCAAGCGTCAGCGTCGCTTTGGCCGCGTTGTCACCCACCGACTGTAATTGACCTAACGCCAGTGCGCGGCGCAGCCGCAGCAGATCCAGTGAAGATTCGTTGACGTCAACGTAGATAGGGTTGAGCTGGTCGATGGTCGTCAACTGCGATGTTTGCCCGCTGGTTACCAGTGCACCTTCCGTAAACAGCGAACGGCCAATGTGGCCTGAGATAGGGGCGTAAACTTTGGTGTATTGCAAATTAACGCGGGCGGTTTCTACATCGGCGGCGGCTTCACGTTCGGCGGCGAAGGCGTTGTCATAATCCTGCTGGCTGACGGCGTGCGCCTCGACCAGCGGTTTATAGCGTTTGGCTGTGGCGGCAGCACTTTGCCAGGTGGCCATCGCGCGGTCGTAAGCCGCCTGGTAGGACGTTGGGTCAATCTGATAGAGCTGATCTCCGGCTTTGACTTCGCCGCCTTCGACGAACAACCGTTTTTGAATCACCCCGCTGACCTGCGGGCGCACCTGTGCGCTGCGAACGGCGGTGGTACGGCCGGGTAAGCGGGTCGTGAGGGCGACGGATTGGGAATGCAGTGTGACGACATTAACTGCCGGTGGTCGGGCCGCAGGCGCGGCAGATCCGGCGGATCCGTCACACGCACTCAGCAGGACCAGGGTACTGAGTGAAAAAACCTTCAGGCGCATAGAATTGGCTCTCTGTGAGATTTGAGAACAATCATTCTCAATAAGTGCCTCACTCTACGCCAGCCGGTGATTTCGCTCTGTAAACTTATCGTTATGACCGATGACGGAATACGTCAAAAGATAAAAGGCTCGTGAGCCTGTAAACCCTGTTTTACTAAGGTTAAAGAGGAATAAAACAGAACATCTAAAAAATGATCAGACAAATTATTAAGTGACGAATGGCGTTACAGTCAAATTTTCAGAGCAATACACTGAGGGCGTGATGCGTTGTGGATGTTAATGTTCTGTGATGAATATCACGAAATTTAATACTTATTAATGGCGGACTGACGCGCTACTTTGTGATTTCTGTCACTTACGTCGCCAAACTGTGATCCCTTTCATACTCCTGACTACTATGTCTATACAACTATACATTCTATGACTTTACTCAATTAACGGCGTTTTTTTCGTCAATTGACTCAGGGGAAACGGATGATGAAATTAGGCAGCAAAATCCACGATTTGGGTAAAGCGCTGATGACGCCGATTTCAGTGATCGCCGCTGCGGGGATTTTTCTCGGGCTGGCGGCGGCGTTACAAAATCCGGCGGTGACCGGGGAGGCGTTCGCGCAGATAAAATCGCTGCAACTGGTGATCGGTTTTATTCGTCAGGTATCGGGCGCGCTGTTTGCCAATTTACCGCTGTTCTTTGCCGTCGCCACGGCCATGGGGCTGGCCAATGCAGAAAAAGCGACGGCAGCCTTTGCTGCAGTGATTGGCTTCGTCGGTCTGCACGTTGGCGTTAATTATAGCCTGCTGGCGCAGAACATTACGCCGGAGACCATTACCGTCGCCAAACTCACCGCCAAAGGCATGACTGAAAGCGATGCGATGATCTATGCGGCGGAGTTCACCAATACGCTGGGGATCTTCACCTACAACATGAGTGTGCTGGGCGGGGTGCTGGTGGGGTTGATCACCATGTGGCTGCACAACCGCTTCTATACTATCGTGCTGCCCACGGCGATTGCCTTCTTCGGCGGACGGCGTTTTGTGCCGATTATCACAGTGTTGGTCCTGCCGATTGTCGGCGTGCTGATGTCATTAATCTGGCCAACCATCGCGCAAGGCATTCAGTGGGTCGGTGAACTGATTGGCCGCACCGGCGAGATCGGCACCTTTATTTATGCTGCTTCTGAACGCCTGCTGATCCCAACAGGTTTGCATCACATCATCAATGAAACCGTGCGTTTCACCCCGATTGGCGGAGTGACGACAGTGGATAACCAAAGCATCGTCGGGGCGCTGAATATCTTCAATGCGTCGCTGGCGGATCCGGGGGCAATCACCGATCAGGTCACGCAACAGGCCACGCGTTTCCTGGCGCAGGGTAAAATTCCGGTCATGATGTTTGGGTTACCGGCCGCGGCGCTGGCGATGTATCACTGCGCACGTCCCGAACATAAAGGACGCGTTAAAGCGCTGATGCTGGCGGGGGCGCTGGCCTCTTTCACCACCGGTATCACTGAACCACTGGAGTTCTGCTTCATCTTTGTCTCGCCGGTGCTGTACGTCATGCATGCGGTACTGACCGGCATTTCGTTTGTGCTGATGCAGATGTTCCACGTGATGATCGGTAACGTGCAGGGCGGGGCGATCGACTTCCTGATCTTCGGCGTGTTGGGCGGCGCGAAAACCCACTGGTGGTATCCGCTGATCCTGGGGATCATCTATGCCCCGATCTATTACTTCAGCTTCCGCTGGGTGATCTTGCGAATGCAGGTCAAAACGCCGGGGCGTGAAGATGAGAATGATGCCGAAGAGCGCGCTAAACCGGCGCAGGGTAACGAGAAGACCAGGAATATTATTCTGGGGCTGGGCGGCGAAGGCAATATTGCACAGGTCGACTGCTGCTTTACCCGTCTGCGGGTGAAGGTCAAAGACATGGCGCAGGTTCAGGACGATACCCTGCTGAAAACCGGTGCGATGGGCGTGAAGCGGGTTACGGATAATGACGTGCATGTGATCTACGGACCGCAGGTCGAACAGGTGGCAAATCTGGTGAAGGCGGAGCTGTCCGGGATTAGCTGACAGAGCCGCCAGCACATCTCAAGGCTGACCCTCTGGTCAGCCTTTTTTTATGTCTTTCACCTCGGCCCAAATCGTAAAACTGTAATGCTGCTGATTGTAATAGACATCGGACACTTCGAAGGCTTTGCCGTCGGTGAATTCAGACACCGCACGCGAGTGCAGTACCGGTTCATCGCGTGACAGATTCAGCGCCAGCCGGATTTGATTGGAGGGCAATTCGGCTGAGATCTCTTTATTGCTGCCCGCCGGTTCGAAACCTTTTGAGCGCAAATAGGCATATTTGGAGTGGGTCAGGTGTTGCCGCGTCATGTCGGGGAACGGGTCAGCCAGCAGCCAACACTGCTCATAGACAAACGGCTCCTCCCCGAGCAGACGCAGGCGCACCATAAAATGCATCTCCGTTCCCACCGGCACATTCAGTGCGGCAGCGATCTCCGCATTGGCGCTGATCCGTTTGAACTCCAGCACGCGGTTTTCAATCGGTTGATTGATCTCCACCGCCAGTTCACTGGCGGTTAGATGGCGGTCGAGCGGCAGGTTCACTTTGGCGATGTGGCGTTTTTTGACCACAAAAGTACCGCGCCCGCGAAAGCGTTCCACCCGGCCCTGCCGCACCAGATAGTCCACCGCTTTGCGTGCGGTCATGCGCGAGACGCCATAAATTTCGCACAGCGCCGCTTCGGTTGGGATCGGGTCACCGGGCTTGATCTTACCGGCGGAAATTTTTTCAGTAAGCTGCTGTTCTATCTGTAGATACAGCGGTACGAACGAGGTTTTGTCGAGTTTCATCAGCCCTCCGGTTAGATGCTTAATTGTATAGCTGAGTATACATTTGGACAAATAAACCGCGGACTTTTGTGCGCTGTGAAGGGTTTTAGGTGAATAAAAGCAAAACAACCAAACCCCGTATGAAAGGGGTTTGGTTTATACAGATACCGTCAGTTTACTCAGGCAGTAACGCGGATGAAGAGAACAGGCTGCCGCCGTCTTCCTGACGTTTGAAGCGCCAGCAGTGCTGATGATATTTTGCCACGCTGTTACGGTGCGCGACGCTGATTACCGAGGTGTCTGGCAGCTCGCTCACCAGCAGGCTGTACATGCGCTGCTCGGTTTCATCGTCCAGCGCGCTGGTGGCTTCGTCGAGGAACAAAATAGCCGGCTGAATCAGCAGGGCACGGGCGAAGGAGAGACGCTGCTGTTCGCCCGGCGACAGGCGCTGGCTCCAGTTAGCATAATCATCCAGCACGCTTTGCAGATGCGGCAGGCAGCATTGATCGAGTACTTTATTCAACTGGTCGTCAGTGTAGTCACGGCTGGAATCGGGGTAACTCAGCGCTTCGCGCAGGGTACCAATCGGAATATAGCTGCGCTGCGGCAGGAACAGATGTGTTTTCCCCGCAGCAAGATGAATACTGCCCGTGCCGTAAGGCCAGATACCGGCAATGGCGCGCAGTAACGTCGATTTTCCGCAACCCGACGGGCCGGCGATCAGGACGCGTTCACCGGCATTCAGGCTGGCTGAAACATTGCAAAACAGCGGGCTGCCGTTCGGCAATTTCAGGGTTAAATCATCGAGTTGCAGATCAACACGGTCCGATTCACGCACGCTGATACCGCGTGGCTGCGCGTTGACCTGATCGATCGCCGCATTGAAACCGGCCAGACGGTTAACGCAGGCTTTCCAGCTGGCGAGATCGGAGAAGGCGTTGATAAACCACGAGAGTGAGCCTTGTACCTGACCAAATGCCGAGGCGATTTGCATCAGCGCACCCATCTGAATAGCGCCGGAGAAGTAGCGCGGTGAGGCCACCAGGATCGGGAAAATGTTGGCGAACTGGGCGTAGAAGGTCGATGCCACGTTCAGGCTACGGGTGACCTTCATGATCGACCACCAGTTGGTTTTAATCGAATCAAACTTGCCGGTCAGTTGTTCGCGCTCGCTTTTTTCCCCGTGATACAGGGCAATGGCGTCGCTGTTTTCACGGATACGGATCAGGCCGAAACGGAAGTTCGCTTCGAACCACTCCTGGTTAAATCCTAAGCGAACCAGCGGCTTACCCACCCACCAGACAATCACCGAGCCTACCACGGCGTACAGCAGGGCAAACCACAGCATATAGCCGGGAATCGTGATCTCATGCGAAGAGATGGCGAAGGTTAACGGCCCGCTGATCGACCACAAAATAAACACGAAGGAGAACAGGGTCACCACGCTCGACAGCAGCCCAAGCGTCAGGGAGAGGGTGCCGCTGGTCAACGCATTGAGGTCATCGGAGATACGCTGGTCGGGGTTATCCACCTGATGCTGATACTCGGTGTAATAATAGGCGTGATTGCCCAGCCACTTGTCCATATACTCTTGGGTCATCCAGCGCCGCCAGCTCATTTGCAGGCCCTGCGTCAGGTAAACTTTATAGATGGCAATGACAATAAACAGCAATGCCAGCCAGGTGAATTTAAACAGCTGGGCTTTGAACACCGGATAGTTTCTGTTTTGCAGGGCGTCATAAAACACCCGGCTCCATTCATTGATTTGGACGCTAAGATAGACGCTGGCCAGTGAAAGAATAACGATAGCAGTCAACATGCCCCAGGCACGCCACTTCTCTTGCGAGAGCCAATAAGGCTTAATCAACTGCCAGACGGCACGCCACGGTGCCGATTTTCCAGGTTTATTAGTCATAATTGCCATGTTTAAAGATATTTAGGTAGTGATGCGTAATCATCCCAGAATGAGTGAGCCAGCGCGAGAGGGCAATGGCCTACATGTAAGGATGTTTTTCCTGCGGTAAAGTTCAATTCCGCATTAAGAAAAGGGTGTTTGATGAGAGTGGTGTTGAGTTTGCTGCTGATGGCAGGATGGTCGTTCAGTCTTCAGGCATTGGCGAAAATCGATGAACCTGATATCAACGGCGATTGCCTGAAAGCCGGGATTTATGCCTCCGCAGGGAAAGTCGCCTATCAGCAGGGCCAGTTCGATAAAGCCCGTGAAGTTTTTCGCGATCAGGTGGCATGGAGTGAATTTTGCCACAAACCGCAGGAGAGCATCGCCACGGCTTATAACAACATTGCGCTGACCTATATCCGTCAGGGGCAGTACCGCAAAGCCAAAGCCTGGCTGATGCTGGCGCCGGAAAATCAGAAATCCCAATACAATCTCAGCCAGATCAAACCGAAGCTTGATGCCCTGCCTGCGGCCGAGAGCGTGGCGGGTGAGTACTGGCAATATGCCGGCTACGGCAACTGGAATGAAGTCAGTGTCAAAGCGGAAGAAGCACAGTTTAGAATCGATTTCAGCGGCATGTACATGGGGCTGATGTCACTCTACTACGGTCCAAACACCGGTGAGTTTTCGGTCGTGACGGCGGTCAAAGAGGGCAAAGCGGAGTATCGCGAGGCTGACGATAAAAATGCCGGTGGCGGTCAGTGCGTGGTCAACCTGGATTTCGCCGCCGAACAGGTCAATCTACACACCATTGGCGACTGCGGATTTGGTATGAACGTGCAGGCTGAAGGGCCATTTGTGCGGGTAATGTGATCTTTTTTCGGCAACAGACGTTGTTTGCCATATCTCCAACCCCCTCTGTGAAGGGGGTTGGAGGGCAGTCATAATCAGAACTGAAAATTTACTGCGGCCACTTCATTTCACCCTTCAATACCTTGGCGCTCATCAGCAGCGAAGAATCATCCTTCAATTGCGGATAATGGCCTTTCATCGCGGCGATGAGGGCGGTGGAGTCTTTGGCTTTCGGCAACGCTTTTTCCAGCGTCAGCAGATAGTCTTTAGTGAATTTAACCGACTCCAGCGTATGCGGTGCGCCCGGCAGGAAATGTCCCGGTACGACGGTGGACGGTTTCAGTGCGGTGATCTGATCCAGCGCAGCAACCCACTGCTGACGAGATTCAACCGTTTGGTTGTCGGCCACCCACAGATGCATATTATTGCCATCAACCAGCACCCCGCCGACGACGGCTTTCAGCGATGGGATCCACACGAAGGTACGGTCGGCGACCTGACCTTTCACTTCAAATTTTTTGCCTTCCAGCTCAAAACCGTTGCCTTTCAGTGCTTCAGGGACAATCACTGCTTTCGGCGCATTGTCTTTTAACTGCGGGCCCCAGAAAGCGACTTTGCCCTGTTTGGTGGCGTTGATCTCATCGATGGTGGCCTGAGTGGCAAGGATTTTAGCCTTCGGGAACGCCGCGTGGATCACATCCAGACCGAAGTAGAAATCGGGATCCGACTGGCTGATATAAATCGTGGTCAGGTTTTTGCCGCTGGCTTTGATCTTCTCCACCAGTTTTTCAGCGTCGTTGCGCTGGAACTGTGCGTCGATTAACACCGCGTCTTTTTCGCCGGTGATGATTTCAGATGACACCGGGAAGATGCTGTTTTCACCCGGATTATAGACGTCCATTTTTAAATCGGCGGCGTGGGCGGACAGGCTGGTGCCGAGCAGTAACGCAGCGGTCAGGGCGGATCTTTGCAAACGTATCGTTTTCAAACATATGGCTTTCAGACGCATAAGACTTCCTCAGAGAAAATAGTGAAGCAAAAAATAACCTTTGGTAAGCACCTACTGTACGTTGCATAAAGCGAGAGAAAAACCGGATAATACGCAACTGTTTGTTGCATAAACCGGACATATCCATGGACAGAATTACCGCTGCTGAAGTTTTTGTCGCCATTGTTGAACGCGGAAGTATGGTCAGTGCCGCCGAGTCGCTGAATATGTCGCGGGCGATGGTGACGCGCTATTTATCGGAGATGGAAAAATGGTCCGGCGCACGCCTGCTGCACCGTTCGACCCGCAAACTGAGTTTAACGGATGCCGGTGAAAATACGCTGGCGCGTTGCCGGAAAATGCTGGCGGTGGCGGCGGAGATGGTCAGCGTTGGGGAAAGTCAGGACGACGCCCTGCGCGGATTATTACGCCTGAGTTGTTCGCAATCATTCGGCCAGGGGGCGGTGGTGATCGCCGTGGCCGAGTTCTTGCGCCGCCATCCGCAGGTCAGCATTGATCTGCAACTGGAGAGCCGGGCGATCAATCTGGTGGAAGATCGCATCGATCTGGCGCTGCGCATCACGAACGATCTCGATCCCAACCTGATTGCCCGCCCGCTGGCGCAGTGTCCGTCAGTGGTGTGTGCGGCACCGGCCTATCTGGCGGCCCAGGGTACGCCGCAAAAACCGCAGGATTTGGCGCTGCATAACTGCCTGACCTACAGCTATTTCGGTAAAAGTCTTTGGCAGTTTGAGCGTGATGGTGAGAAAACGGCGGTGCCGGTCAGCGGCAATCTCAGCGCCAATGAATCACTGGTGCTGCTGACTGGCGCGGTGGAAGGCGCAGGCATTGTGATGCAGCCTTATTACTCTGCCGCGCCGCTGGTCGCCAGCGGGCAACTGGTGGCGTTGCTGCCGCAGTGGCAGCCGCAAAATATGGGCATCTATGCGATTTACGCTTCCCGGCGGCAAATGCCTGCTGCATTACGGGCATTGCTGGACTTTCTGGTGGCGTGGTTCGCCGGGCATCCTCGCTGGCTGTCGCTCACGACTGAAAAATAGTGCGCTCAACGCGGCCAGCACTATTTTTTGAAACCTTTACACACATTTTCATAACCCCTTAAACATCATCAGATTAGTTCTAACTGCATGGCAATTTGTGCCGTCGTCAACCGTCAAAACTGGCCAAAAGTGTGATCTGCATGGTATTTCTGTGCCCCTATGCAACATTGTTCTAACAATAATAAATAAACCAACGGGGAATTTTATGCCTGTTTCACTCCTGGCGCTGGCGTTGAGTGCATTTGCCATCGGCACCACCGAATTTGTCATTATGGGGTTGTTGCCCAATGTGGCGAACGATTTACAGGTCAGTATTCCGCTGGCGGGCTGGCTTATCAGTGGATACGCGCTGGGCGTGGCGATCGGCGCGCCTATCATGGCGGTACTGACCGCCAAATTACCGCGCAAGAAAACCCTGCTGTTGCTGATGGTGATCTTCATCTTCGGCAACCTGATGTGCGCTCTGTCGTACAGCTACGGCTTCCTGATGCTGGCGAGGGTGATCACCGCGCTCTGTCACGGTGCCTTCTTTGGTATCGGTGCCGTCGTCGCCGCTAATCTGGTGGCCCCTAACCGCCGGGCTTCTGCCGTGGCACTGATGTTCACCGGCCTGACGTTGGCCAATGTGCTGGGCGTGCCACTCGGCACCGCACTCGGGCAGGCACTGGGCTGGCGTTCCACGTTCTGGGCCGTCGCGATCATCGGTGTGGCCTCGCTGTTTGCATTGTATAAAAATCTACCGGATAAAAAAGACGAAGAGCCGACCGACTTACGCAAAGAGATGGGGGCGCTGCGCGGGCTGGGACTGTGGTTATCGCTGTCGATCACCGTGTTTTTCTCCGCTGCGATGTTTGCGCTGTTCACTTATATCGCCCCAATGCTGACGGAAATCACCGGCGTTTCCGAGCACGGCGTCAGTTGGACGCTGTTGTTGATCGGTCTTGGTTTGACGATAGGTAATGTGGTTGGCGGGCGTCTGGCGGACTGGCGACTTGGCGCAACCCTGACGCTGATTTTCCTGCTGATCGCCGTGTTCTCGGCGCTGTTCAGCTGGACCAGCGTGAACCTGCTGGCGGCCGAAGTGACGCTGTTTTTCTGGGCGATGGTCAGTTTTGCCGCCGTTCCGGCGTTGCAGATTAACGTCGTGACGTACGGTAAAAACGCGCCGAATCTGGTCTCTACCCTCAACATTGCGGCCTTTAACGTCGGCAATGCGCTGGGTGCCTGGGTCGGCGGAGCAGTGATTGCCCGTGGTCTGGGGTTGACTGCCGTACCGTTGGCTGCCGCCGGTCTTGGTCTGGTAGGGTTTGTGCTGTGTATTGTGACTTTCCGCCGTGCGGCGAAGAAAGCGGAAAAAGCCGTAGCCTGAGGTTCAGGCTAACGGCATAACATCATGTCCAGGGGGCAGGTTTGATGAGAACCTGCCCCCTGATCTATTCAGTGATTTTATGACTGCACCCGCGCCTGTTCAAGGCGCTGAGCAAACCGCTCTGCCTGCTGGTGGCAATGTTCGATGAAAGTCGTGACCAGCGCCGAGGCCGGGCGGTGCAGCGGGCGGATCAGGCTGACGGTGAACGGCACTGGCAGGCTGAATTCCCGCACCACCATGCCACTGTCGCCTCTTTCGACATAGTCCAGCGCAGTCAGCGGATTGACTATCGACACCCCGACGCCTTCGCGCACCATGCTGCACACCGACGCCGCACTGTGGGTTTCCATCACCAGACGGCGGTTCACCTGATGTTCATTGAACAGCGAATCGAGCAGTTGGCGGTAGCTGTCGGTGGCTGACAGGCTGATAAGTTGTGACCGGAAAAATCCTCTGGCGTAAGACACTTTTTAGCCGCCAATACATGCCCGGCGGGCAGCACGCACACTTCATTGAGCGTCAGCAGCGGTTGCCGCTCAGTACCGGCTGGCGTATGGGTATTTTCGGTCAGCCCGAGGTCATGGCGCTGCGCCGACAGCCACTCCTCCAACAGCGGTGACTCCTGCGGCACAATGTTAAAACTGACGTCCGGGTAGCGGTCCAGAAAGGGTTTGCACACCGCCGGCAGCAGGGACTGGCTGAACACCGGCAGGCAGGCAATGGAGAGCTGCGCCTGTTCAAACTGGCGGATGCCTTCTGCGGCGCTGACGATGCGGTCCAGCCCGTAGTAGGAACGCTGCACTTCTTCGAACAAACGCAGGCCTTGAACCGTCGGAAAAAGACGGCCACGCAGGCGCTCAAACAGCTGTAAATTCAGCAGCTTTTCACAACGTGCCAGCTCACGGCTGACCGTTGGCTGAGAGGTATTGAGCAACGCCGCCGCTTCGGTCAGGTTACCGGTGGTCATCACGGCGTGAAAAATTTCGATATGGCGCAGGGAAATGGTGGGCATCAGGTTCTCCGCAGAGGAGTTTTGGCTGGCAATATCCATATCATAAATGAATAGACTGGTATGAAACAGATATTTTCAAGCAAGAGAGGGATCGGCGATACTCAGGTCAACTTCCTCTTTGCCGATCTCAGGACTCTCTATGCCACGCGCCTTAAATGATACTTCCACCGCGCTGAACGCTGCCAATCTTCTGGCACTGACGCAGCAATATGGTTGCCCGGTCTGGGCGTATGACGCACAGATCATCAGTGAGCGTATTGCCCAGCTGCGCCAGTTTGATGTGATCCGTTTTGCGCAGAAAGCCTGCTCGAATATTCATATTCTGCGCCTGATGCGTGAGCAGGGCGTGAAGGTGGATTCCGTGTCGCTCGGCGAAATTGAACGTGCGCTACTGGCGGGTTTCAAGCCGGGCCGTGACGCCAGTGAGATCGTCTTCACGGCTGACGTGCTCGACCAGCCGACGCTGGATCGCGTGACTGAGTTGGATATTCCGGTGAATGCCGGGTCGATTGACATGCTGGGGCAGATTGGTCGCCAGAAAGCCGGGCATCCGGTGTGGCTACGGGTTAATCCGGGCTTCGGTCACGGTCACAGCCAGAAAACCAATACCGGCGGCGAAAACAGCAAACACGGCATCTGGTATGCCGACTTACCCCAGGCGCTGGCCGAAATTGCGCGTTATGACCTGAAATTGGTGGGCATTCATATGCATATCGGGTCCGGCGTGGATTACTCCCACCTTGAACAGGTGTGCGACGCCATGGTGCGGCAGGTGATTGACATTGGTCATGATATTGAGGCGATTTCAGCCGGTGGCGGTTTGTCGATCCCTTATCGTTTCGGCGAGGAAGCGATTAATACCGAACATTATTACGGATTATGGAACCGTGCGCGTGAGCAGATTGCTGCTCATCTCGGCCATGCTGTCCATCTGGAAATTGAACCGGGCCGGTTCCTGGTCGCCGAAGCCGGTGTGCTGGTGGCGCAGGTCCGCGCGGCGAAAAACATGGGCAGTCGGCACTTTGTGCTGTGCGACGCCGGTTTCAATGATTTGATGCGCCCGGCGATGTATGGCAGCTATCACCATATCTCGCTGCTGCCTGCCGATGGTCGCGACCTTAGCGGGCAGCCGCTGATCGACTCGGTGATTGCCGGTCCGTTGTGTGAATCCGGTGACGTCTTTACGCAGGAAGCGGGTGGCGGCATTGAGACATTCCCGCTGCCGCCAGTGCAGATGGGTGACTACCTGGTGTTCCACGATACCGGCGCGTATGGCGCATCGATGTCATCGAACTACAACAGCCGTCCGCTGCTGCCGGAAGTGCTGTTTGAAAACGGCGTACCGCGTTTGATTCGCCGTCGCCAGACCATCGAAGAGTTACTGGCGCTGGAACTGATCTGATTCTGGCCGGGGTCCGCTTTCCTTTCAGCGGTTGGCGAAGGGCCCCGGTAATACCGATTCACGTAATTTCAATTCACCGGTAAAGGGCACAATCGGTGCCAGCGGTTGGCCTTCAATCAGCCGCAGCGCCTGCGCAATGGCCGCGGCTATCATGGCGTCAATCGGCAAGTAGACCGTTGACAGGGCCGGATGTAAATAGGCCGCACTCGGTTCGTCATCAAAGCCAAACAACGAAATATCCTGCGGCAGGCGGATCCCCGCCTGATGCAGTGCTTTCATCGCCCCCACCGCCATATCATCGTTACAACAAAACAGCGCGCTGAAACTGACGCCGGAATCCAGCAGAGCCTGGCAGCCGAGATAGCCGCTCGGCACGCTGCTGTCGCCATAGGCCACGCGTAATGGCTCGAACGGTAATTGATGGTGCGCCAGCGCCGCTTTATAACCTGCCAGCCGCGCCTGGGCGGTCGGGGTGCGCATCGGGCCAGTAATACAGGCGATGTGATGATGACCCTGATTAATCAAAAAGTCAGTGGCTTCGAAGGCTGATTGCTGCTGTTCAAAGTAGACGCAACGCTCGTGGGCGTCGGGCAGCGCGCGGTTGACCACCATCAGCGGGGTGGACAGGGTGCCGAGCAGGTGCATCAACTGGTTGTCGGACATGAAGCGGGTATAGAGAATGATCGCATCACAGCGCCGGTCAGCCAGCAAATGCACGGCCTGAAGTTCATCCTCCGGGGTGTCGTGGCCATCGGTAACAATCAGATGCTTACCGCTGCTCTCCGCCAGTTTGGCTGCCTGACGCAGTAAGCGGCCAAAGTAGGGGCCGTCGAAATTGGAGATAACCAGCCCGAGGCTGTGCGAGCTGTTGGTCGCCAGCGACTGCGCCAGAAAATTGGGCCGGTAGCCAAGTTCATCCATGGCGCGGAACACCGCGTCACGGGTGGTTTGTTTTACCTGCCCGGTGCTGTTTAGCACCCTTGATACCGTCGCTTTCGAGACACCCGCACGCAACGAAACGTCTAACATGGTTACCATCGCTTTCTCTTCCCCGCATCCGGCTCATTAAACATAACTTTATCACAGCTCGGCGGTAGGGAAGGGGAGCAAATCCGTCAGTTCGCCGGCTCTTTTTGCGCAAACATCTCGCGGCGCAGCAGGACAATTTCCCCGGCCAGATCCCGACACAGCATGGCGGTCATCAGATGATCCTGCGAATGCACCATGATCAGGTTAACCGGGATCTTGCCCGTCCCTTCATCCAGGCCGATCAACTGCGTCTGCACTTTGTGCGCCTTGCGGGCCGCGTCATCCGAGGCTTTCAGCATGGCGTCGGCTTCCTCCCACTGCTGTTTGCGTGCGCACTGAATCGCCATCATGGCGTTGGATCGCGCTTCGCCCGCGTTGATCAATAATTCCATTACCGTCTGTTCAAGGTCGAATTCCATCAGATGCTCCAATTGGTATGCCAAATTTGGCTGAATTCATCATATTGGAATTCCAATATTCACATGTGAGAAGCGGATCACAGAAATTAACCACCATTACGCTATTTTTTGGCATACCAAATTGCGAATGCGCTGTACGCACTGGATAATTAGGAATACCTCAGAAACGGACTCTGACCATATTTTCGCGACAGATAACCACTCTGGCAGCCCTGCATCTTTCTGCGCGAAATAAACACCCAATAGCTCTTAAGAACAGAAGAGGTGGCGTCATGTCTTTAAAGGACCGTTTGATCGACTCGCTCGGAGGATTTGCTAATTCATTTAACAGCCTGCGATATATTATGGCCATCAAGGCGGCGTTTATTACCCTGATGCCGGTTATTATCGTCGGGGCATTCTCGGTGTTGATCTCCAATATGGTGATGGATCCGAAAAATGGTTTAGCGCATTTTGACATGTTCTCCTGGCTGGCGACGCTCAAACCGATCATGAGCAGCATTAATTATGCCACGCTGAGTTTTCTCACCATCGGTGCGGTATTTTTAATTGGTATTGAGCTGGGGAAAATTAATGGTTCACGTTCATTATTTCCCGGACTGCTGGCGGTTATCTGCTTTATTGCCGTCACGCCAACCACCGTCGACATGATGGTCAATGGCCAGATGCAGGAAGTGAAAGATGTACTGGCGAAGCAATTCTCCGATACCAAAAGTCTGTTCCTCGGCATGTTTATTGCCATTCTTTCGGTTGAAATTTATTCCGCGCTGGAAAGGGTTAACCGCCTGCGTATTAAAATGCCGGAAAGTGTACCGCCAAATGTCTCGGCGTCTTTCTCGGCTCTTATTCCCGCCATTATTACCGTGGTGATTATCGCCACCTTCGGTTTTGTTTTCCATCGCGTGACTGGCATGTATTTGTACGATGCGGTGTATCAGGTGATCCAGCGTCCGCTCGAATCCGTGATGCAAAGCCTGCCGGGGATCCTGCTGCTGATGTTTGTCGCGCAGCTGTTCTGGGTGATCGGTATTCACGGCAACCAGATGATCAAACCTATCCGCGAACCGCTGCTATTGGGCGCGATCATGGTCAACATGACGGCGTTTGAGCAGGGCCATGAAGTACCGAACATCATCACTATGCCGTTCTGGGATGTGTATATGAGTATCGGCGGTTCCGGTTGCACCATCGGCCTGCTGATGGCGGTGATGATTGCCTCACGGCGCAAAGAGATGAAAGAGATCGCCAAGCTGTCGATGGGACCAGGCTTCTTTAACATCAATGAACCGGTGATCTTCGGCATGCCGATCATGCTCAATCCTATTTTGGCGATTCCGTTCATTATCACGCCGCTTATCACGGGCACCATCGGCTACTTCGCCACCAGCCTCGGCTTTGCCGGGCGCGCCGTGGTGATGGTGCCCTGGACCACGCCGCCGATTATCAACGCCTGGCTCTCCACCGCCGGTTCCATGGGGGCGGTGGTCACTCAACTTGGCTGCATTGTGGTATCGGTGCTGATTTACCTGCCGTTTGTGAAAGTGGCGTCACGCCGCGCTGAGCAAGCACAACGTGATGCCACCGGGCAGAAACAGAAAAACGCCGCGACGGCATAATCAGGCAAAAGAGGAACATTATGAGCAAGGTTTCAATCGCCATTCCTGAAGGGTTTATTCTCGGCGCGGCGGCTTCCGCCTGGCAAACCGAAGGCTGGAGTGGCAAAAAGTCCGGTCAGGATTCCTATCTCGACCTGTGGTACAAAAACCACCGTCACGTTTGGCATAACGGCTATGGCCCGGCGAAAGCTACCGATTTTATCAACCGTTATCAGGAAGATATTGCGCTGATGAAGGCCAGCGGGCTGACGCATTACCGTACCTCAATTAACTGGTCACGATTTTTCACCGATTATGAATTGGGTACGGTAGACGAAGAGTATGCGGCGTACATCGATAACTATCTCGATGAGATGAAACGTCAGGGCATCGAGCCGATGTTGTGCCTGGAACATTATGAATTACCGGCGTATTTGATTGAAAAATATGACGGCTGGAGTTCGAAAAAGGTCGTCGAACTGTTTGTGCTGTATGCCGAAAAAGTGTTTGCGCGTTTTGCCGGAAAAGTCAGCCGCTGGTTTACCTTTAACGAGCCGGTAGTGGCGCAGACGCGGGTTTATCTGGACGCCATCCGCTGGCCGTTTGAGCAGAACACCGCTAAATGGATGCAGTGGAATCATCACAAAGTGCTGGCGACCGCCAAAGTCGTCGAACTGTTCCGCCGCCAGGGCTATGACCAGCACGGCAGTATCGGCGTTATTCTTAATCCTGAAGTCACCTATGCCCGTTCATCGGCGGCGCATGACCAACAGGCGGCGCATTTATACGATCTGTTTTATAACCGGGTCTTTTTAGACCCGATGATCAAAGGGGAATATCCGCAGGCGTTGCTCGATTTATTGCAAAAGCACCACGTACATTTCGATTATTCAGAGCAGGAACTGGCGATTATCCGTAATAACACCGTGGATGAAGTGGGTATTAATCTTTATTACCCGCACCGGGTTAAAGCCCCGAGCCGTGAATGGAATAAAGACACCCCATTCCACCCGGCTTTTTATTACGAACATTTCGAACTGCCAGGCCGCCGGATGAATAGTTCACGCGGCTGGGAAATCTACCCGAAAATTGTGTATGACATGGCGATGCGCATGAAAACGGAGTACGGCAATATTCCGTGGTTTATTGCCGAGAATGGTATGGGTATCGAAAATGAAGGGCGATTCCGGGACGCGGTCAGCGGCGAAATTCAGGATGATTACCGCATTGAGTTTGTCGCTGAACATCTTTACTGGGCGCTAAAAGCCCGTGAAGAGGGTTCGAATTGCCAGGGTTATATGCTGTGGGCCTTTACCGATAATGTGTCGCCGATGAACGCCTTTAAAAACCGTTATGGTCTGATTGAAATTGATCTCGACGATAACCGTAATCGCCATCAGAAAAAGTCATCGCACTGGTTTAAATCACTGGGTGAATCCGGTGTGTTGTCATTAACGCTGGATGACGAAGATAAATAACCGAGGGAATCGCATGAAACGTATCGTATTAGCCTGTTCGGCAGGCATGTCCACTTCGCTGGTGGTCACCAAAATGGAAAAAGAGGCTGCAGCGCGGGGTCTGGAATACAAAATCTACGCGATTCCCGAGCAGGAGTTGCGCGATGAGCTGGAGCAATATGCGCAGGATGTGGTGGTGGTACTGCTCGGCCCACAGGTGCGCTTCAAGCTAACCGAGAATAAAAAACTGACGGATCACTACAACATCCCGATCGCCATCATAGATTCGGTGGCTTATGGCACGCTGAATGGCGCGAAGGTACTGGATCAGGCCCTCAGTTTGCTACACTAGGCGTGGCAAAAAATCCGGTATACCCATCAGGTATGCCAGATCCGATTCATGGTTTTCGGGTATTAGGGTGGAAGTGTGGAAAAGGGCGCGATGTCGCAAGAGCGTAAGCAGTATCAGGAAATAGGCCATGACCTGCGGGAGAAAATCCAGCAGGGGCATTTTGCTATTGGCTCGCGTTTACCGCCTGAACGTAACATGGCCGAAACCTACGGTGTCAGCCGCACTATTGTGCGCGAAGCCTTGCTGATGCTGGAGCTGGAAGGAACGGTGGATATCCGCCAGGGTTCCGGCGTGTACGTGATCCGCATTCCGTCGGCGGAAGAGGGGCAGGATGACCTGCTCTATCAGGGGCAGATCGGGCCTTTTGAAATTTTACAGGCGCGGCAGTTGCTTGAGAGCAACATTGCCGCGTTTGCCGCCAAAATGGCGACTAAAAATGACATCGAAAATCTGCGTCGCACGCTGGAGCAGGAGCAGAGCGCGATTGTTGCCAATGACGAAAGCGGCGATAACGATCGCCTGTTTCATTTGCTGATCGCCGGGGCGACACAAAACCAGATGTTGCTCGATTCGGTAAAAAACATTTGGCTGCACCGCGATTCCAGCCCGCTGTGGAAGCAGTTACACAGTCACATTGCTACCCGCGGCTATCGGCTGAAGTGGCTGGCGGATCACCAGAACATTCTGGCCGCACTGCGCCGCCGCGACGTCATGGGCTCGTATCAGGCGATGTGGCAGCATATGGAAAACGTCAAAAATACCCTGATGGAACTCTCCGACGTGGATGCGCCGGAGTTCGATGGTTATCTGTTTGAGTCGGTACCGATTTTTCAGGGCAAGATGGTTTGACTGAGGTGTTCCACTGCCTGGGTAGTGGGGCCAGTCACCGAGTGCCGGCGCACCAACGTCGGGCTGAACATATGGGTGGTTTCCGGCAGCGGCTGGCCGTTGGCAAGCGCCAGTGCCAGTTGTGCAGCCTGATTCGCCATGGCGACCACCGGATACCTCACCGTCGTTAAACGCGGGCGCAGGTAGCGCGAAATCAGTACGTCATCAAAGCCAATCAGTGATATCTCCCCAGGGACATCAATGCTGTTATCGCTTAACACCGACAGCGCACCGGCGGCCATCGAGTCGTTGTAGCAGGTAACCGCCGTGAATGTCCGCCCCAGCCCCAGTAAATCCGCCATCGCCTGCTCGCCACCGATTTCATCCGGTTCGCCATAGGCAATCAGTTTGTCGTCCACCGGAATGTTGTGCTCTTTCAGGGCATCGAGATAGCCTTGCAGGCGGTCTTTGGCATCTGAAATGCCGTGGTTGGAACACAAAATGGCAATGCGCTGATGGCCATTCTGGATCAAATGGCGCGTTGCCAGCCATGAGCCGTGGCGGTCATCGAGCGCGACGCAGCGTAGTTCGAAACCGGGCAGGGTACGGTTAATCAGCACCATGCCGGGGATTTGTGTCATCAGGCTTTGCAGTTCGTCATCCGGCAACATCTTGGCGTGGACCACCAGCGCCGCGCAGCGATGGCGGATCAACTGTTCAATCGCCTGACGTTCTTTCTCGATATTATGATAACCGTTGCCGATCAGCAGAAAATTGCCGGTGGCATAGGCCACCTGTTCCACGGCTTTGACCATGGCACCGAAGAAGGGGTCTGAGACGTCCGCGACAATCAGACCAAGGGTTTCGGTTGACTGCTGCGCCAGTGCGCGGGCATTGGCATTGGGATGATATTGCAGATGTTGCATGGCGCTCTGCACGGCTTCACGCGAGCTGTCACTGGCTTTGGGGGAGTGGTTTATTACGCGGGAAACTGTCGCGACGGAAACCCCCGCCAGTTTTGCAACATCTTTGATGGTAGCCATTACACGTCCAAAATTTGTGTGAGGGTAAACGTTTACACTACCAGTTTTGCGGAAAAAACGCGGTGGGGCAAGGGGGACAGATCGCAACTTTGTGATGCAAGGCAATGTTTTGTCGCCTGAGCAACAGCAGAGCAAAATTAAATAACACCCGCTTTGCCTGCGAACACTGCCGATTATCGATATTTGTGCTTTGAGTTCCGGCTGCCCACAATGCTATTTTTAACCCTATTCACTTGCCTATAATAAAAATCCCATCTGAGAACAACATGACAATCAAACGCTATCCGCAATTGGCTCATTGGGGAGCCTACACCGCCGTGGTTGAAGACGGGCGGTTGATCCGCTGTGAACCTTACTCTGCGGATGCCGATCCTTCGCCGTTGCTCGACTCCATCGTCCCGCTGGTTTACTCCGATAAACGTATCCGCAAACCGGCGGTGCGCCGTTCGTGGCTGCAAAAGCGCGAAAACAGTGACCGCACGCTGCGCGGTAAAGAAGATTTTGTCGAAGTTGACTGGGATCTGGCGCTGGATCTGGTCGCGGAAGAGAACAAACGCGTGCGTGATCGCTACGGCGCCTCGGGCATTTTCAACGGATCGTACGGCTGGTCCTCCGCCGGTCGCCTGCATCACGCGCGATCTCTGGTGCGGCGCTTTTATTTCACTGGCGGCGGCGGGGTCGATCAGCAGGGCAACTACAGCTGGGGATCGGCGCAGTTTTTCCTGCCTTATGTGATTGGCACCTTTACACCGATGACCGGTCGGGTCACGTCGTGGCCAAGCGTGGTAGACAATGCCGAGATCCTGTTGGCCTTTGGCGGGCTGGCGCTGAAAAACGCGCAGGTGGCCTCCGGCGGTGCCGTGGAGCACACGCTGAAACCGGCGCTCGAGCAGTTGGCGAAAAAGGGCACGCCGGTGATCAACATCAGCCCGATGCGTGATGACTGCCCGGCATTTTTGAATGCTGAGTGGATCCCAATCCGGCCGAATACTGATGCCGCATTGATGATGGCGATGGCCTTCGAAATTCAGCGTCAGGGCGCGCAGGACGATGCTTTCCTCGCCAGCCACTGCGTTGGGTATCCGCAACTGGCGGCCTACCTGCAAGGGGAAACCGACGGCGTGGCGAAAACCCCGGAGTGGGCGAGCGACATTACTGGCATCCCGGCTGAGCGTATCGCCCGTTTGGCGCAGCAGTTGATTGGCGTGCGCAGTTTCATCACCTGTTCTTATTCGGTGCAGCGCGCCCATCGCGGCGAGCAGCCGTACTGGATGATGATTGCGCTCTCGGCGATGCTCGGACAGGTCGGTCTGCCGGGTGGCGGCTTCTCCTTTGGTCACGGTTCGATGAACAGCGTCGGCAACCCGCGCTTTGACACGCCGGGACCGGCGGTGAGCGCCGGACCCAACCCGTCAGGGTTATCGATCCCGGTAGCGCGTATCAGCGACATGTTGCTCAACCCGGGCCAGCCGTATGAGTTTCAGGGGGAAACGCTGAACTACCCGGAGATCCATCTGGTGCACTGGTCGGGCGGTAACCCGTTCCATCACCATCAGCAGCTTAACCGGCTGGTGGAAGGGTGGCAGAAGCCGGACACCATCATTGTTCAGGACAACGTCTGGACCCCGGCCGCCAAAATGGCTGACATCGTGTTGCCGGCGACCACCACGCTTGAGCGTAATGATATTGGTGGATCGTCCCGCGACCGCTTCGTGCTGGCGATGCATCAGGCGATTGCGCCGCAGCATCAGGCACGTAATGACTTCGACATTTTTGCCGATCTGGCTGAGCGTCTGGGCTACCGCGAGCAGTTCACGCAGGGGCGCAACGAGGATGCCTGGCTACGCCATATCTACCGAAAATGTGGCGAAGCGCAGAACGGTACCGGCGTGGAATGGCCCGATTTCGAAAGCTTCTGGGAGCGCGGCTTTGTCGAGTTACCGATGCCGGAGAAAGATTTCGTGTTCTTCGAAGAGTTCCGTAAAAGCCCGCGAGCCAATCCACTCGGCACGCAGAGCGGAAAAATTGAGCTGTTCTCTGAAAAAATTGCCAGCTACGGCTACAAAGATTTCGCCGGCCATCCTGAATGGAAACCGCCGGTAGAGTGGCTGGGCTCTGACACCGCGAAACAGTGGCCGCTGCATTTGATCTCCATTCAGCCGAAAGACCGTCTGCATAGCCAGCTGGATCAGTCACCGCTGGCGCAGTCGAACAAAACGGCAGGCAAAGAAACCCTGATGATGCACCCCGAGGACGCCGCCGGGCGTGGTCTGCAAAATGGTGCGCTGGTGAAAGTCTCCAACGATCGCGGCAGTTGCCTGGCCGGCGTATCGCTCAACGACGGCATTACCCGTGGTGTAGTACTGATGGCGACCGGCGCGTGGTTTGACCCTGGCTTTGGCGGCAAATGGCAGGAGACCGAGCAGGCGGGCAATCCCAACGTGCTGACGCTGGATATCGGCACTTCGCCGTTGACGCTAGGGCCGAACGCCATGAGCTGTCTGGTGGAGGTTACCCAGCATGCCTGATGCCGCTTCTGTCCTGCGAATCACCGACGTGGCTCCGTAATTCGGGGCGTTTTGCCCGCAGCGTTGCTACAGCGTCAATGATTTAGTCGGTAAAACCCCGCTGATCCGGTAACCGTCTGATGTTCATGACGGAAAACAGACAGTTTTTCACCACTGGTTACACTTTGCGGGAATATGTTTCGATTGCTTGCTGGCTGCGAATAAGGCAAAGCGGCTAAATTGAACGTCCCAGAGGTATTGATTGGTGAATCATCAACGTACTCTGTATGTTGATACCGATTAGATTTGCACCAACCTACGCGGATGCGTAGGTTTTTTTTGCCTTTTTTTCGGCATTGCTGAATCAGCGACACTCCTAAACTTATACCTGCCCGTCGTAAAATTCCTCTCTCCTATAGTATGCTGTTTCCCTAACCTTTTTTCTTTCAGAATCAGGGATGACTCATAAGGAGATGGCTCAGATGTATAACCTTCTGTTTTCATTTTTCAGGCTACTGTTCCGTCTGTTATTTCGCGTGACGGTCACGCCCGCCAACGCCAGTTTTGATTATCCAAAGCTGCTGATCACGCCGAACCATGTTTCGTTTATCGACGGCGTGCTGTTGGTGCTGTTCCTGCCGGTCAAACCGGTGTTTGCGGTCTATTCGAACATCACCGATAGCTGGTATATGCAGTGGCTGAAGTCTTATGTTGATTTCGTGCCGCTGGATCCCACCAAGCCGATGGCTATCAAGAGACTGGTGCGTGAAGTCGAGAAAGGCCGCCCGGTGGTGGTGTTCCCTGAAGGGCGTATCACGGTGACCGGTTCACTGATGAAAATTTACGACGGCGCAGCCTTTGTGGCGGCGAAGTCGCAGGCTACCGTCGTACCGGTGCGCATTGACGGTGCGGAGTACACGCCATTTGGCCGCCTGTTTGGCAGCTTTAAAATCCGCTGGTTCCCGAAGATCACCATCAACATTTTGCCTCCACAGCAGGTGCCGATGCCGGATGCGCCGCGCGCCCGTGAACGTCGCGTACTGGCCGGGCAGAAGCTGCATGACATCATGATGGATGCGCGGATGAACACCCGCGAGCCGGAAACGCTCTATCAGGCATTGCTGTCTGCACAGACTCGCTATGGCCGCCGTAAACTCTGCATTGCTGACATCGCCTTCAAAGAAGATACCTACCAGGGGTTACTGAAAAAATCCCTCGGCGTCAGCCGCATCCTGCAACGCTTCACCCGCGAAGGTGAACACGTCGGTATGCTGCTGCCGAACGCCACAATTATGGCGGCGGCGCTGTTTGGCGCGTCAATGCGTAATCGCATTCCGGCGCTGCTCAATTATACGGCGGGTGCCAAAGGCATCAAAAGCGCGATGAAAGCGGCGCAGATAGAAACCATCATCACTTCTCGACAGTTTCTGGAAAAAGGCAAATTAACCCACCTGCCGGAGAATGTACCTGAGGCGAAGTGGGTCTATCTGGAAGATCTGAAAGATACCGTGACCACCGAAGATAAGCTGTGGATCCTGTTCCACCTGATCTTCCCGCGCCGGGCGATGCTGCCACAGAAAGCCGATGACGCGGCGCTGGTGCTGTTTACCTCCGGCTCGAAAGGCAACCCGAAAGGCGTGGTGCATTCCCACGCCAGCCTGCTGGCCAACGTCGAGCAGATCCGCACTATTGCGGATTTCACGCCGCGCGACAGGTTTATGTCCTCGCTACCGCTGTTCCACGCCTTTGGTCTGACCGTCGGCCTGCTGACACCCCTCATTACCGGTGCGCGGGTGTTTCTCTACCCCAGCCCGCTGCATTACCGCATCGTGCCAGAACTGGTTTATGACCAGAACTGCACCGTGCTGTTTGGCACCTCGACTTTCCTCGGCAATTACGCCCGCTTTGCGCATCCGTATGATTTTGCCCGCTTGCGTTACGTGGTGGCCGGTGCCGAGAAACTGTCTGAAAGCACCAAGCAAATCTGGCAGGACAAATTTGGTATCCGCATTCTGGAAGGTTACGGCGTGACGGAATGCGCGCCCGTGGTCTCTATCAATGTGCCGATGGCGACCAAAATCAATACCGTGGGTCGCATCATGCCGGGCATGGCGTCGCGTTTGATTAACGTGCCGGGAATCGAAGAGGGTGGACGCCTGCAACTGCGTGGGCCGAATATCATGAAAGGCTATCTGCGGGTGGAAAACCCCGGTGTACTGGAAACGCCACAGGCCGAAAATGCTGACGGCGATATGCAGCCAGGCTGGTACGACACCGGAGATATTGTCACCCTCGATGAGCGGGGTTTCTGTGTGATTAAAGGCCGCGTGAAGCGATTTGCGAAACTGGCCGGTGAAATGGTCTCGCTGGAAAGCGTCGAGCAGGTGGCGCTGAAAGCCTCGCCTGACTGCCAGCACGCCGCGACCTCGCGCAGTGACAGCAGCAAGGGTGAAGCTTTGGTGCTGTTTACTACCGACGCCGAACTGCGTCGTGACGCCCTATCAAAAGCCGCCCGCGAATTGGGGCTGCCTGAGCTTAATGTGCCGCGCGAGATCCGCGTGGTCAAAGCGCTGCCGTTACTCGGCAGCGGAAAACCTGACTTTGTCACCCTGCGCGAGATGGCAGAAAAACCGGAGAATGAGGCATGACCCAGCCCTTAGCTGCAAAATCCCCGCTGATGTCGCGCAGTATGACGGCGGTGATCGCCGCACAGTTCCTGTCGGCCTTTGGCGATAACGCGTTGCTGTTTGCCGCACTGGCGCTGATTAAGCAACAGTTGTACCCCGACTGGAGCCAGCCGATTCTGCAAATGGCGTTTGTCGCCACCTATATCATTCTCGCGCCGTTTGTCGGCCAGTTCGCCGACAGTTTTGCCAAGGGCCGGGTGATGATGTTTGCCAATATTCTCAAGCTGGCCGGTGCAGCTGTGATTTGCGCGGGACTGAATCCGTTCCTCGGTTATACGCTGGTCGGGATCGGCGCGGCGGCCTATTCACCGGCTAAATACGGCATTCTCGGTGAAATTACCGAAGGTGAACAGCTGGTGAAAGCCAACGGTCTGATGGAAGCATCAACCATCGCCGCGATTTTGCTTGGCTCGGTGGCCGGCGGTGCGTTGGCTGACTGGAGTATTCTGGCCGCGCTCGGCATCTGTGTGCTGGCCTATGCGGCGGCAGTGGTGGCGAACTGGTTTATTCCGCAGCTTGCCGCAGCGCGTCCGGGGCAGTCATGGAATCCTAAAGCCATGACCTGCACCTTTTTCCGCGCCTGCCGTATTTTGTGGAACGACGGCGAAACCCGCTTCTCTCTGGTCGGGACCAGTCTGTTCTGGGGCGCGGGCGTTACGCTGCGCTTCCTGCTGGTGCTGTGGGTGCCGGTGGCGCTCGGTATTACTGACAACAAAACCCCGACGTTGCTTAACGCAATGGTGGCGATTGGTATCGTCTTTGGTGCCGCTGCTGCCGCCAAACTGATCACCCTCAAAACGGTGAAACGCTGCCTGCCTGCGGGCGTGGCGATTGGCGTGGCGGTGGTTGTTTTTGCGGTGCAAACCAGCATGATGAACAGTTATCTGCTGTTGGTGATTGTGGGTGTGCTTGGCGGGTTCTTCGTGGTGCCGCTCAATGCGCTGTTACAGCATCGCGGTAAAGAGTCTGTCGGTGCGGGTAATGCGATTGCGGTGCAGAATCTCGGTGAGAACACTGCGATGCTATTGATGCTGGGGCTGTACTCACTGGTGGTGATGGTTGGCGTGCCGGTGGTGGGCATTGGTATCGGTTTCGGTGTGGTCTTCGCACTGGCTATTACAGCGCTGTGGGTGTGGCAGGTGATGCAAAAGCGCCGGGCGTAGTTTATCGCTTTCAATCAATAACAACCCCGGTTAATCCGGGGTTGTTGCATTTTAACCTGATGTGTTCAGTGACATTTACCAGTAGCCCAGCCACTTCCACCATAATCCCCCTACGGTGATCCAGATAATCAGGTTAATCACGCTGAGAATAAACCCGGTTTTCCACCATTCACCCAGCGTGACGTAGCCTGAACCAAAGATGATCGGCGCTGTACCGGTACCGTAGTGGGTCAGGGACATCATCAAAGAGGAAGAGAACGCCAGGATTAAGGCTAAGAATGCCGGAGGTGCGCCGAGAGCCAGACCGGCGGTGAAGAAGGCAGCGAACATGGCCGTGATATGCGCCGTGGTGCTGGCGAAGAAGTAGTGGGAATAAACATAGACCAAAACCAGCAGAATCGTGCCGCCAATCCATCCGATGCCTAAGTTATCAATTGCACCCCCCACACTCTGTGACAGCCAACTGATTAAGCCCAGTTTGCCGAGGAAGGTTGCCATCATCACCAGCGCAGCGAACCAGACAATCGTATCCCACGCGCCTTTATTTTTTAATAAATCATCCCAGCTTAATACGCCTGTTATCAGCAGAACGGACAACCCTATAAAGGCCGCCGTTGTCGGGTCTACCGCCCATGTCTGACCCAATAAGAAAGCCGGAATGCCCGCCCACAACAGCAACAGCAAACCAAACGCTGAGAGGGTGATTTTCTCTGGCAGGGAAACGGGGCCGAGTTCACGCATTTTTTCTTTGGCAAACACCTGAGCATTCGGCGTTATTTTGATTTGGGGCGGATATAGCCAATAGATCACCAGGGGAATCACAATCAAAGAAACCAGCGCAGGCAACAGCGCTGCGATGGCCCACATTCCCCAGGTCAGCTCAAAGCTTGAGCCGATCTCTTTCATGATAAGATTGACAATCAATGGGTTAGGCGCAGTGGCAGTAATAAACATCGCGGAAGTAATCGGGTTGATATTGTAGTTAACCAGCGCTAAGTAACGGCCAATTTTTTCCGTCGACCCCGGCTCCGGTTTTGAATCAAAGCTGTCGGCAATAGAGCGCATAATCGGGTGAATAATACCGCCACCACGGGCGGTATTGCTGGGTGTTACCGGTGCCAGCAGGGTTTCGGCAATGGCCAGCGCATAGGCAATCCCTAAAGTACTTTTACCGACCAGAGAAATAAAATAGTAACCAATGCGCGCACCCAGCCCGGTTTTATTCAGGCTTTGCGACAGCATGATCGAAATACCAATCAGCCAGATAAGATTATTTGAAAAACCGCTGAGCGCATCATTCAGTGCCGCAGCAGGTTTGCCGGGATTGGTCACCCCGGTGAGTGCAACCAAAGCAATGGCGATGATGGAGAGGGCGCCAATCGGCAAGGCTTTGCCAATAATCGCTGCAATTGTGCCGACAAACAGCGCCAGCAGATGCCATGCATTGGGCGTCACTTCCTGAGGGTGCGGAATAACAAACCAGATAATGAGCGTAATGGCTATTGCGATAAACGAAGGAACAGGTTTCAGCGGGGTCATCCGATCCATAATGTTTTCACTCTTCCAGAGATAATGAACATCTCAGAAAAGCAGGAGCAGTAATCTGAGATTAACTAATGCCTTTATTCTGTGATCAACGCTGGCCGCATTGTGAGAGGAGCACCGACCGTCCAACGATAATAGGTACTGGGAGGTGCGTAGTAGTTGTCCGAAATCATTGATAGTACAAGAAGGCGATAAAAAAGGGCGCTGTGCCGTCAGTAAATTCTGACCAGCACAGCGCCCTTTTTAAGGCTTATTAGCCGCAATTACGGCGCAGGAATGGTGAAGCGTTTGTGGATCTCTTCCAAAGAGTTCAGCACGTCCTGATCCAGCGTCAGGTTTTGGCTGTCGATGTTGATCTTCAACTGCTCCAGCGATGTCGCACCGAGCAGAGTACTGGCGACAAACGGTTGCTGACGCACAAAGGCCAGCGCCATCTGTGATGGGTCCAGACTGTGCTTTTTCGCCAGTGCCACATATTCGGCCACGGCGGCTTCAGACTGCGGCGAAGAGTAACGGGTAAAGCGGCTGAACAGCGTATTACGCGCGTTCGCTGGTTTCGCACCGTTGAGGTACTTGCCGCTCAGCGTGCCGAAAGCCAGACTTGAATAGGCCAGAAGTTCCACGCCTTCGTGCTGGCTGATTTCCGCCAGACCGATCTCAAAACTGCGGTTCAGCAGGCTGTACGGATTTTGGATCGACACAATGCGTGGCAGATCGTGTTTCTCGGCCAATTGCAGGTAACGCATCACGCCCCATGGTGTCTCATTGGATACCCCGATGTAGCGGATTTTACCGGCACGAACCTGCTCATTCAGCGCTTCCAGCGTTTCCAGAATGGTGACCGGTGAGCTGTCGTCGGTGTACTGGTAACCCAGTTTGCCGAAGAAATTCGCCGGGCGTTGAGGCCAGTGCAACTGGTAGAGATCCAGATAGTCGGTATTCAAACGTTTCAGGCTGGCGTCCAGCGCGGCGCGGATATTTTTGCGATCCAGATATTGATCAGGGCGGATGGCATTGTCGCTGCCACGTGAAGGCCCGGACACTTTACTGGCCAGTACGATCTTTTCACGATTGCCGCGGGCTTTGAGCCAACTGCCAATATAGCTTTCGGTAAGGCCCTGAGTTTCAGGACGCGGCGGCACCGGATACATTTCTGCCGTATCAATCAGATTGATGCCAGCAGCAACGGCGTAATCGAGCTGTTGATGGGCTTCGGCTTCGCTGTTCTGTTCACCAAACGTCATGGTGCCAAGTCCCAGTAAGCTCACTTCTAAAGAACTGTGGGGTATACGGTGATATTGCATTGCCGGTCTTCCTTACTTTTTGAGAATGTCAGGCCGATGAAAAGTGCCTTAACTGACTTTTATATCTATTTAAAGACGTGACCTACTTTAAAGAGGCTGTCTGTGCGTCAGAGACGATATCTGACTATATACAAGCGACGCGGATGGGGGAAGTGGCAAGCTGAGTTCGGCAGGAAATGGCAAGGCGGGTTGTGCGGGTAGACAAAAATGCCAGCGGCAAATCACCGCTGGCACCCTACCTCAACGTCTAACCTGAACGGGCTTAGCGTTTCATCACCTGGCTGACGTTATCGTTGTTGATTTGACGCTCGTTGCCTTGCTCATCGGTATAGCTCAACAAACCGGTGGATTTATCCAGTGTAGGTTTACCGTCCGTGAGGATCATGCTGCCGTCTTTGGTTGAAATCACATAATTACTGGCGCAGCCGGCCAGACTAACTACGATCAACGCTGCACTGATCATCAATAAGCCTTTTTTCATTGTTATTCCTTCATTGTGCGCTTGTTCAAACAGTTATTAGCGTAGCAAAACTCCCGGTTGATGTTGGGTAAAAAGGGGGTTTTGTTGCTAAATTCAGAAGAAAGATCGACTAAAGCAGAAAATGTCTGGCGAGCAGAGATCCGGTAAAACTCTTTTTGAGGTAGAACCCGCGTGGCAAGGTCATGATCGGCTGACCCAATTCGCCGATAGCTTCAGTCAGCGCTTTGCTGTTGGCGCCCTTCGGGCGCAGTTGCAGTACTTCACCGTGGCGGGCGGTGATGGTTTCGACTTTCCCCAGTACGATCAAATCCATTAACTCTTCCCAATCCTGACGCAGTTGCTGCTGCTCCTCATCAGAAGGGCTCCACAGCAACGGCGCGCCAATCCTTCTTTGCGAAAGTGGGATCTGACGTTCTCCTTCCACCGGGATCCAGAGTACGCGAGCCAGTTTGTGGCGAACATGGCTGCTTTCCCATGTCACGCCGCTGTTGCCAGTCAGCGGTGCGACACAAACAAACGTGGTTTCCAGCGGTTTACCGGCCGCATCGATAGGGATGGTTTTGAGCTCGATACCTATTTCAGCGAAATCCTGTTCCGGTTTACTGCCGGCCATTGCGCCCAGATAAACTTCCAGCAGCATGCCCACCCAACCTTTTTCGCGTTTCAAATTGGGTGGGATCGCAAGCCTGGCGTGGGCGGCTAATTCACCCAGAGAATAACCCGCCAGAGATTGCGCGCGTGTCAGCAACGCCTGTTCGTTACGGGGGGGGTCAGTCATGGGCAGTGGAATCGACATACAGCAAGTCCCGGAATTGTTGGTTAATTTTTATACGCGGGTGGGCAGACTGCGATAATTAAAAGTTATACCCGCGAAGACCACGAATAATAGCATGATTTACTGCGGTTTTTTTTTCGTGACGCGTCGCATCGTTAGCGAATAATTTTAGGTTAACCCACAGTTGAGGCGGACAATGAACAGGATCTTCCCCCTAGTTATCCACAGATTTTCTGGATAACCCACCGCAATGACGATCACTGGTTTGATTTACAGGCTTGACGGCGGGGTTATTTTGTCATTTTGCCCCATAAATAGCCAATGCATGTCTTTTCTCTGTGGATAAAAACGTCATCGGTGGATCTTTCACCAGTTGTTGTTGCAGAGGACAAATACACGGTAGGTAAACCCGGTGGAGAAGCTGTGAATTACTTTTAATTAATTGAAATTAAACACTATTAATTGATGGTCAAAACCACTTAGGAAAAAGCTTAAAATAGTTTTACCCCTCTTGCTATGAAGTTCTTCACACACCTATCCACAGAAAAAGTGAATAAAATTGCACGGAATGGGACGGGCCTGTTCATAACTTTGTCATTTAGCCTGAGTTATCCCATTTTATTCCTGAAGATAGGGGCGAAGCAGTGGTTTACCGCCTCTTGGTAGTGTGAAACAATCAGAACATCTATGATTTTAAGCTTATCGAGGTAGTCCGGTGATCGATGATGATGGCTACCGCCCGAATGTTGGTATCGTAATCTGCGACAAGCAGGGCCAGGTTTTATGGGCCAGACGATACGGCCAGCACTCCTGGCAGTTTCCACAAGGTGGCATCAACCCCGGTGAAACTGCCGAACAGGCCATGTACCGTGAGCTGTTTGAAGAGGTGGGTCTTGGCAGAAAAGACGTGCGTATTCTGGCTTCGACCCGCAACTGGTTGCGCTATAAATTGCCAAAACGTTTGGTGCGTTGGGATACAAAGCCGGTGTGTATCGGCCAAAAGCAAAAATGGTTCCTGCTGCAATTGATGTGCAATGATGCAGACATCAACATGCAGCGCAGCAGTACGCCAGAATTTGATGGCTGGCGCTGGGTGAGTTTCTGCTATCCGGTGCGTCAGGTCGTGTCTTTCAAGCGTGATGTTTATCGTCGTGTGATGAAAGAGTTCTCCATGACCGTGATGCCAATGCAAGAAATCGCCGTGCCCCGGACATCGCCCGCTTACCGTCGGAAAAGAGGCTAAGTCACGAAGAAATGCTCACGCGTTTGCGAGAAATTGTTGAAAAGGTAGCAATGGCGTCCAGCCTGAACGATGCGCTGGATGTGTTGGTCAGTGAAACCTGCCTGGCGATGGACACCGAAGTGTGTTCGGTGTATCTCGCTGACAATGACCGCCGTTGTTACTACCTGATGGCGACGCGAGGTTTGAAAAAACCTCGCGGGCGCACTATCGCATTGGCATTCGACGAAGGCATCGTTGGGTTGGTGGGCCGGCTGGCTGAACCGATCAACCTTGCCGATGCGCAAAGCCACCCCAGTTTCAAATATATCCCCCAGGTAAAAGAAGATCTTTTCCGATCCTTCCTCGGCGTGCCGATCATTCACCGTCGCCAACTGCTTGGCGTGCTGGTTATCCAGCAGCGTGAACACCGGCAGTTCGATGAAAGCGAAGAGTCTTTCATGGTCACGTTGGCTAACCAGCTGGCGGGCATTTTATCTCAGGCTCAACTCAACGTACTTTATGGCCGCTTTCGCCAGACCCGGGTTAAAGCACTCGCGGCTTCCCCCGGCGTTGCCATTGGCACCGGCTGGCAGGACAGCACGCAGCCTTCGCTCGATCAGGTATACATGGCGTCCACGCTGGACACCGTGCGTGAGCGCGAACGCCTGACCCGTGCACTGGAAGACGCCGGTGCAGAATTTCGCCGTTTCAGCAAACGATTCAGTGCCAGCGCGCAGAAAGAGAGCGCCGCTATTTTTGACCTCTACTCCCACTTGCTCAATGACGCACGGCTAAAGCGTGAACTTTTCGCTGAAATCGATAAAGGCGCAGTGGCAGAGTGGGCAGTCAAAAAAGTCGTTGAGGAATTTGCAGCACAGTTTGCCAGCCTGCAAGACACCTATATGCGTGAACGCGGGAGTGATCTGAGGGCGCTCGGTCAGCGGTTGGTATTCCATCTCGACGACACTATTCAGGGCAATACCCAGTGGCCGGAGCGTTTTATTCTGGTGACAGACGAACTGACCGCCACCTTATTGGCTGAAGTTCCGCAAGACCGGCTGGCCGGTGTGGTTGTGCGTGACGGCGCTTCCAACTCCCATGCGGCGATTCTTGTGCGTGCCATGGGGGTGCCGACCATTATGGGTGCCGATATTCAGCCGTCGTTGCTCAATCAGCGCCAATTGATTGTTGATGGCTATCGTGGCGAACTGCTCATCGACCCGGAACCGGTGCTGGTTAACGAATATAAGCGATTGATCAGCGAAGAGATGGAGCTGAGCCAGCGTGCAGAAGATGACGTAGAACAGCCCGCAGCGATGAAAACCGGAGAACGGGTTCAGGTGATGCTCAATGCAGGCCTGAGCGCCGATCACGAAAAGCTGTTCGGCAGCCGCGTTGATGGCGTTGGCCTCTATCGCACAGAAATTCCTTTCATGCTGCAAAGCGGTTTCCCGTCGGAAGAAGAGCAGGTGGCGCAGTATCAGGGAATGTTACAGCTGTTCCCCACCAAGTCTGTGACCCTGCGTACTCTGGATATCGGTTCTGACAAACAGCTGCCGTATATGCCGATCAGTGAGGAGAACCCTTGTCTCGGCTGGCGTGGGATACGTATCACCCTCGATCAGCCAGAAATTTTCCTCATTCAGGTTCGCGCTATGCTGCGGGCCAATGCCGCTACCGGTAACCTTGGCATTTTGCTGCCGATGATCACCAGTCTCGAAGAGATTGATGAGGCGCGTCGCCTGATCGACCGCGCCGCCCGTGAGGTGCAGGAACAGCTCGGTTACGACTTACCTAAAACGCGTATCGGCGTGATGATTGAAGTGCCATCCATGATCTTCATGCTGCCTTCACTGGCCGGACGGGTCGATTTTCTCTCCGTGGGCACCAATGATTTAACCCAATATCTGCTGGCAGTTGACCGCAATAATACGCGTGTCGCCGGGCTGTATGACAGCCTGCATCCGGCCATGCTGCGGGTGCTTAAACAGATTGTGACTGATGCCGAAACCGCCGACTTACCCCTCAGCATTTGCGGTGAAATGGCCGGTGATCCGATGGGCGCATTGCTGCTAACCGGCATGGGATATCGCAACCTCAGCATGAACGGGCGAAGCGTCGCCAGAATTAAATATCTGCTGCGTCGCATAGACTTAGCTGATGCGCAGGAGCTCTCTCGCCGGGTGCTGGAAGCACAGTTCACCACCGACGTGCGCCATATGACTGCAGCATTTATGGAGAGACGTGGATTAGGTGGTTTGATTCGCGGCGGTAAATAAATACTCCTATGTTTCATCCTTCAGGGGCCCGACGCTTTGGCTGTCCTAAGGGTAAGGTGTGAGACGTTTTTTTACAGAACTTTTCCAGCCTGCCTTGTCCTTGGTGGGCACTGCCTGTGCTATGATCCGTGCCCTGCTGACCCCTAACCGGGCGATACCCAAAATAATTCGCGCTGTAGCAAGGCGGCAAACGAACTAATCCAGATAAGCTTACTTGTGTAAGTGATTGGGGGGAGGGAGTGTAGCCAACGCACCTACGACCTGAAGTACTCAGGGTATATAACAATAAACTATTTGTGGTGATAGATGAGTAACAGCTATCTGGCGTTTCCCCAGTTTGATCCGGTCATTTTCTCTGTAGGTCCGGTTTCCCTGCACTGGTACGGTCTGATGTATCTGGTCGGTTTTGTCTTTGCAATGTGGCTGGCGGTTCGCCGTGCCAACAAGCCGGGCAGTGGCTGGACGAAGGACGAAGTTGAGAATCTGCTGTACGCCGGGTTCCTCGGTGTCTTCCTCGGTGGCCGCATCGGTTATGTCCTATTCTATAACCTGCCTTTGTTCCTCGAAAATCCGCTCTATTTATTCAAAGTCTGGGACGGCGGTATGTCCTTCCACGGCGGTTTGATCGGCGTTATCGTGGTCATGCTGTGGTTTGCGCGTCGCACTAAGCGCACTTTCTTCCAGGTTGCCGACTTCATTGCTCCGTTGATTCCTTTTGGTCTGGGTGCCGGCCGCTTGGGTAACTTCATCAATGGCGAGTTATGGGGCCGCGTGACCACCGATGTGCCATGGGCGATGTTGTTCCCAGGTTCGCGTCAGGAAGATATTGCTATCGCCGCCGCTGACCCTAAATGGCAGCCGTTGCTGAACCAGTACGGTGTTCTGCCGCGTCACCCGTCGCAGGTATATGAACTGCTGCTTGAAGGTGTGGTGCTGTTTATCATCCTCAACCTGTTTATCCGCAAACCTCGCCCAATGGGGGCTGTGTCCGGCCTGTTCCTGATTGGTTATGGCGCTTTCCGCAGCCTCGTTGAGCATTATCGCCAACCAGATGCTCAGCTTGGCTTGTTTGACGGTTTCCTCAGCATGGGGCAAATCCTTTCCGTTCCAATGATTGTCATCGGCGTCATCATGATGATCTGGGCCTATCGCCGCCCGCAGAAACAATTGTCGTGAGGTAACATGAAACAGTATCTGGATTTAATGCAAAAAGTGCTCGATGAGGGCACACCTAAAGCTGACCGTACCGGTACGGGTACGGTGTCAATTTTCGGTCATCAGATGCGTTTCAATCTGCAAGATGGCTTCCCGCTGGTCACCACTAAAAAGTGTCATTTGCGCTCCATCATTCATGAGCTGTTATGGTTCCTGAAAGGCGAAACCAACATCGCTTATCTGCGTGAAAACAACGTCTCTATCTGGGACGAGTGGGCAGATGAAAACGGTGATCTGGGGCCGGTATATGGCAAGCAATGGCGCGCCTGGGGCTCTGCCGACGGTAAGCAGATCGACCAGTTGACCAATGTGGTAAACCAATTGAAACAGGACCCAAACTCCCGCCGCATTATTGTTTCTGCGTGGAATGTCGGGGAGCTGGATCAAATGGCGCTGGCACCTTGCCATGCGTTTTTCCAGTTCTATGTGGCTGATGGCAAGCTATCCTGCCAGTTGTATCAGCGCTCTTGCGACATCTTCCTTGGGCTGCCTTTCAATATTGCCAGCTACGCCTTACTGGTACACATGATGGCCCAGCAGTGTGACCTTGACGTCGGTGACTTCGTCTGGACCGGTGGTGATACGCATCTCTACAACAACCATATGGATCAGACGCATTTGCAACTGAGCCGTGAACCACGTGCTTTGCCTAAACTGATCATCAAGCGCAAGCCGGCATCCCTGTTTGACTATCGTTTCGAAGACTTTGATATCGAAGGCTATGATCCGCATCCTGCGATCAAAGCCCCTGTCGCAATTTAAGTCCTGACTTCCCCGCCGACCACACGCTGGCGGGGGATCTTTCCCGCCAAACTTGCGTTCTGCTCCTGCCACCTTTTCTACGCTTTATTCTGGTTTTCTCCACAATAATTTCTGCCTGTTTTATCGTCTTGCGAGCCATCCCGCATAGAATTTGTTGTGTAAGACGAATGCTCAAAAATGTTCCCGAGGTTTGCTGGAAACCTGTGTTTTGGCGGTTGTCGCCAAAACATGGCTGAGTAAACTCGCGGCATGAAAACAACACATGACTCAAAACAGCAAGGCATGAGCCTGATAGAAATCCTGGTGGTAATTATTCTGGTAGGCATCTGCAGTCTGTGGGGGATGCACGGCTGGCAGGGTTACCAGCAGGCGCTTCGTCTCGAACAGAATGCCCAAAGATTGAGGCTTTATCTCAGCGGTTTACAGACGCAAGCTAATGCTTATAACCGTTCGATAATTTTATGGGCGATAGATGGCATTCAGGGCTGTGTCGGTTATTCATTGCGTCCGGTAAATTGCACCTCTTCTGACCGTGTGCCGCGCTTTGTGGTATCTGAACCCGACATGGAAATTCTCGATTTTACGGACAAAGTCATGGGGTTCTATGGCATACGCAATGCCGCACAGGCGGGACATATCACCTTGAGAAATCCCGCAGGCAGCATTCGCTTGGTTTTGTCAGCCAGAGGCCGTGTCAGATTATGCAGTGAAGGAAAACCGATGCTGGGAGCACCACAATGTCTCTGAATCAACTTCGCGCACAAGGTTTCACTCTGCCTGAAGTGCTGATGGCGATTAGCATTGGCAGCATGCTGATGCTCAGCGCGGCACAGCTGTACCCGTTGCTGCGTCAGCGCAGCCAAAGCCTTGTGCGGCACTTCCAGTTGGACCAACTCCTGCGGGGGACGGCGTTTAATATCGAAAAAGATTTACGGCGAGCAGGGTTTTGCAATGGTGAGTGCAAAGGTAAGACCGTGATGATTGGGAATAGTGAAGGTGAAGCGGTCAACTCCTGCGTCATTATCGTGTATGACCTCAATCGCAATGGGCGTTGGGATCTGCCCGGTAGCAGTGAACCTGACTATTTCGGCTATCGGTTGCGACAGGGCGGGATAGAGACGCAGCGTGGGGCAGAGAACTGCTCCGGGGGCGGCTGGGAAAAACTGCTGGACCCCTCTGAAGTGCAGGTGACCGAATTCACCATTACAGACACGGTTTCAAGGGATAACAGCCATCTGTACTCATTTCGTCTGGCTGCGCACTGGAGCGATGCGCTGGCCATACATCGCAGGATCGAAAAACAGGTCTCAGGATATCAGCGATGAAACAGGCACACAGACTGACAGAGGGTCATGAGCGTGGCAGTGCGATGATATTGAGCATTGTGATGATGATGTCGCTTGGTCTTTTGGTTCTCACGACCCTGGGTCAGCATTTGTCTGGTGCGTTGTTACTTACTGCTAATGAACACCGTTATCTTATGGCATGGGAACAGGCGGAGTCGTCCCTTAATTGGGGAATGCGACTGTCCTGGGCAATACCCTCGGGAGACGGCTGGCAGTGTCAGCGTGGAAGTATGGTCTTGGCCGGTCTTGGACAACCACTGACCAGCTGTATACGCCCTTCATTGAGAGAGGGTTTCTTTCTGCTCAAAGGTGAGGGGATAACGACAGCGAATGCGCCGCCATTAACGTTATATCAGCAAGTAAAGGCAACGAAGACCTCAGAAGGAAGGTATGTTCTGTCGGCGCTTAAGCAGGGCTGGCTGGACTTCTGTCCAGAGTCAGACGCTACCTATTGTGACGCTACCCACGTGGAGGCAACGCATGCAAAAGGGATTTAGTTTGCCTGAAGCGTTGATCGCCACACTGCTGCTGGCTGTTTCACTGCTGGGTTTGCTGCAGTATTACCAGTCACTGACTCAAGGTTTCATGCGTCAGTGGCAATTCAGGCAGGCGTGGTCTGAGGCACATGCACAACTTGATGCTTATGCGATAACGGGTAAAGGTTATGCAGCGTCTTTGGTGGGTTGGCAGAGCCAGATTATTGCAGTTGCCGGGGTTGGAGGCTGCAAAACCGTGACCGCACGTATCCAAACTCCATCAGGATATATCGCGCAGGCCACCCGCATCATATGTGACTCAACTGCCCCACCGGATCGGTGAGCCTGAGACCATAGGTTTTCATTACGTCTTAAGCTGGTTAGAGTGGTGTGCAGGGTTTCTAAAATCAGTTCTTTTCATTTTGTTCTTAAGGACGCGCTAATGTTTACGGTTTATCATTCAAATCAATTAGATATTCTGAAAACGCTCACCACAGCGCTGATTGAAGGACGCCCGCTAGCTGATCCTTTCCGTCAGGAAGTCATACTGGTACAAAGCCCAGGTATGGCCCAGTGGTTACAGATGGAGCTGGCACAGACTTTTGGCATCGCTGCAAATATAGCTTTTCCTCTGCCTGCGACCTTCATCTGGGATATGTTCACGAAAGTCCTTCCTGGTATTCCGAAAGAGAGCGCCTTCAGTAAAGATGCCATGACCTGGAAACTGATGTGGCTGCTTCCCCATAAATTAGCCGACAAGGATTTTGCCGCACTGCGTCATTATCTGGATGATGATGAAGACAAACGCAAAATTCACCAGCTTGCCGCACGCGTGGCGGATTTGTTTGACCAGTATTTGGTCTACAGGCCTAAGTGGTTGCAAGCCTGGGAAAATGAGAAAGAAATTGAAGGTCTCGATGAGTCTCAGCGCTGGCAGGCCTCACTGTGGCGCGCGCTTTGCCTCTACACCGAGGAGTTGCAGCAACCTGAATGGCATCGTGCCAATCTCTACCAGCGCTTTATTTCTGAATTAGATCAAGCCAAAGAGACTCCAGCCGGTTTACCCGCCAGAGTCTTTATCTGTGGTATTTCCGCATTGCCACCCATTTATTTACAGGCGTTACAAGCCCTTGGCAAACATATCGATATTCACCTGATGTTTACTAACCCTTGTAAATACTACTGGGGTGATATTCAGAATTATGCTTTCCTGGCGCGGCTGCAAAGCCGTAAGCGTCGCCATTTTATTGAGAAAACAGAAGCCTCTCTGTTTCGTGATCCTTCGCAGGCTGCGCAGCTTTTTAATGATGAAGGCGAGCAGAATATCAGTAATCCGTTGTTAGCTTCGTGGGGAAAGCTGGGACGCGACCATATGTATTTATTGTCCCAAATCGATGACATTCAGGAGGTCCAGGCTTTTGTCGATGTGGGCCACAACAACCTTTTACATGCCATTCAGCAAGATATGCTGGAGCTTGAGGATAATGCTGTGATTGGCATGACCCCTGAAACCTTGTTGCACAGCAGCCAAAAACGGGTGCTGCTGCCTGATGACCGCTCCGTAAGCCTGCATGTTTGCCATAGCCCGCAGCGTGAAATTGAAGTACTGCATGACAATCTGCTGGCGTTAATGGCCCAGAATCCCGACTTCACTCCACGAGATATTATCGTGATGGTGGCCGACATCGACAGCTACGCGCCTTACATTCAGGCCGTGTTCGGCAATGCTCCGCCCGACCGCTATTTGCCTTTTGCACTGTCAGACCGAAAAGCGAGCCAGGCCCATCCTGCACTTCAGGCATTTATCTCATTGCTGGATCTGCCACAAAGCCGTTTTACTGCCGAACAGGTGCTGGGATTACTTGAGGTTCCGGCACTGGCCACGCGCTTCTCTATTGATGAAGATGGGTTGCGTTTACTGCGCCAGTGGGTTGGCGAGTCAGGTATCCGTTGGGGGCTGGACGATGACAACGTGCGTGAATTATCGCTTCCCGCCACCGGCCAGCACACCTGGCATTTTGGTCTGACCAGGATGTTGTTGGGCTATGCCATGGACAGCCAGTCCGGTGAATGGCAAGGGGTTTTACCCTACGATGAGTCAACCGGGCTGGCAGCTGAACTGGCTGGACATCTGGCAGAGTTACTGATGCAACTCAGCCAGTGGCGAATTACCTTATCTCAGGAGCGCCCGGTAAGTGAGTGGTTACCTTTATGTCAGGAGCTGCTGGCCACTTTCTTCTCAGCCGAAGGTGAGACCGAGGTTGCGCTGGCATTGATTGAACAACAGTGGCAAAAGGTGCTCAGTCATGGTGTGGCGGCGCAGTACCCTGATGGGGTTCCGCTTTCTATCCTGCGCGATGAGCTTTCTTCAAAGCTTGATCAGGAACGTATAAGTCAGCGTTTTCTTGCTGGCCCTATTAACTTCTGTACGTTGATGCCAATGCGTTCAATTCCTTTTCGGGTGGTCTGTCTATTGGGGATGAATGACGGTATTTACCCAAGGACTTTACCTCCGCTGGGCTTTGATTTGATGTCACAAAAAGTCGAGCGTGGAGATCGCAGCCGCCGTGATGATGACCGCTACCTCTTCCTGGAAGCGCTGCTTTCTGCTCAGGATTACTTGTACATCAGCTACATAGGGCGCTCTATCCAGGATAACAGCGAGCGTTACCCTTCGGTTCTGGTGAGTGAACTGCTGGAATATATCGGGCAGAGTTACTGCCTTGAGAGTGACAGTCATTTAGGTGCTGACGAAAGTGCTGCGCGAGTGACTGAGCACTTACTTTGCTGGCATCCACGCACGCCTTTCGATGCCATCAATTTTGAAGTAGACAATGAGCATCAGAGCTATGCCGCAGAGTGGCTTCCAGCGGCAAGCCTGCAGGGCGATGAAGCCATCGATTTCAATCAGCCGTTGGAGCTTTTGCAGCTTACTGAAGTGACGCTCGATAACCTGTTGCGTTTTTATCGTCATCCGATTAAGGCCTTCTTCCAGATGAGACTGAACGTAAGCTTTGTGCTGGAGGAGACTGAACTCTCGGATGAAGAACCGTTCATTTTGGATAACCTTGACCGTTACCAATTCAATTCACAACTTCTGAACACGCTCATTGAAGAGCAAAACAGCAAGCAGCTTTTCTCCCGTATCCGGGCCTCAGGCGGATTGCCCTACGGACCCTTCGGTGAGATCTACTGGCAGAAGCAGCTTGAAGAAATGTCCGAACTTGCAGAACAGGTTCGCAGTGAAAGGCAGGAACACGCCAGTATTGAGCTGAATTTGCCTGTTGGTGATAAACAACTGACAGGCTGGTTACATCAGGTGCAGGAAAGTGGACTTTTGCGCTGGCGTCCTGCGGCATTATTGGCACGAGATGGCCTATTGCTATGGATTGAACATTTGGCCTATTGCGCTGTGGGTGGAACGGGTGACAGCCGCATGTATGGGCGAAGCGGAACCGCGTGGCGCTATGCGGCTTTACCACCTGAAAGGGCCATGCAGTATTTGGATGATCTCATTGCTGGTTATGTGCAGGGAATGGCTGAGCCTTTAATTTTACTCAATAAAAGTGGCTGGGCCTGGTTGGCACAATGCTTTGACCAAAGCTCTGGGGCTGTTAGCCACGACGCTGAAAAGCAGGAAAAAGGCCGCAGCAAATTACTGCAAGCCTGGCAGGGTGACTATCGCGTTCCCGGCGAAGGTGCCGACCCTTATATTCAGCGTGTTTTCCGCCAGATTGATACGCAAAAACTGCACATTATCGTTCGTGAGGCTGAGCGCTACCTTTTGCCTATTGCCCGCCACAATCTGGCATAGTAGAGAGAGCATAAAAATTCACGTGATTGAGGGAGAGTGGCAATGTTAAAACAGCTTACCCGTGTTGGCGGGTTACTGTTGTTATCGGTTTTTTGGGTTCCCGCCGTGTGGTGCACAACTGACTGGCAGCCGTATCCACAAGCCATCAATAAGAGTCAGAACGACCCGCGTCAGTATCAGGCAATAACCTTGGTCAACGGACTCACGGTATTGTTAGTCTCAGACAGCGAAGCGAGCAAATCTTTGGCGGCACTGGCTATTCCTGTCGGGTCCCTCGAAGATCCTGATGCTCAACTGGGGCTGGCACATTACACCGAACATATGCTGCTGATGGGGTCTAAAAAGTACCCTGAGCCTGAAAGCCTTTCTGAGTTTCTGAAAAAGCATGGCGGCAGCCACAACGGTAGCACGGCTTCCTACCGCACGGCGTTTTATCTCGAGGTTGAAAATGATGCGCTGCAACCGGCGGTTGATCGCCTTGCTGATGCTATTGCCGAACCTCTTCTTGACCCCACTAATGCCGAGCGTGAACGTAATGCGGTTAACGCCGAGCTGACCATGGCGCGTTCACGTGACGGTATGCGTATGGCACAGGTTCGGGCAGAAACCCTTAACCCGAAACACCCAGGTGCGCGCTTCTCGGGCGGTAATCTCGATACCCTCAAAGACAAACCCAACAGTCAATTGCATGACGAACTTACGGCGTTTTATCACCGGTATTATTCTGCCAACCTGATGGTTGCGGTGATTTACAGTAATAAACCGCTGCCCGAACTGGCTGAAATGGCTTCTGAAACCTTTGGGCGAATCGGTAACCATAATGCTGAAGTTCCTGTTATTACGGTACCGACCCTGACTGATGCGCAAAAAGGCGAGATCATTCATTTTGTTCCCGCTCAGCCGCGCAAGCAGCTACGTATAGAGTTCGCCATCGACAATAACAGCGCTGCATTTCGCAGTAAAACAGACACTTATATTAGCTATTTAATTGGCAATCGTAGCCCCAACACGCTGTCAGATTGGCTACAAAAAAAGGGGCTGGCTGATGGCATTAATGCCGGGGCTGACCCGATGGTAGACCGCAATAAAGGTGTGTTTAATATCTCAGTGTCGTTGACGGATAAAGGGATGGCAGATCGCGACAGCGTCATTAGTGCCGTTTACAGTTATTTAGCGCAAATGCGTCAGCAGGGCATCAAACAAGAGTATTTTGATGAAATTGCGCATGTCATGGCGCTGGATTATCGTTATCCAGCACTGACCCGCGATATGGATTATGTTGAATGGCTCGTGGATACCATGCTGCGGGTTCCCGTTGAGCATGTTCTTGATTCGCCTTATCTGACTGACCAGTTTGATCCGGCGGCTATCCGTTCGCGTCTTGATGAACTTACGCCACAAAATGCCCGCTATTGGTATATCAGCCCGCAAGAGCCGCATAACAACATAGCCTATTTTGTTAATGCGCCTTATCAGGTAGACAAGATTCCGGCTGAGCAATTCGAAAAATGGAAGGCCGCAGGGCAGCAAATTTCGCTCTCTTTGCCGGAGTTAAACCCCTACATCCCGGATTCACTGACGCTTGTTAATAAGGATGGCGGGGCGACAAAACCCGAACTTTTAGTGGAGAAAAAGGGTCTGCGGGTTTTTTATATGCCGAGCCGCTATTTCTCTGGCGAACCTAAAGCCAATGTCACGGTGTCATTTAGAAATGCTAAAGCGCTCGACAGCGCAAAAAATCAGGTGCTGTACGGGCTGACCGACTATCTGACCGGTGTGGCATTTGACCAACTGAGCTATCAGGCTTCAATTGGTGGGATCAGCTTCTCCACATCTCCTGATAAGGGGTTACAGTTTAGCGCTAGTGGTTTTACTGAGCGCCTGCCGGTATTGCTCAGCAAGCTGGTGGAGAGTTATCCAGACTTCAAACCAACGCAGGAGCAACTGGACCAGGCAAAATCATGGTATCTGGAACGCCTCGCTTCTGCGGATAAAGGCAAAGCCTTCGAACTCGCATTGCAGCCGGTACAGCTGGTGTCACGCTTGCCTTATACCGAAAGGGAAGAACGCGAAAAACTGGTCGCAGACATTACGCTGGATCAGGTGAATGCTTACCGTAAGAGTCTCATTCATAACGGTGCTGTAGAGATCATGGTGATCGGCAATATGTCACCGCCTCAGGTTAAAACAATGTCTGAGGCGATCGTCAATAAAGTCGGTGCGCACGGTTCCACGTGGTGGCGTGGCAGCCAGATTGAAATCAGGCATCCGCAAAAGGTTAATATACAGCGTCAGGGCAGCAGTACGGATTGTGCACTGGCTGCGGTTTACGTGCCGACTGGCTATGATGAAGTCCAAAGCATGGCTTACAGCTCACTGCTCGGTCAGATAATTCAGCCTTGGTTCTACAGCCAGCTGCGTACTCAGGAGCAGTTGGGATATGCGGTGTTTGCTTTCCCTATTCCTGTTGGTAAACAGTGGGGCATCGGTTTCCTGTTGCAAAGCAATAGCAAACAACCTGACTATCTGTACCAGCGTTATCTGGCGTTTTATCCGCAGGCGGAGAAGCGTCTACGTGAAATGAAAAATGATGAGTTTGCCCAATACAAACAGGGGCTGATGAACGAGATGCAACAACGGCCACAAACGCTGGATGAGGAGTCCGACCGTTTCGCCAATGACTTCAGTCGTGGAGACGACCGCTTTGAAACACGCGATAAAGTCATCGCCGTTATTCAGGGGCTGACGCAGGTCCAACTGGCAGATTACTTCCATAAAGGGGTGATCAAAATGCAAGGGTTGGCAATGCTGTCTCAGGTATCCGGTAATGACGGTAAAACCGCAAGCTATGCTGCGCCTGCCGGTTTTAAAACCTATACCGGCACTTCCGCGTTGCAAAAAACCTTCCCCCATCAGGTGAGTCAATAATGGCAGATATTATGCCGCAAAAACTTGAACCTCTCACGCTGCCCTTAACGGGCGCCAGATTGATTGAGGCTTCGGCGGGTACGGGGAAAACATTTACGCTGGCCGTGCTCTATTTACGTCTGTTGCTTGGCCTGGGTAAAGATGCAGCTTTCCCGCGCAGCCTGACCGTTGAAGAGATTCTGGTGGTGACCTTTACCGAGGCGGCGACCGAAGAGCTACGCGGGCGTATACGCAGCAATATTCATGAACTGCGGCTGGCCTGTGTCCGTGGGCAAAGTGATAACCCGATGATGGCTGCGCTGATGGCGCAAATTGACGACTTACCGTTTGCCGCGCAAACCTTGCTGGCTGCTGAAAGGCAGATGGATGAAGCCGCGATTTACACTATTCACGGTTTTTGTCAGCGGATGCTGACGCATAATGCTTTTGAATCTGGGATCTTGTTCGAACAAACGCTGGTTCAGGATGAACTACCGCTGCGTCGTCAGGCCTGTGCTGACTTTTGGCGTCGTCACTGCTACCCGTTGCCCTTGGGTATTGCGCGAGCTGTTTCGCAGGAATGGAGCGGGCCAGAAGCTTTGTTAAGTGACCTATCACCTTACTTGCACGGTGAAATGCCTCAATTGCGCCAACCGCCGGGCGATGATGAAACGATAGAAATCCGCCACCAGCAAATAATTAGCCGCATAGATCATATCAAGGAACGGTGGCGCGCTGCCGCAGCTGACCTTGAGACCATCATGGCTGACTCTGGTGTAGATAAACGCAGTTACAGTTCGCGCTTCTTACCGGCGTGGCTGGAAACCGTGGGCAAATGGGCGGCACAGGAGACGGAAGATTACAGTCTGCCTAAAGAGCTGGAGCGCTTCAAACAGTCTGTTCTGTTTGAGAAAACGAAAAAGGGTAATCCGCCTGAACATCCGGTCTTCGACGCAGTTGATGCGATCTACACCGAGCCGTTGACGCTGCGTGACCTGATTGTCGCTCGTGCTCTGAGTGAAATACGGTTTACTATCCAGAAAGAGAAGCGCCAGCGTGCCGAACTGGGTTTTGACGATCTACTCAGTCGCCTTGACGGCGCATTACAACAGCCAGGCGGTGAGTTGTTGGCGCAAGCTATCCGTGGTCGTTACCCGTTGGCTATGATTGATGAATTTCAGGACACTGACCCTCAGCAATACCGGATATTCCAGCGTCTGTATGTTAACCAGCCACAGTGCGGGCTGCTACTGATTGGCGACCCCAAGCAGGCGATTTATGCATTCCGTGGGGCAGATATTTTCACCTACATGCGTGCAAGGTCAGAAGTTAGCGCTCACTATACGATGGACACCAACTGGCGTTCCTCTTTCAGTATGGTTCAGGGCGTTAACCATCTGTTTTCCCAGGTAGATTCACCTTTTCTTTTTTCACAAATCCCGTTTATTCAGGTTGCGCCCGCAGAAAAAAATGCCGCACTTGCCTTCGACATAGCCGGCGTGAAACAACCGGCGTTGCATTTCTGGCTGCAACAGGGTGAAGGTGTCGGAGTCACTGAGCACCAACAACTGATGGCACGGCAGTGTGCTGCGCAGATTCGTGACTGGCTGACAGCCGGCCAGCAGCAACAGGCATGGCTGGTTAATGCCAAAGGGCGTCAGCCGGTGCAGGCCTCAGATATCACGGTTCTGGTTCGTAGCCGTGCTGAAGCTGCTCTAATACGGGATGCACTAAGCGGCCTGAATATTCCTTCGGTTTATCTCTCAAATCGTGACAGCGTATTTGATACCGCAGAAGCGAAAGACATTTTATGGATCCTGCAAGCCGTACTGGCCCCTGAACATGAACGCACGCTGCGCAGTGCTATGGCAACCGGCGTAATAGGGCTGGATGCACTCACACTCGACAGGCTCAGTAAAGACGAGCATGCGTGGGATGCGTTGGTCGATGAGTTTGACGACTATCGCCAGCGGTGGATGCGGCGCGGCGTTTTACCGATGCTCAAATCGTTAATCAGCCAGCGGCATTTAGCGGAGAATTTACTGGCGGCGAGCGGCGGCGAGCGGCGTCTGACCGATTTACTGCATCTGGGCGAATTATTGCAGGAGGCAGCGGCTCAGCTTGATAGTGAGCACGCACTGGTGCGGTGGATAGCCCAGCAGATCTCCGCCCCTGACCGGCAATCACAGAGTCAGCAGTTGCGTCTGGAAAGTGATCGGCATCTGGTGCAGATAGTGACGATTCATAAATCTAAAGGGCTGGAATATCCGCTGGTCTGGCTACCATTTATCAGTAATTTCCGCCAACAGCAGCAAGGCTTGTATCACGATCGTGACACATTCTCCGCCATGCTCGACCTTAACAGTGATGAGCTGAGCCAAACGCTGGCAGAAGAGGAGCGCTTGGCGGAAGACTTACGTCTGTTGTACGTCGCGCTAACCCGTTCGGTTTACCACTGTAGCGTGGGGATTGGCCCGCTGATTCAGGGAACGCGGAAAAAACAGGGCAATACGGATTTGCATCTCAGTGCACTGGGTTACCTGGTGCAAAAATCACAGGCGGCTGATGCTCAGGGACTTAGCCAGTATTTATCGGCATTAAGTAATGATGACGTGGTGTTTTCGGCCATTGACTCTCCTGAACAAACACCATGGTCACCGCCGGAAGATATCAGCAAATTGCTATCTGCGCGGGTGGTTGAGCGAAAAATTCAGGATAATTGGCGGGTTACCAGTTACTCCGGGCTGCAACAGCACGGCACGGCGCTGGCGCAGGATTTATTGCCACGTCTGGACGTAGAGGCTGCGGGTGAGCAGCAACCCGCACAAGAGCAGCAGATGAATGCGCATACTTTCCCGCGAGGCGCTTCGCCCGGCACTTTTCTGCACAGCATCTTTGAAGAGATCGCTTTTGACCAGCCGGTGGATGACGAGTGGTTGCTCATGAAATTGACCACACAAGGACTTGAGCCGGCCTGGCTGCCAGTGCTGAAAACGTGGATCGATGTCATTTTACATACGCCGCTGGGAGAACCCTCGCTTACCCTCAGTGCCCTTGAAAGTGAGAAATTGCAGTCAGAACTTCAGTTTTACCTGCCTATTGATGGACTGTTACATGCACCTCAACTCGACGCCGTCGTGAAGCGTTACGACAGCTTGTCCGCACTCTGCCCGCCGCTCGATTTTCAGCAGGTAAAGGGCATGCTGAAAGGGTTTATCGATCTGGTCTTTTACTGGGACGGGCGCTATTACCTGCTCGATTATAAATCCAACTGGCTGGGCGAAGACAGCAGTGCCTATACGGAATCTGCTATGCAAAACGCCATGGCCGAACATCGCTATGACCTGCAATACCAGCTCTACACGCTGGCGCTGCACCGCTATTTACGCCATCGGGTGGCGGGCTATGACTACCAGCAGCATTTTGGCGGCATTATTTACCTCTTCCTGCGAGGTGTAGATATCGGGCATCCCGGCAACGGTGTTTTCCGCTGCAGGCCGTCAGAGGCGTTCGTTAGATCTCTTGACCGCTTATTCAAAGGCGAAATGGTTGCGGATGAACCGATGCTGACTGATTCACCGCCTGCGGAAGGCACTCTATGAACCGACTATATGAACAAGCGCAGAATTCAGGTGCGCTGAGATCACTGGATGTTCAATTCGCCCGCATGATTGCCGGGGGGGATGCTGCGTGGAGTGGTTCGAGCAGCGATCAGGCGGCACTGATGCTTGCTGCTGCCTGCCTGAGCGCCGAAGCTGGGAGCGGCCACGTCTGTCTTCACCTTGAGCAACTTCGGCCTGACGCGCTATTTGATGGCCGTTTCCCTGCACTGGCCAGCGCGTTCTGGCAAGCCGCCGGAGAGCCAGATAGGGAGCAATGGCTGGCTCTTCTGAGCCAACAGCCTTCCGTCAGTGATGGCTCATATCCTGCGCCGCTGGTGCTTCAGGATGATCGCCTGTATTTACAGCGCATGTGGCAGAGTGAAGGTGAGGTGGCGGCCTTCTTCAAGGCTGAAGGTGCAGTACGAAACGCACCTCTGGTTGTTGATGAAGTCAGGTTGCAGACCATTCTAAATACGTTGTTTGGCGATGCTGAACCCGACAGTGATATTGACTGGCAGAAAGTGGCGGCAGCCGTGGCCGCGACCCGGCGCATTTCGATTATATCCGGGGGGCCAGGAACCGGGAAAACGACCACTGTCGCCAGGCTGCTTGCGGCGCTGATTCAGCTTTATCCCGAACAAAAACTGCGAATCCAACTGGCGGCACCGACGGGTAAGGCCGCGGCGCGTTTAACGGACTCCCTGGGTCAGGCGATCCTGAAATTACCACTCAATGCAGCACAGCGTGACCTCTTCCCTGATGAAGCTTCGACGCTTCACCGCTTGTTGGGCGCTCAACCCGGCAGTCAGCGTATGCGTTATCACCGTGGTAACCCTTTGCATCTTGATGTGCTGGTGGTCGATGAAGCCTCAATGGTTGATTTACCCATGATGGCCCGGTTGATCGAAGCTCTGCCAGAGCAGGCGCGGGTGATTTTTCTCGGCGATCGCGATCAGCTTGCATCCGTGGAAGCCGGCGCGGTGTTGGGGGATATCTGTCGCTTTGCAGAACAAGGTTACAGCGCTGAACGGGCGAAGCAACTTAGTTATCTGACGGGTTATCTGCTCGAGCCTACGCAAACGGCTCACCCCGCCAGTGTGCGGGATAGCCTGTGTTTGCTACGGCACAGTTATCGTTTTGACTCAGGTTCTGGGATAGGACTGCTGTCCACCGCAGTCAATGCAGGGGACAGCGCCGCAGCGGTGCGCATTCTTGGCGAAGGTTTGCCCGATGTGACAGGCTATCCGCTCAATGAAAGCGAGGATTTTCAGCCCCTACTCGATGCCTGCGTCAGCGGATATAAACTCTATTTACAGGGCGTGGCGAAGGGGGATTCAGCCGACAGTATTCTGCTGGCATTCGGTCGTTTTCAGGTGCTCTGTGCTTTGCGTGAAGGGCCATTTGGCGTGAAGGGGCTCAATGAGCGTATCGAACAATTGCTCAACCGCAGAGGGTTGATTCGTCGACCGGCAGTGCTGGCGGGTAAATGGTACGCCGGACGTCCGGTGATGATCAGCCGCAACGACAGCGCGTTGGGGCTGTTCAATGGCGATATTGGTATTGCTTTGCCAGATGGGCAGGGCGAGCTGAGAGTCTGGTTCCTGCTACCCGGTGGGGAAGTGAAATCGGTACAGCCAAGTCGCTTACCTGCGCATGAAACGGCCTATGCCATGACCGTGCATAAATCTCAGGGTTCCGAGTTCGAGCACACGTTGTTGGTGTTACCTAACCACTCCCTCCCCGTGCTGACCCGCGAACTTGTTTACACCGCCATCACCCGTGCTAAGACCAAGCTCTCGCTGTATGCCAGTGAGAAAGTCTTCAGTATTGCCACCCGCACTCGAACCCAGCGGCGAAGTGGACTGGCGCACAGACTAAGTGGCCAGCAATAATTATCTGGCATGCTGGCACAATAAAAACGGGACGCCTTGAGTTGAAATGAAGGCATCCCGTAATTGTTTAACGCAACGCGGTTCAGAGGTCGATCAGCAGGATCTTGGAGCGGCGCTGATAGTTATACATTTCCTGTTTCTGAATGGGCAGCACGTCAACGTCAGCAGGTTTAAAACCACGCTCCTGGAACCAGTGAATGCTCCGGGTGGTCAGCACAAACAGGCGATCTAAACCCATCAGTTTGGCTTGGCTGGCGACACGTGTAAGCAGCATTTCACCACGCGATGAACTGCGATAATCAGGGTGAACCGCCACGCAGGCCATTTCGCCAATGCGTTCTTCCGGGAACGGATAAAGCGCGGCGCAGGCGATGGTCAGATTATCGCGTTCAATAATCGTGAATTTATCGATTTCCATTTCCAACTGCTCGCGGGAGCGGCGAACTAAAATACCTTGTTGTTCTAGAGGGCGAATAAGCTCGAGTATGCCGCCGATATCATTGATGGTGGCGCGACGGACTTGTTCAGCGCTCTCCATCACAATTTGTGTGCCGATGCCGTCACGGGAAAACAGTTCCTGGACCAGTGCGCCATCTTCCTGATAACTGATTAAGTGGCTGCGACGCACGCCGCTGCGGCAAGCTTTTACTGCGCCGCGCAGGAAACGTACGGTGCCGGACTGATAGTCACCACGGGCTTCCATCGTGTCGATTCTCGCCTGGGCATCGTTCGGAAACAGTTCGGAGATGATTTTATCTTCTTCATCAATCACTCCCTGAGACGAACAGAAACCGATCATTTTTTCGGCTTTGAGTTTAATCGCCAGTTGCGTGGCCACCTCCTCGGAGGTGAGATTGAAACTCTCGCCGGTGACGGAAACCGCGACCGGGCCTAACAGCACGATAGCGTTGCTGTCGAGCTGACGGTGAATGGCTTCTTCATCAATACGACGGATCCGGCCCGTGTGGCAATAATCAATACCGTCATCCACACCCAGCGGCTGCGCAATGATAAAGTTGCCGCTGACCACGTTGATATGTGCGCCCTGAAGTGGCGTATTATTCAGACTCATCGACAGGCGGGCGGTGATATCGAGCTGTAATAAACCGGCAGCCTGCTTCACCAGTTCAAGGGTGCGTGCATCCGTAACGCGGGTGTTTTTATGATAAATCGGCTCATAATTATGCTCCGCAAGGTTTTCATCGATTTGCGGGCGGGCACCATAAACCACCACCAGACGGATCCCCAGACTGTGCAGCAGGCCGATATCATTGACGATATTCGTGAAGTTCTCGTGTTCAATGGCTTCACCCCCGAGCATCACCACAAAAGTTTTGCCACGGTGCGCATTGATATAGGGAACAGTGTGTCGAAATCCCTGGACCAGCTCAGTACTACGTTCCTTCACGGCAAAACCTCATTTGAATTTTTATTCGTAATTTCTGTATTTTTATTCTTTTATGCCGATGTAGCAAGTAAGAAATCTCTGTTTTTGTTCTCTTCTCCTTCACAAACCTTCAACAACCTAAAAAATCACTGGCTGGTTTAAGAATGACAGGCGGGAATTGATTGGTTAGAATTTTCAGCTTGAGCCCGCTAAGGGCTATTTTTTTATTTTTACGCTCTGGTATGAGCCTTTATTTTTTGAGACTGCATGACTGACGAAAATCACAATTTTGGCCGAAGACGGCTGTTACAAAGCGTAGCCGCTTCCTGGATGTTAAGCGTCAGCCGGGTCGGTTTTGCCGCCAGCGCTCAGGTGGTGGCTGTTCGTGTTTGGCCTGCTTCTACCTATACCCGCCTTACGTTGGAATCCAGCACACCTCTGAAATATAAACAATTCCTGCTGACGAACCCACACCGTGTGGTGATCGACATCGAGGGCGTCCACCTTAATAGTGTGCTCAAAGGGTTGGGTCAGCAGATCCAGCAGAGCGATCCTTTCATTAAACAGGCGCGGGTTGGGCAGTTTGACCAGAAAACCGTTCGTCTGGTGATGGAGCTCAAACAGCCGATTAATCCGCATGTATTCACCCTCAAACCGGTCGCTGGGATCCACAATCGGCTGGTGGTCGATCTCTATCCGGTGGAAGGGGCGGTGAGTACGGATGATGATCCGTTACTGGCATTGCTGGAAGATTACAATAAGGGCGATGTTGCGCGCACGTTGCCGCCGGAGACGGCAAAAGATGGCAAGGCTGGACGCGAAAGGCCGCTGGTGATCATGCTCGATCCTGGACATGGAGGTGAAGACCCGGGAGCTATAGGAAAATATAAAACCCGCGAAAAAGATATCGTGCTGCAAATTGCCCGTAAGTTGCAGAAGCTTATTCAGCGTCAGCCAAATATGAAAGTGTATATGACCCGCAACGAGGACGTATTTATTCCATTGAAAGTGCGGGTGGCGAAAGCGCGTAAACTGCACGCAGACCTGTTCATTTCAATTCATGCCGATGCCTTTACCAGCCGCGCTGCGCGGGGATCGTCCGTGTTTGCATTGTCGACCAAAGGGGCGACCAGCACGGCGGCGCGTTTTCTGGCACAAACTCAAAATGAGTCCGATCAAATTGGCGGCGTCGCTAAAAGTGGTGACCGCTATCTCGACCACACCTTGTTTGATTTGGTACAGACCGCCACCATCAATGACAGCCTGAAATTTGGCAAAGAAGTGCTGTCGCGCATGGGCAAGATAAATCATCTGCATAAGAACAACGTTGATCAGGCGGGGTTTGCAGTATTGAAAGCGCCAGACATTCCATCAATTCTGGTGGAAACGGCGTTTATCAGTAATGTGGAAGAGGAACGCAAATTGAAAACCAGTCACTTTCAACAGAAAGTGGCAGAGTCGATACTGGCAGGGATTAAGGCATATTTCGCCGAAGGCGGGATGTCAGCAAAGGGATGACGTGCATGAAGATCCGCCTCCATGAGGCACAGGTGGCCGATGTATCAAATTGATCCGATGCCAGAAACAAAAAAACACCCGTTAAGGTGTCTGATGTTCTTTTACTGCTTATGTGTAGTTGGTTGCGGGGGCCGGATTTGAACCGACGACCTTCGGGTTATGAGCCCGACGAGCTACCAGGCTGCTCCACCCCGCGTCCGTCACTACAATGTATTCTAATGCTTTACTACCCATCCATACTGTATTGGTTGCGGGGGCCGGATTTGAACCGACGACCTTCGGGTTATGAGCCCGACGAGCTACCAGGCTGCTCCACCCCGCGTCCGTCACTACAGTACTGCTTTCATCGGTAAGTCTTTCATTCCAATCGCGCTTTTATATCAGCATCGAGTTGGTTGCGGGGGCCGGATTTGAACCGACGACCTTCGGGTTATGAGCCCGACGAGCTACCAGGCTGCTCCACCCCGCGTCCGATGAGGGCGAACTATACGCTGCGTGAGAATTCGTGCAACCCTTTTTTCGAAATTAATGTGATAAACCACCCGGTTACTTGCTTTTCATACAGTATGCTGTTTTTTTCGACGGCTTTGACGGAATCCATTATTTTCTTTGATGCCAATTCCTTTCTGATAGCCCGTTTGTTATCGTTTTGGCGGTAGTCCCCCCCCGAAAGCAAGAGAGCGCGGCAATAATGAAAGGACGTTGGAGTAAGTATCTGCTGAGTGGTCTGGTCATCGCAGTATTGGCGGGTTGTTCGTCAAGACCTACCGATCGCGGTCAGCAGTATAAAGATGGTCGACTGGACAATGCGCTTGAGTACGTCAATGAGCCGAACGCCACCGGCAAACCGGTGAATGCGAAAGATTACGCCAATCAGGTGATGGAGGTGCAATATGCGTCGTCGTCCCTGTATGGCAAAAACAACACCACTTTTCAGGCGGTGGAGCAGTGGATACGCTCCGGCGCTGACACCCGCACCCTGAGCCAGTACGGCATCAGTGCATACCAGATGGAAGGTGCCGACAACTTCGGCAACGTGCAATTTACCGGTTACTACACGCCGGTATTACAGGCACGTTATACCCGTCAGGGCGAATTCCAGTATCCGTTATACCGTATGCCGCCAAAACGCGGGCGTTTGCCGGATCGTGCTTCTATCTATTCCGGTGCGCTGAGCGACAACTATGTGGTGGCCTGGACCAACTCCCTGATGGATAACTTCATGATGGAAGTGCAGGGCAGCGGTTATGTGGATTATGGCGATGGCCGTCCGCTGATGTTCTTCGGCTATGCCGGTAAAAACGGTCACGCTTATCGCAGTATTGGTAAAGTGCTGATCGACCGGGGTGAAGTGGCGCGTGAAAATATGTCCATGCAGGCGATTCGCCAGTGGGCTGATACGCACAGCGCCGCCGAAGTACAGGAGTTGCTGGAACAAAATCCTTCATTTGTTTTCTTCAAACCTGTGCCTTTCGCGCCAGTTCGTGGCGCGAGTGGCGTACCGCTGATTGCTAAAGCCTCAGTGGCGTCTGACCGTTCACTTATTCCGGCGGGAACCACGCTGCTGGCGGAAGTGCCGGAACTGGATAATAAAGGTAAGTTCACCGGCAAATACCATATGCGTCTGATGGTTGCGCTGGATGTTGGTGGTGCGATTAAAGGCCAACATTTTGATATGTATCAGGGGATTGGCCCTGACGCCGGGCATGCGGCCGGTTATTACAATCACTATGGACGCGTTTGGGTGTTAAAATCAGCGCAAAATGGTAAACCGCTGTTCACTGCTTACAATGCAGCGGCCGGTACGTCTTCTGGCGCGACACCCTCTGCGCTGGCTCCCGCACCAGTAACCAGCAACAACGGATCTTTCCTGTTGAAATAGCCCGGTTGCGGTAAAATGCTTTACTCAAGGCAGCCTGTGGGCTGCTTTGTTTTTGCAAAAAGTCAGTATCACGTTGAATTTCATAGCAAGTACAGAGGTTAATCCGTCATGACAGCAGTTTACTCCGATGCCTATCAACAGCGTTTTGGCGGCACCGCGCGCCTTTATGGTCAGCAGGCGCTGACGCTGTTCTCGCAGGCACATGTCTGTGTTATCGGCATCGGTGGTGTGGGATCGTGGGCAGCCGAGGCACTGGCGCGCACCGGTATTGGCGCTATCACGCTGATAGATATGGATGATGTCTGCGTAACGAACACCAACCGTCAAATCCATGCGTTGCGTGAAAACGTCGGGCAGGCAAAAACAGAGGTCATGGCGCAGCGCATTCTGGCGATTAACCCGGAGTGCAAAGTCACTTGTATCGACGATTTTATTACCCCGGATAACGTGGCCGAAATGCTTAATCACAATTTTAGCTTTGTGATTGATGCCATCGACAGCGTGCGGCCAAAAGCGGCGTTGCTGGCGTATTGCCGTCGCTACAAGATCCCGGTTGTCACTACGGGCGGTGCCGGTGGGCAGATCGACCCGACACAAATAGCGGTGGTGGATTTGGCGAAGACCATTCAGGATCCGCTGGCGGCAAAATTACGTGAGCGCCTGAAAAATGATTTCGGCGTGGTGAGGAACAGCAAAGGGAAGTTGGGGATTGATTGCGTTTTTTCCAGCGAACCGCTGATGTATCCGCAGGCCGACGGCTCAGTGTGTGCGTCACGTGCCACGGCTGAAGGGCCAAAACGCATGGACTGCGCAACGGGGTTTGGTGCGGCGACCATGGTGACTGCCACTTTCGGTTTTGTCGCGGTATCGCACGTGTTGAAAAAGATGATGGCCAAGGCACAGCGCCAGCAAGCCGCTGCCTGACATTCACACGGTACTATAGTGCACGGCGTGCCAGTTGCAGCACGCCTTCTGCCAGGGCTGTCAATCCGCTGGCACGGCTGGTACTCAGCTGTTCACGCAGGTCCAACGTATCAAACAGCGCCAGAGGGTCCTCTTCGAGTATCGCCTGCGGCGTTTTGCCTTCCACTTTCGTCAGCACTACCGCCAGCAGACCTTTTACAATACGGCCTTCGCTGTCGCCATAGAAATGCATGGCGCCATTATCTAACCGTTCGGCCCCGAGCCACACCCGATTCTCGCAGCCTGACAGCTCGGTTTGCGGTGTTTTTAAACTGTCATCCAGCGCGGGTACGTTCTTTGCCAGCAGGATCAACTGACGGTAGCGGTCTTCCCATTGGCGTAAGCCGGAAAAGCGTTCAACCAGCGACTGTTCGGTAATGTCATGTCCAAAAGGGTGGGGCGCTAACATACAATTTCTCTGTTTTTAAAGGACGTTAATCGGCCAGCAGCTCCAGTGCATACTTCACTGCTTTTACCAGACGATCGACATCATCTGTCGTGTTATAGGGGGCGAAGGAAGCACGAAGTGTACCGCTGACCCCCATGGCTTCCATCAGGGGTTGTGCGCAATGCTGACCGGCACGTAAGGCGATGCCCTGCTCGGCGAGTAACGTCACGATATCATTGTGGTGCACGCCTGCGATATCAAACGCCAGTATTGAGGCGCTCTGCCAGCGGAAACTGCGAAAACCTGGCAGTTGTGCCAGTTGCTGTTCAGCCAGCGTCGCCAGATGCTGAGCGTATCTTTCGCCTGCCGCCGTATCAATACTTTCCAGCCAGCCAAGAGCGGCATCAAACCCAAGTACCCCGGCGATATTCGGCGTCCCCGCTTCAAAACGATGCGGCACTGTCTGCGGGGTGAAACCGTGCATTGAGGCGTGTGTCAGCATTTTCCCGCCGCCGTGCCAGGCTGGCATAGCGTCAAGCAATGTCGTTTTGCCATACAGCACGCCGATACCGGTCGGGCCATAAAGTTTATGGGCGGAAAAGGCGTAAAAATCGATATCCAGTGCCTGAACATCAGCCGGGCAGTGGACCACGCCCTGTGCGCCATCCACCAATACGGGCGTGCCGTTGGCATGTGCCAGCGCAATAGCACGCGATAAGTCTGGCATACCACCGGTCACGTTGGACATCTGCCCGAGTGCCAGCATTCGCGTGCTCTTATTCAGTAACGCGGGTAACCGGCTGAGGTCTGGTAAGAATTTTTCGTCGAGTGGCAGGGTGATGACTTTCGCCTGACAGCGTTGCGCCAACATCAGCCAGGGGATCAGGTTGGCATGATGCTCAGCCTGGCTGACGATGATTTCATCGCCCGGTTGCAGGCGTGGTGCCAGGTAACTTTGCGCGACAAGATTAATCGACTCGGTGGTGCCACGGGTCCAGATAATATTCTCCGCTATCGGGGCGTTGATCCATCTGGCTGCACGCAAACGCGCCTGTTCGTATTTTTGGGTCAAAGATTGCGCTGCGCGATGCTGGCTGCGATGAACGGTGGCACCTTCCTGAGAATAAAACTCCAGGGTTGCATCAATCACTTTTTTCGGCTTAAGGGCCGTTGCCGCGCTGTCCAGGTAACATTGCCCGTGAGTAAGTGCCGGAAATTGCAAACGAAATTTGGCAAAATCAAAGTCAGTCATACGCGTTCAATTCTCGTGAGTAAGCCGCCTGGCATGAAGTTTTACCCTATCTGCAGCCCAGATATATTCATTTTAGGAATGGTTACCATGGAAATATATCAGAAGCTTGTTATGCTGAATTACGAAGGGCAGAAGAATTAGGCAGATGTATTCACTGCCATTAAAAGCATATTAATCTACAAGGAGTCTATAATGAAGAAGATCGCCGCCGTAGTTTCAGTTGTACTACTGACCTGTACTCTCGCTGCGTGTTCAAGCAACTACGTAATGCATACCAATGATGGTCGCACGATCGTTGCCGAAGGGAAGCCAAGTACAGACAGTGATACCGGTATGATCAGTTATACCGATGCGTATGGCAACAAACAGCAGATCAATAAGTCTGAAGTGAAAGAGATGGCTAAAGGTAACTAATCTTTAAGCGGTGACTTTCCCAGGCGGAAAGCGCTCTTTACTTGTTGCCACAAAACCGGCCCTCTCGCGATGGGCCGGTTTTGTCACAATTTGGCCGCTGGTGAGTTGTTTGTCTTCGCGATCTCAGGCAAAAATGTGACAGGCAAAAAAAAGCACCGCAAATTGCGGTGCTAAAAAATCACTTTGGACAGACAGGGTAATGTACAGGAAGTGAAAAATTTGCAGCATTCAAGCTACGTGTCCAGATTGCCAGACAATTTGCAAACACAACATCACAACCACAAGCCAAAAGCATTTCAGCATCCTCATACCAAACTACTTTTCGTTCCGGCCCAGGAAGTGGCGCCACTATAGGTTTTTGCCTGTACATCCTCAACGGACA
>Ga0105856_1000030_pt1 | contig 73908 bp, 72 predicted proteins | sample OrgsoiDNA_201060_FD_89681 | JGI IMG/M metagenome (GOLD analysis project Ga0105856, IMG submission 89681) | Permafrost soil microbial communities from the Arctic, to analyse light accelerated degradation of dissolved organic matter (DOM) -... | ecosystem: Environmental > Terrestrial > Soil >...
GCCTGCGCGAAAAAATTGATGACGACCTGCCGGAATTTACCGAAGGGCTGGTGAGCATGTTATGGCCGCACTATCTACGCACCATTCCTTCGCTCTCTATTGTCGCGCTGACGCCCGATGTTCCGTCAATGAAAATGGCCGAAGTCGTACCCGCCGGGATGGAGGTCTATTCCCGCCCGGTAGGCGTGAAAAATACCGTCTGCCAGTACCGCACCACGCGTGATATGGCGCTCAACCCGCTCGCCGTTTCCAAAGTGGTGATGGCAACCGAGCCGAACGGTCGTTCGGTGCTGCGCCTGCGGCTGGCATGCAGCCCACAGGCTGACTGGTCACAGGTGAATTTACAGCGCCTCTGTTTTTATCTGGCGGGTGAAGCGCCGGTCAGTAGCGCGCTGCATCTGGCACTGACACGCCGCCAGGCCGCGCTCTACTTGCGCCTGCCCAATCAGGCTGACCGGGTAAAACTGGATGGCTGGTTCTCGCCCGGCGGCTTTGCCGATGAAGATTTGCTGTGGCCGAAAGGCGAAAGCGCCTTCAGCGGCTATCAGCTGTTGCTGGAATATTTCACCTTCCGTGAGAAGTTTATGTTCGTGCATCTGAACGGACTGGAAACGGTAACGCTGCCCGCAGGGATTGCCTGGTTTGATATTGAAGTGGTGTTTGACAGCCAATGGCAGAGTGATTTGCCGGTGACGAATGATGCCCTTCACTTGCACTGTGTGCCGGTGATCAATCTGTTCTCGCTGGAAGCTGACCCGCTGATCGTTAACGGTCTGGAAAGTGAGTACATGCTGCGCCCGCGCCGTCTGCAGGACGGGCATACCGAAATTTACTCCGTGGACTCTGTCACCGGTTCGCAGCGCACATCCGATGCCACCTATGTGCCCTTTACCAGTTTTCGCCATCGCGGCGGAATGCAAAGACGCCATGCGCCGGAACGCTATTTCCACACCCGCGTGAAACGCGGCGTGACGGGCCTGCATGATACGTGGTTGATCCTCGGTGGGCAGCAGTGGGAGGCTGACAGGCTGTTCTCGCGTGAAGCAATATCGCTGAAGATCACCGGCACCAACGGCCAGCTGCCGCGCAAAGCCTTGCAGAGCACATTGCTGGACCGCTGCGAAGCGGTATTACAGACGCCCCTGAAAGTGCGTAATCTGTGTAAGCCCACCCTGCCCGCCTATCCTCCCGCAGAAGATCACTTCCAGTGGCGGGTGCTGAGCCATCTCGGTTCCAGCTATCTCAACCTGATGAGCAGCGCGGAAGTGCTGCGCGGGACGCTCGAACTGTACAACTGGCAGAGTGATGAGCTGAACAACCGACGCCTGGATGCCATTCAGAATGTTCAGCACCACCAGATACAACGTTTTGAAAAGGGCTTTTTGCTGCGGGGTATCGACATCGAAGTGACACTCGACGGCAACGGGTTTACCGGCGAAGGCGACATCCATCTGTTCGGCGAAATGCTCAACCGTTTCTTTGCCCTCTACGCTGATATCCACCTTTTCAATCAGCTTACCCTTACCGTTCAGCCTGCCGGGAAATGTATCCGATGGAAAGAGAATCACAATCAGCGTCTGCCCGGCTAATTGAACAGATGCGCGACAAACTGCCCTACACGCAGTTTTATCGCTTCTGTCAGTTACTGGAACAGAGTCAGCCAGATGCTCCCGCGCTTGGTAGCCACTGGCAGGTCAGGCATGACCCGGTTCGCTTTCGGCCACATTCAGGTATGGGATTTCCGGCCGGTGAATTTAAACGGGTGGAAATGCCGGAACATCCACACCTTCCCCCGACTGTCCGCACCACCTTTATGGGGTTGTATGGTGTGGAATCACCGTTGCCCACGTCCTATATCGACGATATTACTCAGCGCCGGGACGGGCATGAGGCAGTCAGTGACTTTCTGGATATCTTCAATCACCGGATGATCACCCAGTACTACCGCATCTGGCGTAAGTACTCTTATCCGGCCACCTTTGCGCCGGGCGGCACAGACCGAACGTCCAGATACTTGCTGAGCCTGTGCGGTCTGGGGATTGCAGGCTGTGCGCAAAACATTGCTACACCGGTCTCCCGCTTTCTGGCGCTGACCAGCATGATGCGCCTGCCCACGCGCACCAGCGAGGGCATCATTGCGCTGGTTCAGCTGTTGGCGCCGGAGACAGAGGCCCGCGTGATCGCCCATGACCGCTGCCGGATACCGTTGCATAACCCGCTGACGATGAGTGCGCGCCACCCCGTCAGCATGAGTAACAGCCCGGTGATGGGCAGTCATGCCACGGACGTCAACAGCCAGGTCCTGCTGCGACTGAAAACGGACAACCCCGACGAAGCCAGAGAGTGGCTACCCGGCGGGCAGTTACATACCGATCTGCTGGCGTTATTGCAGGTGTATCTGGGGTCGCGGCTTTATGTGCGTTTGCAACTGACGGTATCGCGTTCACTGTTGCCGGATGCCCAACTTTCCTGCCAACCGCAAGGCACAGGCGTACTGCTGGGCAGAACGGCGGTGATGCGGACACAGCGTTGTGCTTCAACCACACAAAATAAAACTGAAATGATCACTATTAATCTGGGCCGCTATCAGCGTGTTCAGGAAAATCTTCACCGAAGGGAGACCGATGAATATGGCGATTACCGCTGGTAAAACACGTTTGGCGTTACTGATGCTGGCAATCATAATGCCCCTGAGCGGATGTGGACTGACTCAAACGGTCAGTGACGGCACCGTCGCCGTGACAAAATCCCTCTTTTATAAGCAGGTGAAAACGCTGCATCTGGATATAAAGGCGCGGGACGCGATAAACAACAATGCGACGGGGGCACCGCTGGCAACCGTCGTGCGCGTCTATCAGCTAAAAGACCGCAAAACCTTTGACGGTACGGATTACCCTTCCTTGTTCGCCGATGACAGTCAGGCCATCAAAGCCGATCTGCTGGCAGAAAAAGATGTGCGAATTCGCCCTGGTGCCGCCGTAAGTATTGATGTGCCGATGGAGAAAGATGCGCAATATGTGGCAGTCGCCGGAATGTTTATGGCGCCGGATATCACTAATAATACCTGGCGGGTAGTGCTGAGCCGGGACGATCTCGACCCGGACAAAGCGCGTCAGATTGAAATGAATAATCAGGGGATGACGCTGTTGCCCCTGAAGGATAAATGATATGCCACAGCCCTCCCTCTACGAAATGCTGCTTGGTAACTTCGCCGGTGGCCTCAGTCTCCATCAGGTCAGCGAAGACCATCAGGTGATCATGTCGGTCCTCGACAACATGCAGCGCATTCTCAACTGTCGCGCCGGTACGCTCAGCCATCTGCCGGATTACGGCCTGCCCGACATGAGCAAAATTTTGCAGGGAATGCCGGGCACCGCGCACTCCCTGCTGACCACACTCTCCGACACGCTGCTGAAATACGAGCCGCGGCTGAAAAGCCTCAACGTCGTGCTGTTGCCGCAGTCTACGCCGGGGCATCTGGAATATGGCATTGATGCCGAACTGAAAGAGTTCGGGCTGGTGCGCTTTGGCACCGCGTTTATGCCCGAAGGCCGGGTGCTGATCCGGCACATGAAGCAGCAACATTATCTTGATGGTCAGACCCGGTTCTGAGTGTCAACTGCCATCGTCAATGACAGAGGAAGTATGTCAGCAAAAGAGCGGTTTTTAAAAAAATTACAGGACAAGCAGCCAGGCCGTGGCGTGTTTGAAAATAAAGGTCAGGCCGACATCGCAGAGTTCCAGCAGCAGATGAATCAACTTCAGGAGAACATGGAGACGTGGCTGTCCGGCACCGGCATTGAGACGCAAAGCACCCCCGTGTCACTGGTTGAATTTTTGCTGGGCGGGAGGATGTTCAGCATCCCCGGTATCCAGCTTTGTTATGAAAACAGAACGGTGAAATTCACCCCTGTATTTTTATATGGCCAGGGCGTGACGGGCTGCGTGGAAGCCACACTCTGCGCTGAAGGCACCACAACCCCCCTTTGCCGATTGTTCATGCGATGTGCAGATCACAATCACTGGACATGTCGTCCGGCGGGTTGGTCCACCCGGCCCGGAGAGGCGTTCAACGAGGACGTCTTTTTCAACATGGTGGAAGGTTTACTGTCCTGACCCGCCCCTCTTTCGTCCTGAATCTTTTCATACATCCGCCTTCTGAATTAACCAAAGATGTCTGAACAGACGCCTTTGAAAGGAATCAATTATGTCTACTGACCGCCAGCTGCGCACCGGGGGTGACCCCCGTGCGCTTGCCGACTACGGCGCTTTGCGCGAAGAACTGAGTAAATTGACCCATCCGGCACGCCCGGATGTGGACTGGAAAAAAGTAGAACAGCTGTGTCTGGGCTTGTTCCAACAAAATGGCATCGAGCTGCAAACGGCGTCGTGGTACGCACAGGCCAGAACGCAGTTAGTCGGATTGTCCGGGCTGAATGAGGGGCTGGCGATCATCGAAGCGCTGATCTCCCGCCAGTGGTCCGGGTTCTGGCCGCAGCCGGTACATGCACGCATGGAGATCCTCTCCGGGCTGAGCAAGAGGTTATTGCAGGTGCTGCGCAGCATCACGCTGGAATACCGTGATTTACCGCTGATTTATCAGGCAGAGAAACACATCAACGCGCTGTGTGAAGCACTGCAGCGCCTCGAGCTGAAACACGCCAGCCAGCTGTCGGCCCTGAATACCTTTATGCACAGCGCCGCCATCAGGCTGGAAAACATGCGCGACAGCACGGACCCGGCCGTCGTGCTACCTGCTGCCGTGGAGACAGCTGAGCAGGAATGGGCAAGTGATAACCGCAAGCCATGGGTATATGTAGGAAGGTCCGAACCGGCAGAACCACAGATAGTGATTGCCGCGCCCTCTCCCGCCAGACGCCCCATCCAGTGGAAAGGGTTTGTAGCGGGCATCGTCGTCACTCTGCTCATGGGTAGCGGTGTTAAGGCGGGGATGAATGTGTTTTCCCAATCACCTGCGGGTGAGCAGCTCATGGCGACACTGCCGGTCTTACCAAAGCCGATGAACGCGCAGGCGCTGGAAAAACTGAAGACCCAGCAGCCCGATATGCTGAGCAGAGCAGCGCCGGAGATGATCTCCGCCACGCAACAGCAAACCAACAGGCTGGCAAAACTGCCGCCTCTCTGGGTACTGAATACCGGCAGCCAGCTGGTACATCAGACCCAAAGCCTGTGGCCTGAAAATCCGTCGACAACCGAGCTTGCCAAAAAATGGGCCCAGCAGCTCAACGCCAACGCTATCTCCCTGGAAAATCTGAACAGCTGGCATGACGCTAATGTGCAGTTACAACAGCTGGCGGATAAGCTCAACGGACTGGATGAACAACGCGGTAAATATATGACGGTGTCTCAGCTGAAGTCCGCCGTGTTTGCTCTCCAGCAGACACTGGGTAATACGCCGCCGGTAGAAGAATCACTGCGTAAACTTGCTCAGGCTCAGCAGCAGAAAAATGACGTATCACCTCAGTTGGTCATGCAACTCGATAGCCAGTTCGCGCAGTTGCTGAACCGGTATGCGTTACTGGCACCGGTACCAAACAGTATGCAGCCTTAAAGAATAAGGTCTGGTGCAGGGTTCCGGGCCAATGCGGTTTTATCGTCTTAAATACGGCGATATAACCGCATTAAGACAATTTCACATCCCATCAACGAACGCATATCCGAAGAGAAATAATACTGCACTAACCCGTGGCGCAGTTTCGCTTTACTTATTCTCAGCGGATTTAACGTTATTATCGGTCGTCCATACCCGATATTTCACGTCAACATCCTTCGGGACATACACAACTATCGGCAGCTTGCTGTTGTAGCGCTCAATTGCCTTCTCACCCAGATTCGCAGCGATGAATTTCTTCGTTTTGACCTTATCCGGACATGCCATCATCGTGGATGCCGGCGAAGAGATATTTTCCAGAACTAAATAATCATAACCCCATCCCTCGAGGGTCTTACTGACCAATTTGCCTCCCATCATGTAGTGATTGCAATCTACCTCCAGCGTTTTCCCTATCAGCAGTTCGACTTTGAAATCATTTTCGTTCACAAGTGCAGGCAGGTAAATAACCTGACGAACCATTCCCTTTTCAGCTTTCGGATAAGGCGCGACTTTTTCCAGTGGAAGCTTGCTGATATCAGCCGTCTCATTGGAAGTGGCCGCCATGCTGCTTGCAGACATAGCCATCATTAATCCAGACAGTGCCAAAAATCCTCGTTTCATATTTAATCCCTCTATTTGACTGTTATCAGGTCAATATTATCACTGATTTTGTCTTCATTCGAAAATCTCATGCCACTTATCAGGCCACCCGCCCTGTTTTACCGGGATGCTGCTCCGTCAAACAAAGCCCTGTTTTTAAAACCGCCGAGCCCAAAAGCAGGAGCCTCCGGCGCTTGTTGTAATAAATGTTCCGGACGGACGGGGTGGCTTGTGGTCAGGCGCTTACAGGGACTTTCTCCCCAATATGTGAAGGGAGTCATAAGGGATGGTCAAGCAGAGACAATTTTTGAGGACGATAGATTATCGTCAGACTTATGTGATGCTCTATACTCCCTTCAAGCAGAGACAATCGAATTTTAGCTTTTGATTGTCGCTGCAGGCAGAAAGAGTTCCTCTCTCTGACCTGTGATTTCTATGGAATAGGAGGATGTCGTGATGGAAAAGAAAGTCATCTATTTGTTCTGTTCGGCGGGAATGTCCACCTCGCTGCTGGTTTCGAAAATGAAGGCGCAGGCAGAAAAATACGAAGTGCCCGTCATTATTGAAGCATTTTCTGAGTCACTGGCGGCCGAGAAAGGCGGGGCGGCGGATCTGGTTCTTCTGGGTCCTCAAATTGCCTACAAGCTGGCAGAAATTCAAAAAATATTACCGGGCAAGCCCGTTGAAGTGATCGACTCTGTCATGTACGGCAAAATCGATGGATTAGGCGTTCTGAAAGCCGCCGTTGCGGCGATCAAAAAAGCAGCAAGTCAGTAGTCATTTAATATTTTTGTATTATTTTAATTTGAAATTGAATATTTAAGTCAAAGAGAAAAAACAGTCAAAGAGCGAACTTCATACCCTGGCCGTCAAAAGGCGGCATTAAAGGAAAATAACAATGAGCAAAGCCATTGATTCACTTGAGAAGATACTCCTTCCTTTTGCCGTCAAAATAGGTAAACAGCCGCATATTAATGCGATTAAAAATGGTTTCATCAGGTTAATGCCGTTAACCCTGGCCGGAGCCATGTTTGTTTTAATTAATAACGTATTCCTGAATTTTGGTGACGGATCTTTCTTTTATTCATTAGGTGTTCGTTTAGAACCGTCAACCATTGAGGCATTGGCCGGATTAAAAACCATTGGGATCAATGTTTATAACGGTACCTTAGGTATTATGTCGTTAATGGCGCCTTTCTTTATAGGCATGGCGCTGGCAGAGGAGCGGAAAGTCGATCCTCTTTCTGCGGGTTTATTGGCTGTAGCTGCCTTTATGACCGTCACGCCATTTAGCGTCGGTGAGTCTTATGCGGTGGGCGCAAACTGGTTAGGTGGCGCAAATATTATTTCCGGTATGGTTATCGGATTGGTCGTCGCTGAAATGTTTGCGTTTGTCATCCGCAGAAATTGGGTTATTACCTTACCGGACAGCGTCCCTACTTCTGTGGCCCGCTCATTCTCTGCGTTAATTCCAGGCTTTATTATCTTACTCATCTTCGGGATTATCTCCTGGCTGCTGGGGTTATATGGCAACAACTTCCACCAGATTATTATGGATTCCATCTCCAAACCTCTGGCAGCAATGGGAAGTGTTGTGGGCTGGGCTTACGTGATTTTCAATTCCCTGCTGTGGTTCTTTGGTGTGCACGGTTCTCTGGCGCTCACCGCGCTGGACAGCGGCATCATGACGCCATGGGCACTGGAAAATATTGCCATCTACAACGAGTACGGCTCTGTTGCTGCGGCACTTGAAGCAGGTAAAACCTTCCACTTCTGGGCCAAACCGATGCTCGACTCCTATATTCTGTTAGGTGGTTCCGGGGCAACGCTGGGTCTGATTATCGCGATATTCATCGCTTCACGCCGTGCCGATCACCGTCAGGTGGCGAAGCTGGCGCTGCCGTCAGGCATCTTCCAGATTAACGAACCGATTCTGTTTGGTCTGCCGATTATCATGAACCCGGTAATGTTTATCCCGTTCGTTGTGGTTCAGCCGATTCTGGCGGTGATCACACTGACGGCGTACACCTTAGGCATTATTCCACCCGTGACCAACCTGGCACCATGGACCATGCCTACGGGTCTCGGCGCATTCTTTAACAGTAACGGCAGCATCGCTGCATTGTTGGTCGCGTTGTTTAACCTCGGTGTCGCCACGCTGGTTTATATGCCTTTCGTCATTCTTTCTAACAAGGCACAGGCCATCATCGAAGAAGAAGAAAGCGAAGAAGACATTGCCGCAGCACTGAAATTCTAATCTGGCCTGCAGCGGGAATACGCAACCTTCCCGCTGCCAACCGGCTATCACGGAGAGATAAAGATGATTGATTTAGACAGCATTGTTGCAACCGAAGACGACATGCAGGAACTCGAAGAAGTCGTCATGGGGTTAATCATTAACTCCGGACAGGCCCGCAGTCTGGCGTATTCCGCACTGAAAAAAGCCAAAGAAGGCGATTTTGCACAGGCTAGCGCATTGATGGACCAGTCCCGCCAGTCGCTGAATGAAGCGCATCTGGTGCAGACAAAACTGATTGAAGACGATATGGGCGAAGGCAAAATGAAAGTCAGCCTGATTCTGGTTCATGCCCAGGACCACCTGATGACCTCGATGCTGGCGCGTGAGTTAATCACGGAATTGATTGAGCTTCATGAAAAAATAAAATAGTGTTGGGAGTTATCATGCAGCCACAGTTATTGAGTATGGAAATCAAAACAGCACGTGAAGATCAACTGTTCGACGGTCAGAACTTCCATATGTTTATCTACAATAAAGTAGAAAGTATTTCCGGGTTGCATGAGCACGACTACTACGAATTCACCATCGTCCTGACCGGACGCTATTACCAGCAGATTAATGGCAAACGGGTGCTGTTGGAACGCGGAGATTTTGCGTTCATCCCATTGGGTTCGCACCATCAAAGCTTCTATGAGTTTGGCCCGACCCGGATTCTGAATGTAGGTATTAGCAAGGCATTTTTCGAACAGCACTATCTGACGTTATTGCCTTCCCGGTTTGTGGCCTCGCAGGTTTATAAAATCAAGAGTGAGTTTCTGACGTTTATTGAGTCGATGGTGGCCTCACTCAACTTCAGAAACGGTGAATTTAATGAGTTTCTGGAGATGGTGACGTTTTATATCGTCAACCGGTTACGCCATCATCGCGAGTCAGAGATACCCACGGATATTCCTGAGTGGCTCAAAAACACTGTCGAGATGATGCATGACAAAACGCAGTTCGGTGATAAAGCCTTACCGACAATGGTGCAGTTGTCCGGTAAGTCGCAGGAGTATCTGACCCGCGCCACCCAGCGCCACTATGGTAAAACACCGATGCAGATCATTAATGAGATCCGCATTAATTTTGCCAAAAAGCAGCTGGAGATCACTAACTATTCGATAACAGATATAGCTTTTGAATCAGGCTACAGCAGCCCGAGTATGTTTATTAAAAACTTTAAAAAGCTCACGTCTTTTACACCGAAGCATTACAGAAAAGAGTTATTCAGCATTAACTAATGAGTATATGAATTAATGGGCATTCATTAATCATATTCAAACATTCATATATCTCGTTTTGTTTAATTTTAAGTGCATTAACTTTGCACGGGAGCCCCTATGATCAAAAAACTGAAAGTCGTTACTATCGGTGGCGGAAGCAGCTACACTCCTGAATTACTCGAAGGCTTTATTAAACGTTATGATGAATTACCGGTCACTGAATTATGGCTGGTCGATATTGAAGCCGGGAAAGAGAAACAGGATATTATCTTTGATCTTTGCCTGCGCATGATTAAACGTGCAGGACTGCCAATCACACTGCATAAAACGTTGAACCGCCGGGAAGCACTGGCAAACGCTGACTTTGTTACCACCCAGCTGCGCGTGGGCCAGTTAAAAGCGCGCGAACTGGATGAACGTATTCCCTTAAGTCACGGCTATCTGGGCCAGGAAACCAACGGTGCTGGCGGCCTGTTTAAAGGCTTACGTACCATCCCGGTGATTTTTGACATCATTAAAGATGTCGAAGAGATCTGCCCGGACGCCTGGGTGATCAACTTCACCAATCCGGCCGGTATGGTGACCGAAGCGGTATTCCGTCATACCCAATTCAAGAAATTCATCGGCGTCTGCAATATCCCGGTGGGCATGAAGATGTTTATTCAGGATGTGCTGAAACTTCAGCCACAGGATGACTTGTCGATTGACCTCTTCGGCCTTAACCACATGGTGTTTATTAAAGATGTCATCGTGAATGGCGAATCACGCTTCGCCGAGCTGCTGGACGGTGTCGCTTCCGGCACGCTGACGGCGGGTTCGGTTAAAAACATTTTCGACCTGCCGTTTAGTGAAGGTCTGATCCGCTCCCTGAACCTTCTGCCCTGCTCTTACCTGCTGTACTATTTTAAGCAGAAAGAGATGCTGGCCATTGAAATGGGTGAATTCTACAAAGGTGGCGCACGCGCGACGGTCGTACAAAAAGTGGAAAAACAGCTGTTTGAACTTTATAAAGATCCTGAGCTTAATGTAAAACCGAAAGAGCTTGAACTGCGTGGCGGTGCTTACTACTCCGACGCCGCCTGTGAAGTGATCAGTGCTATTTACAATGACAAGCAGACCGAGCAGTACGTCAACTTCCCGCACAATGGCCACATTGATAATATCCCGGCTGACTGGGCAATCGAAATGACCTGCACTATTGGTCGTGATGGCGCTAAGCCGCATCCGCGCATCACCCACTTCGATGAAAAAGTGCTTGGGCTGATTTATACCATCAAGGGATTTGAGATAGCCGCCAGTGAAGCAGCGCTGAGTGGTAAATTTAATGACGTTCTGTTGGCACTGAACCTGAGCCCGCTGATACATTCGGATAAAGATGCTGAGAAGCTGGCACGTGAGCTGTTATTAGCCCATGAAGCGCTGCTGCCTAACTTTGCTGAAACCATTGCCACACTGAAATGATCTGCCGCCTCCCGCAAAGGGAGGCAAGGTAAAGAGGCCTTTATGGACAAACTACTGATTGTTAATGCGGACGATTTTGGCCTATGCAAAGCCCAAAACTACGGCATTATCGAAGCCTTTAATCACGGCGTTGTGACATCTACCACCGCCATGATGAATACGGCGGCAGTGGAACACGCCGCTGCACTTAGCACCGCAACCCCGGATCTGGCTGTAGGGATGCACTTTGTTCTGACGCTCGGACGCCCTTTTTCACCGATGCCTTCTTTGGTACGTAACGGCGAACTGGGCAAATGGATCTGGGAAGTCGCCGAGGCAGGAACCCTGTCGCTGGATGAGATTGAACAGGAGCTGGCATGTCAGTTTGCGCGCTTTATCGCGCTTTTTGGCAGGCCCCCCACCCACATCGACAGCCACCATCATGTCCATATGATCCCGCAGATATTCCCGCTCGTGGAAGCCTTTGCGAAAGAGAAAAATCTGCCCCTGCGTATTGACCGTGATGCGGTTAAAAAAGACAACATCACGCTGGCCGGCGCCCGGAGCTCTCAGGGTTTTGACAGTGGATTCTATGGCAACGCCATCACCGAAGAGCTGTTTCTGAATATTCTGGATAACGCGACACAACGGCAGGAGCGCTCATTAGAGATCATGTGCCACCCGTCCTTTATCGACAACACCCTCCTCGCCAGCAAATATTGTTACCCACGCCTCACCGAACTGGAAGTGCTGACATCCGCCTCATTAAAACAGGCAATCAGTGAATACGGATTCAGGCTGGGATCGTTCAGGGATTTGTAGGAATTAGGGTGAAACAACTATAGACCTGGAAACAGGGGCATATCTCGGCTCACCGCATAAATCTCAGCCTCCCATTTAGCCCGGGGCGTGTGGGCTAGCGAGTTGGCTCAGGCTGAGGTTCTGCTTTGTGTGTTTCACCGTCTTTACAACCCGGCAGCTAAAGGCACTGCTGAAACCACGCTGGCATGATTAATTAATCCGGCAATTTTATCTTGTACTTCGTCTTCAAGACCGGGATATAAAGGCAAACAGATCACTTTATCGGCCAGCTGATGCGCGACAGGCAGATTTTCTCTCTTCGCACTCTTTGCCGATTTGTACATATAAAACGTGCTGATTAAAGGATAGAAATAGCGTCGAGCCATGATCTTGTTATCTTTGAGTAACTCATAAAGTGTATCGCGGCTTAGACCAAATTCTTCATTCACCATAATCGGATAATAAGCATGATTCCATGTAACATTTTCAGGAACAGACATTAAAGAGATCCCGGTGATCCCTGAAAGCAACATTTGATAGCGGCTGTACAGCCTGCCACGCTCTGCCAGAGCCTTATTGATATGCTGTAACTGAAGAAGACCATAAGCCGCCTGCAGCTCATTCATCTTGCCATTAATACCTGCTGCGACAACCGTCGTTTCATTAACGAAACCAAAGTTTTTGAGATAATCAATGCGCTGTTTCATTTTGGCGTCCCGACAAATAATCGCGCCGCCTTCGATGGTATTAAAGACTTTGGTGGCATGGAAACTCAGAATAGAAAGATCGCCTTCGCGCAGCACACTCACCCCCTGCTTTTTTACCCCAAACGCGTGGGCTGCATCATAGATAACTTTAAGCCCATAGGCATCGGCAATTTCCTGAATTCGCGCGGTATCACAAGGAATACCATAACAGTGAACCGGCAGAATAGCCGTCGTCGCTGGGGTAATGGCCTGCTCTAACTTTTCTGCATCCAGATTAAATGTCTCAGGGTCGGTATCAACAAACACCGGCTTCAGGCCATTCCATAATAGCGAATGTGCTGTCGCGACGAAGGAATAGGGCGTTGTGATCACTTCACCGGTGATCCCCAGCGCCTGGAAAGCTGTCAGCAATGCAATCGTGCCGTTGGAGAATAAGCATAAATGCTCAACGCCCAGATAATCCGCCAATTCCTGTTCAAGTTGCTGATGGTATGGCCCGGCATTGGTCAAATGCTGGCTCTCCCAAATATTCTCAAGATACGGAATAAACTCATCCAGCGGCGGTAATAATGGGCGAGTGACAAAGATATTCTTTTCCATGATGGCATTTATCCAGAGGGAATTATTATTATAAAAGGAATTTTCGCCGCGCTGTACGCGGCGGTGAACATCACACGGTCGGCAAAACGATGGGTTCTGGCGCAAGGCCTTTCTCATGCTGCTGCCATGCCATTTCCATGACTTGTTCGAAATACCACGCCAGGCTATCAACGCGCTGTTCTATTTCTTTTAAGCGGTCACGCATCGTCAGACGTAACGTATTGAGATACTCATACTGTTGGTCCAGAGCGATCGCCTTAGCAACATATTCCTCTTCGCTCTGCGCAATGAAGTCATGAAGCCCAAGATGCCCCATGATGGCGCCTGCCTGGCGGGAAACGAGGGTGTCACCCACGCACGTCAGCGTCGGAACGCCCATAACATAAGCATGGCTGACCGTGGTTCCGCCTGTGTATGGGAAGGTATCGAGAAGAATATCGACCTCGTTGTGCATATTCAGGTAGTCGACAAAGCCAAGTTTCAAACGCGTCATAATCTGATGGTTTGGTACCCCGCGTTTTTCCAGTTCATGCGTGAAATGGGTGATCATTTCCTGATCGCTCATCGAGGCCAGAAGGAATTTTGCTTTTGGTAGCTGAATTAATATTTTTGCCCAACAGTCCAATACCACTGGGGTTATTTTTTGTGGTCTGTTAAAGCTGCCGAAAGTGATGTGGCCGTTTTCCAGCGCAGGGAGAGGATTAATCTCGCCACTGTAGCCTGATGGTTCAAATGGCTTAGCGGCAGGTAAATACGCCAGTTTCTCAATAAACTGCTTATCCAATACGCCGGGCTCTGCGAAATTTTTATCAATTAAATAGTAATCCATCTCATGTATGCCGGTGGTTCCCGGATACCCCAACCAAGACATCTGAACGGGGGCTGGTTTCAGGCCGAATACCGGCAACCGGTTGTACGCCGTGTGTCCGGACAAATCGATCAGGATATCAATTTCATCAGCTTTGATTTGTGTCGCCAGCTCAATGTGGCTTAACGTTTGTACCTCATGCCACTCAGTTGACAGTGCACAATACAGTTTTGTATGGCTGTCACTAGAGGGCGAAACGTTATAGCCAATCACATCAAACCGGGTTTTATCAATTGAACTTATGACGGGATAAAGGAAGTTACTGACCGGGTGGTCCCGGAAATCACCTGACACAAAACCAATGCGCAAACGGGAACGCTCTGTCGTCACGGCCTGCGGTTTAATGCGTTTATTTTTTGCCCACTGAGTGAGTTTCTGACCATATTTTTGATGCTCAAAAAGGATCTCTTCTGGCGAGCACTCATGGTCATGCAAAACGATAAACAGCATGTTGCTGTAGTTGGCAAAATAATTGGTCGTTGATTCAGATAATCTCACGCCTTTTTCCAGATATCCTCTGGCTTCACGCATCTGATTACGTTCACTCAGCACGTTACCTAATTTCAGCAAATACCCGGCATTGTTACCGTTCGCATCAACTGCCTTACGGGCACAGTATTCATATTTAAGGCTATTGCGCAGGTCGCTGTAAATTTTACCCAGTAAATCCCACGCTTCCCCTTTCGTCGGGTAAATACGCAGAAGATGCTGCGCAACTTTCTTCGGATAGAAACGATCGTTTTTCTTTGAGAGACACTGCGCCATTCCGCTATAAAACTCGAACAATTCAGAATTGAGTGACAACCCGGTGGTCAGGCATTTCAAGGCCTCATCAACATCGTTAGCCTGATGATAAATAATGGCCGCATCACGCAGTAATTCGACACTTTCCGGGTGATTAGCCATAAGGTCGCGAATCGCCTCAAAAGATTCCTGAATATGACCGGAAAGAAATAACCCTTTCACTTTGTCCAATGCTTTCAGGGCAACGTCATTGCCGGATTTCTTATTCTGATTTTTATGACCGGCGTGATCTTTGCGGAAGCCGCCATTTTTGGTGCTACCGGAAAACAGCATGAGGCTTGAAATCCGGCGTCTGACGATATCCACATCCTGCAAGGCCACAGATTGCTGATATAAACGCAACCAGGCGATATCTGACCCGGTTAACAACCCTTTACTGACCAGATCCATCGCCAGCGTATAATCTTGTTCATCGCAGATACGCAGACCAGACTCGATAAAAGCAAATTCATTTCTCGTCAACAGGGCGGGTTCACCCCACAGGTTTTCTAACTCAATTTCGCCCGACTCAGGCCACCTGATGTCCGTCAGTTTATAAATCAGCTTCAGGCTACCAAAAGACGATTGGTTATAAGGTGATGCATTCAGAGACGTGTAAATACCGGGAACGTTTTCGATATAAAACGCAGACAGCGTTTTTATCACCTTCTCTTCATGCTCTTCAGGTTCTTCCGGCAAAAATGTGTTTTTTATAATTTGCTGACTGCTGATACTCAACGGCCAGCTGTCACCGATAACATCCAGAATACGTCCTAAGAGTTCGTTATCTGACGTCAGCGATTCTCCCTGGCGATTATAGAAATTTTTTGATTCAATCCGGCGCTGGTAATTTCCTGCCCAATGCAGCTTTTCAACGACCTGCATTTGCGGGTAATCATGGATAGTTGACTGATTGTTCTTTGAAACGATCAGGCTAAAGCGAACCTGACGGTCTACCGCGAAATCGAGATACTGCTGAGCGGTAATTTTATCGAATGAGCCCGCCGCCGTAGAATGTACCAGCGCAATATCCTTGCCGTAATGCTGAGCCATCTCATACTGAGGCGCCACATCACCGATAAGCCTGAGCGGTGATGCCGTTATTTCATTATTGAAATCATATATATAGCTGGCATCATTTTTATTATAAATATAACGAACCGCCAGTTCGGTATCCGATAACTCTAACGCTTCCGTGATCCGCTCTTTGAGTACCCCGTCAGTCTGGGCTATATCCATAAATGCCAGCATCGCTTTAGCCGATGAAAGCTTCTCTTCATCGCTGTAAGCATGCTGACTATGCAATGCAATAGCCTCACGCAGCGTATCTGTAACCTGCGCACCCGGCAATGTATTCCATTTAATCGCCAGAATGCCCTGTGGGGTTAAATGCTTTTCGCAGAAATTTAATAATGCATGACGCGTTTCACTATCCAGCAGGCTGAAGAGATGATGAATGACAATATAATCAAACTTGCCGGGATCAACAGACAATATGTCCTGCATCTCTATGCAATATAAATGCGCATTTTCAATCCCGCGGGCAGAAATAACGGCCTGACCCAACGTAACATTATCTGGCTCGAGGTCTATTCCAATGCACGTACTAAGAGGGTTCGCAACAGCATGTCGAATAAGATGTGAACCCCTGCCGCAGCCCAGGTAGAGGATTTTTGCGTTTTCAGGGGCAGCCCCCTCAACACCATAAATCGCCGCAGCAGCATTAATCCCGGCAGGAGAAAATTGAAAAGAGGAATAAAAAGATTTCACAATAAAGGCCTTATTGTCGCAAGCTTATTTTCGGCATCAATAATCAAAGCCACTGCACGAATCGCGCAATGCAGCCTTATATTTTCATACCCGCATCATATATGTGCATTTTATCATCTGAACCCGTTATTCTATTGTTTGAAAAGATGACAAATTAGGAATCAAATATAAATATAGCGTTGGAAAATGCTCATCCAGGGAACCTGGTACGCAGGTCAGTTCCGCAGATGAGCATGCTTACAGAATAAATTTAAAATTCTGTCCAGGCATCCTCAGTCTTGTTGACCGTTTTTTTAAACACAGGTTCTTTCGATACACGGCCTTTCTGGTTGTGACCAGAATGATGGATTGACGAACTGCGAGAATGCTCCGGCGTCCTCTTGTCCTGCACGCTAGCACCATCAACCCGGAAGACCGAGACGATGTCGAAAAGCTCACGAGCGTTCTGATTCATGTTTTGTGTGATGGCCGACGATTCTTCCACCATGGCGGCATTTTGCTGAGTGGCTAAATCCATCTCATTCACCGCCATGGCAATCTGAGCAACACCGGTACTTTGCTCTTCAGACGCCTGAGTGATTTCCTGCATAATATTGCTGACGTGTGTCACCGAGGTCACGATTTCCTGCATCGTTTTGCCCGCATCTTCAATTAACCGCGCGCCATCATCCACATTTTTCACCGATTCGTTTATCAGCAAATTGATCTCTTTTGCCGCATCTGCACTGCGCGCCGCCAGGTTGCGAACCTCACTCGCCACAACCGAGAAACCGCGCCCCTGCTCACCGGCCCTCGCCGCTTCAACCGCCGCATTCAGTGCCAGAATGTTGGTCTGATTAGCAATGCCATCAATCACACCATTAATTTCAGAAATTTTGCGGGCGCTTTGAGAAATTTTATCCATGGTAGAGACAACATTTACCATCACCGCTGAGCCGTTATCCGCAGCAGTGCGCGCCTGATGCGACAGCACATTGGCTTGTCTGGCATTTTCAGCGTTGTTGGAAACCGTGGTTTTAATTTCTTCCATGCTCGCCGCCGTTTGTTGCAAGGCACTGGCTTGCTCTTCAGTACGCGAGGCTAAATTATGGTTACTATTGTCGATTTCCGACGCATCAGTGCGGATTTCTTCCGACGTATTTCTGACAGAGGTAATAATCTCGCTGAGCGACATTTTCATATTCTTCAGCGACTCAAGCATCTGTCCAATTTCATTACGTGCGCCGGTTTCAAATTCATGGAACAGTTCGCCGGAACCAATTTTCTCCAGCATAGAAGAAGCTGTTTGCAGGCGGTTGAACACATTTCTTTTAATAATAATAAATGACAGGCAGGAAATAATGACCGATAACGCCAGTAACAGCGTGGCAATCAACAGAAAAGAGCGACGGTCAGATTCAAACTTATCGGTGATCTGCTTCTCGACTTCTACCGTATAGTTAGCATATTCCGTCACTGAATTTTCGAGAGCATTTTCCAGAGGACCGTTTTCAAAGCCGTGATTATTATACGCTTTAAGCGAATTCATGTTTGCCGTGTAAATATCCGCTAACGCAGTGAACTTATTATGCACATCTGCGGCAAGCTTCTTTCCAGTCTCACTGTTATCTGCTGAAATATTGAAGTTATCAGCATGATGCCTGGCATTCTTTAGTGCTTCGCTGATAGATATCACTTTTTCATCCAGCACGGAATGAGTAACACTTTCATCATTGTACACATAATTTATATCGCCACGAATCGTGGACAGGAATGCGCTCATCCGGCGAAGTTCGCGGATATTTTGTGTCAGTGACTTTATTTCTGTAAAGGATCTGTTGGCTTGATACATCGATTTAAATGAAAAAAGCGAAGTGATGACAATAATAAAGCAGAGAAGAATTAATATACTTTTTATCAGGGTTGATATTTTAAACGATTTCATAGGTGCCTCTGCAATATAGATTGTTTGAATAGGAGTCAGGCCAGCAGAATGAGGATGTTTGACAGGTGTTCAAAAACATCTTCCATCATATTTTCAAAAAATGGTGCAAGCGTGTACATGATCATCGACATGGCGACCATGCCAATACTCAGCGTCAGCGGAAAGCCGACGACAAAAATAGAGAGTTGTGGTGTCAGACGGTTTAAGAGCCCTAGCGTCAGGTTCAACGTCAGCAACAGCGTAATAATCGGCAGGCCCAGCATCAGCCCACATTTAAAAATCATCCCAGCAGCATAAGTTAGAGCTAAAAAACCATTTGCATTCAGCGTATTAGCACTGACAGGCAATAAAACAAAACTCTCAGACAAAATATTAAGTAACCATAAATGGCCATTAAAAGTTAAAAATAACAATGTCACCAGAAGATTCAAGATCCTCGCGATGACAGGCATATTTCCCCCTGCCGCCGGGTCAAAGAAAGTGGCAAAAGAAAGCCCCATTTGCAGGCCGATAATTTCCCCAGCATTGCGAACGGCAACAAATATAAATTGCACCGTTAACCCCATGGCAGCACCGATAATGAATTGCTGCGCGCCTACCCATAATCCGGCAAAAGAAAATATCTCGACATGGCTGTTCGGCAAATTCTGACCAATAAGCAGTGAAATAATGACCGCCAGACCGATCTTAGTTTTCTTACTGATGCTCTTCTCATTAAAAAGAGGGGCGGTGGTAAATAAAGCCAGCACCCTGAGCATCGGCCAGAAAAACTGATTAATAATGGGATACAGACTGACTATCGACAGAGTGAGCATGTCTATCCGATGACATACGGCAAATTAGTGAAAAGCGTCCGGGTATAATCCAGAAAGAGATTTAACATCCACGGGCCCAGTAGTATGCCAACGGCAACAATGGTTAGAATTTTCGGAATAAACGACAAAGTCATTTCGTTTATTTGTGTCGAAGCCTGCAAAATACTGACAATAAGCCCGGTAAACAGTGCCGCGAACAGTAAAGGGGCGGCAATCATCAATCCGACTTTAATGGCCTGAAAACCCATTGCCATTACACTTTCCGGTGTCATTTTTCGTCCTGTTTAACAGATTTATTTAACTGATTATTTGTTCAACTGAAGAAACTTTGTGCTAATGAGCCCATTAATAATTGCCAGCCATCAACCAGAACAAACAGCATCAGTTTGAAGGGCAGCGAGATAGTTGCCGGTGGCACCATCATCATCCCCAACGCCATCAGCACGCTGGCGACCACCAGGTCGATAATCAGAAAAGGAATGAACACGGTGAAACCGATCTGGAAACCAGTTTTCAGCTCACTGGTGACGAACGCAGGCAGCAAGATGCGCAGTGGCACCTCTTCCTTACTTTGGAAATTCTCTTCTTTCGCCATCCGCGTATACAGGGCCAGGTCGGTCTCCCGGGTCTGTTCCAGCATAAAAGTGCGCAACGGCTGAACGCCCCGCTCCAGCGCCGTTTCCATACTAATTTTGTCTTCAGACAGCGGTTGCCAGGCATCTTTATAGATTTGGTTAAACACGGGCGACATTACGTAAAACGTCAGAAACAGCGCCAGGCCCAGCAATACCTGATTAGGCGGTGTAGACGGCGTGCCCAATGCATTACGCAGCAAACCCAAAACGATAATCACGCGGGTAAAACCGGTCATCATTAGCAAGATAGCGGGCAGAAATGTCAGTGATGTGAGCAGCACCAACGTCTGCACGGGTAACGACCAGTTTTCGCCATCGGCTGAACGGGTGATCATGACATCACTGTTTGCGGCAAAGGCGTGCTGAACGGGCAGAAACAGCCCGAGACCCAGCAGCAGAAACAGGCTGGAAGCCATCCAGACGCGCTGAGATTGTGGAGAGCAGGAACTCATTCCGATGGCTCCTTTTTGCGTTTTTTTAGCAAGTTCAGCAACGTTGACTGGAAATCACCCGCCACTGGCTCAACGTGTTTTAGGTCTTCGTCAGCGGGCTTATTAAAGGTCGCCAGACAGTTAATCTGCGTCGGCGTCACACCCAGTAAGACGCGTTTGCCATCCATATCAATAACGACTACGCGCTCACGCTGGCCAAGCGAATGGCTGGCCACCACAGACAAGACCTGATTATTCTTCGGTAAACGCTGTGCGAAACCTGTGCGTCTGGCGATCCACGCAAAGGCGGCGATGATCATCAGGATCAACGCCAGCGCACCGCCGACGTTCATCAGTACTGAGCCAGGCGCCGCGGAATCAACGCCCGCAGGCATAGCCTGTGTCTGTGTTTGAGTATGCATTGTCATTACCGGCTCAGGCGGTACATCCGCTCTGAAGGTGTGATGATGTCCGTGATACGCACGCCGAATTTATCGGCAACGACCACAACTTCACCCTGAGCAATTAAATAACCATTAATCAGGATATCAAGGGGTTCGCCCGCCAGACCTTCCAGTGAAACAACCGAACCCTGACTCAGGCGCAGTAATTCCTTGATAGTCATTTTGGTCCGACCTAATTCAACGGTCATTTTTACCGGAATATCGAGAATTAAATTCAGATCTTCGGAAAAGTTTGTCACCATATTTTCTTTGGCGGACGTGTTATCTGCAGATTGTTGTTCACTCATCGCTTCACCCCAAAGATCATCGATGGAATCCTTGTCAGCCCCTGACGAAGGTGTATTGTCACTCATTGGGGAATTACTCCTTTTTTAAAGATAATAGAGCGGGATTCATCATTTGCTCGACTTTCAGAGCATACTGGTTATTCACACAACCGTATTTTCCCGAGAATACCGGAACACCATCGACACGAGCTTCAATACTCTCTTTCTTATCAATGGGAATAATGTCCCCTTTCTGCATTTTCATGACCTGTGAAAGGCGGGTCGAAATGTCAGAGAAATTCGCCACCAGCTCCAGCTCGGTATCTCTCACCTGAGTCGCCAGCGTATTACGCCACTGCTGATCTTCTTGCTTCGAATTTTCCATTGGCGGATTGGTCAGTAATTCGCGCAATGGTTCTATAATACTGAATGGAATACAAATATCGAATTCGCCCCGATGTGGGCCAATTTCCACATAGAACGGTGTGGTCACCACAATATCATTTGGAGACGAGGTAATATTGGTGAATTTCACCTGTATTTCAGCGCGCACATATTCAGTATGCAGTTTAAAAATAGAGCTCCAGGCGAAATCATATGCCTCAAGCGCCATCGACAACATACGGTTAATGACGCGCTGCTCGGTAGGTGTAAATTCCCGCCCGTCAGCTTTGGTAGGAAAACGCCCATCGCCGCCAAACAGATTATCCACCGCCATAAAGACCAGGTTCGGTGAGAACACAAACAGCGCCGTACCGCGCAGCGGATTCATATGCACCAGATTCAGGTTGGTTGGCACGGGTAGGTTACGTGCAAACTCGTGATATGGCTGTATTCTAATATTTCCTGCAGTAATATCAGGGCTACGGCGCAGAAGGTTAAACAACCCCATACGGAATTGACGAGCAAAACGTTCGTTGATGATCTCAAGTGAATGTAAGCGCTCACGAACAACACGACGTTGCGTATTAGGATCATAGGGTTTTATCCCATCATCCGTTACCGCGTTGTTGGCAACACTTTCATTTTCTGTGTTGCTGCCGCCATTTAAAAGGCGGTCAATTTCAGCCTGAGATAATATACTGTCAGACATAGAAATTACCGTAAGATGAATGCATTGAAGAGTACATCAGTGACTACCGCGCTGCGATTAGGCGCAAGAGGGTTGCTGATAGATTTTTTGATCTTTTCAATTAACTGCGTTTTACCTTCATTTGTCGAAATATTTTCCGCCGTCTGATTCGCTAAAAGAATAAATAAACGACTGCGGACTTCCGGCAGATATTGCTCAACAATAACTTTGGACGAGTTATCTTTTAACCGCAGCGTCAGCCCGATATACAATACGCGGTCGGAGTCGTTGCTCGTGGGCTGAAGGCTTACCGTAAAAGTCTCCATCGGGACATAAACTGGCATGGCCGGCACCGTTTCTTTCCCGGCTAATTTGGGTTCTCCAACAATGCCAGACTTCATGTTCTTCATTTCAAAAAATGTATAACCTGCCAGCCCGCAGGCTCCGAGGGCGATTAACGTCATAAAGATCATAGCCAGGGAACTTTTTTTTCCGCCTCCGCTAGATTTTTGGTTCTTTTTACTCATTATGTGGAAAACCCTGTTTTATAAAACCGCCCGAAGAACAGGCGGTAATAGACGCTCCAATTAGCGGTGCATTCTATTACAGCCAGACTCCAGAACAATTCACGAAAGAAATGAAATTAGTGCTGCCAATTCGAGCAATGAATAACATTGTCAAACAAATGTATTGATACCGTTGGAATAATGGAGTGTTTTTGTACTGATTTCGCTTTTATCCTCTGCCAGATGCGCGTTTTCCTGCCCCTCTTCCCCCGCATGATTCTGATTTGGCTTCCCGTCGTTCTGAGCGGATGTATTCCATGAAGAAGAGGAGTCTGCGCCGACGCTGCTTTGCCCCAGGTTGATCCCTGATTCTGCCAGCGACGCCCGCAGATGCGGCATCGCGGCTTCAAGCGCCGCGCGAACCTGATGATTTTCAGTCACAAAATGCAGCTGTGCCTGATCGTTATTCAGCCGCAGGTTAATTTGCAGAGAGCCTAACTCCTCAGGATGCAGGCGCAATTGCGCATCATGAATGCCATTGCGAGTAAAATAGGCAAGCTGCTGGCTCAGCGCCTGCTGCCACGCTGGCGTTCCCAGCGCCTGGTTTAGCGCTGCGGGTGAGGCTGCCGCAGGAGCCTGAACCGGTGCCAGTTCACTCACGGCAGAAATGTGCGTTCGCATACCGGCTTCCGGTATCAGTACAGAAGCCGGTTCCTGCGTGAGCGGCACCATCCGATTCATTTCAGGTCTGAACGGCGGTTGCGCGGCCACTGCTTCTTTCTGGGTATCCGCTTTATTCATCATCGAAAGGAACGCATCGTGTTGTTCAGAAGCCACCTTATCGGCGCCCTGCTTTCCTGGCATCGCGGCCTGAGCGACGGCTTTCGGTTTCATACTCTCCGGCAGCACCAGAGCGGTATTATGACGCGCCGGGGTTTGCGGTACAGCGACATCCACCAGCGGTTTTGCCATAGTATCGAGACCTTGCTCTTCACTCGCTTTTGCGGGCTGTGGGCCAGCCGTCTGTGCTGTTGCCGGAGGCTGCAAGACCGCTGACGCTGCCTGCGCGTTTTGCGCCACCATGTGCTGCAGAGCCAAAAGCTGCGGGTCAGTCAGCGCCGCGCCGTCAGTTTGCGGCTCAGGAAGCGGCATTTCCGTGATGATCGCTACCGGCGGCAAGTCCACAGGCAACGTTTGTGCGGCTTCTGCGTCTGATACGGGTTCTTCGGCGGTTGACGGGGCCGGGCGCTGCGCTTTCGTCTCCTGAACGGGTAAAGCGGGTTTAGCCGGTTTGGTCGGATAAGCCTGTTCCAGCGTGGCAGAGAAGTCTGCGCCCGGCTGCGCCGGATTCGGGGATTTATTCGCAGTGACGCCACTGACGACCGGGTTGGCGTTAACTATCATAAAAGTTCTCTTCCCATACAGGCACGCTGCGCAAATTCATCCATCAGCTTTTGCTCCAGACGGTTTTCTTTCAATATCCGTACATCGTCTGCCCGGCTTTTAAGGGTTTCAAATGCATTGAGGCGCTGTTTGTCATGACGCCAGTTCAGCAGGGTTTCATTCACCGTGTTCTGGCATTTCGCCACGTGACCGGCCTGCTGCTTCACCACGTTGCCGAGCGAATCAATAAAGGACTGACGGTTGAGCAAATCAGCCACCGGGATCCCTTTACCGGACACGGTACTGCGCAATTGCTGTTGATATTCCAGCTCGAAACTCTCCAGCTGACCGAGCTGAGTCGCTGCCAGCGCGTAGGCCTGCTGTACTTTCCCTAATTCGGCCGTGGTGTCCGTCAGCGTTTGTTCGGCCAGTTCACGCAGAAAATCCATCGGGTTCGTGGTTGCCATGATTAATTACTCACCTCAGGCTTTGGGTTGATCTGAAAAAATGGCATCAAGCCGATCACTCGCTTCCTGATAACTGCTGCTCTCATAGATTGCCTGCTGTAAATAGGCCTCCATTTGCGGATACAGGCGAATCGCTCTGTCCAGCAGCGGATCGCTGCCTGCGGCATAAGCGCCGACGCTGACCAAATCGCGGTTGCGCTGGTAGGAAGAAAGCAACTGTTTGAAGTTTTGGACTTTTTTATAATGGACCGGCTCAATGAGTTCGGTCATCGCACGGCTGATAGAGGCTTCAATATCTATCGCCGGATAGTGACCTGATTCGGCCAGACGGCGAGATAACACAATGTGACCGTCGAGGATGGCACGGGCGGAGTCGGCGATCGGATCCTGTTGATCGTCGCCTTCGGTCAGAACGGTATAAAATGCTGTGATCGAACCGCCCTCTTTCACACCATTGCCAGCACGCTCCACCAGCGCCGGTAATTTGGCGAAGACGGAAGGCGGATAACCTTTGGTCGCAGGGGGTTCGCCGATGGCCAGCGCTATCTCACGCTGCGCCATGGCATAACGGGTCAGGGAATCCATGATCAAAAGGACATCCAGCCCGCGATCGCGAAAATCTTCTGCTATCCGGGTCGCATACACTGCGCCCTGCATACGCAGGATCGGCGAGACGTCCGCGGGTGCGGCAATCACTACCGCGCGCTTACGCCCTTCTTCACCGAGAATGTTCTCGATGAAATCTTTCACTTCGCGGCCACGCTCGCCAATCAATCCGACCACAATCACGTCGGCCTTGGTATAACGCGCCATCATGCCGAGTAGCACACTTTTTCCGACGCCAGAGCCGGCAAACAGCCCCATACGCTGGCCACGTCCGACAGTCAGCAAACCGTTGATTGCGCGCACACCGACATCCAGCACGTTTTTGATCGGGTCACGCAGCAGCGGATTCACCGGCGGAGTAAACAGCGGGCCATGCTGCAGAGTTACCGGTGTCGGTAATCCGTCGAGTGGCCGCGCACTGGCATCCAGCACGCGCCCTAAAAGCTCTGGCCCGAGCGGAAGTTGCTTACCTTTCGTCGCTCCGTCACCGCTTTCCTGCGCATAAACCCGAGCCCCGGGCAAAACGCCATCGACATTCTCCAGCGGCATCAGATACAGAATCTGCCCGTTAAAACCGACAACTTCGCTCTCAACTTTATCTACGCCCTCGCGGGAGTGGCGCTCGACGATGCACAACGTACCGATCGGCAATTTCAGCCCGACGGCTTCCATCACCAGCCCGGTGGCGCGGGTTAATTTGCCATACTGGCGAAACGGCGGCAGCGAGGTGATCCGCTTCTCTTTACGGTCTATCACTTCGAGCCAGTTCTTCAGACGCTGGGTCATGCGGGATAATCCTCACGGCTCAGTTCGCAAAGCTCCTGCCAGCGGGTGTTTATCGTGGCATCGAACTCTCCCTCTTCGGACGTAATGCGGCAACCACCAGGCAGAATGTTGGCATCAACGCGCAGCTCCCATCCCATCGACGCCAGCGATTTACCGACATTGTCCTGTACCAGCACTCGGTCATCCGGGTTGACCCACAGTTGTGCGGCACCTTTGAACAACGTTTCCTGCTGCAATAGTTGCTGAATTTTCTCCAGCAGGACGTCGTTATCGCAGGTAATGTTTCTGCCCAAAATCGAGCGGGCAGCGGTCAGCGAAAGCTGTACCAAACGGGACGGAATCACACTGTCGAGATTATCAAGCGAGATTTTAAACTCTTCCAGCAGGCGGGAAAAACGCTCGCCGGTTTTACGTTGTTGCGCGCTGGATTCAGAAAGCCCCTGCTCAAAACCGTCCTGCTTGCCCTGGGAAAAACCCGCTTCATAACCCTGTTTTTTCCCTTCTTCCACGCCGCGAGCCTGCCCCTGGGCGAAGCCCTTTTGCTCGGCTTGTTGGCGGATGCGCGATAGTTCGGCCTGCAAGAGTTCATCGGATTGATACGCGCCCGGCGTCTCGACCATTTCATGTTCCGGCTGGCTAAAATCATCGAGCAAATTTTGCGGCTGCCACGCCTGCCAGTTAAGCGGCTGATCGCTGTCAGACATAGGCATCTTCGCTTCCTCCAATGACGACTTCACCCGACTCGGCCAGACGTCGGACAATCAGCAGAATGCTTTTCTGCTCGGCTTCGACCTGAGACATACGGATTGGGCCGCGCGATCCCAGATCTTCCATCATGATGTCTGCCTGACGGCGGGACATATTGCGGAAGAACTTCTCACGCAGCGGCGCATCGGCGCCTTTGAGGGCGATGATGAGAGACTCGTTTTCGATTTCCTGCAAAATACGCTGGATGCTGCGATCTTCGATGTCTACCAGGTTTTCGAACAGGAACATTTCGTCGATGATTTTCTGCGCCAGCTCCTGGTCAAAGTCGCGTACCGCTTCGATGGCAGACTCTTCCTGCTGAGATTTCATCAAGTTGAGAATTTCTGCCGCAGGACGAACGCCACCCATTTTGCTGCGCTTGAGGTTTTGGCCGTGCAGCAGGTTGTTGAGTACTTCGGTCAGCTCCTGCAACGCGGCTGGCTGAACGCCGCCGAAGGTGGCGATACGCAGCATGATATCGTTGCGCTCGCGGTCCTCGAATTTGCTCAGGACATCCGCGGCCTGACCCCGTTTGAGGTGTACCAGAATGGTGGCGATAATTTGCGGATGCTCATCGCGGATCAGGTCAAACACCGTCTGCGGTTCCATGAAGTTAAGCGTTTCGATGCCGTTCGTGCCCTGCTGGCTGTCCAGCAAGTCTTCGAGCAGACTTGATGCACGTTCTTCACCAAGGGCTTTCACCAGCACGCTGCGCAGGTAGTCATTGGTATTGACGCTCAGCGCGGCGTATTCGCTGGAATCTTGCTGGAACTCCCGCAGCACATCGGCCAGCTGTTCATGGGTGAATCCGCCCATGTTGACCATCGCACTACTGATCAGTTTGACTTCGTGGGTGTTGAGGTGCTTGAACACTTCCGCCGCAAGCCCATCACCGAGTGTGAGCATGACAATCGCACTTTTCTCAGAGGCATTCATTATGATTTCAGCTCCTTATTCATCCACTGGCGAATGACCAGCGCAATAACCCGGGGTTCCTGCTCGGCCATTTCACGCAGGCTTTGGGTGTTAATTTCCGCTTCAACGCGCTGCTCGGCTTTGGCTCTCGCACCGCTTTCGGCGCGGCGGGTATTGGCATCAATTTCAGCCTGACGCGCCTGCTTTTCCAGCTCCAGCCGCTGTAAGACCAGTTCCTGATTACGCAGCCACGCAGGCTGAACGGCTTTGCGCCACAGGAACCACGCCACGATGGCAATCAACAGATAACGTGCGGCAGACAGCAACAGATTGATAAATCCTTCCTGCTTCCAGAATGGCGGCGCCGCGTCTTCTTCCACCGCAGTAAACGGGGAATTGACGATGTTGATGGTGTCGCCACGCGCGGCGGAATAGCCCATGGTCTCTTTCACCAGCGCATTTACCTGCTCAAGCTGCTGCGGCGTTAACGCCACCAGTGCACCGTCTTTACCGGGCAGATAGTTAACGACGACAGCGACAGACAGACGTTCGATACTGCCCGTGCTGCGCTTGATGTGTGTCAGAGTGCGGTCAAGTTCATAGTTAGTGGTGTTGTCTTTTCGATTGTTAAAAGGCATCGGCGTGGCGACGGTGGCCTCGGCGGACCCGGTGCCATTTCGCGCGGCATTAGTCCCCCCCGCTGCGCCCTGCGCGGGTTGATTCTGCGCTGGCACCTGAGTGATAGGCGCGGTGGCCGGAGTTGGCGGCTGATTGCTCAGTGCGCCCGGTACGCCACCGACAGCGTTTTTGCTGCCCTGCTCGGCATCGCTGGTCTGGCGGCTACGGATAGCCATTTTGTCTTGCGCGGTATTTGGCTGGAACTGCTCTGCGGTTTGCTCATGTTGAGTGAAATCAATCTGCGCGGTGACCTGCGCCTTGACGTTATTGCGCCCAACAATCGTGGCGAGAATGGTCTGAATACGCTGCTGATAGTCCGCCTCCACTTCGCTGGTGTATTTCAGCTGGGTAGTTTGCATGGCCTGACCACCGCTTTGCGTCAGTAAGTGCCCACTCTGGTCAACGATGGTCACATTGTCAGCATTCAAGCCCGGCACGGCACTGGAAATCAGGTAGGTGATAGCACTCACTTGCCCGGTATCCAGCGAACGGCCCTGGCTCAGGGTGACGGTCACGGATGCCGAGGCCGACTTCTGCTCACGGACAAACATCGACGGTTTTGGCATAGCAAGATGAACCCGGGCATTCTGCACGCTCCCGAGCGTTTCAATCGTGCGGGCAAGTTCCCCTTCCAGTGCACGCTGAAAATTCACCTGCTCACTGAACTGACTGATGCCGAACTTTTCCTGGTCGAGTAATTCAAAACCGACCGCCCCGCCTTTAGGCAGTCCAAGCTGAGCCAGGGTCAGGCGAGCCTCATGGACTTTATCTTCAGGCACCATGATCGCCCCGCCTCTTTCCTGGAAACGGTATGGCACATTCATCTGTGTGAGTTGCGCCACAATAGCGCCACCATCTTGGTCGCTGATATTGCTATACAGAACCCGATAGGCGGGGGATTTTGCCCAAAGTATCAGGGCAATAATGATAGTGATCGCCACGGAGGCGCTGATGAGCAAAATAATTTTAGGACTCGAACGAAGTCGTTCTAATGCTGCCATCAGATTAGCTGTATTCTTGTTTTTGATATCGTTTGTTGTGGCATTCATGCCGTCGTCCTGTGAATAAAATAAATGACGCAATGCAGGCGTATTATTGCGAATCAGCACTCCGGTTACGGATAAGAGAAAGCGAAGCAGTAAATACACAGACAAATTTCCAGTCGCGTATTATGTTCTAATTGCATTTTTTTTAAGCATCAATAAGCTGAAATTTCTGTCAGCTATTCGCATTATTTTATTTACCAGACGTTATGTTACGCTGCAGTTATTAAAAACCAATAGAAAGCACGACAGCAAGGTCATTGGGCCGATATAGAGGAATTACTGATGTCTATTCAATCGATGAAGGGTGTTCTGGATCAAATTAACCTCCAGGCACAGCAAACTTCGGCCACTCAAAAAACGCCTTTCATTGCTGACAATAAAAATGTCGATAAGAAATTGCAATTTTCCGACATTTTATTCGAAAGCATCAACAGTATCAGCCAGGTACAAAACACAGCAAAGAAGCAGACTCAGGACTACATGACCGGCGCGACAGACATTGGCCTGAATGATGTCATGGTGTCAATGCAAAAATCTTCCGTGGCATTAAACCTTGGCATTCAGGTGCGCAATAAAATGGTGAGCGCGTATCAGGAAATCATGAGCATGGCTGTTTAATACACCCCTGACTTTATCTGATAATCAGAGCGTCTGTAACAAGACAACGTAATCACATGGCCTGCCGGGCATTTCTTCCCTCTTCTCTGTGAATATTTTTCGTGCTCACATTTCAGGAAACCGTCAAAAACTGCCTTAATCGATGAATATGCGGGAGAAAGTGAACGGTATTATCCCTTTGGGAATTATGCTCAATCATTGACAGTTGAATAATAGAAATATGTACACTCAGGAAGAACTTTCAGATAAAGACTTACATAAGATTGGCGAGTTAATTTATCAACGCGCAGGAATTGTATTAAATAGTCAGAAGCGTGACATGGTGTATAACCGCCTGTCCCGCAGATTGCGGGAATTGAATTTAACCAGTTTCTCCGATTATGTGAAACGCCTTGAAGCCAACCAGCACAGCCAGGAATGGCAGGGGTTTATTAACGCCCTGACCACAAATCTGACCTCATTTTTTCGGGAATCGTATCACTTCCCTATTTTAGCCGCTCATGCGCGCGCCCGGCCTAATTACACCGTGTGGTGTACTGCGGCTTCGACGGGTGAAGAACCTTGTTCTATTGCTATGACGCTGGACGAAACTCTGGGTCGCAGCATTGTCGGGCCACGCGTGTGGGCCTCGGATATTGACACAGAGGTTTTGCAGAAGGCCTCTGAGGCGGTCTACAGGTTATCCGATCTCGACAGTTTAACCGTAGAGCAAAAACGTAACTACTTCCTGCGCGGCACGGGTGAGCAGGCCAATCTGGTGAAGGTCAGAAAAGAGCTGCTGGCCAGTATTCGTTATCAGCATCTCAATTTACTGGATGCAAACTGGGATGTTCCGGCGCCGTTTGACGCCATTTTTTGCCGGAACGTCATGATCTATTTCGACCAGAAGACACAGGAACACCTGATGAACCGCTTCGCCAAAATGCTCAAACCGGGCGGCGTGCTGTTCGCCGGTCATTCTGAACATTTTAGCAGCATGAATGGACCTTTCCGCCTGCGCGGTCAGTCAGTTTACGAGCTGACCAGGGAGAAATAATGAAAAAGATACGAGTACTCTGTGTTGATGATTCAGCGCTCATTCGCAACATTATGAGCGAGATTGTGAATCATCAGTCTGATATGGAAATGGTCGCCACCGCGCCCGATCCGATTATTGCCCGGGATTTGATCAAGCAATTCAATCCGGATGTTCTGACGCTGGACGTGGAAATGCCACGGATGGACGGTCTGGACTTCCTGGAGCGCCTGATGCGCCTGCGTCCTATGCCGGTCATTATGGTCTCCTCGCTCACCAGCAGGGGATCGGAGATAACACTGAATGCTCTGGAGTTGGGGGCTGTCGATTTCGTGACTAAGCCTGAAATGGGGCTGAAAGACGGAATGATGCAATATGCCGAAATTATTGCAGAGAAGATCCGCATGGCATCCAGCGTTCAGGTTAACCGGCGTGATCGCCATGCCGGGACACCTAAAGTTATCACCAGCCCGCTGGTCGGCAGCGAAAAAATTATTGCCATCGGCGCTTCTACCGGCGGCACCGAGGCGCTCCGTCAGGTGTTGCTGCCCATGCCGCTGACCAGCCCTGGCATCGTCATTGCGCAGCATATGCCACCGGGTTTTACCCGTTCATTCGCCGAGAGACTGGATAATCTGTGCCAGATTTCGGTGAAAGAAGGCGAAGACGGCGACCGCGTTTTACCCGGCCACGCGTATATCGCTCCCGGCGATCTGCATATGGAACTGGTACGCAGCGGTGCCAATTACCACATCAAACTCAACCAGTCGCCGCCGGTTAACCGCCACCGCCCTGCTGTCGATGTGTTGTTCAAATCCGTGGCTAAATCGGCCGGAAAAAATGCGGTCGGGGCAATTTTGACAGGGATGGGCAGCGATGGCGCCAAAGGATTACTTGAAATGCGCCAGTCAGGGGCTCACACCCTGGCACAAAGCGAAAAGAGCTGTGTGGTGTTCGGCATGCCGCGTGAAGCCATTGCGCTGGACGCCGTCAGCGAAGTGGTGGATCTCAATGAAATGACCCAGCGCATTCTCAACGGCGTGGTCGGTCAGGCCCGCAGAATCTAACGCAGTATTCCCCGTCATGACCACAGGCTTTGCCGGATGACTTTTACTGTTTATTTTTTGTTTTTTTGAATAGACGTATTTTTACTATTTTGTATTTAAAAACTTTTTACTAATAAAGGACAAGTAAATGGCTGATAAAAATTTGCGCTTTTTGGTTATCGATGATTTCGCCACCATGCGCCGGATTGTTCGCAATCTGCTACAGGATCTGGGATTTAAAAATGTCGAAGAAGCCGAAGACGGTCAGGACGCGCTGACCAAACTGCGTGCCTCGCGCTTCGACTTCGTAATAAGCGACTGGAACATGCCAAACCTGGATGGCCTGCAACTGCTCACTGAAATGCGCAAGGATGACAGCCTGAAAGCCATCCCGGTATTGATGGTCACCGCGGAAGCGAAAAAAGAAAACATTATTGCTGCTGCACAGGCCGGGGCCAATGGTTATGTGGTGAAGCCGTTTACCGCCGCTACATTGGAAGAGAAGCTCAATAAAATCTTCGAAAAACTCGGGTGGTAACAACAGGATGAATACAACACAGAATCAGCAATCGGCAGATAACTTTAAGGAAATTTTTTCCCGCATTGGCCAGCTGACCCGTTTGTTAAGGGACAGCGTGGCAAATCTTGGGCTGGATCGCGCCATTATGGACGTGGCTGAAGCCATTCCAGATACGCGTGATCGCCTCAATTATGTGGTTGGAAAAACCTCGCAGGCAGCAGACCGTGCCCTGACCTGCGTTGAAATTGCTCGCCCGCTTCAGGATTCATTGAGTGAAGAATCTACTGCGCTGAAAGCTCGCTGGGATGCGTGGTTTGAAGCACCGGTTGAGTTATCGCAGGCACGCGAACTGGTCAACGATACCCGTGCTTTTCTGGATAACACGCCAAAAATCGCCAGCCAGACCAACGAGCAGCTGATGGAAATCATGATGGCGCAGGATTTCCAGGATCTCACGGGGCAGGTTATTCAGAACATGATGAAGCTTATCGAGAACGTCGAGCACGAGCTGATTCAGGTACTGGTCGAGAACATGCCGGGCATGATGCAGCTTTCGGTCAGCGACGAACCCGCTGAAAACCTGAAAAACGGACCGCAGATTAATCAGTCGGTCGCAGGCGTTGTAGCAACACAGGACCAGGTAGATGACCTGCTCGAAACCCTCGGGTTCTGAGCAATATGTCCGAAGAAAGTGATGTAGAAAAAACAGAGGAACCCACACCCACCAAGCTTGCAAAAGCCCGTGAGGAAGGCCAGGTTCCGCGATCCAAAGAGCTGACGTCGCTCCTGATGCTGCTGGTCGGATGGATGCTCATTATGCTCGGCGGTTCACATCTGGCTGGCAAGCTCAGCCTGTTGCTGCATAACGGACTGACCTTTGACCGGCTGGTGATGCTCGATACCAAACTGATGTTGCTGCGCGCTGGTGAGCTGTTCAGCATGGCGGTCTTTTCAGTGCTGCCCATTTTGGTCGGGTTATTCATTACCGGGATCACCTCGCCGATGCTGTTGGGCGGGCTCAACATCAGTGGTAAATCAATAAAAGTGGATCTCAAGCGTTTGAATCCTTTATCAGGATTCAAACGCATGTTTTCGACACAGGTGGTCTCTGAATTACTCAAAAGTGTACTGAAAGTGATTCTGGTGGGATGTGCCGCAGCGGTTTATATCCTTGCCAACAAATCACACATGATCCAGCTGATTTATGAACCAGTCGCCATGGGTCTGAAAGATATGCGTTCCATCATTTCAGGCTGCCTGCTGGTGGTGATCCTGGCGCTCATTCCGCTGGCAGGTTACGACGTTTTCTATCAGATCATGAGTAACTTAAAGAAGTTACGCATGAGTCGCCAGGAAATCCGCGATGAATACAAACAGCAGGAAGGTGATCCGCACGTCAAGGGACGAATCAAACAACTGCAACGTAATGCGGCACGTCAGCGAATGATGGAAGACATCCCAAAAGCCGACGTGATCGTCAATAACCCGACCCACTACTCCATTGCCCTTTGCTACAAAGAGGATGGAACGGGCGCGCCGTTAATGCTGGCAAAAGGCGCAGGTGACATCGCACTGCGTATCCGGGAAGAGGCGGCGAAATACAACATTCCGATGCTGGAAGCGCCGCCGCTGGCCCGTGCCTTATACCGCCATTGCGAAATCGGCGAACAGATCCCGACCGAACTTTACGGCGCCGTTGCCGAAGTGCTTGCCTGGGTATACGGCGTCAGACGCTGGAAAAAAGGCAGCGGGATCCTTCCTAAAAAACCTGAGAACCTTCCGGTGCCTGCTGCACTGGACTTTGCACAAGAGAGTCAAGAGTGATGGCCAATTTAGCCACCAAATTACGTTTACCGGATTTTAAGCAGACGCAGTGGCAAATACTGGCAGGCCCGGTATTGATCATGACCATTTTGTCGATGATGATTTTGCCGCTACCCCCGTTCATTCTGGATTTACTGTTTACCTTTAATATCGTGCTGTCGCTGATGATTTTGCTGGTCGCGATGTTTACTCAGAATACCCTCGAATTCTCGGCATTCCCGACAGTGTTGCTGTTCTCCACCCTGCTGCGTCTGGCGTTAAACATCGCCTCCACGCGTATCATCCTGATGTACGGCCATACCGGCGAAGGTGCGGCGGGTCAGGTAATCGATGCCTTCGGCAACTTTTTAGTGGGCGGTAACTTTGCCATCGGTATTGTGGTGTTCGTCATTCTGATCATCATTAACTTTATGGTGATCACCAAAGGTGCAGGACGCATTGCCGAAGTCGGTGCGCGCTTTGTGCTTGATGGGATGCCGGGCAAACAGATGGCCATCGACGCCGACCTGAATGCGGGGATCATCGGCGAGCAGGAGGCCAAAAAGCGCCGCAGCGAAGTCACTCAGGAAGCTGACTTCTACGGTTCGATGGACGGTGCCAGTAAATTCGTGCGCGGTGACGCTATCGCCGGATTGTTAATCATGACGATTAACGTCATCGGCGGTCTGTTGATCGGTACCCTGCAACATGGCATGACCTTCGGTGAAGCAGGCACGACGTACACGCTGCTCACCATCGGTGATGGTCTGGTGGCACAGATCCCAGGCCTGGTGATCTCCACCGCTGCCGGTGTGATCGTGACCCGCGTAGCTACCGATCAGGACGTCGGGGAGCAGATGGTTGGCCAGCTGTTTAATAACCCGCGAGTCATGGTTCTGGCGGCGGGCGTTATCGGCTTACTGGGGCTGGTGCCCGGTATGCCAAACTTTGTCTTCCTGCTGTTTACCGGTGGTTTGCTGGCGCTGGCATGGTGGATGCGCGGGCGTCAGATGGACACGCCGGCGGGGAAAAGGAGCGCCATGAGTAAAGAAAGTCTGGCGTCTGCCAAAGCTGAGTCAGAAGCGGCGCAGGCCACCGAAGCCTCATGGTCAGATGTGCAGCATGAAGACGTGCTGGGTCTGGAAGTCGGTTACCGCCTGATTCCAATGGTGGACAGCGAGCAAAAAGGCCAGCTGTTAACCCGTATCCGCGGTATCCGTAAGAAATTCGCACACGAGATGGGGTTTCTGCCGCCGCCTGTGCATATCCGCGATAACCTGGATCTGGCCCCCACCGATTACCGCATTCTGCTTAAAGGTGTGGAAATCGGCCGTGGCGAAACACAGCCCGATCGCTGGATGGCCATCGACCCGGGCTGTGCGGAAGGCGAACTGCCGGGTGTACCATGCCAGGATCCTGCATTTGGTTTACCTGCAGTCTGGATTGATGAAGTTATGCGCGAACGCGCACAGGCGCTGGGCTATACGGTAGTCGACCCAAGCTCAGTGATTGCGACGCATTTGAACCACCTGATCTCACTGCACACCGACGAACTGTTCGGTCGTCAGGAGACTCAGCAGTTACTGGATCGTCTAACTAAAGATATGCCAAAGCTGGTAGAAGATCTGATCCCCGGCATCATTTCGCTCACTACCTTCCATAAAGTGCTGCAAAATCTGCTGGCGGAACGGATCTCGATCCGTGATGTTCGCACGATCGTCGATACACTGGCGGAATTCTCCGGCACCCTTACCGACCCGGATGACCTGACCGCGCATGTGCGTATCAGGCTGGGCCGGGCCATCACGCAGAAATGGTTCCCAGGCACTGAAGAGATGCAGGTGATCGGACTGGATCTGAATCTGGAAAGATTACTGACTCAGGCGACCCAAAGCGGCAGCGCGATAGAACCGGGGATTGCAGAAAATATCATGACGCAGACAGAGAAAGCCATTTCACAGCAGGAAGCCATAGGTGCGCCGCCGGTCCTGCTGGTGAATCAGCCGCTGCGCTTTATGCTGTCGCGCTTCCTGCGCCGCGTCTACCCGCAGTTGGCGGTGTTGTCCAATCAGGAAATCAGCAATAACCGTACCGTGCGTATGTCCTACATCATTGGTGGCAAAGAATGAGATTACGCAGCCTGATATTTCTGCCTGTTTTTCTGAATCCGCTGGCTGCTTGCGCAGTCAGCGGTTCATGGAGCGGCGATTCAGTGGGTGGCATGGTCAGCGTGGGCAACCAGACATTATCCAGCCGCCCGTTAAATCCAACGCTTCCCCCCGCCGCCACGCTGAGCCGCATTTCATGGCGCATCAGCCTGCTTTCCCCTGCCCCGCCCGGATTGCAGATTAAATTATGCAGCCAGGACCGGTGCATTGCGCTCGACTCACTGTCCGGGCGTAAAAGCGTGGGCTCGTCACTGACAGCGCGTGGACCTTTCTATTTTGTGTATTCAGTGGAGAGTCAGGGACAGCTGAGGCCGCCCCTGCATGTGGTGAAGAACCAATTAACGATTAATTATTATTAACAGGTCACTGTAGCTGACTAAATTACCTGTTAAGAATAATCATAAGGGAGAGGGGGAGAGGCATAACGAGAGGGGTGCTCAAAGTTATGCTAAGGCTATATTTGGGTTATCCAAAATAGCCTCTCCGGGGATTAATGGAACGCGGAGGTGAATTGTGATGAGTAAGCCTCGCTACACTTTTTCCCGCGATGTAACGATGACATCTCCTTTTTTAAGAAATCCAGCCGGTTTCTCAACGTTCTTTCAATCTCACCTTCATTTTCAATCAGGTTACTCAAAATAATGCTCAGATTGGTCTTTTCATCCGGCATAAGATCTGTCGGCTGATGACTAATAACATCATGTAATTTCGTAATATACACTTCAGCCAGTGGGATAAATTCATCCCAGTTACCTTGTTTAACCATTTCCAGCAAATGCAGATTCAACTGATAAATATCTTCGTAGTCTTCAGATACTGTGTTACCCATAGTTTTCCAGCCTTTTCTTAGGTTCAATTTCCTTCCATGTCGTGGCAAGGTTCGTCAGTATTTCACTCACTGCTGTGAGCTCCTCTGGTGAATTGCGCCGATTCGCGTCCAGTAAAGTCCGTGACATATAGTCATATAACCGTTCCAGATCGGCGGCAATATGCTGTCCTTTCTCGTGGTTGAGCGACGTACGCAATCCATTATCGATAATATTGATAGCCCGGGAAATCATCTCCCCGCGCTTGGCAATATTACCCATTTCAAAATATATTTTAGCGCGCAGAACGGCGTTAACCGCGCCATCCAGCAGCATGGTGATCAGCTCATGAGGCGACGCACCCGCCAGCTGACTCTCCAGGTCAATCTGCGCGTAGGCTTTACTTCCCGATTTCGAGTACATAGTGACTCCGTAGTAATAAGCAGGAGAGTCTCGCTCTCCTGCCTGATAAATAAGTGATAAAAATCAGAGCGAAGACAATAGACTGCCCATCTGATTGCTCAGACTATTCATTTTGGACATGGTGCTGTCCAGGTTCTGGAACTGAATTTTGTAACGCTCAACCTGGGCATCAATCAGCTTCTGAGTTTTATCCAGCTGGAGTTGCATGATTTTGACTTGTGAGTCCAGACCCTCGGTGGACGTTTTAATGACCCCGTCAGTTTTGGTATCAGGATTACCCACATATTTTTCAGCGATGCTGGTGAGCTTCGTGGCCAGCCCCTCTTTCTCGCCGCGTCCCATAAACATATCGGCGATAGCATCCGGGGCGTCAGCAATGGCAGTATCAAGCTTGGCGTCATTGAGCGTCATTTGCCCGGTAGCGGCGTCAATCTTAATGCCCAGATCGGCCAGTGCGGTGACCTCGGCATCGGTTTCGCCGTACATACCATTCACCGCAGTACGCAGTTCGCTCACCATGCCGCGCAGGGTGGAGTCGCCCATTAGAGCGCCGTTCTGGCTATTCTGCGTAGCAATATCTTCGTCTTTCAGACCGCCTGTTTCGTTAGGAACATACTTGCTGGCCGCCGTGGTCAGCTTCAGCAATGCATTGTATTTCTCAACAAAATCTTTGACGCTGGTCTTGATGGCAGACGAGTCACGGGTCAACGTCAGCTGTTCAGAATCTGCGGTTTCCGAGGGTGCTTTCAGCGTGAGCGTCACACCGGAAATAATGTCGCTAATATTATTACTTGAACGGGTGTATTCGCTGCCGTTGACGGTTAACCTGGCATCCTGGGCGGCTGTGACCAGCTTCATTTTGTCGCCATTATCGCCAACACCGCCAGCATCTGGATTACCACCACCGCTGGTATTGAGCATATCCCCCAGATCGCTATCACCATCAACACTGATGGTCATCTCCCCATCCGTGCCTGTGCTCTTTGAGCTAATAACCAGTTGATAACCATCATTTGTTCTCTGCACAGAGGCATTGATGTCGCTATCCTGCTTTTTAATCGCTGCGGCGATTTGATTCAGCGAGGTTTCATCTTTCTTTAAGGTAACCTCAGTGACTTTACCGTCGCCGGTGGTGATTTTGATGGTGCGTTCATCTGATGTACCGTCACCCTGCTGTGTATCGGCATCTTCACCCGCAGGCAGTTTTTGTGTGGCCAGCTTATGGGCCACAGCCAGTTGCGTAACATGTACCGCATGGGTATCAGCATCAGCATCGGTTCCCGCTGTTGCCGTGAACGCTTTATTCGTGCTTACCGTTAAAGTATTAAATGCATCATTGGTCAGTTTTTTGACGCTGCCCTGCAGCGCTGACATTGAACTGGAGATTTGACCCCATGCAGAGATTTTAGATTTATAGTTATTCTGCATCAGAGTGTAAGGTTTCAACCGCATCTGCTCTGCTGCCTTGATCTGTTCGAGCATTGTCGCGGTATCCATCCCTGCGCCGATACCTATCGATGAAAAGGAAGCCATTAAATTCTCCTGTTTAGAATGTATATTGATTTGATGGGACTTCACTAATAGATATCGGTTATAGCGTTTTAAAGTTTAATTTTTTGTCATTCAACCATCAACCTTAAGTAGCCTTAAAAACATTCCCTTCCTCTTTTCAGTGAATAGATTTTGTAATATAGGAATTATTCCTATGAATAGCCCTCACTATCCGCCTAATTGAAATCAAAAAAGGCAGTAATTCGCCGCATTGCCGGAATAATCAAATCAACCTGCCAATAAGATTATTCCCAACAGCCGACAAACAGAACCACCTTCCGAGTAATTATCATCCAATCAGAAAATTAAATTTAAAAAAAGACTTTAGAATTTTTCTGACGCTCCGATGTTTTTAGTATGCGAACGGAATAACGCATCACTGAATTGCAATGAAATTGCAGTCTTTCATTTTACAACTCTGAGGAATATCTCAATGGCACAAGTTATTAATACCAACTCCCTGAGCCTGGTAGCACAGAACAACCTGAACAAATCTCAGTCCTCACTGGGCACTGCAATTCAGCGTCTCTCTTCTGGCGTGCGTATTAACAGCGCAAAAGACGATGCTGCCGGTCAGTCCATCAGCAACCGTTTCACCTCTAACATCAACGGCCTGACTCAGGCTTCACGTAACGCCAACGACGGTATCTCCATTGCGCAGACCACCGAAGGCGCATTGAACGAAGTGAACGACAACCTGCAAAACATCCGTCGTCTGTCTGTGCAGGCACAGACCGGCACTAACTCAGAATCTGACCGTAAGTCAATTCAGGATGAAATCACCGCGCGTCTGGCTGAAATCAACCGCATCTCTGAACAGACTGAGTTCAACGGCGTGAAAGTCCTGAGCGATGACCAGACCCTGAGCATTCAGGTTGGCGCGAACGATGGCCAGACCATTGATATCAACCTGAGCAAAATGAATGCGACTACGCTGGGCATGGACGGCTTTGATGCGACTAAAGTCGCGACTCAGCTGAGCACTGGCTCTAAATTGACCGGCATGTCAGGTACCGATCCGGTCAGTGTCACCTTGTCCGGCGGTGATATTGACAGCATGAAAACTGAGGCATTCGGTACCGGCGGCAGCGGTGAAATTTATACTACCAAAGATGGCAGCGGTAACACCGTCTACGTGGCCGTTGGTAAAGATTCTACCGGTTCAGCCGTGGCAACCACAATGACTGCAGACTTCAGCAAAGGCACCGGCGGCGCAGCGGATAGCGTAAGCTTCAGCGCAGGCACTGCCATTCCAGCGGGCGACGACCTGCTGAAAGGCGTTGGTCAGCTGAAAGCCATCGATGATGCCGTGTCTAAAGTGGCAGAACTGCGCTCTGGTCTGGGTGCGGTACAGAACCGTTTCGACTCTGTTATCAGCAACCTCAACAGCACCGTGAACAACCTGTCTGAATCCCGTTCACGTATTCTGGATGCTGACTTCGCGTCTGAAGTGTCCAACATGAGCCGTGCAAACATCCTGCAGTCAGCAGGCGTGACCGTACTGGCACAGGCTAACCAGGTTCCGCAGAACGTATTGTCTCTGCTGCGCTAAGTTAGCAACAAAGTAAAAGCTTAATAATATAAGAGCTTTATCCAAGCCCCGGGTCTTCAAGGACCAGGGGCTTTTTTTTGTCAATAAGTCGAAGATAAAGTGAAATAACGGCAATAAAAAAGCGGCAGGTATTCTGCCGCTTCCGCATATGCACTGATGTTCACCGCGTTAATGCATTACGCCATTTTATGCTCTGGCTCGATATGGAATATCGCCACCATACTTTCCAGCTCGGTCGTTTGCTCATCCATGATGGCCGTAATAGTAGAAGACTCCTCGACTAAGACCGCGTTCTGTTGCGTCACCACATCCATCTGATTGATAGCCACCGCCACCTGCTGGATCCCCATATTCTGCTCTTCTGAAGCCTGAGTGATATCCTGCATGATGCTGCTGACTTTACTGACCATCTCGACAATTTCGGTGATGGTATGTTTGGCGTTATCAACGCGCTTACTGCCCGCTTCGGTATCCTGTACGGAGTTTTCGATAAGGTCGCGAATCTCTTTCGAGGCATCCGCACTGCGCTGAGCCAGATGACGGACTTCACTCGCCACGACGGCAAATCCGCGCCCCTGTTCGCCGGCGCGCGCAGCTTCAACGGCCGCATTCAGCGCCAAAATGTTGGTCTGCCCGGCAATACCGTCGATCACTTTGATGATGCTGGCAATCTGATTGGCATTGGTGGCGATCTGCCCCATGGAATTCACCACATCAACCATGATCACCGATCCGCTATCTGCCCGTTTTTTCGCCTCTGTCGCCAGATTATTGGCTTCGCAGGCATGAGCCGTATTATTTTGCACCGTGGTTTTGATTTGCTCCATACTGGCGGCCGTCTGTTGCAGGGCACTGGCCTGCTCTTCGGTGCGGGAGGACAAATCATTATTACCGTGTGAAATCTCGACGGCGTTATGGCGGATATTTACTGCCACACTTTTCACACTACCGATCATATTCACCAGCGCGACGCGCATCCCTTCTATATTGACGAAAAGTTTACCCATCTCATTGCGGCCATAATCCGGGACTTTTTTGCCAAGCTCCCCTTGGCTTATTTCAGAAAAGACCGCTGAAGCTTCGGCTAAACGGTTCAGTATCATGCGGGTGATATAACGCGAGAGCGAGATATACATGATAATAAAGAGAGCGATGACGAACGCCAGCGTGGTCCACAATGCATCATGCAGAAAACCAGCCCGCTCCTGAAATCCGCTCATGACTTTATCACTCACCTGCAAATATTCACTGGTCAGCGCTTCGAGCTGAGTTATCAGGTCATCCGTCTCATCAATGATCGCAGCATCGCCGTTTAAGTTCGCCATAAATCCCATGTAGTTATCCAATACCTGGGTAAAAAGCGCTAAGGATTGATCGGATAATTCATTGGCCCGGGCGGTTTGCTTTGGCTGTTTCGCCCACTGGCCGATAATAGTACGGATGCCCTCGTTATGGCTATTCACTGCATCACGCCACTCTTTGGATGCTTCCTGATGCGACAACGCCGCCGTTTTTAGAAATAACACGTCCCCCCGCATCACCATCAGTTTGTACATAGCTTTATCCAATAACCCGATCCGGACATGTAATTCGGCGGTATTTTCAAAGTTACTGCGGGAAATATCAGAGATACGTAAACTCAGTCCTGCAAGAACAATAAATGAAAAGGCAATAATATAGAGATGGCATTGGACCATCTTTTTAATACTCATAAATGATAACAAAATGATTTTCCCTTTAATAAATAAAGACCAAGGTTAATAGGATGTTTTAAAAATTCACATGCGCCTGAAACAACAAAAGCCATCCGATAAAGGAGGGCTTTTGTGGATGAAGATAAAAAAGATGTAATGACGTTCGGGTATGTCGGGATAGTAATTACGCTAAGCGTTTATGGGTTAATGGAAAAGGTCATTTTATTCGTAAGCGGCTTCCGCCACTTTTTCGACAATTTCCATCTCTTCACTGTTGAGCAGCTTCTCAATATCGACCAGAATTAACATACGATCGTCCAGCGATCCCAGCCCCAGCAGATATTGGGTGGAAAGCGTCGCGGTAAAATCCGGGGCCGGTTTGATCTGCTCGGCGCTTAATGACAGCACGTCAGATACACCATCAACCACGATGCCCACCACGCGGTCGCGCAGGTTTAATACAATGGTCACGGTCTGGTCGTTAATTTCTGCTGAATCCAGCTGAAACTTTATCCGCAGATCAATAATGGGGACGATAACGCCGCGCAGGTTAGTGATCCCGGCAATAAAATCCGGGGAATTGGCAATTCGCGTGACCCGGTCGTAACCGCGAATTTCCTGAACCTTAAGAATTTCGATGCCATATTCTTCATTGCCCAGCGTAAAGACCAGATATTCCTGATCAACATTATTTCCACCAAACTGTTTTTCTATTCGGGACATTTGCATTGGATTACCTCACGTGATCGGTACAAGTCGATGTTGTTTTGCAGTGAGCTTTTTATTTTTGCTCAATGTGATCAGCGCCACGACGTCCAGAATCAGCGCCACGCTGCCGTCCCCCAAAATAGTGGCAGCAGAAATACCCGGCACTTTGCGATAGTTAAGCTCAAGGTTTTTCACCACAACCTGATGCTGACCAATAAGCTGATCAACCAGTAAGGCGTAACGGCAACCGGCACTTTCCAGAATTACTGCAATGCCGTCGCTGGCCTGCTGTACATCACTTTCAATATTGAAGACCTGATGCAGTTCCACCAGTGGCAAATATTCTCCGCGGACCAACAGCATCTGTTCGTCACCCGCCATGCGATACAGCGCGCTTTCAGAAGGTTTCAGAGATTCCATCACCGTGCCGAGTGGCAGCACATAAATTTCGTCACCAACACGAACGGACATACCGTCGAGGATCGCCAGCGTCAAAGGCAGGACGATGCGGATCGTCGTGCCTTTATCCTGCTCTGAATGAATTTCTACGTGACCCCCCATGGCCAAAATATTCCTGCGCACCACGTCCATGCCGACGCCTCGCCCGGACACATCGGTCACTTTTTCAGCAGTAGAAAAACCGGCCGCGAAGATCAGCATCCAGATCTCTTTGTCGCTCCAGTTATCGCTGACTGAGAGCCCCTGAGCATGAGCCCGGGCAAGAATTTTTTGGCGATTCAGGCCTGCACCGTCGTCGATCACTTCAATCACGATGCTGCCGCCATGATGTTCGGCTGACAATGTCAGGTTGCCTTTGGCGGGCTTGCCTTTTGCGAGGCGCGCCTCAACGGATTCGATTCCGTGATCCAGGCTGTTACGTACCAGATGCGTCAGGGGATCAATAATCCGTTCGATGAGACTTTTATCCAGCTCCGCAGAACCGCCTTTCAGCGTCAGTTCGATCTCCTTGTCCAACTTGCTGCCGAGGTCGTGCACCAGACGCGGGAAGCGGCTAAATACGTATTCCATCGGCATCATACGGATCGACATCACCGACTCTTGCAGATCACGCGCATTACGCTCCATCTGCCCGATGCTGCTGATGAGCTGGTCATGCAGCTGCGGATCCAGCACGCCGGAAAGCTGGGACAGCATGGCCTGTGTGATAATCAGTTCGCCCACCTGATTAATGATTTGATCGACCTTCTCCACCGCCACCCGCAGGCTGCTGGATTCCGCAGTCGGGGCTCGCGGGGCGGTTTTGGGTTTGGCCGCGGCGTCAGGTTTAGGTGTTGGGAAAGAAACAATCGCCGGGGCTGGGACTGCCGGTCTCTCTTGCGGGGGCGGTGTGGCACTTGCCGTCACCTTCGCAGGTTGCGCGCTACCCGCGGTGATGGTGATTTGTTCTGGTTCCAGCACGAAACATAAAACTGCCTGAATATCTTCGGCAGAGACACTGGTTTGCAGCTCAACCTGTAACCTGTCTTCCTGCTGCTGATGGCTGTGCACGTCGCCCAGATTCGTCAGCTCCTCAAGAAGTACGGTTTTATCGGATTCAGACAGAGCGCGAAGTGAAACGGTTAACAGGCAGGAAGTCGACTCAGGTTGGGACGTTTTCGCGGGTTCAACCGGGGCCGTTACCGGAACCGTTTGGGGCTTATCGTCCAGAGCAATCTGGCGCAGGGCTTCGCAGATGTAACGGAAAGTCTCCTGGTCAGGCTCTTGCGAGGATTTATACGCATCAAGCTGATCTTGCATAATATCTTTGCTCTCCAGAAACAAATTTATGATGTCGGTGCTCAGACACAATTCCCCGCGCCGGGCGTCATCCAGCAGGTTTTCCATGATGTGCGTCGTTTCCTGCAAAACCGTAAAACCAAAGGTGCCCGCGCCGCCTTTGATTGAGTGAGCAGCGCGAAATATCGCATTCAACATTTCCGTATCGGGTGAAGCAAAATCCAGTTCAAGCAGATGCTTTTCCATATCAGCCAAGAGTTCATCAGCTTCATCAAAGAACGTTTGGTAAAAATCACTGATGTCCATCTTGATCACCTTGTGCTTGCGACGAAGTTTGTGACGTCTCTGCCGGAGCGACCGCTGCTGGCTGAGCCTCAGCGTTATCAGACATTTTTTTCAGCTCAGCTTTTATTTTCTCGCTGCCCTGATTGTCGGAGGCATGCTGCACAACTGTGTCTTCGTCCAGAATAGATTTTTCTTTTTTCATACTGAGCACCAAAATGCTGATACGCCGGTTAACCGGGTCATCAGGACGGAGATTTTCCAGACTCATTTTGTCGGCGGTGCCGATCACCCGCAGAAATTTATTATCGGCCAGACCGGCGGAAACCAGGGTCCGGCGCGATGCATTGGCGCGGTCAGACGACAGCTCCCAGTTGCCATAGCCGGCTTCGCCGTTAGCGTAAGGCAGGGAATCAGTATGTCCGGTCAGCGTGATACGGTTGGGGAGATCATTGAGCACCGGCACCAGCGCCTGAAGGATCCCTCGCATGTAGGGTTCCGGGGTTTGGCTGCCCACTTTGAACATCGGGCGTTCCTGAGTATCGATGATCTGGATAAGCAATCCGTCATCGGTCAGGGAGAGTCTCAGGTTGGACTTGAAGTCATTTAAACGCGGATCGTTGTGGATCAGGCTTTCCAGTTTTTCATGCGCCCGTTGTAAATTCTGAGCGTTCTTTTTTTTGTCCAGCTGGCTCAGGGTTTGTTTGAGCACTTCGCCATCCTGCTTCATAAAGTCATCCCCGCCGCCGGGAATGACGCTGTCACTGACGCTGGATTTATCGCCACCGGTTAACGCCACTTTCAGCGGCATTTGAAAATATTCGGCAATCTGCTCGCGTTGTAAGGGTGTCGAAGAAGAGAGCAACCACATCACCAAAAAGAAAGCCATCATCGCCGTCATAAAGTCAGCGTAAGCAATCTTCCAGGAACCGCCGTGGTGTGCGTGTTTATGTTTTTTGCGTCGGCGGACAATAATCACCGGGCCAGGGGTTTTATTCATGATGCACTGCTTTCCGAATTGGCCGACGATTTCGCCTCACGAACATGATCTTCCAGTTCAACAAAGGTCGGACGTTCGCTGGAGAACAGTGTTTTACGGCCAAACTCAACGGCTATCTGGGGTGCATATCCGTTCATGCTGGAGAGCAGCGTCACTTTGATGCATTGCAGCATCTTGATCTGTTCGGCGCTCTTTTGACGCAGCAGGGACGCCAGTGGCAGAACGAAGCCGTACAACAACAAAATACCGAGGAAAGTCCCCACCATGGCGTGAGCAATCAGTTCTCCCAATTCGGCTGCGGGACGGTCGGCTGCGGCCAGGGCGTTCACCACGCCCATGACTGCCGCGACAATGCCGAAAGCCGGGAACGCATCCCCTATCACGTTCAGACTGCTGGCAGGAACTTCATGTTCATGTTCACAGGTCTCGATTTCCTCATCCATCAGCGCTTCAATTTCAAAGGAATTCATGCTGCCGCTGATCATCAGGCGCAGATAATCGACGACAAAGTTCATTAACGATGCGTCGGCCAGTAATCGGGGATAAGCGGAAAAAATGGGGCTGTTCTGCGGATCTTCAATATCTCTTTCCAGATTCATCATGCCGGTCTGTCGCGCTTTCGTCAGCAGCAGGAACATCATGGCCATCAGGTCCATATACAGCGCTTTGGAATAACGCGAACCTTTTAATAGATGCGGGAAAGAGTGCAGGGTCGCTTTAATTGATTTTCCGTTATTGCCGACAATAAAAGCGCCTACACCGGCGCCCCCGATAATTAACAGCTCAGCAGGTTGATATAGCGCCCCCAACTGTCCACCGGTGATAATAAAACCACCGAAGACACAAAGAGTTACCACCACGTATCCAAGAATGACTAGCACATGTGCTCCTTAAATAATTCAATATCCAGATCTGACCCATGTGTTCACTAACCATAAAATTGGCATACGGGGAGGCCGTATCACCTATAGGCGACACCAGGTTAAAACGTGTTTTTATTAACGGCTTATCTTGTCATCGTGCCGGCAGAATGCTCCATCGGGGAAAGAGGCACTTTGCATTTTTTACTTGCACGGGAGGGAGGACTGCATAAGCTGCATGTAAATGGGTTTTTTGAGTGCTCTGACGTGACGACAAAACCACCGCCACAAATACAACATTCTGTATGTTCTATAATTCCGCAGTCAATGAAACGTAATAATGTCCATGCGCGCGTGAGTCCCAGTACCGGCTTTTCGCCCGGTGGGGTTGGGCACTGTTCCAGGTATAAGCGGTAGGCTTTTACCGTAGCTTCAATCGGGCGGCAAGGCTCAGTCTTCTGCAGATAAAGATGGATGTTATAAAACATAGATGAATGAATATTTTGTTCCCATGCCATAAACCAATCCTCTGAAAATGGCAGCATTCCTTTTGGGGGCGGGCACCCTCTTAATTCTTTATAAAGACGCAATAATCTTCTGCGGCTTAAACTGGTTTCGCTTTCCAACATCTGCATGCGGGCACCAAAGGAGATCAGTTGCATCGCAATCTGTACTTCTTTGATTTCCTCTAAAATACTTTTTTCGCTCATGATCACAAACTCCATTTTTCCATTACGTTGGGGTGGGACTTTGCTCCGAGAGCGAGTTAAGCAGATTAGTGGATAAAATAATCCCGGTATGAATTTGCTGTAACGCTTCGATACGCGAGTCTTTGGTGAGGTTGTCGATCACGATTTCATTATCCACGCGAAGGCGGCAAATCAGCTGGTTGGTGGAAGCCAGCTTAATCAACTGCGGAAGGGTAAGTTCCTTTAATGTATCGATAGTTGCTTCGGTCAATCCAAGGCGGAAACCTGCGGCAAACTTATCTTCTCTGATGAGTTGTTGAGCCAGTAACAGGTAAGAGAGATTAATGTCGTGAATTCTTTGAAGCTGGTCGTCAACGTTGTCTGCATGCATTTTCGTTACTCCGCTTTTACGCATTTCCATGTAAAAAAAACGTAAGTCAAGTTATTGAAGCTTTATGAATAAACTAATGAAAAACAGATAAATTATACGTGTTCATCATAAGAATATAACAATATTCCCTCGCCTCCTCCGCTCACAGATATGTAACACATCAGAGAGAAATGAAGACGCCATATCATACCTTGTATTACAAAGTAAACTGAATGGGTGGAAACCTTATTTCCACATAATAACGGCAATGACCTAAAAGCTCAACGTTTAAACATAAAAACAGCACTAAGAATTACTTTATTGTTGATATAAAAATCCATTTATAAAATACATGTAGGAAAAAACAAAAGAAGCCCTACATAATAATAATTGCAAGTAGGAAAATTCCTACAGCGCATTATTTGATCGCATCCATTCTTGCACGTAGCCTTTTTATGGCCTGACTATGCAACTGACTAACCCGCGTTTCAGTGACCCCTAACAGCACGCCAACTTCCTTCATATTGAGCTCTTGTTGATAATATAAATTCAGTAAAAGCTGTTCCCGCTCCGGAAGCTCTCTTATTTCCTGACTAATTTGCCTGGTTAATTTCCCCTTCATTAACTCATGAAGAGGGTTCAGTTGATCATGTTGCGCGTCAGGTTGCTCGATATCACCGCCGAACTCCTCCTGCAGCTCTTCCAGCGAGTAAAACTGGCTGCTGTTAGAGTCCACTAACATCTGCTGGTACTCCTCCAGCGCAATGCCCAGGCTGGCAGCAATTTCAGCTTCAGAGGCCACACCACCAGTCTGCTGCTCAACCTTTTGAATCGCGGCAGAGATCTCCCTGGCATTGCTGCGCACGCGGCGCGGCACCCAGTCGCGCTCGCGTAATTCATCGATCATCGCCCAGCGGACGCGCTGGGTAACATAGGTGCTCATGCCAATACCCTTCTTAGGGTCAAACTGGTCTATGGCAGTAAGCAGTCCAATTGCGCCAGCCTGGATGAGGTCATCCAGCTCCACGCAAGGAGGTAACCTGACCTGTAAACGCAGTGCTTCGTGACGAACTAAAAAACGGTATTTCAGCCATAACTCGTCCTTTTGCACTACTCCATCATGGGTGTAAATACCATTCACGATTGCAATTTCCATCGTTTAAAACAGATGGCAATTATTCAGGAATAATCTGAAATCAAATAGCCTGATAAGAACGAATTATATTACGCAATCCGGCACTTTAAATTTTGTTAAACCCTAAAATAGTCACCACAGGTATTATCACTGACAATATTTATTAACGTTATACGGCTATTGATTTTTTCATTTCACTTAAAACGTTTCCCAATTATCATCCGAGGCGTTTTTAATGTTGCCTGTCATTCGGTCAGTCATCGGAGAGGATAAACGTGGCGTTTTAAGACTATTTTTTTGATCATGCTCAATGAGAATGGATTTTTCGTTAAAAATAAATTTAGCCGTAATTTTTTCCAAAGCTTCTGCATGCATTTCGAGGTTATTCGCCGCCAGGGCTGCCTCTTCGACCATTACCGCATTCTGCTGAGTCACCTGATCCATTTCATTAACAGCTTGAGCAATCTGATTGATACCGGCACTTTGCTCATCCGATGCCGAGGTTATTTCCCCCATGATATCGGTGACCTGCGTGACCGAACTCACAATATCCTTCATCACGGTGCCTGCATTATCAACCTGCTGGGAACCGATACTCATATTATCGACGCAGGTGGTGATCAGTTGGCTGATCTCTTTTGCTGCATCGGCACTGCGTTTTGCCAGATTACGTACTTCACCGGCTACAACTGCAAAGCCACGCCCCTGCTCGCCAGCCCTTGCGGCTTCGACGGCGGCGTTCAGTGCGAGAATATTCGTCTGGTTAGCAATACTGTCGATCACGCCGTTAATATCGGCAATCTGCCGTGAGCTTTTGGTGATCTGTTGCATGATCCCGTCAAGGTTGGACATCACGTTGCCGCCATTGCGGGCATTAACGCTTGCACTTTCCGCCAGTTGACGCGCCGTGTGAGCGTTGTCGGCATTCTGACGGACGGTCGTTTTGAGTTCTTCCATGCTGGCTGCAGTTTGTTGCAGAGCTGACGCCTGCTCTTCAGTACGCGCTGACAAATCGTTATTGCCCTGCGCGATTTCCTGCGCATTGCTGTAGATCCGTTTCACCCCTTGTTGCACGCCGGAGACGGTTTCGGTCAGGGAAATACGCATATTCTCCAGTTCAATCAGCATCAGGCCCAGCTCATTAGGCGCGCCGACGTCAATTTTCTGGCTAAGATCTCCACTGGCGATCACTTTCAGCGAGTGCGACGTTTGTTCCATGCGCAGCACCAAAGCACGACGCAACCAGAAACGAATCAGGAGTGTCATGATCACCGCACCGATTAGCACAATGATCGTCATCACAATCATCTTGTAATAATCGTCTTGAGCCTGATCGGTATATTGCTGGATGTTATTGGCGGCAATGTTGTTGTAGGCATCAATATTATCGCGCAACAGCGCCCTTTCACGGAGTTCGTTCTCCAGATTATCTGGCGACGTCGCCGGGTGGGCGATGTCATTCATTTTCTCCAGCGATAAGTTCCAGACTTTTTCAAACTGCTTATTCAGCGCGGCTGCGGCCTGAGATTCCTCCTCAGAATTGAAAGGAGAATCAAGAAATAATTTCATACTTTTTTGTGCGTTAGCGAACATTCCGCGCGCACGTTCGACAGCTTCCGGTGTGTAAGCCCGTTCAAGGCTGCTTTGCAATATCAGCGCATTTGCATACGCGATACCGCTGTTAAGATTAAACACCCCATCCTGCATATCGCGGATATTGTCCGTCGAGGTTGCCATGCGGGTAAAATTGTCTTTTGCCGACATGGCATTGAAAACGCTGAATGCCATAACCGCCATCAGCAGAAGCGTTAAGATTGCAATGACTACCGTGATACCCGTCGCTATTCTTATTCGTTTAAACATAATCACCCCTTGTGCGAAGCCCATTGCGGTTGCAGGTTTGCGTTTAAAAATCTGTTAAAACAATTCTCTCTGACATCAGGGTTACATATTAAAAATGTTCATCTTCTGCATACTCTGAAACACCATCATCGAGGAGTTCAGGGCAAATTCAGACATTTTTGACTGGTTCAGCAGCGTAATAAACGTGTTGTAATCTGACCCTACGGTTTCCTGCAGGCGTGACTCCACGTTTATCTGTTGGGTGGCAGAACTGAGGTCCAGAGCGTCAATTTGCTGCAGATTGGTACCGACTTCAGCCTGAACTTTACCCAGGTTATCGATGCCTTTTTTGATAGAGACGTTGACAGAATCCAGCGTAAGTTTCAGGGCCTCGCGGCCAGCATCATCGACAATCGGGGTATTGAGGGCTGCAATGGCGCGGTCAAGCTGGGCAAATAGGTCATCCGGCGTATTACTCATGAATACGGAATCACCGGTATGTCCGACCTGCATTTCGGTGCTGTCAGCGACTTTTTGCGTGATAGGTGTGTCACCGCCAACGTAAGTTCCGTCCCTCTCGAAAGGTGCGGTACCCGTGTCATAGCCGGCGAAAATATAGCGACCGTTGCTGTTTTTGGTATTCGCCAGGTCCAGCATGTTGTCGCGAATACCCTGAAGCTCTGTCGCCACCGCCTGACGGTCGGCATCAGACAGAGTCCCGTTACCCGCTGCAACGATTTTCTCGCTCAAGTTCTTGGTCAAGATATTGCCAAATGACGACAGCGTATTATCTTCAAGCTCCAGCGAGTTTTTGGCATAGATGCGGGCGGTATCAAATTGCTGCATATTAGCGAGTGCGTTTTGATAAAGGATCGCCTGCGCCGCCCCTGACGGGTCATCAGAAGGGGTCAGTAATTTCTGCCCGGCGGACAGCCGCGAGTAGATATCATTGCCGGTGTTCATCGCCTTAGACAGGCTGTCGATATTGCTTTGGTACATGTACTGGGTGCTAAGGCGCATCACAAATATCCTTACTGTGTCGTCACGCGGAGTGTCACGAAAAAAGGGAGTTAACGAATACTTAACAGAGAGTCAAAAAGCGTCGTGGCAGCCTGAAGCACCTGCGCATTAGCCTGGTAATACTGCATGTACATCTGGAATTTCACCGTCTCCTCCTCCACGCTCACCCCGGACACGCCCTGCTTCTCAAATTCAATCGCCTGCGCGGCTTTACCCGTTGTTTCTCTGTCCGCTTTCAGCGCCGTCATGGAAGAGCCGACAGAGCTGACCAGGCTGGAATAGGCTTCCGTCAGCGTGCCGTTGCCAATCACCTTGGCCTCTTTGATGGCAATCATCTCTTTCATGTTTTCATTGTTGCTGCTACCCGCATCCGGCGTGCTGGAAGCCGCAATCTGATCACCACTGGTGATCGCCACACCCAGTTTCCCGGCTGCGCCTGCCGTCGGATTTAAGATGAAACTGTCGCCCGGCTGTGGCGTGCCGCCCGGAGTAATGGACAACCCGTCAAACTCCAGCTCACCGCTGGCGCCAAATGTCGGCGTAATCGTTCTGCCGTCTTTGGTTTGCACTTCCCAGTCGGAGTCATTCGGGCCCTTAAACGTTAAGGTGTAATCTTCTGACTTCACGTTGCTGATATCGGTGAAGCTGACGTCAAGCGAGCCATCGCCCGCGTTCCCCCGGTTGGCAACGCCCGTCGGCTTCGCAATATTGAAAATATCGCCGCCTGCATTGCCATCCAGATCGAAACCTGCGGCGTTAACTTCGTTGAATTTGTTCGCCATTTGCAGTGCCAGCTGATTCAGCTGATTGCGTGCATCAACCAGATCTTCATTGCGGAATTTGAACAACCCGCCCAATTTGCCACCGGACATTTTCTCTTCGTCGAGCAGCATCTTATTGCCGGAGGCATCAATGTAAGACACGACGGTTTTGGTCGGGTCTTCGGAGGAAACTGACGCTTCCAACTGATAGGAACGATCGCCATTGACCAGAGGGAATCCGTTCGCCAGGGTGACATCAACGCGGCCCGTCGTTGGGTCCTCATTGACCTTGATCCCGGTTTGCAGGCTGAGGTTTTCTAACAACATATCGCGCTGATCGAGCAGGTCGGCGGGTAAATCGCCGGTGCCAGCATGGATCTTGGCAATTTCCGCATTGAGTTTGGCGAGCTGTTTGGCATCGGCGTTGATGTCAGAAACACTCTGGGAGATCAAAGTGTTGGTACTTTTTTCCAGCCCGCTGAGCGTATTGCTGTTGGTGTTAAACTGGTAGGAAATGGCTTTGAACTTGGCTAATGCACCCTGACGTGCCGCCGGGCTGACTGCATCGGCGCTGATTTCTTCCAGTGATTTAAAGATGTTATTCAGTGACACCGAGATATTGCTGGTATCGTCGCCCAACATATTATCAATCTGAGAAAGCTGCTGATAACGGCTGGTCTGGCCCGAATATTCGGTATAAGCGCCACGCAGTTGGTTATTCACAAAACCGTCGTAAGCACGCTGAACGCCATTGACCTGAGCACCATAACCATAGAAGCCTGTGCGGGTAGTCAGCCCCCCGGCTTCGCCCAACATCACGCTCTGTCGGCTGTAGCCTGGCGTCATGACATTGGTTAAGTTATTACCCACGACGCTCAGCGCCGCCTGTGCCGAACTAAGCCCGCTCTGAGCCAAATTGAAAAGATTCATAAATCACCAACATTGTGTTCTTTGCAAAAGTCGTTAGCGATTTTGCCCAGAAGAGTCTTTAGGAAATTTCGCAGCCTATATAATCTATCGGTACTTCTAAAATTAACTAAAACGCTAACCGCTAAAAAATTGAAGAAAGATCGGTTTTATAGGCCTTCAGCCCCTGACTGATATTCCCTTTAACCTGATTGATGATGCTGATTAATTTCTTTGCATAGGCAGGATCGGTAGCGTACCCCCCTGACTGTAAGGCATACGCGGCTTTTTCAGGGGTGCCTGAATGCACAACCTTTTGATAACGTGGGTTATTGACCAGAAGTGAAGTATAATCGGCTAATGCTTCTGAATAGGATGGATATACTCTGAATGCGGCTTTGACCTTTTGTGGCGCGCCATTGATAAACTCGGTGGTGGTTATTTCAGTTGACTCACCTTTCCAATCCGCCGTGGCTTTTATGCCGAATAAGTTATGACTTGGTTTACCACTTGTTGTGGATATTTCTTTATTTCCCCAACCTGATTCCAGTGCGGCCTGCGCAATAATCAGCTGATGGGGAATACCGCTTTTCTTCGCCGCGGCAATCGCGGGTTCCAGCATGCGGGAAATAAAATGGCTATTTTTCTCTGTGCCACGGGCATATTGCGCCGCTTCCCCGGCATCCGGCATGGGTTGCATCCCCTGCATCAGCGCCATTCGCGTAGTGGCCGCTTGCTGGCTGCCGCTTAATACATAGGGTGCCGGGGCGACGCCCGGCGTATTCGGTTTAACCTCGACGTCCCCACCCATTTGTCTGACCATCAGATCAGCAAAACCCATTTTGCTCTGTTGCGCAATGTCCTGCGAAATCTGCTGGTCGTACAAGGAGGTGAACATATCCGACTGCTGACTGTTCAGCAGACCGTCCTTAAAAGACGCATCGCGCATGCTTTTAAGCATCATCTGGATGAACATGCCTTCCATCTGCTTTCCGGCGGCTTTGATCCCTTCCTGCGAATGGGTTTTGACCTCACGCTTAAGGGCATCAAGGCCACGGACGTCAAACGCAGCGCCCGCATTGAGCGATGAATTGCTCATCAGTTAGTCTCCAGTTTTGCGCGCAGGCAACCGGCGCTTTTCATCGATTGCAGAATCGACATCAGGTCATTCGGCGTCGCACCAAGACTGTTCAGCGCCCGCACAACGTTATTCAGATCGGCACTGGTATTCACCCGTTGCAGCGTTCCGTTCTGCTCACGCACGGAAATTTCCGTATTCGGCGTGACCACCGTCTGGCCGCCGCCAAATGGCGTATCCGGCTGACTGACCTGGTTGCTGCGCGACACCTCAACGGTCAGATCCCCCTGTGCTACCGCGCAGGCATCCAGCGTGACATGACGGTTCATTACCACCGAGCCGGTACGTGAATTGACGATAACCCTGGCATCCATAATGCCGATCCGGATCGGGATGTTTTGCACATCGGAGAGAAAACGCACTTTGGCCGCACTATCACGCGGCGCAAACAGTTTCACGGTACGGGAGTCCTCCGCCACTGCCGTAGAGCCGCCAAACCGACGGTTGATCTCATCGCTGATCATCTGGGCTACGGTAAAATCGTCATCGTTGAGCTGAAGACGCAGGATATTCTCCTGTGCAAAACTGGCGGGAACTTCACGTTCAACGGTGGCACCGCCGCTGATGCGACCGCCGTTAAGTTGATTGGTCTGTACCCGACTGCCGCCACTTTGCGCGCCCGCCCCTGAGACCAGTAAATTCCCCTGCGCCAGCGCATAAATCTGGTTATCCACCCCTTTCAGCGGGGTCATCAGCAGCGTGCCACCGCGCAGACTTTTGGCATTGCCGAGTGACGACACCACAATGTCAATTCTCTCGCCTGGCCGGGCAAACGGCGGCAGGTCGGAAGTCACCATCACCGCCGCCACGTTTTTCAGCTGCATATTGGTGCCGGCAGGCACAGTGATCCCCAGCTGAGAGAGCATGTTACTGAGGCTTTGAGTGGTGAAAGGCGTTTGCATGGTCTGGTCACCGGTGCCGTCCAGCCCGACCACCAGCCCGTATCCCATCAGGGAGTTGCTGCGAATACCCTGAATCGACGTTAAATCGCGAATGCGCTCGGCCTGAGCGTTCTGCGGCATGATGAAAATCAGGCCACAGAACAGGCTCAGACACAGCGTTAAAAATGAAGTTTTCATGAGCCGTATTCTGTTAACCATTAATTAATAGGGAGAAAGATTGAGGAACAGACGCTGTAACCAGCCCATCTGTTGCGCTTCGTTGATATATCCGTTACCAACGTATTCGATACGGGCATCCGCCACCTGAGTAGAAATCACAGTGTTACTGCTGCTGATGGTGCGCGGATTGACTACGCCGGAAAAACGGATGAATTCGGTGCCCTGATTGATGGCAATTTGCTTCTCACCGACGACTTTCAGGTTGCCGTTTTCCAGCAGTTGCTGAACGGTGACCGTGATGGTGCCGCTGAAGGTATTTTTCGCGGCCGCCCCGCCTTTTCCTGAGAAATCATTTTTACCGCTGATGGACGTCGCCGCGCGATCGCCACCCAGTAATCCGGCCAACATACTTGGCACGGCATCAACCGAGAGATCGGTGGATCCACCCCGGTTGGCATTGGCCGAAGAGCTTTTGCTGGCGCTGACATTTTCCTGCAGCACGATGGTCAGGGTATCGCCCACATTTCGCGGTCTGCGGTCCTCAAACATCGGCTGATAGCCGTAGCTCATCGCCTGCCCGGTCTGAAATACCGACCCGTTTGCCGTCGTCGTCGCGGTCTGCGTCGGGGTCGCCGTCGTCACACCATCGACCAGGGGTTTGTGGGGGATATAGGCGCATCCCGTCAGCAACAGCGTCAGCACAACTACCGCTGAAAAGGGTGCGGCAATGCGAGTCAGGATCGGCGAGATACCGGGAAAAGTGAGTCCGGAAGTCAGGAAACAAGGCTGGTTTTTCATTTCATCCACTACGGCGTTAAACAACCCTATAGCGGCCCCCGTCTGCAGGACAGAGGCCGGGCTTAGGGGTGCTATTGGGCTTATAAATCAATTACAGCTGTGTCAGGCGTTGCAACATCTGGTCAGAGGTTGATACCGCTTTACTGTTAATTTCGTAGGCGCGCTGGGTCTGGATCATGCTGACCAGTTCCTCTGCCACGTTGACGTTGGAGGCCTCCACATAACCTTGTCTCAGGCTACCGCCGCCGTTCAGGCCGGGTGTGGTTTCATTCGGTGCGCCGGATGCCTGAGTTTCGCGGTACAGGTTTTCACCGATACTTTCGAGGCCGGAGTCGTTAATGAAAGTGCTCACCGTGAGCTGACCAATCTGCTGGGGTGCGGTCTGACCGGGGAGGGTTACGCTGACAATGCCGTCCTTACCGACAGTCATGGTGTCGGCGTCCAGCGGCGCAGTGATTGCAGGCTGAACCTGATAACCGCTGGCAGTGACTAACTGACCATTCTGGTCAAACTGAAAGGATCCATCCCGGGTGTAGCCGGTGGTGCCATCCGGCATTAATACCTGAAAGAAACCGTGGCCATCAATCGCCAGATCTTTACTGTTGTTAGTCGCGGTCAGGTTACCCTGACTGTGAATTCGCTCCGTCGCCACCGGGCGTACACCGGTCCCCAGTTGTAAACCGGAAGGGATCGTCGTTTGCTCCGAAGACTGAGCGCCGGGCTGACGCAGTGTCTGATAAAGCAGGTCTTCAAACACCGCACGCTGACGTTTAAAACCGGTGGTACTCACGTTTGCCAGGTTATTGGAGATGACATCCATGTTGGTTTGCTGTGCTTCAAGACCTGTTTTGGCAATCCATAAAGAACGGATCATGTTGAAATTCCTCTTAGCCGGGATTAGCCCATGCTCAGTAGCTGGTTAGCTTTCTTTTCATTGTCATCCACGGTACTGATGACCTTCATGTTCATATCAAAGCCGCGCGCGGTGGCAATCATGTCCACCATGGATCGGGCAGGATTGACGTTGCTGCTTTCCAGCGCACCGGGGATCAGTTGTAAATTGGGGTCCGCTGGCAGTTGAGCCAGTCCGGCGTTCGCCGAACCGGGAGAGATATGAAATAGACCATCATCGCCGTGGGTCAGATCCTGGAGGTTGGCATTCACCAGCTTAAGCCTGCCGACCTGCGCCAGCACAATTGGCTCATCCCCGGCACCGAGTGCGGTAATAGTGCCGTCGGGCGCGATGGTCAGTTCAGACTGTGGTGGAACGTTAATCTGCCCGCCGTCGCCGATCACCGGCATCCCTCTGATGCTCAGCAAACCTTCGCTGTCGACGTCAATATTGCCCGCACGGGTGTAAGCCTCTGTGCCGTCAGGCAATGCTACGGCCAGCCAGCCATTCTGTGGCAACGCAACGTCGAGGTTGCGGCCGGTCTGGTTGATGGCCCCCATAGAATCGTCGTGATAAGGGGTAGATTCAGTCACCAGCGTTCGGGTGGCAACGGACGGACCTTCGACCGGCACGGCGCGAAAAGCCGCCAGCTGGGCGCGAAAGCCCGACGTGGTGGCATTTGCCAGGTTATTTGACGTGACTGCCTGGCGGTTAAGGGCGGCATTCGCCGCACCCATTGCGGTATATATTGCGCGATCCATAGCAGTCGTTAACCCAGGTTAGCCAGAATCTGAAGCAGCTCAGACTGGGTTTTGATGGTCTGTGAGTTGGACTGGTAGTTGCGCTGATAGACGATCATGTTGACCATCTCTTTGCTCAGATCTACGTTGGATGCTTCAAGGCGGTTACCCAGTAGTTTCCCCAGATTTCCGGTACCGGCAATCCCGGTAGAAGGCTGTCCTGACTCCGGCGTTTCTGACCAGGTGTTATCCCCTTTCGACGTCAGTCCACCCGGATTCGTGAAGTTGGAAAGCACAACCTGACCCAGTAACTGCGACTGACCGTTGCTGTAGGAGGCGATGATCTGACCGTTATCACCCACTACATAACCGTTCATCAGGCCCGGCGCGTAGCCGGTGGTGGTCGGGCTGCCCATGTCGGTATCGGATGCCTGCTGAGTCATACCGTCCAGATCCAGATCAAAATTCAGCGGTGCTCCACCGTTATAGGCTGCGCCCTGAATATTCAGCGTGGTCGGGTTCGAGGTCAGTTGCCCGGCGGTGTCAAAGGTTAAATCCATTTCACCGTAAACCGGGTCACCCGTGCCGTTCAGATTCGGTGACGTGGTATCGCTGGAATAGGCCTTCCAGGTGTTATCACCCGTTTTGACGTAATAGACGTTAACCGTGTGCTTGTTGCCGAGGCTGTCGTAAGCATCTACCTGCGTGACTGAGTTGTAGCTTTTATTGTCAGCGGGATCAAAAGGATGGCCGACCGGCGGCGCAGACTGATCAATCGCTTCGGTTTCGGAATTCAGGTTGCCTTTCAGCGTACCGGCATCCGACGCGCGCGCAGGCATCTGGCCGGTCGGGATCTGAATCGGGCCAACGGCAGCACCCGGCTGAATGCTCGGCGGGTTGCCGGTCGCCTGATAACCGGTCAGGAACATCCCCTGATTATTGATGATGTAGCCGTTTTCATCCTGTTTGAACTGACCGTTACGGCTGTAAAATACGCCGCCCGCGTCATTGGTCAGACGGAAGAAACCGTTGCCCTGAATACCCATATCCAGATCGCTGTTACCCATGCCCAGTACGCCATCGCTGAAGTTCTGGTTTACCGAGGAAACCTGCACACCCATACCGATTTGCGAACCGGCAAAGACGTCGGCAAAAGCAATGGAGCCAGATTTAAATCCGACGGTTTGGGAGTTAGCAATGTTGTTACCGACGACATCGAGAGCTTGTGAAGCGGCGTTTAATCCGCTGAGACCTTGTGAGAAACTCATTTTTATTCTTCCTGAACACTAATAAATGAAATATTGAGACCTGATCACTCAATTAAATAAACGTTGCCTAATGTCGTCGTGCCATCCAGCCCAAGCCGCAGATTAGCGGTGCCTCCCCCGAAGGAAACGCCGTCCACTTTGCATTTTTTCAGAGAGGTAATTTTCGGCACATCGCCATTTTCGTTGGAGGCTGCAAAGGTCACCTTAAAGGTGCTCTTATCATCAGACGGTGGTGCGCCCGGCTGGAAGTTATCCAGATCATCCATCGAGAATTTATTCACCCCGGCTTTCGCATTTTTCAGATCGGCGGTGTAGGCGTTACCCGCATCATCCGTTAAGGTCACGGTGACTTTGTCGGCGTCGCTGTCGAGGTTGAAGGAGAAATCCTGATTGCCGTTTTCGGCATTGGAGATAACGGTATCGCCTTCAATAAACACCGTGCGTCCAACCCACTGTGAGGCATTCATTTGCTGCATGCTGTTGACCAGCATGCCGACACCCTCGAGCGTTCCGTTGAGTTTCTCCACGCCCGCCGCCGTATTGAACTGTGCCAGCTGTGAGGTCAGCTGATTGTTGTCCATCGGGTTGGTGGGATCCTGGTTTTGCATCTGTGCGACCAGCAATTCCATGAAGCTTTGCGAAAGATCCGCGGCGCTGTTACCGGTGCCTGCTGAGCCGTTGTTATTGGTATTACCGTTATTCATTACGGGTGAAACAGCCATTTTTCAGTCCTTTATTGGCCCAGCGTTAATGTTTTTAACATCATCGATTTGGCCGTATTCATGACTTCCACATTGGCCTGATAACTGCGGGAAGCCGAAATGGTGTTCACCATTTCATTCACCACGTTCACGTTCGGCATGCGGACATAGCCTTTGGCATCGGCCAGCGGATTTGACGGCTCATACACCATGCGATCCGGCTCGGTGCTTTCCACCACGTCGCTGACGCGAACGCCACCAATGTCCTGACCCGGCGCATTATTGACCTGAAAGACCACCTGACGGGCGCGGTAAGGCTGGCCATCAGGGCCGACGGCACTGTCGGCATTCGCCATATTACTGGCACTGACGTTTAACCGTTTTGACTGGGCCGCCATGGCGGAACCGGAAATATCAAAAATACTCATTGTTGACATGGCAATTATTATCCCTGACTGATGACACTCATCATGCCTTTAATTTGTGAGCCCAGAACCGTTAAGCTGGTTTGATATTTCATGTTGTTATCAGCAAAACTGACACGCTCACGATCCATATCTACCGTATTTCCATCGGCGCTTGGCTGATCGGGAATTCGATAAAGTAGCTGGCCGTTATCCATAGCCGGTGCGACTGCGGGAATATGCGTGCCTGAGGTTAATGATAAGGTCAGAGGACCCTGCGCCGGAGTATTTCGCTCCACCGCACTCTTTAACTGATCGGAGAAATCAATATCTCTGGCCAGATATCCCGGCGTATCTACATTGGCAATGTTTGACGCCAATATATTTTGACGCTGAGTCAGTAAGCCTAATGCCTGCTGCTGGAACCGAAGCGCATTATCGAGTTTATCAAGCATGAAAAAACGAACCTCTGCCTTATGAGAATTAACGCATGCATTCTATTGGCGAATGATTCAATTTTATACTGTAAGGATAAGACAAAAATAACCTCATTTAACGGGATGAGATTTTTCTTAAACACTCATTAAAATCTAGACGGAGAATTGGCGACAGAAATTACAGCATTTAGAGCATTAATAAACTGAACTTATGGCATATACTTTTTAGCCATCAAAAAATGTATGACAAAGGGATTAACCCTGCGCTATATAATATAAGGTTCCTGTGCCCCATGTTTTTCCAATGCCGTTGGTTAATAACGATAAAAATATCGTTAAATATTCTATTCTGCGGTATGGCGTTTAATGCCGTCGCCGCGCAATCTGCACATGAGTCGCTGGAAAGCCAAATAACCGCCGTGGTGAATGCCCACAATGAAACACCGGCTGACGCAGCGATTTCCCGCACGATAACAATCCTGACGCCCGCAGAGCAGCTTAACGGGCTATGCCCGAATCCCGAACTCTCAATTGCCGGTAACAATCTGCGCCTTACGGGCAACAAAAGCGTAATTGCGCAGTGCGGCAGCAAACGTAAATTCATTCAAATTACAGTGCAGGCACAGGGCACCTGGTGGACGGCCGTCCGGTCCATCAGGCCCGGCACCGTAATTCAGGCCGAAGATATTCAACCCCGCACAGGCTCACTGGAACGTTTACCCGCCGGGCTCATTTTCACCCAGGAAAATATTATCGGGCAGACAACCACGCGTTCAATCAACAAAGGACAACCTGTGGTGGAGGGCTTGTTACGTAAGGGCTGGGCGGTGATTTCTGGGCAGGAAGTGGACATTCTGGCCACCGGCGAAGGGTTTCAGATCCGCGTAAAGGGCAAGGCGCTGGACAGTGCTGCAACCGGTCAGCCCGTCAGAATCTCCACCCGTTCAGGCCAGATTGTGACCGGTTTAGTGGCCCCGAACGGGAAAGTGAATATTAATCTGAAAGAATCGTTTTAGTTTTTTTGAGAACCACCGATATTTAAAATATACCGCGAGGTCACTCACGAATTGCCGAGGAACATTATGAGCATAGAACGTCCACTAAAACCTCTGTCAGTGCCCCCTGTGAACGTGCAACAGCAGGGTTTAAAAATGCGTCCAAGAACAGGAGATATCAGCCCAGCGCAAATGGCGGGCAGCGAAAACTCCGGTACGCAGATTAAACTGAGCAAATTGACGCAGGAAATTCAGACAGATACATCACATGATATCGACTACGAACGCATTGCTAAGATTCGTGCATCAATGGATGCCGGAGAATTACAATTCGATCCCGACGCTATTGCGAATGCGCTGGTTGAAGATATCTTTCAACTCTCATAAGTTCTGACAAGACAATAATGAAAATGGAAAACTTACGTTCAGTTTTGCTGAAAATACAAGACTCTATGACGGAACTGGAGGCTATTCTTGTAGAAGAAGTGAACCAATTAAGGCGGACGCAGATTAACCCTGTGTCCCTGCAAATTGTGTCCGACAGCAAAAATCAGTTGCTTGCCACCATCGGTTATTATGATGATATGCGCAAGCAACTGGAAATGCCGTTACACCTTTCTGCGCCTTATCATCAAAACCCGAGGTTTTCTACGTACTGGAGTAACATCACCAAAAAAGTCAAAACGGCTAAAGAACTGAATTTAAAGATTTATGATTTACTCGAAATGCACCGGCAAAAAACAGATAATTTGAAAAAGCTGGTTAACAATGCCGGTATAGCTGCGTCGACTTACGGCCAGGAAGGGCAATCTACCACACCCAACGCCGGGAAAGTTTATAATATTAGCGTCTGACTCTCGCGCATGTTTACTTCCGTGTCGGACCCGATACTCTTCACAATAGATAATTAAAAGCGTTTGTACTCGTTGTTTCATTTCAGGCTTCCTTATTGGAAGCTTTTTTTTAATATTCTATCGCTTAATCAGCCGTCACTTTCGTTTGTTCTTCGGCCAATCTCTTTGCCATTATTTCATCCCAAAAGCCGTTAAAATAGACAACGCGAAAAACCGCGAAATAACGGGTCTAACAGGCAAGGTTGATTAAGTGGCAAAAATAATACTGCGCAGCGGTTATCTGGATGATTACATCGCGCTGGGCGAGAACGGACAAACCCTTTTCGAGAGTGCGATACAGATTCGCGAAACATTACGTCTGCGAAAACAACAGTTGATCCTCGACTGTCTGGCTATCCCGCAGCGCAATGACACTGAAGATAAGGTGGACTGGTACGCGCCGCACGAAGGTGTGGTCACTCAGTGGGCCAGCGCCAGCCCACAGCAACGCGAGCACGCCCTGCGTTACCTGGAAAATGCTTTAGCCACCGCCGCTACGTTCAGCCAGCGCTGCCTGCAAGCGGAGAAAACCGCAGTCCGGCTCTTCGGTTCCCTGCTGACCAAAGTGTTGCAGTTTCCAGCCAGCCAGCATGTTTATCTGCTGGACGGTAAACCGGTTATTACCTTCTGGGGATTTGTCAGTCTGCACTCTGCGCCGCGCGATGATGCATTCGAGTGCCTGCGCCAGATTGCCGTGCCTGAAGTAAAAATAGAGGACGCACCGCTGCCGGTTGCCCCCGTCGCGCCGGAGGAGGAAACGCCGGACGACCCTGAACCCGTGGTCGTGACGCTTAGCCGGCCGGATGCTCCGCTTCTCACACCTGCCGCGGTTGCGGTTCCAGCCCCAGCTCCGCTCGCCGATGCCACTGTGCCACCCGCACAGGAAAAAAACCGCTCCGCTTCGCGCCATCTGCTGGCGAAAATCATCGCCGTCGCCATTGTATTGATCGCCCTGCCGCTGCTCTATCCCCATCTGGCACCGCGGTTAACGCAACGCTTTGCCGCGCCTCCTCATGCTGTTGTCACCGACACGCCCGACGTTTTACCTCTTTCTGCCGCGCCAAAACCATTGGTGTCCAATACGCTGCCTGTGCAGCCCGCCGTGGTTGTCGTACTGCCTGCCACGGGCGCGGAAGAAAAATCCGTTGAACCAACAGCAGTCAAATCGGCGGAAGCTGAGGTCGATAAAAACGCGCTGGTACTGCCTGCCGATGATGTCAAAGCCGGTACCACTGAATTTATGAATGGCCGCTGGAAGGCAAGCATTGATGTGAATAACCCCCTCACCAGCAAACCGCCGGGCCTGCGTTTTCAGATAAAAAACAGTGAAGGCACCCTAAATATTGCCCGCGAAAACAACATCACCTGTAAGGCGGAGGTTTATCTGGGGCTGATGCAGTCAGGTAATTTGCTGATCAAGAGCCGCAGCAAAGCCAAGTGCAGCGATAACAGCCGTTATCAGGTGCCTGAAATCACCTGCAAGCAACCGCTGAGCGGCGCCGCGCAGTGTACCGGCCGGTATGCCGACGATACGGTGGTTCCGATGACGCTTCTAAAAGTGGGTAAATAAATCATGCTGGCAAATCTTATCGACTATCAACCGAACGTCACTCTGGTCCAAAACAGCAGCGTGCAGTTTCTGGATTTCGGCCTGAACCCGGTTGTTAACAGCCCGTACAGCGGCCGCTTTGTACGCCATAGCGTCAACGGCCCGTTGTTGCGTCTCGGCTATGATGCGCTGTCTGAACGCTTTACGCTGCCGGGCGAAAACGGCGGCGAACCCGAGGTGGTTCGCCCAGAAATGACCATTCCCCTGGAGCATTCGCTGCGGGTGATGGACAACGTCTGGCTGCCGCTGCCGTTTATGCGGTTCACCCCACCGCGCATGTTTACCAACAGTCCGGCCAACTGGGCACGGGTGCAGATAAAACGTCTGCCCACGCCCGATCTGGCCGGGAATACCGTTCGCCTGTGCATTGCCTTTGATACCAAAGTCCACGCGGATGACAGCGCCGCCGCCCATCTGGCGCTGACAGCCCGCGATGTTCGTGACGGTACCCGCTTTGCACTGGCGTGGCGTAATCATGAAATCGCTGAGTTCCTTGATCAAACGTGGGTCGATGGCTGGCTGCGTGAAGTTTTTACCCAATACGCCCGGCATCAGGAAGCACGTAGTGCGCACGACATGAATAACGCCATGAAGGCGTTCGAGTATCAGGCGCACTTTCTCAATATTCTCGACATGCTCAGCACTCAGTTAACAATACCTGAAGTGCAGATCGTCACCGAAACCCTGAACACTGCGCCGGTCCCCGTTGATCTGATCCTCGATGTCGGCAATACGCATACCTGCGGCGTGCTCCTGGAAGATCACGGTGTGAAAAATGCCGGATTACAGCAAAGCGCAGAGTTACACATCCGCTCGCTGACCGAGCCACAACTGATCAGTGAACCACTGTTCACCAGCCGCCTTGAATTTAGCGAAGCTAAGTTTGGCAAACATCACTTCTCGATGGAAAGTGGCCGTGATGATGCGTTTGTCTGGCCATCGTTTGCCAGGGTGGGTGATGAAGCCCGTGAGCTGGCGACGCGCCGCCTCGGTACCGAAGGCACCAGTGGTATTTCCAGCCCGCGCCGTTATCTCTGGGACGACGCGCCGTCCGATCAGGCATGGCGTTTCAGCCAGCTTACCGGCAAAACGCCGCGCGAACCCCGCGCCATCGCGCTACCGCTGATGAATTTGATGAATGATGACGGACAGCCACTCGACAGCCTGCCGCCTGAAGAACGCCTGCCGGTGTTTTCCCCGAACTACAGCCGCAGTTCGCTTATGACGCTCATGTTGTGCGAACTGCTCGCTCAGGCACTGGCACAGATCAACAGCGTCGGACACCGTCAGAGCATGGGGTTGGCGAATGCACCGCGCCAGCTGCGTCATCTGATCCTGACGCTGCCTTCTGCCATGCCAAAGCAGGAACGGGAGATTTTCCGTCTGCGGGTGCAGGAAGCGGTAAAACTGGTGTGGAAAGCGCTCGAATGGCAGCCGAAAGACGACGACGTTATGTCACGTTTTGGCGAACGCATCAGCGTTGTGCCACTGCCTGACGTCCAGATGGAGTGGGATGAAGCGACCTGCGGTCAGCTGGTGTGGTTATATAACGAAGTGATCAATAGTTATGCCGGACATGCGCAGGCATTTTTCAAAAGTCTCGCCCGCCCCGATCGCCAGCTGGCTGACGGGGAGCTGCCAGGCCGTACTCTGCGCGTGGCATCCCTGGATATTGGCGGCGGGACAACCGATATGGCTATTACCCAGTATCAGCTCGATGAGGGTGCCGGCAGCAATGTCAAAATCACCCCGCAGCTGCTGTTCCGGGAAGGTTTTAAAGTCGCCGGAGACGATATTCTGCTGGATGTTATTCAGCTATGCGTTCTGCCTGCGCTGCAACATGCCCTGCATAAAGCCGGGGTGAGCGACTCAAAACGGGTGATGAGCAAACTGTTTGGAGACGCCAGACTCGACGGCAATCGCACGATTCTTCGCCAGCAGGCGACGTTGCAGCTGTTTATTCCCCTCGGCCACGCCATTCTCGCCAGTTGGGAGAGCAGCGACCCGCAGGACAGCACGGCCCTGCTTGAAGGCCGTTTCGGCGAGCTGCTAAACCTGCATCCGACGCAAAACGTGATCAACTACATCTCTCAAACGGTGCAGCCGTTGTTACCTGTGGGCACGCCGCCATTTGAGGTGCTTGACGTGCCGTTGCTGGTTGAGCTGGCGACGCTGAAAGAGGCGCTGCTGGCCGGACGTTTCAGCCTCACCGCCCCGCTCCAGTCCCTGTGTGAAGTCATCAGCCATTACTGCTGCGACGTGCTGCTGGTGACCGGCCGACCGTCCTGTTTTCCGGGTGTTCAGGCGCTGCTGCGCCATCAGCAACCGGTGCCAGTAAACCGTATAGTCTGGCTGGACAGTTATCAGATCCACGAACGTTTCCCGTTTGGGCAACAGGGCCGCGTGGTGAATCCTAAATCCACCGCCGCACTGGGCGCGATGCTGTGCTGCCTGGCGATGGATCTGCGCCTGCCGGGCTTCAACTTTAAAACCGCCGACATTCAGGCCTATTCCACTGTCCGCTACCTTGGCCTGCTGGATGGCAGCCAGACTCTGACAGAAGAGAACCTCTGGTATCCGGGGATTGATCTTGACGATCCGGCGTCCCGGCTGGATGAAAACCTGATCTTCCCGCTGCGGGGAGATGCCTGTCTGGGGTTTCGTCAGCTTGCAGATGCGCGCTGGCCAGCCACGCCGTTATATCAGCTGAAAATTAATACTCCGGCGCTGGCCAGGCAGATTGCAGGTGATGGCGTGCTGCATGTGCGGTTGCAATACGACCCGCCAAGCGGCGGTTTTGCTCTGGCACAGGCCAGTATGCAAAACGGCAGTCCGCTGCCGGCAGACGCGGTATGCCTGAAACTTAACACCCTCGCCACCAGTTACAGTGGCGAAAATGACTATTGGATCGACAGCGGGAGCGTATACCTAAAATGAGCCAACCAGACACCACGATGAATCAGCTCATCCGTTGGGTACATGACAACCGCACGCAGTCGATGCGCCTTAACATCGAAGCCGACGCTCTTCTCGCACGGTTAACACGGTTACAGCAGCGCGAGCAGCAGATCGCTGCGCTTAGCAATGCGCCGCTCACGCTGGGGCTCAACGGTAGCTCAGTCGCCGGCAAACACCATCTGCTGAAAATGATTGTAGCCGAAGGCCGTGATGAGATTTACGTACAGCTGGGCGGGAACACACTCAACTATCTGCGACATATCAACCCCGACAATCTCGCGCCGTTGATGGCTATCCGTTTTACCGACGCGCTGCCACCGGCCGTGGAAAATTTCCCCTTGCTGCTGACGCTCTTTAACGAAAGTGAGCTGGCTCAACGGCTGATTCGTCAGTATCACACCTCGCGCCAGCACTACAAGGTGCCGCGCAGCGCCATCAGCGCAAAACTGGCAGAACTGAAATCACGTCGGCAGACCCGCGAGGTCCCGGGTATGACATGCGGGCAATTCTCATCGGTGATCCAGGGTTATCATCAGTCCGTTCGCGGAGCACACCGGCTCGATGATGCGTTGGTGTATCAGATGGCGGAGCTGGCCCCCTGGCTGGCGCTGGCCGACCGCGCCACGCTGCTTTCCACACTCTGGGGGGAACATGCCACGCTGACCGCCCAGTGGCAGCAACAGGCGCAGAGGCTGCACCATCTGGGCAGCGTTTCGCAGGTGATGGCTCCGATCAGTCTGGTCGTTGATTCTCTGCTGCTGCCTAACAACGGATTTTTAATCCCCACGACAGCGGATGAACGCGAACTGAATAACGATGTGATCGTCTGCCCGCTGCGCGAAGGCACATCGACGCTGCGCCTGAGTATTGCTCAGCAAGATCTGGCGAGTATTTGCTCCGAGATCACCTTTACGCTGAGCCATAAATCTGCGCTTGCGGGAGTAGATATCGTCGATATTCCGGCTGACCAGTTACCGCTTTATCAGGATCGCTTACTGCCCGATACCGTGCTGGTCTGTAATTCAGTGGCCGATCGTCAGGATCTCATTCCGGCAGCCAGAGTGCTTTCACGCTGGATGAAAGATACTCAACCGCTGACACAAGGCACGCTGCCAAGACTGGTCTGGGCGATCACCCCGTTTGATCTGCGTTTTACTCGCGGGGATCACGCCGATGATGCCGTGCAGCACGTCATTACCCAGTCCGGCCAGGACTGGGGAACATTGCAGGCGATGGATCACCGCGATATCTCTTGCCTGAACGACTGGCTGTCAGCGGCGGTCAGCCCACCATGCCGTGAAGACCGTCGGACATTGTTGCGCACGGATCATCAACAACAGGTAGCGGCGCAATTCCACCGTTTTAGCACGCCGGAGAGTGCCGATGTGCGACCGCAATCAGAACACCTGATCCGTGCACTGCAAGCACGGGCAGCAAAACACGGCGATCTTACCGACTGGCTGATGCCGTCACGTGACATCCTCCAGCAGTGCTGGCTGCAACAGCAGCAACAGGGGGTTAAACCCCATTCAGGGCTCGTGCTGAGTGTCGATTTATTTGATGATACCCGACCTTCAAGCGTACCCGTTCAGCAACCGCAAAGTTTTGCCACTCAGGTATTCGCATTATGGGTGAATCATTTAACGCAGATCGGTCAAAACCCGGCGGCCATTGATGCCTCCGGGCTTGATGCACCCCAGCTTCAGCGCTTGTGCGAAGTACTGATTGCCACGGCTTACCGACTCAACCTTGCCGAAACGCTGGAAAAGAGACTGGCACAACAGGATGACGATGTCGCGAAGGCCGTCACCCACGCCAGCAATGTGTTCAGCGATTTTGTCAGTTGGTTGGGCTATAACAATGTGGCGATGGAACACCGCCCGCTGAGTCGCATCAATAAAGGCAGGGTGATTTTCGCTCCCGCCCTACAGGCAAGCGCCGCTGTACGCCTGGAACGGCTAGGCGAAAACGTCACACAGGGTAATGCAACATATATCTACGACTGGCTGGTGGCACTGATGACACGCGCGGCAGAAAATACGAATCATGACGGTCCTGACGACATCAGTGATCGGCACCGTGAGGCATTACATAAGCTGCTGCTTGCAGCGAAATAAAATAAAACTGAGATCATGTCATTTTCAACCCTTTTGCCAGTTGAACATCCGCAAAAGGGTTGAATACGGGGGGAATTGAGAGGGTTTATAATGTAGCCGTTAATGTCCCACAAGCTGCGTTATTTGCCCTTTTCGCACATCAGAAATAGGCTGGAGCAGAGGTCAGGATATTGCTGACCCAGTTGGTAGCAACCTTCAAGATAAGCCGGGGAGATAATGTCCGTTTGCAACAGAGCATCCCACTGGAAATTGGCTAACGCTTTAAAGAAAATACCAGACCGGTGTACAACGTTTAGCCCTGCGGCCGTGGCGTCACGTTCCAACGTATTCAGGCTGTAAGTACAGCGGTGACCATGGGCTGCTTCCGCATCGGTTACTGCCGAGTTATGCGAAATTAAACCCATTTTGACAGCAATCTGACGAGAAGGCGCATTGGCATTGGGGCATACGAGAAACAGCCTTCCCCCTTCGCTCAGCCATTCATCATTAATGCGGCGTAATAAATTAACCGGATCGTCAATATGTTCGAGAACGTGAGTTAAAACCACATTGTCGTAACGCTTCGGCAGTTCTGCCTGCTCAAACAAAGCATTGATATATTCCACCCGACTGCCCAGTTTCGAACGCGCTTCATTCATTGCATGATCGGAAGCTTCTACGCAGGTGATATCATCAAAGTGATTCAAAAAACGTCGGGTAAAATCCCCTTTAAAACTCCCTAACTCCAGCAGGCTACCTTTTCTGAAAAAAGGCTGAAAAGAGCGCAGCATAAAAGGATGCATGACGGCGAAATCAAACCCGTAAGCATACTGATGGTCCGCAGCATCATTTATTTCATTATTGTAATCACGTTGTTCAATCATCAGATTTCTCTCTACAAATTTATCAGCATCATCGTCGTTTGCTGGGTGACCAGGTTCGGGGAAAACCCCAAGCGCCGGTAAAGGCATTGCGCGGGTTCATTGGCGTTATCGACTTCAAGATTTATTTTGCTAATCCCTTTCTCCCGCACCTTTTCGATAGCGTGACTTATCAGGAGATTTGCCACCCCTTTTCTCCGAAAGGCCGGTATTACGCTAACGTTTGTTATAAACGCCCCTTTATCAACGTCATCGCAATACATACAGAGCAGACCCATTAGCGATGCGTTATGCCAACCCTCGATGCACAGCGCAAACGTCGTCACCTTCCTGGCATAATCAGTAATATTTACCCGGTCACTCAGGGGAGGGACAAACGAGGAATCACATAAGGTGAAATGTTCAGCGACCTGCTCCGCGCTGGCGTGTCCGGCTAAGATGTCGAAACCCGTCATGACAACGTAAGCCCGGCGACACCAAACCCATGGCGGCCAAATTCATTACCGTTGTAGAGCAGGTAAATACGGCCGTCACATTCAAAAACATGGGGATAACATTGCATGTCACTGTCCCATTCACCGTCATTACCGACGGGAGGAACCTGTGAATCGTCACGGGTCCAGTTCAGCATATCTTCAGACCAGGCATAACCCAGACGATAACCACGGCCTGTCGCTTTGCGAAAGTCAAAGGACTCCCGGAAACAGAAGAACATGTGATAGCGGCCATTAAAATACGCCACCGTAGGCAGCGCCTGACTTTCCTGCGGGCCAAGCTGATCGGGGACAATTTGCTTCGCTTCCAGACGATGCCAGTTGACGCCATCGGCGGATGTGGCATAACCGATTTTATAGGTGCGGTCAGGGGCAGCACCTGACTCATACTGAGTCCAGCCCGTTCCAAAGATGTACCACATATGGAATTGGTCGTTGAAGACTTTGACAAAAGCGTCGGCAACCAGGCATGGCTCATGCTGCGAGGCGGCCATTACCGGGCCATGACCATGGCGCAGGAACGTTTCCCCCGCATCGTGACTCACCGCCAGGCCAATCGCGGTATCGACTGAGACTGAAACGCGTCTGTTCCAGCCTGTCGTATAGGCCAGTACTTCATTATTATGTCGCACAACGTTAAAAGGGAAAATACCGTGCTCATCAAAGCACCCTAATTCTCCCCGCCCTATCACCGGCTGCTGATGCGTGTGCAAAATATTTTGCAGCGTTTTGTCCATATCAATATAAGCAACATGGCTGATGTATTTGCCGTTGAGAGGATCCACGACGCGAGTGGAAAAATAAATACGAATGAAATCGTCAAAAACTAATGTCTGAGGAGATTGAGCAAATAGTCCAGGCTTTCCGTTCAGAATATGCTTTGCGGGATCGTAAATCTGGCCCTGCTTAGTCCATTGGAAACTCATTATAACGTCCCTTGTAATTCAGCCAGACCAAAACCTTCACGCCCCACACCATTTCCCAGATATGCCATATAGATTTTTCCATCCAACTCGAATACGTGCGGATAGCTGATCATTTCCGCATCCCATCCTTCTTCAGCAACATCTATTCCTGCTTTGCTGTCGTCGCGCACCCAGTCCTCTAAATTATCGCTGGAAGCGTAACCGATGCGGTAACCATGTTGCTTACCGCGATAATTGCTACTGTAACGATAGCAAAAAAACATGTGGTATTTACCGTTGGCATAAAAGACATCAGGGCTTGCCTGAGCCTCATCTTCTTCAATCCGGCTTTCAATTAAGTCACGGTTACGTTTTTGCCAATGAACTCCATCCGCGGAAGTTGCCATGCGGATTTTGTAAACAGGTTCAGCCCTGCCGTCGACCCATTTCCACTTTCGTCCGGCAATGTAAAAGAGCTGCCATTTCCCGTTGAAGCGACGGATTTTTGGCCCGCTGATAACAAACGGCTCATCAGGCGAATAGCTGATCACCGGCCCGCAGCCCAATCTTTTAAAGGTTTGTCCCTGGTCATCACTGATTGCAGTACCAATGGCAACATTGAAAGGCACCGATTCACAACGTGTCCAGCCGGCATACCAGGCTCTGACTTGCTCACCCTCACGAACAACGGACACCGGGTACGTCCCGAATTCATCAAACTCCCCCAATTCTCCCAACGGTAAAATCGGTTGCTCAGCGACCCGTATCATGTTGAAAAGATTTGTTCGATCTAAATCCACCCATGCGGAGTAACTCACAAACTGACCATTTTCATCCGCGGGAGGGCGACAGGAAAAATAGACGCGCACGAAATCATCAAACACGAGGGTCGCGGGGGCCTGAGCAAAAGCATTGAGCCAGGGGCGGCCGGTCACTTGCTGCGGGCTAAAAACTTTACCGAGTTTCTTCCATTGGAACATTGTTCATACCAGAGAATAGTGAGAGTTGACCCAGTGACGTACCGTATCAAGAGAGTTGAACATCAGGAGATCCACAATGGAAAGCCAGGGTACAAAAGGGGTTGAAAATTGCGGGTATTCCATAGTTTTAGACTGAATAAAATTTAGCCTGATCCCTTCAGCTTCGAAGTCAGCGCGGTTGTATAACGTCTGGCCACCGATAGCATTAATATAATTTTTTGCAGACATTGCCTTGCAGATCGATAAGACCTTATCTTGCCCTTTTAAGCTTTCATCGACAGGGAGTGAAGAGGAAATAATAATTCTGGTTTTTATATCCAGCAGTTCTGCCAGTTTACATAGCGAGTAATGCAAATAAACAAACAGGTTATCATCATGATAATTAATAATCCCCTCAAGATGGGGATAAATATCTTTGAAGCAAGGCGCTTTCGCATAGGCCCCGCGAAACTGATTAAGAAGTTTATTTTTATTAAAATCTGATGTAAGTTCTCTTTCGTAAATATTCAGAGAGTCTGCCCCTTTCTTGAGGGGCAAGCTGAACATTGTATCCTGACCATTCATGAGCAGACGATTTCGGTTAATCCATCCTTTCTTCGTATACTTAATATTGTCGTAGACAACAAAAACATCAACGGACGCCATAAGTTGGAAATAACCAATATAGGGAAGAAAGTAAGGCTGCATAATAGCGAGATTCATTCTCCCTCCGTTAAAGGTCTGTCCA
>Ga0105856_1000036_pt1 | contig 68258 bp, 56 predicted proteins | sample OrgsoiDNA_201060_FD_89681 | JGI IMG/M metagenome (GOLD analysis project Ga0105856, IMG submission 89681) | Permafrost soil microbial communities from the Arctic, to analyse light accelerated degradation of dissolved organic matter (DOM) -... | ecosystem: Environmental > Terrestrial > Soil >...
ACTGCGCTTCGATGCCTTCGGCGAGCTCTTTGATGGCCTTGGTCTTGGCCATGCCCGGGGCGCCCTCGACCAGCATGTGGCCGTCGGCGAGCAAGGCGATGAGCAAACGCTCGATGAGTTTTTCCTGGCCGAGAATCTGCGTTGAAAGAAAGGTTCGCAGCGCAAGCAGCGCTTCACGATGTTCCATCGATGACTGTTCCTGGAAAGGGTGACCGAAGACGTTCAAATAACGCCAGGGCTGGGGGCGTTACTTTAATGCATCGCGGGGGGTGGCGACTAACGGCATTTTGCGCAAAGTGCGGGAAAGGGCTGGGGGAATTGTTTGAAATTTGTAGGTGGGAGGAGCGGTGGTGTTCTTTCGGACCTCATCGCGAGCAAGCTCGCTCCCACAGTTGATGGTGTTCTGTCAGACACATCCGATCCACTGTGGGAGCGAGCTTGCTCGCGATGAGGCCGGTTCAGGCACCCGAGTTACTGAAGCTTAGAGCTCGCTTATATAGGTGCCAGTCCCCTTGAGAATGTTCTGCAAGGTTTCTTCCACTTCCGCCAGGTCACTGGCATCGGTGTTGTGAATGATTTCCAAAGAATCATCGCCATTCAGCGCATCGGCATCGCCAGCGGCGATTTCGATCAACAGGCGGGTAGGGCTGAGGGTGACTTTCACCCCGTCCAGAGTCGATGGCTCGCCGTCGAGGGTGATGTCCAGCGCGTCCTCGTCCGGGTAGCGGGTCATCAGGAACATGTCGCCCTGATCGCTGTGGCAGCAGAGCATGGCCATGTTGTCTTCTTCGTCATCGCACGGGTTGACGATCAAGAGGGCGGTGGTCATTTGCATGGGTAATTCCTGGCTCGACGAGCATTGTGAAGACGAACAAAGGGCGATTCTGCCACCCCCGGAGAAATTCTGCTGCAACACCTGCGGCTGACGCTTGGAAAACCCCGCTTTGTATTATCAGATCGATGAATGTCCTACTCGCCTAACGCCGCGCCCGATGAATGAAGCAAGTTTTTTCTTCGGGACATTTCCCGTCGAACTTTGTGAAATTTCCGTCGCGGATGTAGGGCGTTTTACTGCGGTGAAAATAACGTGTGCCGTCGGCTTTTTTACTTGTCCTGATTGAATTCATTACCTTACTTTGCGGTTTAGAACGCAATGGAGTGCGAAGACAACCACGAAAAAAAGGACCTCTTTCAATGAGTCACTATTTGGAGCGGGCAGATGAGATCAAGCACTTGTCTGAAGAGCAGGTCGAGCAACTGTATCAGCGCTACCTGAGCGGTGAGAAAATTGCTGAACTGTTGGCGGCGTTCGGTCTTCCCTCGACAGTCCGCAGCGTGCTGAAAATCTTGCCGCCGATTGTCAGCAAAGACCTGTCATGCCCCTATTGCGACCTGCCCATGTGGGTTCGTCGGCACGCCAGAGGCACCCCTGCCTCAATCCACGATCCGTTCAAATGCGTACGATGCGAGCACCGTTACTATGTGCCCGGCAACTATGGACGACGCACACTTTGTATGTGCGCTGAGTGTTACAAGGTCCGCCAGCAGGAAATTGCGGCTCAGGCGCAACGCGACCGCTGTGAACTGGAGCAGTGTTATGGCACACAACGGCCACCCGTATCCTATGCAGCACTGGGATTCGTCCAGAAGCTGGCACTGCTCGCCTTGCTGGATGACGGCAGCAGCGCCGGTGCCGACCGCATTTCCGCGCTCAAGGCTGGAACCCGGAGCGAATACTTGGCACTCAACGACGAGACCAGCGCAGACTTGGTGAAGAACCTGTTCGAGTCGGGTGTGTTGCTGGTCGATCCTGATTCAGACATCAAGGCCTTCGACCGAACGGCCGGCTATCGGATTAGCGATTTCTGCGCCGTGCAATGGTTGCCGAATGTTGCAGTGGATAGCGGCGTACATTGCGCCCGCGATGCACTGTATCTGGCGCTATATCAAGAACTGTCCGGCAGCGTACAGCCCACTTGGAAAAGCGAACTGTACGCTTTGATGTTCAGCCTGGCCCGGGATGAATCTATCCAGTACATCCGCGTGCTTGCCAACGAGGTGAGCTTCGCCTTCACCGCTGAAAGTCGAGCGGAGGCGGTAGTCGGGCAGCTTTTGCAGAACTTCTCGGTGAGCCACATCTACTACTTCGCGCGTCTGGCAGTGAAAAATGCCGCGCATTTCTACCAGACCGGTAATTCCAAGGGCCGCGCCCATGCGTCCAACACCATACCAGGCAATATGTTGGGGACGGCGCAGGATGCCCTGGCGCGTAACTGGCGTAAAACGGCTTATCGTGATTCGCGAGTCCCGCAGTCGGCCTTGCATCGCTTACTGTATGACGTCGTGCTCAAGGACAGCGGTGCCGGTTTTTCCAAGTCGCCGGGCATTTACTGGCGTGATGAGCTGGTGCCGCAGTTTTTCGCCGGGGCGACGTTCGGGACGGATTTGACAGGGCACCTGCAGCTGTTCTGCCGTGAGTGCGATTCAAGCAACATAGACGCCAGCATGGACAAACTGACGGTGAAAATGCTGTGTTACGACTGTGCCACCGTGAGCAGATTTCAAGCCATTGAAGACTTGATCGACTGATCCGGTCACGCTTCCTTCAGAAAGCTCGGAAAACGTCCATGGTCAGTCCTTTGGTCATGGGCGTCGTCGTTTTCGGGCTTTAGCAGGGCTGCAAGTGAGCATTTGCTGCGCCGGGCAACCCATTTTGCCCCGTGACTGCTAGTGTTGTCCGATGCACAAGGCGCAAGCTGCGTGCCGATGACCGAATATGTCGCAGCACCGCAAGCAGGCACGTTGTCGCACTCGTTAAGCTGCGCATCGAATGGATACCCGTAAAGGCATTGTGCAATTCATCGTACAGTCGCTTTTGCCGATACCCATTCTTGGAAGGTGAATGTGACCTGAGTGTCTCGTCCAGCTTCACCCACCTGTCTCCCTGTTTCCTCTGCCCGAGAATCAGGAACAGGGTGACGGATCGCCCCGAAAGGGGTTTTGCACGCGACGCTTCCATCAATAACAAGCCCAAGCGGAGTACCACAGATGGCGTTCTTCACCGCAGCCAGCAAAGCCGACTTCCAGCACCAACTGCAAGCGGCACTGGCGCAGCACATCAGTGAACAGGCACTGCCACAAGTGGCGCTGTTTGCTGAACAATTTTTCGGCATCATTTCCCTCGACGAGCTGACTCAACGTCGGTTGTCCGACCTCGCCGGCTGCACCCTTTCTGCGTGGCGCCTGCTTGAGCGCTTCGATCACGCGCAACCACAAGTGCGCGTCTACAACCCTGATTACGAACGCCACGGCTGGCAGTCGACCCACACTGCGGTCGAAGTGCTGCACCACGATTTGCCATTCCTCGTGGACTCGGTGCGTACCGAGCTGAACCGTCGCGGCTACAGCATCCATACCTTGCAAACCACTGTGCTGAGCGTGCGTCGCGGCAGCAAGGGTGAGCTGCTGGAAATCCTGCCGAAGGGCACCCATGGCGAAGGCATTCTGCAAGAATCGCTGATGTACCTGGAAATCGACCGTTGCGCCAACGCGGCCGAGCTCAATGTACTGAGCAAAGAGCTGGAACAGGTTCTCGGTGAAGTCCGCGTTGCGGTCGCCGATTTCGAACCAATGAAAGCCAAGGTTCAGGAAATCCTGACCGGCCTGGACAACAGCCAGTTCAAAGTCGATGGCGAAGAAAAAGCCGAAATCAAAAGCTTCCTGGAATGGCTGGTGGGCAACCACTTCACGTTCCTGGGCTATGAAGAATTCGTGGTCAGCGACCAGGCCGACGGCGGCCACATCGAGTACGACCAGAACTCCTTCCTCGGCCTGACCAAACTGCTGCGTACCGGCCTGACCTACGATGACCTGCGCATCGAAGACTACGCCGTGAACTACCTGCGCGAACCGACCCTGCTGTCGTTCGCCAAGGCTGCGCACCCAAGCCGCGTACACCGTCCGGCTTACCCGGACTACGTGTCGATCCGCGAGATCGACGCCGACGGCAAGGTCATCAAGGAATGCCGCTTCATGGGCCTTTACACCTCCTCGGTGTATGGCGAGAGCGTGCGGGTCATTCCGTACATCCGCCGCAAGGTCGAAGAAATCGAACGCCGTTCCGGCTTCCAGGCCAAGGCTCACTTGGGCAAGGAACTGGCGCAGGTCGTCGAAGTACTGCCGCGTGACGATCTGTTCCAGACGCCGGTCGACGAGCTGTTCAGCACCGTGATGTCGATTGTGCAGATCCAGGAACGCAACAAGATCCGCGTGTTCCTGCGCAAAGACCCGTACGGTCGTTTCTGCTACTGCCTGGCTTACGTGCCGCGCGACATCTACTCCACCGAAGTGCGCCAGAAGATCCAGCAAGTGCTGATGGATCGCCTGAAAGCCTCGGATTGCGAGTTCTGGACCTTCTTCTCCGAGTCCGTGCTGGCCCGTGTACAACTGATTCTGCGGGTTGACCCGAAGAACCGTCTGGATATCGACCCGGTTCTGCTGGAAAAAGAAGTGGTTCAAGCCTGCCGCAGCTGGCAGGACGACTACGCCAGCCTAGTCGTGGAAAGCTTCGGCGAAGCCCACGGCACCAACGTGCTGGCGGACTTCCCGAAAGGCTTCCCGGCCGGTTACCGCGAGCGCTTCGCTGCGCACTCGGCCGTGGTCGACATGCAACACCTGCTGAGCCTGAACGAAAAGAACCCGCTGGTGATGAGCTTCTATCAGCCGCTGGGTCAGGTCTCCGGTCAGCGCGAACTGCATTGCAAGCTGTACCACGCCGACACGCCGCTGGCGTTGTCCGACGTCTTGCCGATCCTGGAAAACCTCGGCCTGCGCGTGCTGGGTGAGTTCCCGTATCGCCTGCGTCACAACAATGGCCGCGAGTTCTGGATTCACGATTTCGCGTTCACCGCTGCCGAAGGCCTGGAACTCGACATCCAGCAGCTCAACGACACCTTGCAGGACGCGTTCGTCCACATCGTGCGTGGCGATGCCGAAAACGATGCGTTCAACCGTCTGGTACTGACCGCCGGCCTGCCATGGCGCGACGTTGCGCTGCTGCGTGCCTACGCCCGTTACATGAAGCAGATTCGTCTGGGCTTCGACCTGGGCTACATCGCCAGCACCCTGAACAACCACACCGACATCGCTCGTGAGTTGACCCGGTTGTTCAAGACCCGTTTCTACCTGGCGCGCAAACTGGCCAGCGACGATCTGGAAGACAAGCAGCAACGTCTGGAACAAGCCATCGTCACCGCCCTGGACGACGTCCAGGTGCTCAACGAAGACCGCATCCTGCGTCGCTACCTGGACCTGATCAAGGCCACCCTGCGCACCAACTTCTACCAGACCGATGCGCACGGCCATAACAAGTCTTACTTCAGCTTCAAGTTCAACCCGCACCAGATTCCTGAGCTGCCGAAGCCAGTACCGAAGTTCGAAATCTTCGTTTACTCGCCTCGCGTTGAAGGTGTGCACCTGCGCTTCGGTAACGTGGCTCGTGGCGGCCTGCGCTGGTCCGACCGTGAAGAAGACTACCGCACCGAAGTGTTGGGCCTGGTAAAAGCCCAGCAAGTGAAGAACTCGGTCATCGTGCCTGTGGGCGCGAAGGGCGGCTTCCTGCCGCGTCGCCTGCCATTGGGCGGCGGTCGGGACGAGATCGCGGCCGAGGGCATCGCCTGCTACCGCATCTTCATCTCGGGCCTGTTGGACATCACCGACAACCTGAAGGACGGCGCACTGGTGCCGCCGGTCAACGTTGTGCGTCATGACGATGATGACCCGTACCTGGTAGTGGCTGCGGACAAGGGCACTGCGACCTTCTCCGACATCGCCAACGGCATTGCCATCGACTACGGTTTCTGGCTCGGCGACGCCTTTGCATCGGGCGGCTCGGCTGGCTACGACCACAAGAAAATGGGCATCACCGCCAAGGGCGCGTGGGTTGGCGTACAGCGTCACTTCCGCGAGCGCGGCATCAATGTTCAGAAAGACAGCATTACCGTTGTCGGCGTCGGCGACATGGCCGGTGACGTGTTCGGTAACGGCTTGTTGATGTCCGAGACCCTGCAACTGGTCGCGGCCTTCAACCACCTGCACATCTTCATCGATCCGAATCCGCAACCGGCTAACAGCTTCGTCGAGCGTCAGCGCTTGTTCGATCTGCCGCGTTCGGCGTGGTCGGATTACGACACCAGCATCATGTCCGAAGGCGGTGGGATCTTCTCCCGCAGCGCGAAAAGCATCGCGATTTCCCCGCAGATGAAAGAGCGCTTCGACATTCAGGCTGACAAGCTGACCCCGACCGAACTGCTGAACGCCTTGCTCAAGGCACCGGTAGACCTGTTGTGGAACGGCGGTATCGGCACGTACGTCAAAGCCAGCACCGAAAGCCACGCCGATGTCGGCGACAAGGCCAACGATGCGCTGCGCGTGAACGGCAACGAACTGCGCTGCAAAGTTGTGGGCGAGGGCGGTAACCTCGGTATGACCCAATTGGGTCGTGTCGAATTCGGCCTCAATGGCGGCGGTTCCAACACCGACTTCATCGACAACGCCGGTGGTGTGGACTGCTCCGACCACGAAGTAAACATCAAGATCCTGCTGAACGAAGTGGTTCAGGCCGGTGACATGACCGAGAAGCAACGTAACCAGTTGCTTGGCAGCATGACTGACGAAGTCGGCGGCCTGGTCCTGGGCAACAACTACAAGCAGACTCAGGCACTGTCCCTGGCCGCCCGTCGCGCCTTGCCGCGGATTGCCGAATACAAGCGCCTGATGAACGATCTGGAAAGCCGTGGCAAGCTGGATCGCGCCATCGAGTTCCTGCCGGCGGAAGAGGCTATCAACGAGCGCGTTGCGGCAGGCCATGGCCTGACCCGTGCCGAGCTGTCGGTGCTGATCTCCTACAGCAAGATCGACCTCAAAGAAGCGCTGCTCAACTCGCAAGTGCCGGACGACGATTACCTGACCCGCGACATGGAAACCGCTTTCCCGCCGATGCTGGTGAGCAAGTTCTCCGAAGCAATGCGTCGTCACCGTCTGAAGCGCGAGATCGTCAGCACCCAGATCGCCAACGATCTGGTGAACCACATGGGCATCACCTTCGTTCAACGACTCAAAGAGTCGACCGGCATGAGCCCGGCGAACGTGGCCGGCGCTTATGTGATCGTGCGTGACATCTTCCACCTCCCGCACTGGTTCCGTCAGATCGAAGCCCTGGACTACCAGGTTTCCGCTGACGTCCAACTGGAGCTGATGGACGAGCTGATGCGTCTGGGCCGTCGCGCTACGCGCTGGTTCCTGCGTAGCCGTCGCAACGAGCAGAATGCTGCCCGTGACGTCGCGCACTTCGGTCCACATCTGGCAGCGCTGGGCCTCAAGCTCGACGAACTGCTGGAAGGCCCGACCCGCGAAGGCTGGCAGACCCGTTATCAGGCTTACGTTGCGGCTGGCGTACCTGAATTGCTGGCGCGCATGGTTGCAGGCACCACTCACCTGTACACCTTGCTGCCGATCATCGAAGCAGCCGACGTGACTGGCCAGAACGCAGCAGACGTCGCGAAGGCTTACTTCGCTGTCGGCAGCGCTCTGGATATCACCTGGTACCTGCAACAGATCAGCGCCCTGCCGGTTGAAAACAACTGGCAGGCCTTGGCCCGTGAAGCGTTCCGCGATGATGTGGACTGGCAGCAACGTGCGATCACCATCTCGGTCCTGCAACAGGGCGACGGCACCCAGGACGTGGAAACACGCCTGGCGCTGTGGATGGAAGAGCACGAAGGCATGATCGAGCGCTGGCGCGCCATGCTGGTGGAAATCCGTGCCGCGAGCGGCACTGACTACGCCATGTATGCAGTCGCCAACCGCGAACTGCTGGACCTGGCGTTGAGCGGTCAGGCGGTAGTGCCTGTCGCTGCTGCCCTTGAGCTGGAGCCGGCGGCCTGATTTAGGCGCTGAATGAAAAAGCCCCTGTATCGAGAGATGCGGGGGCTTTTTTTTGCCAGAGGGTTTTGGGGTGGCTGGTCGGGCCCTATCGCGAGCAAGCTCGCTCCCACAGGGGATCTCTGTCTTATGCACAATTTATGTACACCAAAGTCAACTGTGGGAGCGAGCTTGCTCGCGATGAGGCCATCCGCCTCAATACAACTTCTGATCCGTGCTATTGCTGATCATCGACACATTAGTTGTCGGTCTGGTCAGTAAATTACTGAGCGACTGGTCAAACTTCTGCAGCGCCCGAACTTGCACATCCTGTTGCTGGTTAATATCCGACACAATCTCTTCGCTGCGATTAAAGTTGGCCCATACAGGACTCAATGATTTAGCGTCATGGCCCTGGGCAGTCCCGATGTAATTGAACTTCGAATCATAGAAACTCGCGCTGACATCCACCTTGATATCCGAACTGCGAGAAGTCATCAATTGGCTGTGGGTATCGACAATGGCAACCACGTCGGGTCTGGCAGCCCGCAGGCTTTGCATGTCCGGATAGACCGTCACCGAACCGAACTGGCGCTGCAACGAGGCCTTGACGCCATCCACGGCAAAGTCCGGGTTGGATGTCTTGACGTAGGCGTCGTGGATCGGCTGATCCAGCAGGCTCTGGCCGAAACCGGTGCCGGCGTTGGCCTGGTAGTTGCGCAGGTAATCGCGGTTGGCCTGGGTGCTCGGGCTGTAGAGGATGCCCAGCGACACCGTTCTGCCGCTGGCGACGCTTGCGGCACTGGAGCGAGTGACCGGCATATCGAGCGAGGAGACCGCTTTGGGTGCAGTGGGAATGGAGCATCCGGTTAACAGCGCTGCGACAGCTAACGTACTAACAAGCACAAGTTTCATGGTGTATCTCCAGTGAAACAGCGTGAAGCGAACGTTTAAGTATTGCCGGTATCGACCGGCGATGAACTTAGACTAAACCTGTATTCACTGAATGGAACCTGTCTGTGCGTACACTTGTTGAGTGAGTCATAGTTTTGTTTGATGTAAACGATTCAAGCTAATTGCGAGCAGTCATAAAAATGCCCGAATTGTACATTCGGGCCAGTTTATTTATGGCTGATGTAACAGCCATCAGTTATTCAAAGGGATCAATACTTTCTCATCCGGTGATAACACCATGAATACCAGCAGTTTGGCCGGTTGGGTTGCACTGGCGTTTTTCGAGATCAAATGCTCGGAGCCCGCCGGTTCATACCAGTACTCGCCAGTCTTGTAGGTGATCGCCTTCTGGCCTTTGACCTGAGAGGTGATTTGCCCCGAGAGCACATACGCCATGGCCGTGCCGTCATGTTTATGGGCGATGGACGATTGGCCGGGTTTGTAGTCCACCTCAATCATCATGGCTTTTTTGCCAGGCACGTTTTGCAGCAGTTCATCCTGCAGCACGGTGACCTTTTCCGAAGGGTCGTGGGCGAAGGCCGAAGCGGAAACGGTCAGGGCCAGGGCGGCGAGTAAACTCAGAACTTTCATGGTTGATCACCTGGGGTGGTTAGTCGTCAGGGACCACAGTAAGCCGAGGGTCGAGGCAAGAAAACGGCCAATTTTCGGGAAGGTGAGGGGACCAATTGAAGTGGTCTGAGCACAAAGTTGGGTCGACAATACAGACGCCATCGCGAGCAAGCTCGCTCCCACATTTGATCGCATTCCACTGTAGGAACTCGATCATCTGTGGGAGCGGGCTTGCTCGCGAAGGCGTCGGAAGGTTTTACACGATCGGAAAGCTGTTGAAGTCGACGGAATTGGCCAATCGGCTGTCGATCAACCCAATAAACCCCTGCACTTCAGGGCAGTTGAAATGCGATTGCATGGCCGCTTCCGATTGCCAGCGGGCGCTGACGTTCCAGCGGTTGCTGTCCTCGGGGCAGCGGTCGACCATATAGGAATCACAGCCCGGAAGTTCGCGCAGGGTTTCGACAATCTTTTGCAGTTGCTTGCCCAGTTCTTCCGAGCGGCCGGCGGCGGCCTGCACCTGTACGGTGTTGATCACTTCGTTGGACATTACTCACACTCCTGAATCAGGCCGGACGAATCCTGCTCATTGAGGGATAACGCATTTGCAGAATAGGCCTGCACTGGGGGACCGCCAATAGCCAATCGCCGGATAAACTCCCACACCAATGTGTCAGGCGACCTGCTGCAAAATGTCCCTTAAACGGTCTAGCGCGGTGTCGATGTCCAGGGTTTCGATGGCGCCGAAACCCATGAGCAGCCCGGCGCGCGGCGCTTGCTGATAGAAAAAACCTTCAATGGAATAGAGCCCGACTTCGACTTTTCTGGCCAGTTCGATGACCAGCGCAGTGTCGATCGGCACTTTGCACAGCACCACCATGTGAAACCCGGCGACGGTCGGCACGGCCTCAAACCACGGTGAAAGATCACCGGTCATTCGCGTCAGGATCCGCTCGCGGCGCCCGGCGTAGATCGTGTGGCATCGACGGATGTGCTTGAGCAGGCAGCCTTCGGCAATGAACTTGGCCAGTGCCCATTGCGGCAGGGTCGAGGTGTGCAGGTCGGTAAGCTGCTTGGCGCGGATCACCGCTTCAAGGATCGCCGGCGGCAGGATCGTATAACCGAGCCGCAACTCCGGCAGCAGGGTTTTCGAGAACGTGCCAACGTAAGCAACCATGCCGCGCTCGTCCATGCTTTGCAGCGAATCGGTCGGTCGGCCTTCATAGCGGAATTCGCTGTCGTAATCGTCCTCGATGATGATCGCGCCCAGCTCATGCGCCCTTGCCAGCAGGGCGATCCGACGCGTCTGGCTCATCGGCATGCCCAGCGGGAACTGGTGCGACGGTGTGACGTAAATCAGTCGCGTGCCATCCGGGATCAACTCGACTTGAATCCCTTCGGCGTCCACCGGCACCCCGACCACTGTGGCGCCGTGGCTGCCGAACAGCAGACGCGCGGGTGGATAACCGGGGTCTTCCATCGCCACTAGGCTACCGGGTTGAATCAGCACTCGGGCAATCAGGTCCAGGGCCTGCTGCGCACCGTTGCACACCACCACGTCTTCGTCTTGGCAATTGACCCCGCGGGAAAACGCGATGTGCCGGGCAATCGCATTGCGCAGCGCCGGCAAACCTTCGGGCAGGCTGTAAAAGCCCTTGGCCCCGGCCATCTGCCGCAAGGCGTGAGAGGTGCAGCGCCGCCAATCGTCCTGAGGGAATTGGCCCTTGCTGGTAGCGCCGCCGATAAAGTCGTAGCGCAGCGAACCTTCCAGTGTCGGGTGGCGCAGGAACACCGGCAGGTTGCGCCAGGACTCGATGACTTCGGCACTGGCCAGTTCCGAATGGCTCTGCTTGCGCTGGATTTTCGCCGGCCGCGCATTGACGTACGTGCCTTTGCCGGTCACCCCGGTGAGGAAGTTTTCGTAGGTCAGTTGCGAGTACGTGTCGGAAATGGTCTTGCGTGAAATCCCCAGCTGTTCCGCCAGCAAACGACTGGGCGGTAGTTGCGTGCCCGCTGCCAGGCGGCCGGTTTCGATGGCACTGCGCAGTTGTTGGTACAACTGGCCTGCCAGGTCTTTGCGGCCGTTGATCACAACATGAAGTTCCATACCGGCGGGGCTCCTGGGGCGGTGACGCGACTGTGGGTCGCGCCAGATTACCCCCATTGCGCCGTCGCATAGAAGTTGCGCAGGCGAAAAGCGCCGGATTGGTCTGCTGGCAGGTGGTCCATGGGTTTTTCGTTGAATTGGATCTGTAATGCCGATCTATCAGCGCCTAACGTGGAAACACCCATCTGCGCTCTGAGGTCCTTCCATGAATCCGCGTCTGGACTACTACAGCGCGTCGCCCAAAGCGATGAAAGCCATGATCGCCATGGAAGCGTTGACCGGCAACCTGAGTATCGAGCCGGCCTTACTGCACCTGATCAAAATCCGCGCCTCGCAACTCAACGGCTGTGCGTTCTGTACCGACATGCACTCGGTGGATGCCCGGCGTTTGGGGGAGACGGATCGGCGTCTGTATTCGATCGTGGTCTGGCGCGACAGCGGCTTCTTCAACCCTCGGGAACGGGCGGCGTTGGCCTGGACTGAAGCGGTGACGCTGCTCTCTGAAAGCCATGTGCCGGATGATGTTTACACCCAGGCGCGAGAGCAGTTCAGTGAAGGTGAACTGGTTGATTTGACCATTGCCGTGACCACCATCAACAGCTGGAATCGGCTGGCCGTCAGCTTCCGCCAAACCCCCAGTGACTGAAACTTGCGATATCCCTGTGGGAGCGAGCCTGCTCGCGAATGCGCACTGTCAGCCACATCAATACTGAATGACCCACCGCATTCGCGAGCAGGCTCCCACAGTGGATGGGTGTCCCGTGTCAAAGTGGCAGAACGGTCTATGCTTCACGACGCGCCACAGGCGGCGCTCGCTCACTCAATCCAAGGATGAACCACATGACCCAATTGATCAGCCACGTATCGCCGCAATCCCTGACCGACGTGCTGCAAGCCGCCGGTTACCGGGTCAACCAGACCGAACAGAACGGCATCGTGCAACTGCTCAGTGCCAGCCAGGGCATCGGCTACGCCGTGCGTTTCGGCAACCCGGCAACAGAGCAGGGCAGCTACGTCGACTTCACCTTCAGCTGTGCGTTGCGCGTGCAAGGCGAATTGCCGGCCGGGCTGGCGGAACTGTGGAATGCCTCGCGACGGTTTGCCCGGTTATCGGTGCAAGGGGAATTCCTGGTGATGGAAATGGACGTGGTGGTGGCTGCGGGGGTGAGTGCCGAACACCTGAAGGGCAATCTGGAATTGTGGGATCGCTTGCTGCAGGAGTTCATCGTTTACCTGCGTGAATACAGCCAGAACGCCGCGCAATTACAGGCGCAGGCGGATACCGTCGAGGCGGCGGCAGACGAGGTTCCGGCACTGTAACCAGGCAGGGTGAAGGACTCCGACCAATGTGTGCGGGCTTGTTCGCGAAGATGTCATCACATTCCGCGATGATGTTGGCTGAACCATCGCTTTTGCGGGCAAGCCTCCCTCCTACAGGGGGAGCACATGCTTTAAACCAAACAAAGATCGACAGGGAGTCATCGATGTCATTCATAGAGTCCACGGGACGCCAGGGCACTACCGATTACCGTTCACCGCCGCATACGCCTGGTCCCTGGCTGGCGCTCGCTGCCGGGATCGAGGACGAGGTCGCACAGTACTTCATGGTCAGTGCCCGGTGCGGCTGTTTCATGCAGGCTGCGCGTAGTCTCAATGTCCGGGCGACGCTGCTGCGCAAGCAGCTGGCGCAACTGGAGGAGCGTTTGCAACGTTCACTGTTCAGCTTCCAGGGCAGCGCCCTGACCCTCAGCCGCGACGGTCAGCAGTTGCACGAGCAATTGACTGCTCTGGCGCATGAACGCAAGTTGCCGGTGGTCGAACAGCGTTCGATTCGCCTGGCCGTGGCGGAGTCGTTGCTGCATGACATCCTCGGCCGGGACCTGGTGGCGCTGCTGCGCCGCAACGCCAGCATTCGCCTGGAGATCATCTCGCTGGACAGTGAACTCGCCCTGCAAACCATCAGCGCCGACGTGGTGCTGTGGCTGGCGGCCGGGGATTCGCCGCTGCCCGGCCCGACATTCGCCACCAGTGAACCGCAGCACCTCGCTCAACTGAACTACTTGCCGCACATCGCCAAGCGATATTCCCGGGTCACGTCCCGGCCGGATAGCGTCGATGACCTGGCGGATTTCATGTTGGTGCAATGGCAGCATGAACGTCAGATCGAGAGTTTTCGGCCCTGGAACAATTTGGTGGAACAACGCCTGGCGGGGGTGGTGACGTTGCAGTCCTATGAATTGATGCTCGACATGATCCGGTGCAGCGCCTGCATTGGCCTGCTGCCCGGTTACATGAGCCGCTACGATCGTAGCCTTGTTGCGTTGCCGGGGTTGTTCAGCGAACCGATGCAGCATCAGGTATGGCTGGCGGTGAATACTGACTCCGGCGAAGAGGCTGAAGTGCAGATGCTTGCGCAACTGATCCGCAACACCTTCGCCGAGCGGCGGGAGTGGTTCCAATCCTGAGTTGAACGCAGACCCCCTGCAGGAGCTGCCGAAGGGGATTGGGGATTCAGTTAATCCGGCGGCTCCAGCACCTGTCGATAATTTCTCAACCCCTTGCGGTGTCTCGCGGGCCACGGGGCTTGGCGCCCCTCAGTGAGCACGGGTGTACAAGACAAATCCGGCCTCGCTTACTAGATTTATCCTTTCGATATTCGCTTGGAAAACCGGCCTGTTGCGCCCCACGCAACGCTGTGTTGCGCAGCGACCTGATTTTGCCAACGGCAACCTTTACGTAACGTGAGGCGTCGAGCAGCAACACCGCGCGTCTCGGCATGCGCAATGGCCCGGAGCGAGTTGAGCCGCACTGAAATAGCACAAGACGCAAGGGGTAGAGGATGGAGCGCAGGACACTTTATGGCGCAGGGCTGTTGGTCGTGGTGGCCGGTCTGGCCTTTTGTGGCGTGATGATGTGGCGGCCGGCCATCGCACCGCTGACGCAGCCAGCAGTCAGTGATGCGGTCAGTGCCAGCCGAGGCGCACGAGTGGTCGAGCAAGGTGATTGTGCCGTTTGCCATACGCGCCCCGGAGGTGCCTACATGGCCGGCAGCTTGCCGCTGGTGACGCCGTTTGGCACGTTGTACACCACCAATATCACGCCGGATGGCGACACCGGTATCGGTCGCTGGTCTGAAGCCGCCTTCACTCGGGCCATGCGCAAAGGCATTGCGCGGGATGGACACTTTCTCTATCCGGCATTCCCTTACGTGCACTACAGCAAAATGACTGATCGAGACATCAGCGATGCTTATGCGTTTCTCATGAGCGTCGACCCGGTGCGATCCGTTGCGCCGGACAATCACATGATGTTCCCGATGAATTTCCGCCCGTTGGTGTCTTTCTGGAACCTGCTGTTCCTGCACGGCGACCCGCCGCAGGACGATCCCGCGCAGTCGGCGACCTGGAACCGCGGACGTTATCTGGTGGAGGGCGCCGGGCATTGTGCCTCGTGCCATTCGCCACTCAACCTGATCGGCGGCGAGAAGGGCAGCGAGCTGTTCAACGGTGGCATCGTCGATGGCTGGCACGCTCCGACACTGAAAGGAATGGCCACAGCCGCGAACCCGTGGACTCAGATGCAGTTGGTCGCGTACCTGCGCGGCGAAGTCGCCAGTGAGCATGGCGGTGCGGCGGGGCCGATGCTCCCCGTGAGCCTGAGTCTGGCGCAAGTACCGATCAGCGACGTCCAGGCTATCGCTGATTACCTCTTGAGTTTGCAGCGCACCGTCGATGGACCGCCGGCGCCGCCTTGCCAGGCACTGAAGCCCGCAGCGCCGCTTGCCAGTGAAGGCGCCGCCATTTTCGCCGGGGCCTGTGCCAGTTGCCACGGTGACGGTGCGCCTATGCGGGCTGTCGATGGCCGCCCCGGCCTGGCAATGACTTCGGCATTGCAGGCGGACGACCCGCGCAACCTGATCAAGACCGTGCTCGAAGGCATCCCGCTGTCCACGGGCACCTCCAGCCATTACATGCCTGCTTTTGCCGACAGCCTGGACGACCAGCAACTCGTTGCCCTCGCGCAGTATCTGCGCACTCAAAGCTGCGCGGGCAGGCCGTGGGCCAATCTGGACAAAACCGTCACAACTATTCGCAGCGAAGGCGAGCCGAAATGATTACCTTGAACGTCAACGGCCAGGATCATCACTTGGACATCGATCCAGACATGCCGCTGCTTTACGCGCTGCGCAATCACCTGGAACTCAACGGCGCCAAATATGGCTGCGGCCTGGGGCAGTGTGGGGCTTGTACGGTGATGCTCGGCGACAAACCGGTGTTTTCGTGTCTGGTGCCGGCGGTGGTCGCGTCGGGGAAACCGGTGCGTACGGTCGAAAGCCTCGGCAGTGCCGACCAGCCCGGCCCGTTGCAGAAAGCCTTTATCGAGCAGCAAGCGGCGCAGTGCGGTTACTGCATCGCCGGGATGATTGTGCGTGCCCAGGCCTTGCTGGAGGTGAATCCGACGCCAGATGAGCAACAGATTCGCGAACACATGGCGCCGAACCTGTGCCGTTGTGGCACTCATGTGCGGATCCTTGCGGCGATCAAATCCGTGGTCGCCAGCGGAGTGAAGCTATGAAAACCATCGTGGATGGCATGGATCAGAGTCGACGTTCATTCCTCATCAACGGCGCACTGGTGGTGGGTTTCGCCTTGGTGCCGGGGGCTCGCCATGCTTTTGCCGACACCGAGGTCGACACCCTCGGGACCACAGTGCTGGCGCCGGATCTGCCGGGCAGCTTGAAGACCAATCCTTATCTGGATGCCTGGATTCGCATCGATGCGCGCGATGGCATTACCGTCTACACCGGCAAGGTCGAGCTGGGCACCGGGGTCAAAACGGCGCTGTTGCAAATTGCGGCCGAACGGCTGGATGTCGCGCCTGGCTCGATTCGTTTTCTGACCGCGGATACGGCGCTGACGCCTAACGAGGGCTACACCGCCGGGAGTCACTCGATCTTCGACAGTGGTACGGCATTGTTCAATGCCGCTGCTCAGGTGCGTCAGCTGCTACTGGAGTCGGCAGCGCGACAATGGAAGCAGGAGGTCGGTGATCTTCGCACCAGCGATGCGTTGATCCATGGCACCGGCGGACTGTCGATGAGCTACGTGCAAGCGGTGGCGGGGGTGCAATTGCACCGTTACGCGATTGCCGATTCGCCGCTCAAGAGCGCCGATACGTTCACTCAGATCGGCCATTCGCTGCCGCGGATCGATATCCCGGGCAAGGTCAGCGGTGGTGCCAGTTATGTGCAGGACATGCGACTGCCCGGCATGGTGCACGCCCGAGTGATTCGTCCGCCGAGACGCGGCGCCCAGTTACTGGAACTTGATCAGGGCGCCATTGAGCAGATGCCGGGGGTTATCAAACTGGTGCGTAATGGCAGCTACCTGGCGGTGGTCGCACAAGATGAGTGGCAGGCGATCAAAGCCATGCGTTCCGGTTACGCCAGTGCGCGCTGGACCGAGGGCAATCCGTTGCCGGACTCACAACACATCCATGAACTGTTGACCCAACTGCCGGCACGACGTTATCCGGTGAGCAACAAAGGCGCCGTCAGTCAGTCGGCCGGGCATCAGTACAAGGCGCGGGTGACCAAGCAATACCTGATGCACGGCTCCATTGGCCCCTCCTGTTCGCTGGCCTTGTTCGAGGCTGGCGGGTTGACGGTCTGGACCCACACCCAAGGCGTTTACCCGTTGCGCGCCGGCATCGCCGAACTGCTCGGCCTGCCGCTTGAAAAGGTCCGTTGTATTCATGTCGAAGGAGCGGGCTGCTACGGGCATAACGGTGCTGACGATGCCGCCGCTGATGCCGCGTTGATCGCGATGGCCATGCCGGGTAAACCGGTGCGGGTGCAATGGATGCGCGAGCAGGAAAATCTCTGGGAACCCTACAGTTCTGCGATGCTGACCGAACTCGACGCCGTGCTGGACGCCCAGGGGAAATTGCAGAACTGGACGTACGAACTCTGGACCACCCCCCACAACGAACGCATCGTCAATGCCGGGCGTTTGTTGCCGGCATGGCTGTTGGCAAAACCCTTCGGACCGGCGCCCTCGGTGCCTATTGCTCAACCTGAAGGGGATGGCGATCGCAACGCAGTGCCGCTTTACGACATCCCTAACAGCCAGATCAACATGAACTTCCTGCTGAAAATGCCTTTCCGGACCTCGGCAATGCGCTCCCTGGGCGCGCACATCAATGTGTTCGCGATCGAAGCCGCCGTTGACGAACTGGCCGCACGCTCGCAACAGGATCCGTTGCAATTTCGCTTGCAGCATTTGACTGATCCTCGGGCCCAGGCGGTGATCTTGCGGGTCGCAAAGGAATTCGGCTGGCCGCACAAGGCTCCAGGACCGGGGAGCGGCATCGGCTTCGCGTTCGCCCGGTACAAGAACATCATGGGCTACTGCGCGATAGCCGTGCAGTTGCATGTGCAGCGACAGACCGGTGAAGTGGTGATCGATCGGGTGGTGACCGCAGTGGATGTCGGGCAAATCGTCAGCCCGGACGGCCTGCGTAATCAGGTGGAAGGCGGGATCATCCAGTCGGCCAGTTGGACGCTGTACGAGCAGGTCGAATACGACCCGCAAGGTGTGCGCAGTTATGACTGGAGTGGTTACCCGATCATCCGTTTCCCGGCGCTGCCTCGGCAGGTCGAAGTGCACCTGCTTGACCAACCGGGTGAGGCATTCCTCGGCGCCGCAGAAATTGTCCAGGGCCCGATGGCTGCGGCGTTGGGCAATGCCATGGCGAACGCCACGGGCCAGCGGCTGCTGCACCTGCCACTGGCGCGCAAGGGCTGGCATGAGGTATTGCGCGCCGACAGTTCGCGTGTGTAACCAATGTGGGAGCTGGCTTGCTTGCGATGGCGGAGTGTCAGTCGACATTGATGTTGGATGTGAAACCGCTTTCGCGAGCAAGCCCGCTCCCACAGTAGATTGGCGACGTCCGCAAATTCCGCGTACACCGCAGATCCCCGGTAGGAGCAAAGCTTGCTCGCGAAGACGTCAGCACAAACAACATCAAATCAAGCAGTCAAACCCGCGCCCGAATCCGCCGCCCCAACACATCCATCACATCACAGCCATCACGCAGCAGCATCGCCGCCGCATTCGCCAGTTGCTGCACATCAGCGCCTTTGGCCTGAGTAATGTCGAGACTGGCCAAACTCTCCATCATCTGCGTCACCGCCAGGAAACGACTGGCCGCGCTACCGTGCAACTCATCCAACGGCGCCTGTGTGGCGACCATCAACACTGGAATATCGACATCGTTGTTGGTCATCGGCATATGCGTATTCATGCCTCACCTCCCGCTTGCGCCGCATGCAAACCGTCGATGGAGGCTTGCACCAGTGAGCGCGCGGTGTCGAGCATGTGCTTGCTGGCCCAGCGTAATGACGCGATGTGTTCCGGGCGGGTGGCGGTGGGGGCTTGATGGGCGAGGGCTTCGGCGCAGCTGAGGTAGACGCAAGCGTGTTTCAGGGCGTCGAGGAGTGGAATGTCGGGTTGAACGGCGAAGAGGTGGTGGTCAACGTGATCGCAGGGGGCGAAGGGGGTGGATTTTGTGGTTGCGTTGGTCATTGGTTTAACTCTTGAGAAAGTAGGGGTTACCACTTGCTCGCCGTCAAACGAATGGGTGGCAACTGTGCGCAGGTTGACGGACCGGTCTCAAGCACCCGGCGCACCCGAAGGTGCCCCACGCACAGTCACCATATGACTTTGCTGCGGACGAAGTTGTACGCGTGCAAAGTTAAGGAAACCATACGTCTTGAGATTTGAAGCCAGGCCGTCAAACCCGATCACGAATGAGTCGTGACAGGCGCGAGGATAGGGAGTGAGGACAGGGCAGTCAACCGGCGCAAGGCCTGAAATGGCTGCTTTGCCCGTAGGTGGTTTCCGATGCCGAAAAGAACACCTGTCCCCTGTGGGAGCTTGCTCGCGATAGCGGTGGGTCAGCCGACATCAATTTTGAATGTGACACCGCTTTCGCGAGCAAGCCCGCTCCCACAATTGATTGGTGGGTAACCGGTCAAAACGCATACGGAATGCTGACCTTCGCCCAGAGCATGTCGCCCTCCGGACGGTTCTCGACATCAAACTCCCTGGCCCAGCGAATCTCGGCGCTGGCGTACTTGAGGAAGGTCAGGTGCAGCGCCGGGCCGATGGCGAACACCTGGCCGCGCACGCCGTCGTTCACGTCTTCGCCGTTGAACTGCACGGTGCGGCCGAACTGTTTATCGTCGGTGGTTTGCTTCAAGTAGTAGCCGTTGACCCCGAGCATCAGGTCGTCGGTGATCTTGTAGCTGGCGGAATAGTCGAAGTGGAAAATCTGCCCCGATTTGTAATCGGTGTCCTTGTTCTTCTCGTTGAAGCTGTACGTCGTCTTCATCGATACTTCGGTGTTGTCCGTCGGCAGCCAGGTGAAGGAAAACAGCGGCTTGTAGGTGTAGAAATTGTTGCTGGTATTGGCCAGGCGATCAGAGCTGTATTCGCCGGTCGGTACGGTGACTTCCACGGCGGCACCGAGGGTCAGGTTTTTACCCATGTCCCAGAGAATGATCGGCGCAATGGTGGTGTCGCCCATGCCTTCACGGGTGTCATGCAAGCCGAACACCGAGACTTCCTGCTTGAGCCAGGGTTGCGCGATGTAACCGGCTAACCGTCCACCGAATACGTGCAGCGGGCTCAGGTAGTCCAGGCGCGGGATCACGGCGGTGGATTCGATATCGACATCCGGCACCTTGCCGCCGAGGGAACTGATATGGAATTTGGTGGATTTGTAATGGTTGTAGTAGACGTTGAACGCCACCATGTTGTCCGGAAGGCTGTTCACATCCAGCGGCAGCATGAAAAAACCGTCGGTGCCAGGGCCGATATTGTCCACGCCGGCCTCGGTGGCCAAGGCCTGCAAGTGAGTGGCAAACACGCCGGCCAGGCTGACGGCCAGTCGCAAGCAGAATGTCGTGCGGGTCGGGTTCATGGGTGTACTCATTATTATTGTTAGGGAGGCACCGCCGGCCGCGCGGGCCGTTGCATAGAAATAAGCGGTTCGGGCCTTGGCGGGCAGGGTATTGGCGGCCACATAGGGGGACTTCTGCGGACAGTCGTCAAACCCTGTGCTAACTTTCCTCGAGATAACCGGTAACAAAAAATAAGAATTCAGCTTGATCCGGGATGTCTTGCCCCATGCCAATGAAAGTCGTCGACCCTACCTACGAACTGGCGCTGGTTTCGCCATTCCTGTTGCAAACCCTGGCCGAAGTCGCCGAGCTCAAAGGGGTCAATCCCGAGAGCCTTTGCCGGGGGCTGGGCTTCACCCTTGAAGATCTCCAGGACCCGGCGCAGCGTATTTCCTACCGCCAGGCCGTGGCGATGATCCAGCGCGCGCTCAAGGTCTTGCCCAATCGCGGGCTGGGCTTGTGGGTTGGCGCGCAGAACGTGCTTGGCACCCTGGGGCTGCTCGGGCATGTGTTGTCGCTGTGCAAGACCCTGCGCGATGCGTTTGAGCTGGGCATCCGCCATCAACACACCTCCGGCGGCATCGTGGTGTCGAGCGTGGAGGAGGCGGGCGATCGGGTGTTTGTCGATATCGAATGCCGCTTGCCGTTTACCGAGGTGCAGTTGTTTGCGGTGGAGGAGTTTTTCGCCAGCCTGCTGGTGTACGGACGGGCGTTGGTCGGGGCCGATTTCAAGCCGATGGCGGTGGAGTTCGTCCATGCCGCGCCGGATTACGTCGCCGAATATGAGCGTTTACTCGGGCCGGACGTGCGTTTTGGTTGCCTGCAAAACCGCATGGTGATCGCCGCTCACTGGCTGGACGTGCGACTGCCCAACCATCACTCGCTGGCGTTGCGTCAGGCCGTCAAGTTGCTGGAGCTGGAAGCGGCGCAGGTTCACCAGAAAATTGATCTGATTCAAGCCGTGGAGCGGGCGATTGCCCGGGACCTGACCCAAGGCAGCCACATCGAAAAGATTGCCGGCGACCTGAACATGAGCAGCCGCACCTTGCGCCGACGCCTGACCGAACATGCCCTGACCTTCGAAACCTTGCTGGAACAAGTGCGCCAGGCGCGGACCCTGAGCCTGTTGGCTAACCCCGAGATGTCGATCGAGCGGATCACCGAGGAGGTCGGCTACAGCGATGTGCGCAGCTTTCGCCGGGCGTTCAAGCGCTGGACCGGGATGAGCCCGACGGCGTTTCGGGTCAGTTCATAAACTTAGCGCCGCCAATTCCTGTAGGAGCGAGCTCTGTGGCGAGGGGGCTTGCCCCCGTTGGAGTGCGAAGCGCTCCCCTGCATTTTTTCCGTCATACCGAGTCCGCAGGTTTTACGACTGCTGCGCAGCCGAACGGGGGCAAGCCCCCTCGCCACAGTGTTTCTTACCACGGGGCTGTGTTCAGCCCTCGGGTATTGCCAGTTTCCTTGCCCTTCATGCCCCCGCAACGGTTAAACTTCGCGCTTCTTTCTAAAGGAGTTCATATGAGTTACTACCAGCCGGGCATTCTCGCCACCCCTGTTCCGCCTCAAGCCCGTCATATGTTCTTCGCCCTCGAATCCGTCGCCGCACTGCCGGCCGCGCTCGACAACTTGATGCAACTGGTGGACGGCAAGTCGGCGGTGGTCGGTTTCGGTGAATCCCTGGTCAAGGCCCTGCACGGTCAGGTCGAAGGCCTGCGAGCGTTCCCGGCCATGACCGGCGTCGGCGTCGACAACCCGTCGACCCAACACGCCCTCTGGTGCTGGTTGCACGGTGTTGACCGTGGCGAGTTGCTCAATCGCAGCACCGCCATCGAAGCCGCGCTGGCCCCGGCGTTTCGCCTGGTGCAGATGAACGAAACCTTCCGCCACCTCACCGGCCATGACCTGACCGGTTACGAAGACGGCACTGAAAACCCTCACGATGAAGCCGCCGTAGCCGCCGCACTGGTCGGCGACGGCGCTGACGGCATGGTGGGGGGAAGCTTCGCCGCGATTCAGCAGTGGCAGCATGACTTGAAGGGCTTCAACGCCATGCCGTCCCATGAAAAGGACAACATCATGGGCCGGCGCCTGAGCGACAACGAAGAACTCGATGACGCGCCAATCTCTGCTCACGTCAAACGCACCGCCCAGGAAAGCTTCGCCCCCGAAGCCTTCGTGGTGCGCCGCTCGATGCCGTGGATCGAAGGCCATCGCGCCGGTTTGATGTTCCTTGCGTTCGGCTTCTCCCTCGACGCCTTCGAAGCGCAACTGCGGCGCATGAGCGGTCTGGAAGACGGCATCACGGATGGTTTGTATCGCATGAGTCGTCCGATCACCGGCGGCTACTACTGGTGCCCGCCGCTCAAGGACGGTCATCTGGACCTGCGCGCTTTGCGCATTGGCTAAACACATCAAGGAGTGAGTATGAACGTGGTGCGCTGGGGCATGATTGGTTGTGGGGATGTCACCGAACGCAAGAGCGGGCCGGCGTTCTACAAAGCGCCCGGTTCGGCGCTGGTGGCGGTGATGGGGCGACGGCTGGAGGTCGTGAGCGATTACGCCACACGCCACGGTATCGCCCGGGTCTACACCGATGCCGAGTCGCTGATCAACGATCCCGAGGTGGACGCGGTGTACATCGCCACTCCCCCCGACAGTCACCACGTTTATGCCCTGATGGTTGCTGCCGCCGGCAAACATTGCTGCGTCGAAAAACCGATGTCGCTGAATGCCAGGCAAAGTCGAGAAATGCAGCAGGTGTTCAGCGCTGCCAGTTTGCACTTGTTCGTTTCCTACTACCGACGTTCGTTGCCGCGCTTTCAGCAAGTGCGGCAATGGCTGGAAGAAGGGCGGGTCGGCGAGGTTCGGCACCTGACCTGGACGCTGACCAAGGCTGCTTCACCGGCGGATTTGGGTGGCTCGGATAACTGGCGCACTGATCCTGTGATTGCCGGTGGTGGTTATTTTGCCGACCTGGCCAGCCATGGTTTCGACCTGTTTCAGTACTTGCTCGGCGATATCAATGAAGTCGCCGGTTTTACTGCGCGGCAAGCCGGGTTGTATGCGGCTGAAGATGCCGTTACCGCCAGTTGGCGCTTTGTTTCGGGTGCCACGGGCATGGGTTGCTGGAACTTTGTGGCGGATCGGCGTGAGGATCGGGTCGAGGTGATTGGCAGTAAGGGCCGGATCAGCTTTTCGGTGTTTGATGAGCATCCTGTGGTGCTCGAAGCCGACGAAACCCTCAGCCTGAACATCGATCATCCTGAACACATCCAGTGGCATCACGTGCTGGGGATGAATGCGCATATCCGTGGTGAAGCGCAGCATCCGGCGGTGGCCGGCGAAGCGTTGAAGACGGATTGGGTGATGGACCAGATCCTCAAGCGCGGCTGAATATTTTCGCAGCTTCGCTTTTTTGTGGCTAGTGACCTCCTGTGGCGAGGGGGCTTGCCCCCGTTCGGCTGCGCAGCAGTCGCAAAACCTGCAAACTTGGTATGACTGAAAGAATGCACGGGAGCGCTTCGCACTCCAACGGGGGCAAGCCCCCTCGCCACAATGGTTTGTGCTCGTCTGACAGACCGCTCTAACCTTATACCCAAACAATATTTCTCAACCCCCGCATCACCTCTCTAAGATCACGTCATAACTCGTTATAACAAGTGATCTCAGATGACCGATAACGTTCTCTCCCTAAGCAGCGTTCCACTGCACACTCAACTGCGCGACGTACTCCGCGCCCGCATCCTCGACGGCGAATATCCGCAAGACAGCCAGATGCCGTCCGAAAGCGAGCTCGGTGCGTTGTTCAAAGTCAGCCGCATCACCGTGCGCCAGGCCCTCGGCGACCTGCAAAAAGAAGGGCTGATCTTCAAGATTCACGGCAAAGGCACCTTCGTTGCCAAGCCCAAGACGTTCCAGAACGTCAGCACCCTGCAAGGCCTGGCCGAGTCCATGACCGGTCGCGGCTACGAGGTGATCAACCGCCTGCGCAGCTTCAAATTCATCGCCGCCGACAAACTGGTCGCCGAACGCTTGCAGGTCGCCGAAGGTGAAACCGTGGCGCAGATCAAACGCGTACGGCTGATCAACCGTGAACCGATCTCGCTGGAAATCACCTACCTGCCAAAAGCCATCGGCGAGCGGTTGGAGAAGGCTGACCTGGTCACCCGCGACATCTTCCTGATCCTCGAAAACGACTGCGGACTGGCCCTCGGACATGCCGATTTGGCCATCGACGCTGTGCTGGCCGATAGCGACCTGACCCAGGCTCTGAACGTCGAACCCGGCTCGCCGATCATGCGCATCGAGCGCCTGACCCACGACGCCAGCGGCCAGCCCGTGGACTTCGAACACCTTTACTACCGCGGCGATGCCTTCCAGTACCGCTTGCGGATCGACCGGCAAAAAGGGGATCAGGCATGACTCGCAACTCCATGACTAAAGCCACTTTGGAACAGGAATACGACATCGTCGTGATCGGCGGCGGTACCGCAGGTCCCATGGCGGCGATCAAGGCCAAGGAACGCAATCGCGATCTGCGGGTGTTGCTGATCGACAAGGCCAACGTCAAACGCAGTGGCGCGATCAGCATGGGCATGGACGGGTTGAACAACGCGATCATTCCCGGCCACTCGACGCCGGAGCAGTACACCAAGGAAATCACCATCGCCAATGACGGCATCGTCAATCAGGCAGCGGTGTACGCCTACGCGACCCACAGCTTTGAAACCATCGAGCAACTGGACCGCTGGGGCGTGAAGTTCGAGAAGGACGAAACCGGCGACTACGCGGTGAAAAAGGTCCACCACATGGGCGCCTACGTGCTGCCGATGCCGGAAGGGCACGACATCAAAAAAGTCCTGTATCGCCAGTTGAAACGGGCGCGGGTCAGTATCACCAATCGGCTGGTCTGCACCCGGTTGCTGACGGATGAAGAGGGCGCAGTCAACGGCGTGATGGGCTTCGATTGCCGCACCGCCGACTTCCATGTGATCAAGGCCAAAGCCGTGATCCTGTGCTGCGGCGCGGCCGGGCGTCTGGGTTTGCCGTCCTCGGGTTACCTGATGGGCACCTACGAAAACCCGACCAACGCCGGTGACGGTTACGCGATGGCGTATCACGCCGGCGCGGAGCTGGCGAACCTCGAATGCTTCCAGATCAACCCGTTGATCAAGGATTACAACGGCCCGGCCTGCGCCTACGTCACCGGCCCATTGGGTGGCTACACCGCCAACAACAAGGGCGAGCGCTTTATCGAGTGCGACTACTGGAGCGGCCAGATGATGTGGGAGTTCCACCAGGAACTCGAAAGCGGCAACGGCCCGGTGTTCCTCAAGCTCGATCACCTGGCCGAGGAAACCATCCAGAACATCGAAGAGATCTTGCACAGCAACGAGCGCCCAAGTCGCGGCCAGTTCCACGCCAATCGTGGCACTGACTACCGCACACAAATGGTCGAGATGCACATCTCGGAGATCGGCTTTTGCAGCGGGCATTCGGCGTCTGGCGTGTGGGTCAACGAGCGGGCGGAGACGTCGGTGAAGGGTTTGTATTCGGCGGGTGACATGGCGGCGGTGCCGCACAACTACATGCTCGGCGCGTTCACGTATGGCTGGTTCGCCGGCACCAACGCGGCGGATTTCGTGGCCGGGCGCGAGTTTTCAGCCGTCGATGCCCAGCAGATAGAGACGGAAAAACAACGGGTCTACGCACCACTGGATCGCGAACATGGTCTGCCGCCGGCGCAAGTCGAATACAAGCTGCGGCGTTTTGTGAATGACTACCTGCAACCGCCGAAAGTGACGAAGAAGATGCAAATCGGCCTGCAACGCTTCAGCGATATCCAGCGCGACCTCGATCAGATCAAGGCCCACAACGCCCACGAACTGATGCGCGCGATGGAAGTCAGCATGATCCGCGACTGCGCCGAGATGGCCGCCCGGGCCTCGTTGTTTCGCGCCGAAAGTCGCTGGGGGCTTTACCACTACCGGGTTGACCACCCGCAACGTAACGACAGCGACTGGTTTTGCCATTGCCACCTGAAGAAGGGCGACGACGGCCAGATGACCAGTTTCAAGAAAGCCGTCGAGCCTTACATCATCCCGCTCGATGCCGAAGAAATGCAGGCCTACGACCGGCTGCGGGTCGGCGCGTTTGCGGCCTGACGCCTAAACCAAGAGAGCACCAAGAGAGTCCGAACCATGGCCTATCAACCCCAGGAAATCTTCTTCCGCTCCAACGCGCCAGTCACGGTCGATGAAGACCTGTGCATCGCCCACAAAGGCTGCACCGTGTGCGTCGACGTCTGCCCGATGGACCTGCTGGCGATCAACCCGGCCACGCAAAAGGCCTACATGGCGTTCGACGAATGCTGGTACTGCATGCCCTGTGAAAAGGACTGCCCGACCGGGGCGGTGAAAGTAGAGATCCCGTACCTGTTGCGCTGAAACACAGTTCCAATGTGGGAGCGGGCTTGCTCGCGAAGGCGTCGGTATATCCAGCATTGATGTCGACTGACCCGCCGCTTTCGCGAGCAAGCCCGCTCCCACATTGGATCGAATGTCGAACACAAATACCGCGCTCACCAACGATCAACTGTGGGAGCGAGCGTGCTCGCGAAGAGGCCAGCCCAAACGCCCAAGAAGCCATCCGGCAACCACCGGACGCCAGATTCCAAACACCCCTCGTTTCCCACCACGCCCTGATCGTGGCGGAGACGAATATCCAATAAATGATTCGAGGGGATTCACCCATGTCTTTGCAAACATTGCTGCGTGCAGCATTAGCCGGTCTGGTACTGGCCTCATTCACCTTCTCCGCGCAAGCGGAAACCATCCGCATTGCCATCGGCACCCAGGACACCACGATCAATTGCGCCGCTGGCGGTCTGTTGATCCGCGAGCTTGGCCTGCTGGATAAATACCTGCCCCACGATGGCCAATACAAAGACGCCAACTATGAAGTGGAGTGGAAGAACTTCACCAGCGGCGCGCCTCTGACTAACGAGATGGTCGCCGGCAAGCTCGACTTCGGCGCCATGGCCGATTTCCCCGGCGCGTTCAATGGCGTGGCGTTCGAAACCGCCGGCAAGCACAGCCTGTTTATCAGCGTGCTCTCGGGCAGCATCAAGGGCAGCGGCAACGGCATCGTGGTGCCGAGCGCGTCGGGCGTGCAGTCGCTGGCGGAGTTGAAGGGCAAGACCATTTCCGTGCCGTTCGCTTCCACCGCCCACGGCATGTTGCTGCGTGCCGTGGCAGCCCAGGGTTGGGACCCGCTCAAGGATGTGAACATCATCGCCCAGCCGCCGGAAGTTGCCGGTTCGGCGTTGCAGGCCGGGAAAATCGACGCCCACGCCGACTTCGTGCCGTTCGCTGAACTGTTCCCGAGTCGTGGTTTTGCTCGCAAGATTTATGACGGCGCCAAGGCCAACGCGCCGACGTTCCATGGCGCTTTGGTTGATCAGGCCTACGCCAAAAAGTATCCGGAAATCGTCGTCGCTTACCTGCGGGCGAGCATTGAGGCGAATCAACTGCTGGCCGCAGAACCGGAGAAGTACAGCGAGCTGATCGCCAAAGTCACCGGAGTCGATGCCGAGGTGAATTACCTGTTCCACGGTCCACTGGGCGTGCAGACCCGCGACCTGAGCTGGAAGCCGGAATACCGTCAGGCGGTGGGTACGGCTATCGATACCCTCAAGCTGCTGAAAAAGGCTGATCGCGGGCTCGATCTCAATACGTTTATTACGATCAATACATTCGCGCCGCGTTCAAGGCTTCGAACCTCGATTACACCGCGCAATTGGCCAACTACGCGCAGGCGCCGCTCAAAGCAGTGGATGCGTCGAGCGGCAAAGCCATCAGCGATTTCAGCCATGTGGCGGAGATTTGGGTGCGCGGTGAGCCGAAAGTCCGGCAGTACGCCTCGGCGGAGTCGGCGTTCACCGCGTTGGCTGCCCTGAAGCAGGACGGCAAAAACATCCGCGCCGTGTATGCCCAGGCGAGTGACAGCGGGATCAAGTTGCTGGCAGATCAGGCGTGGTTTGCCAGTGACGCGAAAGGCCGGCTCAGTGCGTTCCTGCTCAAGGGCCAGGCCCAACAATTCGCCACGGCCCAGGGCGGCAAAGTCTTCGACTTCACCGACGCCACCACCCAAGCCGTTGCCGCTCGCTAACCCTTGGAGCACCACAATCCCCCGTGGGAGCGAGCCTGCTCGCGAAGGCGGGCTGACATTCAACATCAATGTTGCCTGACCCACCGCTATCGCGAGCAGGCTCACTCCCACAGGTTTTGGGTTGAGAGGAATTATTGTGTACGAATCCTATTTGCGCTGGCTCCCCCGAGCCGCCTCACTGCTGCTCTGCCTTTTATTCTGGCAACTTGCAGCGAGCGGTCATTGGAACCTTGGCCTGGTCACCTTCGCCAACGTTCCGACCCCACTGGCCGTGATCCACGCCGCCCTCGGCCTCGGTGACTCCGGCAAACTTGCCCAGCACCTGAGCAGCAGCCTCAGCCGGGTCTTCGCCGGTTACCTCGCGGCGCTGATCATCGGCATCGCCCTGGGCCTGGCTATCGGCCGCTCGAAGTGGGCCGAGGACTTGCTGCTGCCGCCTCTGGAAGTATTAAGACCTATCCCGGCTGTCGCCTGGATTCCCCTGGCGATCCTGATGTTTCCCTCGTCAGAACTGTCGATGGTCTTCATCACCTTCACCGGCGCGCTGTTCCCGATCCTGCTCAACACCGTGCACGGCGTCGAAGGGGTTGACCCTCGACTGATCGCGTCAGCGAAAAGCCTCGGGGCCGGGCGTCGGGCGATCTTGCTGGAAGTGATCCTACCTGGCGCCGCGCCCAGCATCATCACCGGCCTGGCCATCGGCATGGGCACTTCGTGGTTCTGCCTGGTGACCGCCGAAATGATCTCCGGCCAGTACGGCATCGGCTATTACACCTGGGAGTCCTACACCATCCAGAACTACGCCGACATCGTCGTCGGCATGTTGCTGATCGGCCTGCTCGGGATGGGCAGCAGCCTGCTGATCAAGCGTCTGGGCGGGCTGTTCACACCTTGGCATCGACCACGAGGAAAAGCCTGATGAGCATCTTTCAACACCCGGAAGGGCGAATCGAGATTCGCGGTTTGTCGATCAGCCTGGGGGAGGGCCGCGCGGCGTTTGAAGCCGTTCAAGGCCTGGATTGCCAAATTGAAGCGGGGCAATTCGTCTGCATTCTCGGGCCGTCGGGTTGTGGAAAATCCACCTTGCTCGGCGCCTTGGCCGGACACCTGCAACCCCGCGCCGGTACGCTGAATGTCGATGGGGCGCCTATCGATGGCCCGTCCCCGCAACGCGGCATGGTGTTCCAGCACCACACGCTGTTCCCTTGGCGCACGGTGCGCGACAACGTCGCTTTCGGCCTGAAAATGCGCGGCATCGGCAAAGCCGAACGCCATAAAGCCGCCGATGAAATCCTTGCGTTAGTGGGGTTGGAAGGCTTTGCCGAACGCTGGCCGGATCAGCTCTCCGGTGGCATGCAGCAACGGGTCGAAATCGCCCGGGTGCTGATCAACCGCCCACGGCTGTTGCTGATGGACGAACCCTTCGGCGCCCTCGACGCCCTGACCCGGCTGAACATGCAGGAACTGTTGCTGGACATCTGGACGCGAATTCGCACCACCGTGGTGTTCGTCACCCATGACATCGACGAGGCGCTGTTCCTCGCTGATCGCCTGCTGGTGATGAGTTCGCGGCCGGGGCGAATCATCGAGGATCTGCGCCTGGACTTCCCCCGTCCACGCACCACCGAATTGGTGACAAGCCACGAATTTTCCCGCTTGAAGCGTCATTGCCTCGAGTTGCTGCGTCACGAGGACGGTCGGCAGTTACCCCGCCTGAATCCCCTCGGACTTCCCCCTGAAAACAAACTGCCGCGGTTTGCCCTATGACCTCTCTCTTCGATGTAACCGATAACGACGACATCCTTGCCCTGCAACCGCGTCTGACCGACGACGACCCCGGCGTGCGCCGCATCGCGCTGATCGAACTGGCTGATCTTGAAGAACCGGACGGTTTGCTCTGGCTGGTCGATCGCCTGGCTGAAGACCCGACCGAAGAAGTCCGCGCCGAAGCCGCACGGCTGCTGGAAGCCTGGGAGGATGAACCGGTGGTTGAAGCGTTGTGCCAGGCGCTGACCGATCCCTCGTTGGCCGTGCAAGCTTCCGCCGCGCAGAGCCTCAGCCTGCTCAAGAGTGAAGCCGCGGGCCGGGTGATTCTGCCGTGGACCGGGCATGCCGAGGTTAACGTGCGCATCGCCGCATTCAGGGCCTTGCGCGAGTTGCGGTTCCCCGATGCCGCCGGCGCTGCGTTGGTCGCTTTAAACGATAAAGATGCAAGCGTGCGCCGTGAAGCCGTCGGCGTGCTCGGCTGGCTCAAGCAACTCGATGCCTTGCCAGCCTTGGCCAGACTGGCCAGCGCCGACCCGGACACTGAAGTCCGCCGCGCCGCCACCGGCGCCCTCGGCCTGGCGTCCGACATTCAAGTACTGCCGGCGCTGCGCCAGGCGTTGCAGGACCACGCCTGGCAAGTACGCGAAGAAGCCGCCACCACGCTGGGCAAGGTCGGCCACACTGACGCCGGTCCGGCGCTGGTGGAAGCCTTGAGCGACGATTATTGGCAAGTCCGCTTGCGCGCCACCCGCAGCCTCGGCCGCTTGCGCTATGCCCCAGCCCTGGACGCGCTGATCGACACCCTCGGTCACCGCATCAGCAACCTGCGCAAGGAAGCGGCGCTGGCGTTGGGCGAGTTGAATGATCGCCAAGCCATCGCCGCATTGCTGGCCGCCCAGGATGATGGCGACCCGGAAGTGCGCAAAGCGGTGCGGATTGCCTTGAGTCAGTTGCAATGAACCCGCTGGCCGTCGGTAACTCCCAGAACAAACAGCAACTGCGGTTGAACTGGCCGGATGGGCGCGAACAGTTGCTGGATCACGCCGAGTTACGCCGTCAATGTCCGTGCTCCCAATGTCGGGCGTTTCGGTTGCAAGGCCTGACGGTAAAAGTCGATTCACGCATCCGCGTGGTCGAGTTGAATCCCCAGGGTTACGGCCTGCAACTGATCTTCAGCGACGGCCACGAACGCGGCATCTACCCGTGGCCCTATCTCTCAGGATTAATCCCAAACCCGTAGGAGCGAGCCTGCTCGCGAAAGCGGTGGGTCAGTCACATCAATGCCGAATGTGCCGCCGCCTTCGCGGGCAAGCCTCGCTCCTACAAGGGATCTTCGGTGGGCATATATTGAGTGAACACCCGAGATCAAATGTGGGAGCGGGCTTGCTCGCGAAAGCGGTCTGCCGGTCAACATTGATATTGGATGAGATGGCCTCTTCGCGAGCAAGCCCGCTCCTACAGTGATTAGTGGTGGTCAGAGGGATTTGCTGATGCTCGCCACCACCGTCGCGGTGCACACATCGCCATAACCCCAATTGCTGATGCACTGGCTTTGCGACAGGTCAGTATCGATGTAGCTCAAGCCCAACATCATCCCGGCCAGTTCATGGCTCAGCTTCACTTCCCATTCGTGGTACGCGTCCTCGGCATGGCCGTCAGACGAGTACAAGCGCGGGTCCTTGAAGTCCATTTCGCCGTAGCGCAGTTTCAGGCCCAGCCCATAAGGCAATTCGGTTTCGTAGCCTACGTAGCTGTACAACGTGCTCTGCTTGCTGTCGATGCCCGGCGCATCCGCCGAGTAATAAGCCCCGAGTTTCACCCCGTAGGCACTGAGAATTCCGTACACCTCGCTCTGGTTGAACTGGCTCTCTTTCGGATAAGCATATTTGAGATAGCCAACATCCAGACTCACCGCATCGGTCGCCTGCCACAGCCAACCGGCGTAGTAATCCAGTTCCTGGCGAGTTTTCAGGCCGCCGCCGAAATCCACGTTCGAACTCCACACGCCCACATACAAACCGCTGCTGTGGGCCAGGGTGGTGCCGGCCTGCACGGCAGGGTCGTTCAGGGTTTGCGAGATGCCGCGAGTTCGATAGTCGCTGGCCAGGGTCAGGTCCACTTGCACGGAAAAATCATCATTCAAGGGGATGGCCTGGCTGCTCAAGGGCAATAAGCTCAAGGATCCGAGGGCGAACAAGGTGAAAGCTTTCATGGGTCAGTGCCTTTGTTTTGATTGTTTTGGGCAGAGGGCGGGCAAAGCTGCGCCACACCCCGGCGACTGTCGCGGGGGCGGGCAGCAAAGATTTTTCTTATAAGGTTGGTGCGTAGACTTCGCGACCGGCGAACCAGGTTTGCAGCACTTGGGTGTCGTGCAGGGCTTTGTTGTCGACGCTGAACACATCGCGGTCCAACACGATGAAATCAGCCTGCTTGCCGGCACTCAACGAGCCGATCTGCTTCTCCAACCCAATGGTGCGAGCGGCGTTGAGGGTGTAGGCGTAGAACATCGTTTCCCGGTCGAGACGTTCATCGGCGTTTAGCACGCCCAGCGGGCCGACTCGGGTGATGGCTTGAGCCATGGCATTAAAGGGATTCGGCGAGGACACCGGCCAGTCGCTGGCCCCGGCAATGGTTGCGCCCTGTTTCAGCAGCGAGTGCGCCGGGTATTGATAACGGAAGGCCAGGGCGCTGACGTAGGGCTTGATCATGTCCAGCGTGTAGTCGTCGGCGGTGGCCCACAGCAGTTGCATCGAGGCGATCACGTTCAGCGGTTTGAACCGCGCGAACTCCTTCGGGTTGACCATTTGCAGGTGCGTGATCGAGTGAGTGATGCCGCTCTGACGATCCTTGCGCGCCTGCTCGATGCCGTTCAGGGATTCGCGCACCGCGCGGTCGCCAATCGCGTGGATGTGCACTAGCCAGCCACGCTGGTCGATAGCGCTGACCAGTTCGCCGAAATGCTTCGGATCAATCAGCAACTCACCCTGTTTATGCGAGTTGGTGTAAGGGTCGATCATTGCCGCGCTCTGCGCCGGGTATTCGATCACGCCGTCGGCGAAGATCTTGATCCCCGGCAACGTCAGGTTGGGGATGCCCTGGAATTGCTGGCGGACCTTGTCCAGGGTGTCGAGATCGGCCGGTACGCTTTTTGGATTGGCCACCAGCAGGGCGGCGACGTGAACGCTCATGTTGCCGGTCTCGGACAGCGCTTTATAGGCTGGCAGCACGCCGACGGTTTTTTCCGTGGGTTTGAGCGCGAACACTGGCTCGCCCGGCGCAGCGTTGGCGGCAGGGTCCATCCACGCGGTGATGCCGAGGCTGTTGTTGTAACGCATGGCAGATTGCGCGGCTTTGAGCATGTCGGCGGCGCTCGGCACCGGCATTTTCGAGGCCACACGGTCCCAACCGGCGTCCACCAGGAAGCCATTGGGGCGGCCATCGGCGGTTTTGCCGATCGTGTCTTTCTCGGCATCCGGCAGGGTTTTCAGCAGCGCGGCATCAATGCCCGCGCGCGCCAGCATTACATTGTTGGCCCACGCGGTGTGGTGGTCGCTGCCGGTGAACACCACCGGCACCGTGGCCCATTCGCCGCTGTTGAATTTCTTGTCGAAGGCTTCTGCCTGCGCCCAGTAAGCCGAGCTCATGCCGGCCACGCTTAGTACATCGCCATGCTTGGCCTTGCCGTCGTCACGCCAGCCGCGCAGGCGTTTTTCCAGTTCATCGAGGTCGACCATCTCGTCTTCCATGTTGGCCGAGACCATTTCCAGGCCACCGAAAATCGCGTGGGAATGGCTGTCGATCAGGCCGGGCATCAGGGTCTTACCGCCGAGGTCGACGACTTTTGTGCCGGATTCAATCAAGGCTTTGATCTGCGCATCCGTGCCGACTTTCAGCACCTTGCCGTTTTCCACCGCCAAGGCCTGCACCTGCGGTTGGGCGCGGTCAGCGGTGAAAATCTTGCCGTTGAGCAGCACCAGGTCGGTGGCTGCCATGGCTTCCATCGAGGCAAAACTAACCGCGGCCACCAATAGATTCGGGAGGAATCTTTTCATTGAACATTTCCTTGTTATTGCGTCTGATGGCCAGATTAGTGGCTGCTCAGCCACAGCAGAACGCCTCCCTCACGAAAAACGTTTTTGCTGGAATGGAAAAAGCATGGACAAGTTGGGTGCATTAAAAATGTTCGTGGTCACCGCGCAGCTCGGTAGTTTCAGCCGCGCCGCCGAGCAATTGGGCAAGACTCCGTCGGCCCTGACCAAAGCGGTCAATCACCTCGAAGCCGAACTCGGCGCCCGGCTGTTCGAGCGCAGCACCCGGCGGATTCTGCTGACGGAAGTGGGGCGGCTTTACCTGGAAACTGCGCGTCAGGTGTTGCAGCGGTTGGAGGAGGCCGGCGAGGAAGTCGAGCAAATGCAGCATGGCTTGCGCGGCAGCCTGAAAATCACCGCGCCGCTGGCGTACGGGCAGGCGTTTCTTGATCAAGTGTGTGGCGGTTTTCTCGAGCAATACCCGCAGATCAACCTGCAAGTTGACCTGTGCGATGAGTTCGTCAATCTGCTGGAAAGCGGCTATGACCTGGCCCTGCGCGAAGGTCACGACAACTTGCCGGGGTTGATCGCCCGGGTCGTCGGCAGTAATCGCCTGGCGCTCTGCGGCAGCCCGGCCTATCTGGCGCGCAAGGGCTTGCCGGTCACGCCGCAAACCCTTGATCAGCACGAATGGCTGTTGTATCGCCACCCGTTGCTCAGCCGCGAATTCTGGTGGGCCGAGCGTGACGGCCAGCGCTTGAGCCTGCCGCAACCGCAGTCGCCACGGTTGCGCAGTGACAATTACGACTTGCTGCTGGCCAATGCCCTGGCCGGGCGCGGCTTGCTGCACACGCCGTTGTGGAGCGCCGCGCCGTACATCGCTGACGGGCGGTTGGTGCGGCTGATGGCCGACTACAACATCGACCCGGACAGCTTTGGCTCGCACATCCTGGCGGTGTACCCGAGCCATCGGCGGGCGACGGCCAAAGTGGTGGCGTTTATCGATTACATCGCGCAATTTCTGGCTGAGCTGGCGCCCCCTGTAGGAGCTGCCGAGTGAAACGAGGCTGCGATCTTTTGATGTTGTTTTTAAAGAGCAAGGTCAAAAGATCGCAGCCTCGTTTCTCTCGACAGCGCCTACCGGATTGACGGTTGTTGTCAGGAAAACCCGGAAAGAGTACAAATGTACTCCATGACGACTCTCACTCCCCGCCGTACCGCCATCCTGACTTTTATCCGTGATCGAATCGCGGAGCACGGTCAGTCCCCGAGCCTCGCTGAAATCAGCGAGGCCTTTGGTTTTGCCTCTCGCAGCGTGGCGCGCAAGCATGTGCTGGCGCTGACCGAAGCCGGTTTTATCGAGGTCAACCCGCATCAGGCCCGGGGCATTCGTTTGCTCGGGCAACCGGCGCGGCCCGAACTACTGGAGATCCCGGTGCTCGGTCGGGTGGCGGCGGGGGCGCCGATTGGCGCGGATGCCGAGGTACACAGCCGTTTGCTGTTCGACCCGTCGATCTTCTCCCGGGTACCGGACTACATGCTGCGGGTCCAGGGCGACTCGATGATCGAGGACGGCATTCTCGACGGCGATCTGGTGGGCGTGCATCGCAACCCGGAGGCGCTCAACGGCCAGATCGTGGTGGCGCGGCTCGACGGCGAAGTCACCATCAAACGCTTCGAACGGATCGGCGACACGGTGCGGTTGCTGCCGCGCAACCCAGCCTATAAACCGATCATTGTCGAAGCCGATCAGGACCTGGCTATCGAAGGGGTGTTCTGCGGTCTGGTGAGGCAAGGGTGATGGGCGCCGTCGTTGCGCTGGATACGCTGTTCAATGGCGGCCAGGTCTGGAAGGGCCGGCCTGCGCCCCCGGCCGTCAGCCCGCAACCCACCGGGCATGCCGCGCTGGATGCGGCGCTGCCGACCGGGGGCTGGCCGGAAGCGGCGTTGACCGAAATCCTGTTGGCCGGGCAGGGCGTCGGCGAGTTGCAACTGGTGTGGCCAGCGCTGGCGCGGTTGTCGGCGGCGGGCGAGCGCATCGTGCTGATCGCGCCGCCGTATGTGCCGTACCCTCAGGCCTGGCAGAACGCCGGGATCGATCTGCGCCAGTTATCGATCATCCAGGCCAGCGAGCGCGATGCGCTGTGGGCGGCGGAGCAATGCCTGCGTTCCGGCAGTTGCGGCGCGGTGCTCTGTTGGCCACGCAAGGCCGATGACCGGGCGCTGCGGCGTTTGCAGGTGGCGGCGGAAACCGGCTCGACCCTGGCGTTTGCCTATCGCTCGATGGCCGAAGCAGTCAATCCTTCGCCGGCGGCCCTGCGCATTGCCATCGACGCCAAGCCTGCGCAGTTGCGGGTATTGAAGTGTCGGGGCGGACTGGCCCGTACGGCGCCGATTGCCTTTGCCATGGGACATTGAGGTTGCCATGCGCTGGGTCTGCATTCTTTTTCCGCAACTGGCGCTGGACGCGGTCCTGCGTCAACGCCCCGATCCCGATGAGCCGTTGGCGCTGCTGACCGGCCCGGCCCAGCGCCGCGTGTTGCAAGCGGTCAATGGCCCGGCCCGGGCGCTCGGCTTGCGCCCCGGCCAATCCATGGCCGCCGCCCAAGCCTTGAGCAAAGGCTTTGTCACGGCTGAATACGATGCCGCCGAGATAGAACACTGGCAGCAGTTTCTCGCCGCTTGGGCCTATCGCTTCAGTTCCCAGGTCAGCGTGCATTACCCCCGCGCCGTGGTGTTTGAAATCGAATCGAGCCTGGGTCTGTTCGGTGCCTGGCCGCAGTTCGAAGCACGCTTGCGCACCGAACTCACCGAACTGGGCTTTCGCCACCGGATTGTCGCCGCACCCAACCCGGTGGCGGCGCGGGTGCTGGCCAACGTTTATGACGGCTTGGTGGTGCCGGACGATCAAGCCTTGCGCTATCACCTGGGGCAATTACCCGTGGACCGCATCGCCCTGGAGCCGACGGTGTCCACAGCGTTATCACGTATGGGCCTGCGCACCTTGAGCCAAGTGCAAGCGCTGCCTAGGCATACCCTGGCCCGGCGTTTCGAGGCTCAGGTGCTCAAGCATCTGGACGCGTTGCTCGGTTTGCGGCACCTGGCCCTGGCGTTCTACCTGCCGCCGGACCGCTTCGATGTGCGCATTGAGCTCAACTTCGATGTGCAGTCTCATCAGGCGCTGCTGTTTCCATTGCGCCGGCTGACGGGTGATCTGTCGGCGTTCCTCTGTGGCCGGGACAGCGGCGTGCAGCGTTTCGACTTGCACCTGGAACACGCCGGGTTGCCGGACACGCTGATCAAGGTCGGGCTGCTCAGCGCCGAGCGCGATCCGGCGATGCTCTTTGAACTGGCCCGTGGCCGACTGGAACAGGTGCAGGTCGAGGCCCCGGTACGCGGTTTTCGCCTGCGCGCCGAAGACCTGCCGAGCTTCGTGCCCCAACGCCAGGAACTGTTCGACGACCGTCCGCAGCAGTCCTTGCCCTGGGAGCAACTGCGCGAACGCCTGCGGGCACGGCTCGGCGATGAAGCGGTGCAGGGTTTGCGCTTTCAGGCCGATCACCGCCCCGAATGTGCATGGCAGACCACAGTCGACAATCAATTCTGCGGCGGGCTGCCGGGGGTGCAACGGCCGGGCTGGCTGCTGACCGAACCATTGGCGGTGCACGAGGGTTCGGCGCGGATTCTCATGGGACCGGAACGCATCGAGTCCGGCTGGTGGGATGGCGCCGATGTGCGCCGCGATTATTACCTGATCCAGACCCGCGCCGGCCAACAGGGCTGGGCCTACCGAGTGGTGGGCGAGGGCGGCCCGTTGTGGCTGCAAGGCTGGTTTGCATGAGCGTCGAGTATGCCGAACTGCATTGCCTGTCGAACTTCAGTTTCCAGCGTGGGGCGTCCAGTGCTCTGGAGTTGTTTCAACGGGCGAAGCAACAGGGTTATCAGGCGCTGGCGATCACTGATGAATGCACCTTGGCCGGCATCGTCCGCGCCTGGCAAGCGGCCAAGTCTGTGGAACTGCCGCTGATCATCGGCAGCGAAATACGCATCGAAGACGGGCCGAAACTGGTGCTGCTGGTGGAAAACCTCGAGGGCTATCAAACGTTGTGCCGGCTGATCACCCGCGCCCGGCGTCGCACGCAAAAAGGCCAGTACCAAGTGCTGCGCGAGGACTTCAGCGAACCGTTGCCGGGGTTGTTGGCGTTATGGGTACCGGACGCGGTGGATGATTTTCAAAGCGGTCATTGGCTCAAACAGGTCTTCGCCGAACGCCTGTGGTTGGCGGTCCAGTTGCATTGCGGGCAGGACGATACCCGGCGATTAAACGCGTTACTGACGTTGGCGAGGGAACTGCGAATCCCGGCTGTAGCGAGCGGCGATGTGCACATGCACGCCCGTGGCCGGCGGGCATTGCAGGACACCATGACCGCGATCCGCCATCACCTGCCGGTGGCCGCCGCCGGGTTGCGCCTGCACCCAAATGGCGAGCGGCATCTGCGCAGCCTCGATGCACTGCAATCGATCTACCCGCCAGCGTTGCTCGATGAAACGCTGGTCATCGCCCGGCGCTGCACCTTCGACCTCGGTCAGTTGCGTTATCAATACCCTCGGGAGCTGGTGCCGGAAGGTCAAACAGCGACTTCCTGGCTGCGTCATTTGACCGAAGAAGGTATCCAGTGGCGCTGGGAAAAAGCGCCGAAAGCCGAAGTGCTGATTCAGATCGATAAGGAACTGGAGCTGATCGCCGAGTTGGGCTACGAAAGCTATTTTCTGACGGTGCATGACATCGTGCGCTTCGCCCGCGAGCAAAAAATTCTCTGCCAGGGGCGGGGTTCGGCGGCCAACTCGGCGGTGTGTTATGCCTTGGGGATCACGGAAATCGATCCGGATCGCACCACGCTGCTGTTCGAACGCTTTCTCTCCAAGGAGCGCAACGAGCCTCCAGACATCGACGTGGATTTCGAGCACGAACGCCGCGAAGAAGTCTTGCAGTACGTGTTTAAGCGCTATGGTCGCACCCGCGCCGCACTGACGGCGGTGGTCAGCACTTACCATGCGGCCGGCGCGGTGCGCGATGTGGCCAAGGCGTTGGGCCTGCCGCCGGATCAGGTCAATGCGCTGGCCGATTGCTGTGGCCACTGGAGTGACAAGACCCCGCCGGTCGAGCGCCTGCTTGAAGGCGGCTTTGACCCCGAGAGCCCGGTGTTGCATCGGGTCTTGAGCCTGACCGGGCAGTTGATCGGCTTCCCCCGGCACCTGTCCCAACACCCTGGCGGTTTCGTGATTTCCGAGCAGCCGCTGGACAGCCTGGTGCCGGTGGAAAACGCCGCCATGGCCGAGCGCACGATCATCCAGTGGGACAAGGACGACCTAGACGCGGTCGGCTTGCTCAAGGTCGATATCCTTGCGCTGGGCATGCTCAGCGCGATTCGCCGATGTTTCGATCTGCTGCGCCGTCACCGCAACCTTGACCTGAGCCTGGCGACGATTCCGTCCGAAGACGTGCCGACCTACGAAATGATTGGCCGTGCGGACACCATCGGTGTGTTCCAGATCGAGTCCCGGGCGCAGATGTCGATGTTGCCCCGGCTCAAACCGGTGAATTTCTATGACCTGGTGATCGAGGTGGCGATTGTCCGTCCGGGGCCGATTCAGGGCGGCATGGTGCATCCGTACCTGCGCCGTCGAAACAAGGAAGAACCCGAGGTCTATCCCTCCCCGGAACTGGAAACAGTGCTCAAGCGCACCCTTGGCGTGCCGCTGTTCCAAGAGCAGGTGATGCAGATCGCCATCGTCGCCGCCGACTACAGCCCCGGCGAGGCCGATCAGTTGCGCCGTTCCATGGCCGCCTGGAAACGTCACGGCGGGCTGGAACCGCACAAGGAGCGTCTGGCCGCCGGGATGAAGAAAAACGGTTACACAGCAGAATTCGCCGCGCAGATCTTCGAGCAGATCAAAGGCTTCGGCAGCTACGGTTTCCCCGAATCCCACGCCGCCAGTTTCGCCTTGCTGACTTACGCCAGTTGCTGGCTCAAATGCCACGAACCGGCAGCCTTCGCCTGTGCGCTGATCAACAGTTGGCCGATGGGCTTCTACAGCCCGGACCAGATTCTGCAGGACGCCCGCCGGCATCATTTGCAGATTCGCCCGGTGGACGTGCGCGCCAGCGATTGGGATTGCAGCCTGGAACCGATCACCGGGGCGCAACCGGCGATCCGCATGGGCTTGCGGATGATCAAGGGGTTTCGCGAAGACGATGCCCGACGCATCGAGGGCGCACGGTCGAGGGGTGTATTTACCGACATCGCCGATCTGGGCGAACGGGCGCAACTCGATGCCCGCGCCCAGGAACAATTGGCTGATGCCGGGGCCTTGCGCGGGTTGGCTGGCGACCGTCATCGGGCGAGCTGGGAAGTGGCCGGGGTGCAGAAGCAACTCGGGTTATTTGCGGGACTACCGCGTCAGGAAGAACCCGAGGTGTCGCTGCCAACACCCACCGTGGGCGAAGACCTGCAGGCCGATTACGCGGCGGTTGGCACCACCCTCGGCCCGCATCCGCTGGCGTTATTGCGCGCCGAGTTGAAGGCCCGGCGTTGCCGCAGCTCGAAGGAATTGCTCGACGTCGAGCATGGCCGGCCCGTCAGCGTCGCCGGACTGGTGACCGGCCGCCAACGACCGGGCACCGCCAGCGGCGTGACTTTCGTCACCCTTGAGGACGAGTTTGGCAATGTCAACGTGGTGGTCTGGCGCGACCTGGCCGAACGGCAGCGCCAGGTGTTGGTGGGTTCGCAATTGCTCAAGGTCGATGGCCGTTGGGAGCGGGAAGGTGAGGTGCGGCACCTGATTGCCGGACGGCTGAGCGACCTGAGCCCGTTGCTCGACGGCATCAGCGTGCGCAGCCGGGATTTCCGTTGAACCGGCAATATTCAAGAAATAGTCCGAGCGATGAGTAACCTGTGGCGAGGGAGCTTGCTCCCGTTGGGTCGCGAAGCGGCCCCAAAAAACAAGGGGATTGCTGCGCAGTCCAACGGGAGCAAGCTCCCTCGCCACAGGTCAGTGTAGGGTCAACGATCTGACGCCAAAAATATTTAAATGCTGTTACAGATAGTGGCACTTTGGCATAATACCCGCCGCCGACGTCCCACACGTCGATTATTGATCCAAATCCCCATCGCTTTTTCGTCGCTGCAACCCGCAGCGGTTGGCCATTGCCGTGCCGGGATCAACAGCACTTCAGAAGGAATGCACAGTGAGAATGATCTCTCGGATGTTGGTATCAGGGGCAGCGATTGCCGTACTGAGCGCGGTCAGCGGGTGTGCGACCGAAAGCTCCCGGGCTTTGCCGGTGGAAAAAGTCGAAAGCGCCAGCCAGGCCTGGGCCGGTGTTCGCGTACCGATGGCGGTGGGCAAGTTTGATAACCGCTCGAGTTACATGCGCGGGATCTTCTCCGACGGCGTAGATCGCCTCGGCGGTCAGGCCAAGACCATTCTGATTACTCACTTGCAGCAGACCAACCGCTTCAGCGTGCTGGACCGCGACAACATGGGCGAGATCCAGCAAGAAGCGTCAATCAAGGGCCAGGCTCAGCGCCTCAAGGGTGCTGACTTCGTGGTCACCGGCGACGTCACCGAGTTCGGTCGCAAGGAAACCGGCGACCAGCAGTTGTTCGGCATTCTCGGTCGTGCCAAGACCCAAGTGGCTTACGCCAAGGTCAACCTGAACATCGTCAACATCAGCACCTCGGAAGTCGTCTATTCGACCCAGGGCGCGGGCGAATACGCCTTGTCCAACCGTGAAGTCGTCGGTTTCGGCGGCACGGCGTCCTACGATTCGACACTCAACGGCAAAGTGCTCGACCTGGCCATGCGCGAGGCGATCAATCGCCTGGTCGATGGCATGAACTCCGGTGCGTGGAAACCGGGCAACTGATCAAGGTCGATGACAAGGAGCGCTAATCGCATGAACAAGTATCTGTCGTGGCCATTGATGGCATTGGCTCTGTCCGGCAGCGCGTTGCTGGCCGGTTGCAACAGCGGCCCGAAAACCCTCTACCAGTGGGAAAGCTACCAGCCGCAAGTCTACGAGTACTTCAAGGGTGAAACCCCGAAGGAAGCACAGGCCGAAGCCCTGGAGCGTGATTTGCAGAAAATCGCCTCGACTGGCAAGACAGCGCCACCCGGTTACCACGCCCACCTGGGCCTGTTGTACCTGAGCATGGGCAAGGATGATCAGATGGTTCAGCAGTTCCGAACCGAGAAGACGTTGTTTCCCGAGTCGGGGACCTACATGGATTTTCTGCTCAAGAACGCTAAAACCGGAGACGTCAAATGATCTCGCGCTCATTGAAACTGATGGCTGGTCTGCTGGCACTGGCCGTTCTCGGCGGTTGTGTCAGCCCCAAGACCGTGGACTACTCTGCGTACAAGCAAAGCCGCCCGAAAACCATTCTGGTGCTGCCGCCGCTGAACGATTCCCCGGACGTCAAGGCGTCCTACAGCATGCTGTCCCAAGTGACCTTTCCCTTGGCGGAGGCGGGTTACTACGTGTTGCCGATCGCTCTGGTCGACGAAACATTTCGCCAGAATGGCCTGACCACACCGGCAGATATTCACCAGGCCCCGGCCGACAAATTGCGCAATATCTTCGGTGCCGACGCGGCGCTGTACATCACCGTGACCGAGTACGGCACTCACTACATGGTGATCAGCAGCGAAACGGCAGTCACCGCCACTGCAAAACTGGTGGACCTGAAAACGGGTACCACCTTGTGGACGGGCTCGGCGCGTGCGTCGAGCGAAGAGGGTGGTAACAACAGTGGTGGCGGGTTGCTTGGCGCGCTGATTACGGCGGCGGTGAAACAGGTCATCAACAGCTCCACCGACGCCGGTTACCCGATTGCCGGCGTCGCCAGCAACCGCTTGTTGTCAGCCGGCCACCCGGCAAGTTTGCTGTATGGACCGCGTTCGCCGAAATACGGCACTGACTGAAACTGTCCCGACCATGATCGTTCCGACGCTGCGCGTTGGAACGATCATTCGCCTCCGGGCTAGAAGCTTTTCCTTCCCCGCATCGAGAAGTCCTTTCTCGACATCGCCGTCCCCCTGAAAACTGGCTACCATCCGCTTAAGCATTTGATTGAGGTGTAGTGCTCGCAGCTATATCTGCCCAGCCTGCACTTGTGGCGAGGGAGCTTGCTCCCGCTGGAGTGCGAAGCACTCCCAACGCCAGTCTCCACCGTGGCGTCTGGTTTACGACTGCTTCGCAGCCGAGCGGGAGCAAGCTCCCTCGCCACAAAAGCCTGGCATGCGTGAATCAGTTATACCTCCATGAAACCATTGGCGCCCACCGTGCTCGAAACAAACGGGTGCCACTACAGGACACAAAGTCAGCCGATGCAGTTTCTATCTGATAGCCACGGGTGTGCAGGCTGGAACGGTGAAATGGCCGGACGGATTCGTGCGTTCGACTGGGGCCAGACCGAGCTGGGCAGCATCGATCATTGGCCACGCAGCCTGAGCAGTGCGGTGCAGTTGGTGCTGGCTTCGCCACTGCCGATGGTGATGCTCTGGGGACCGCTCGGCTACATGATCTACAACGACGCCTACTCGATTTTCGCCGGTGGCCGCCATCCTTATCTGCTGGGCACGCCGGTAGAACTCGGCTGGCCGGAAGTGGCCGACTTCAACCGCCATGTGCTGGATACCTGCCTGGCTGGCGGGACGTTGTCCTTTCGCAATAAAGAGTTGGTATTGCTGCGCGACGGCGTGCCTGAAGACGTCTGGATGGACCTCTATTACAGCCCGGTCGCCGATGATGAAGGGCGACCTGCTGGGGTCATGGCGATGGTGGTCGAGACCACCGCCCATGTGATTTCCGAACGCCGCCGCGAGGAAGCCGAGTACGCCTATCGCGCCGACAACGAGCGAGTGCGTCTGGCGCTCAATGCCGGGGCCTTGCTCGGCTCGTTCGTCTGGGACATCGAAACCAACGTGTTGTCCGGCGACGAGCGCTTCGCCTGCACGTTTTCCTATCCCGCTGAGCATAAGCTGGCCGACCTGCCATCGAGCATCGCCGAATCACGCATTCATCCCGACGACCGCAGTTGGGTTCAGGAGCAGGTCGATCAAGCCGTGCAAAGCGGAGCGCCTTACAACGCCGAATATCGAGTGCTGCGCCCGGACGGCAGTTACCTGTGGGTGCTGGCCAGCGGCTGCTGCGAGTTCAATGAACAGGGCAAACCGTTCCGCTTTCCCGGGGTGTTGATCGACATCCACGAACGCAAGACCGCTGAAGAGTCCTTGCTCAAGTTCACCCGCAATCTGGAGCAGCGGGTGGCCGACGAAGTCGGTGCGCGGCTGGCGGCCGAGGAGCAATTGCGCCAATCGCAGAAGCTGGAAGCGATTGGCGGCCTCACCGGCGGCGTTGCCCATGACTTCAATAACCTGCTGCAAGTGATTGCCGGCAACCTGCATTTGCTGGCCCGCCATGAACCGGACAACCTCAACGTACAGCGCCGGGTCAGTGCCTCGATTGCGGCGGTCGAGCGCGGGGCCAAGCTGTCTTCGCAACTGCTCGCGTTCGCCCGGCGCCAGCCATTGTCGCCGGCCGTGTGCGACCCACGGCAGATCTTTGAAGGGCTGGGGGAGTTGTTGCAACGGGCGTTGGGGGAAACCATCCAGATCAATATGCAGGTGGTCGACGACGCCTGGCGCGTCCATGTCGACCGCAACCAACTGGAAAACGCCATCCTCAACCTGGCGATCAATGCCCGCGATGCCATGAACGGCGAGGGCACGATCGATCTGAACGCCGAGAATATCGTCCTGGACTACCGGTTTTGTACGGACAAGGGCATCGTCGCCGGTGACTACCTTCGAGTGACGGTGACCGACGCAGGGTCAGGCATGTCGCCTCAGGTGCTGGCCCAGGCATTCGAGCCATTTTTCACCACCAAGGCTGATGGCCACGGCACCGGCCTGGGGTTGAGCATGGTGTTCGGTTTCGTCAAACAGAGCGGCGGGCATATCGAAATTTACAGCGTGGTTGGCGAGGGCACTCGGGTGCAGCTGTATTTTCCGCGCAGCCTGCGACCGTTGCCCGATGAAACGCCGCTGCACGTGCCACAGCAACGGGGCGGGCATGAAACGATTCTGGTGGTCGAGGACAACGAAGCCGTGCGTATTTCTGCGGTGGAGTTGCTACGCGAAGAAGGCTATCAGGTGCTGACCGCCAGCAACGGCGACACGGCTATGCAGATGTTGTTGGAAGGCGTGGAGGTGGACCTGATCTTCACCGACGTGGTCATGCCCGGCCTGATCAAAAGCTCGGACCTGGCGGCCTGGGCCAAAGTGCAGGACCCGGCGGTGGCGGTGTTGTTTACCTCTGGCCACACAAGGGACATCATCTCGCGCAATCACCAACTGAGCCCTGATACGCATCTGCTCAGCAAACCGTATGGGCCGCAAGCGCTGACCCGGATGGTGCGCACGGTCCTGAATGGTTGACCCCGCTCCCACATGGATCGGTGTTTATTCAGTTGTTTAATTAAGGCGACTTCATGACTTCAAAGCGCACTTCAACCCTTCCCACCAGCATGGTTCGGGTGCGTGGTGCCCGCGAGCACAACCTCAAGAACGTCGATGTCGACATTCCCCGCGATGCCTTGGTGGTGTTCACCGGCGTCTCCGGTTCGGGCAAATCGTCCCTGGCGTTTTCGACCCTGTACGCCGAAGCGCAACGACGCTATTTCGAATCCGTGGCGCCTTATGCCCGACGCCTTATCGATCAAGTCGGGGTGCCGGATGTCGATTCCATCGAAGGCTTGCCGCCGGCCGTGGCCCTGCAACAACAGCGGGGCACGCCGAGCACTCGGTCTTCGGTGGGCAGTGTGACGACCCTGTCGAGCCTGATCCGCATGCTCTATTCCCGCGCTGGCAGTTATCCGCCGGGGCAGCCGATGCTCTACGCCGAGGACTTTTCGCCAAACACGCCCCAAGGCGCCTGCCCCGAGTGCCATGGCCTGGGCCGGGTTTATGAAGTGACCGAAGCGCTGATGGTCCCGGACCCGAGCCTGACCATCCGCCAGCGGGCGATTGCCTCTTGGCCGCTGGCTTGGCAGGGACAGAACCTTCGGGACATTCTGGTAACGATGGGCATCGACGTCGACATTCCCTGGCGCAAACTGCCGAAAAAACAGCGCGACTGGATTCTCTTCACCGAAGAAGCCCCCACCGTGCCGGTGTACGCCGGGCTGACTCCGGAAGAAACCAAAGTCGCCCTCCAGCGCAAAATGGAACCGAGTTACCAAGGCACCTTCACTGGCGCCCGGCGCTACATCCTGCACACCTTCAGCCATTCCCAAAGCGCGTTGATGAAGAAGCGCGTTTCGCAATTCATGCTCGGCAGCCCGTGCCCGTTGTGCGACGGCAAACGGCTCAAGCGTGAAGCGTTGTCGGTGACCTTTGCCGGGTACGACATCGGCGAGCTGTCGCAAATGCCGTTGCTGCAAGTGGCCGAGGTGCTGAAGCCGGTGGCAGCGCAGACTTATCTGGAACAGGCCGATGAGCCGGGCGAAGTGTTGACTCACAGCCAGACCCGCGAGGCCCGTGAGCAGCGAGTCGCCCACGGCGCCAGTGGCCACGCCAACGCCCCGGACGTGCGCCACACGCCAAACCTGTCGGTGGAGAAACGCCTGGCGGCGCAGCGCATTGCCCAGGACTTGCTGGAGCGGGTTAGCACCCTGACCGATCTGGGCCTCGGTTACCTGGCGCTGGAACGCAGCACGCCCACCCTGTCGTCCGGCGAACTGCAACGTTTGCGCCTGGCGACGCAGTTGGGTTCGCAACTGTTCGGCGTGATCTACGTCCTTGATGAGCCGTCCGCCGGCCTGCACCCGGCGGATGGCGAGGCGCTGTTCGAAGCCCTGCAACGCTTGAAAGCAGCGGGCAACACGCTGTTTGTGGTCGAACATGACCTGGAAACCATGCGCCGCGCCGACTGGCTGATCGACGTCGGGCCGGCGGCGGGCGAGCATGGCGGGCGCATCCTCTACAGCGGGCATCCTTCAGGGCTGGAACACGTCAGCGATTCCCAGACCCGCGCTTACCTGTTCGCCGAACAGGTCACGGCACCGCGTGCTATTCGCAAGGCCAAGGACTGGCTGCGACTGGAAGGCATCACCCGCAATAACCTGAACAACCTCAGCGTCGAGTTCCCCTTGGGTTGCTTCACTTCAGTGACTGGCGTCTCGGGTTCCGGCAAGTCGAGCCTGGTTAGCCAGGCGTTGCTCGAACTGGTGGGCGCGCATCTGGGACGAGCCGCCAGCGAGCCAGAAGAACTGAGTCTCGAGGACGACGCCCCACAAGTCAGCGGTGGTCAGGTCACGGCGGGGCTGGAGTCGATCAAGCGTCTGGTGCAAGTCGACCAGAAACCGATTGGCCGCACGCCGCGCTCGAACCTGGCGACCTACACCGGACTGTTCGACAACGTGCGCAAACTGTTCGCCGCCACGCCTGAGGCGCAGGCTGAGGGCTATGACGCCGGGCAGTTTTCCTTCAACGTCGCCAAGGGTCGTTGCCCGACGTGCGAAGGCGAAGGGTTCGTCAGTGTCGAGTTGCTGTTTATGCCCAGCGTCTATGCACCATGCCCAACCTGCCACGGTGCCCGCTACAACCCGCAGACCCTGGCAATCACCTGGCAAGGGCTGAGTATCGCCCAGGTGTTGCAGCTGACGGTGGATGAGGCGGTGATGGTGTTTGCCGAGCAACCGGGCATTCGCCGTTCGCTGGAAGTGCTGCGGGATATCGGTCTCGGTTATCTGCGACTTGGTCAGCCGGCGACCGAATTGTCCGGCGGCGAAGCCCAGCGGATCAAACTGGCCACCGAGCTGCAACGCAGCCAGCGCGGCGCGACCCTGTACGTGCTCGACGAACCGACTACCGGTTTGCACCCACGGGACGTTGATCGATTGCTGGAACAACTCGATACGCTGGTGAAGGCAGGACACACGGTGATCGTGGTCGAGCATGAAATGCGCGTGGTCGCCCAGAGTGACTGGGTGATCGACATCGGGCCGGGAGCGGGGGATCAGGGCGGCAAGATCGTGGTGGCCGGCACACCGCAGACCGTCGCCAAAAACAAGAAAAGCCGCACGGCGCCGTTTTTGGCCAAGGTCCTCGCCTAATGATCGTTCCCACGCTGAGCGTGGGAACGAGTAGGAGTTGCCGAAGGCTGCGATCTTTTGACTGGCGTCGTAGGAGCAAAGCTTGCTCTCGAAGCAATTTCAAGGACGTCATCGCCGGCAAGCCGTGCTCCTGCGTGGAGCGCATCTGGCGATAGATCCTATTGAACGTTGCCCGCCGCATGGCTTCGAATCTTCAAGGCCCGACTGTTTCAGCCGCGCACGTGCAGTGACGAATGAGGTACCTATGAAAGACGAATCAATGACTCAGCAACAGGATCAGGCGGTCAATCGCAACGATCCGGCGATTGATCCTCAGGTCCCCGGTGAAAATGGTAGCGAAACCGACGAAAAAACCACTGAGCCGGACAGTGCCAATACAGCGGTCGACCAGAAAAATCGCAACACCGACAACGACAACGAGTTCAGCCCCGGCTTCAAGCCCAATCCCGACCGGCCAAAGCCTGGCGATGAAACTGATGCCGATATCGATACTGATGGGGGCTAACGCCACGCATAAAACTGTGGGAGCGGGCTTGCTCGCGAAAGCGGACTGTCAGACAACACAGATGTTGAATGTAAGACCGCTATCGCGAGCAGGCTCGCTCCCACAGGGGGTGTGAAGGTTACTTGCCAGGATGCGCCGCTTGCAGGGCTTTTGCCGCGTCCAGGTGCTTTTCCAGCGCCGGCAGCATTTGCTGGGCAAAGCCTTTGAGTTCGGTGCCGCCCGGGGTTTTATCGTCGGTCACGGTGTCGGCTTCTTTCTTGAACAACGCGATGGTTTCTTCGTGTGCCTTCACTTGATTGTTGGCATAGGCCGCGTCGAACGACTCATCGCGCATGTTGAGGATCTTCTCTTTCGCCTGCTTCACCAGCGTTGTGCTGTCCGGCACCTTGATGTCATGTTTTTTCGCCAGGGCCGCCAGTTCATCGTTGGCCTTGGAGTGGTCGTTGATCATCATGTTGGCGAACGTTTTGACGTCCGCCGATGAGCTTTTTTCCAGGGCCAGTTTGCTGGTTTCGACTTCGGCGATGCCGCCCGCCGCGGCGTTATCGACAAAGCTGTTGGAAGTGGCAGCAAAAGCGGCGCCCATGCTGCTGCTCAAGGCAACGGCCAGGGCGAGGTGGCGCAGGGTGAATCCGTCCATTGGTTATTCTCCACACAGGTGTTCTTGGGCGATCGAGTGATCGTTAAACAGTGGAGGCCGGCGCATGACCAAAGGTTTGATTGCAAATACATCAGGACGACGAACGGGCACCGCTGGTCTGACAGGTGGTCGACAGAACCGGGTAACCGAGGCCATTCTGATGGCTGGTGAACGCAATCGATCGCGTTTGCTACCGATCAACAAACGGAGGTGTTCCATGCCGGTGCCACACGACCTTTATCAGGACCTGAGTTTTTCAAAGGAAGATATCCAGCAAAAACGCACCAAGGATCCGTTACTGGATTCACTGATCAACAAGTATTCGCAAGCGGATGCCGAGGTGCTCAAGGCTGAAACCGCCCAATCAGACGCGCCCAGTGATGACGCACTAAAGAAGCTCAAGGAGCGGCGCTTGCTGGTCAAGGACAAGATCGTCAAACAACTCCAGGCGTCGTCCTGAACCACCGATGGCCGGTGACTGAATAATTGGAACGGCGTCAGACCCCGGCACCTCGAAAGTACAGAGCCTTTCCATTTATGACTCGCTTGAGAGGTGCCTTCATGACACACCCCAAATTTCCCAGCGAAGAGCAGGGCGGGTATGACCCCATACCGACACATCCTGAGCCGCTGAGCCCGCAGCACTATACGGTTGAGCCCGAAGAGCCGGATGGCGATGAACTTCCGGATGATGAGAAGCGCAAGCCCGTAAACCCCAAAATCCCAGGCGCATAGATCCCCCTGTGGGAGCGAGCTTGCTCGCGATGACGGCGGCACATCTAACATGGATGTAGCAGACAGACCACTATCGAGAGCAAGCTCGATCCCACAGGGGGATTCGGTGTTTAGTGCAGTGCTTTGGCCAACGGCAACCGCGCCATGTGCTGGGCCTTCAACGATCCGAAATACAACCAGTCCCCATACTCGCGCACGGTGGTAATCGGCGAGTAATTGCCGTCGCTGGCATCCTGCAAATTGGCGATCACTTTACCGTCCAGATCCAGGCCCAGCGCAAACGCGCGTTTCTCCACCGGTTTGGGCAGCACGGACAACGCCCGCACAATCATTTTGCGAATAAACGGATGCGGTGCCGTGGCATCCAGCAGTTTGTTGCGCGGGGCATACAGCGCCACCCAGAAACGGTCGTGGCCATTGAACGCCAGGTTGTCCGGCAACCCCGGCAAATTGTCGATGAACAGATCATGCGTCCCGGCTTTCGGCCCGGTCAGCCAATAGCGACTGATGCGATAAGCACCGGTTTCGTTGACCAGCACAAAGGCATCGTCCGGCCCGAGGGTGACGCCGTTGGCGAACTCCAGTTTGTCCAGCAACAGGCTGGTCTTGCCAGTCTGAAAGTCATACCGCAGCAAACGACCATCCCCGCCGTGCTCAATGATCGCCTCGCCATCCTTGCCGTAGCCCCAACGACTCGTCGCGTCACTGAAGTAGGCATAGTGTCCGGACTTGTCGATGGCTACGTCATCGATAAAGCCGAAGGGCACGCCATTGGCGAGGGTGGTCAACGGAGTCAGCCGCCCCTGGGCATCGAGGGACAACAAACCCTTGACCCCGTCGGCGATCACCAACAAACCATTGGGGTGCCGGGCCAGGCCCAATGGTCGGCCACCTGTGTTGGTCAGCACCTTGGTGACTTTGCCATCGAGGCTGGTACGGATCACCCGGCCGTCGTGCAAGCCGGTGATCAGCTCATTACCTTCCAGCAGCAATGCCTCCGGCCCGTCGATGTCCGCGGCGCCCACGCGCTCCACGACTTCAAGCTTCTGATTGTCGGCATACACGCCACCGGCCAGGGACGGCGCCGGTGCAGGGTTCCAGGCCACCGGTTGAACCTTGGTCGGCATCAGCAGCAAGAAGGCAACAATGACGACAATGAGCAGCAACACAAACCGCAAAAACGCTCTCACACGCTGGCTCCTGCCGGGGCCAGGTGCTGTTGCGCCATGTCACGCAACGCAAGCATCGACGCCGCCGACTCATGCTCGATCCGCCGCTTGAGCAGCAGTTGATTGACGATGCGCATCCCCAAACCGCTGAACTGGTAGTCCAGGGTCCGAACAAACCGCGTACTGTCACCCAACGCCTCGCACTCGTAAGTCACCACCAGCGACAGACCATGATCGCCCCGGGCCTGAGCGCTCCAGCGGCGTCCCGGCAAATACTCCTCGACCTCCCAGCGCAGGTGGCCGTCGCGCCCGCCGGCGCGGATGTCTTCCTCGAAGCGCGACCCGGCATGCAGCGGGCCAGCCTGGCCATCGACCTTGAGCGACGACGGATGCCACTCCGGCCAACGGGTCACGGTGCTGGCATAGGCGAGCACGGCAATCGGATTGCCGGGAATGTCGATCTGATGCTGCATGCGGGTCATGGGCGTTCTCGTCGGGTGCGGGTTGGCGTGCTCCGGTTCCCAGTACAGGGTGCCGAACAAGTGGTCCATCAGCGGAAAAACGATATTGAAGTTGCGCTCCTGCATCAGCTCGCGGCGGTGATGCAACTCGTGCAGGTGGCGCATCTGGCGAATCCACGGCAGCCGCGTGACGGGATTGCGCGGCGGCAAATGCTCGCAGGCGTGAAACACTTCATAGGTGAGGTAACCCAGGACCATGCAGCCACCGAACAGCCCGGCGACGTTGGTATTGAACCGTGAAATCAGCCACCAGACGGGCAGGGTGATGACCACCGTGTGCACTACGATCAGCCAGGCCGGAAACAGAATCACCCGCCAGTCCAGCGCGCTGTCATAGGTCATGTGGCCGGGAGCGAAAAAGCTGTGGTGATCGCCGGCGTGCCGGGCGTAGAACATCCGGGCGAAGCTTTTCTTGTGGTGCCCGAGGTGACGGTGCACCACGTACACGCCGAAGTTGAAAAACAACAGCGTCAGCGGCACCGCCAGCCATTCCAGCGGCTGGACCTGCTGCACGGTGCGCCAGAACCCGCCGATGGCTAGGATGCCGAACAACAGCACAAAAGCCCCGTGCAGCCACGGGTTATAGAGTCGATGAATGTCGGCACGGTATCGGGAGCGGAATGCCTGGGTGGTTTGCCTCACTGCAATCACCTGTGATGGTTGTTATCACAGCAGATTAGCCGATCCGGCCGGGCAGGCCGGTCCAACCTTGAGGACACAAACGCCATGCTCCGGTGCAAAAGCGGCCTCTCGATGTGCTCAGCCCAACGGGTTCCAGCGCTGGGACCAGTCATCGTCGATCTTGATCACTTCGCGCAGCAGGTCGAAGGCCTGTTGCAGGGTCGCCGAATCGCGGTCCCGGGAGTAAACCAGGTAGGTCGGGTAACTGAACTCCGGAGCCTTGGCCACGGCCTCCAGCACACCGCTTTCCAGGTAACTCTTGACCACGCGAGTACGGAAATAACCGCTGCCGCCATGCTCCAGCAGGTACTGCAAGGCCAGCGGTCCGAGGTTGAAGCTCAACGCAGCCTTGGCCTTTTCCGGCAGGGCGGCGTCGTGTTGACGACGGAAGTCCGGGCCCCAGTCGATGTATACGTACGGATCGGGTTTGCTGGCCAAACGCACGAGGATCAGTTTTTCTTCCAGCACCTGCTCCACTTGCAGGCGCGGCCAGTATTCGGGCTGGTAGACCAGCGCCGCGTCGAGCACGCCCAGTTCCAGTTGACGCAGCAGGTGTTCGCCGTCGCGGATGTCCATTCGCAGGGCGTGGCTGGGGATCTTCTCCCGCAACTCGGCGGCCCAACTGAGCATCAGCGGATTGCACAAACTGACTTCGCCACCGATGTGCAGCACGTCGCGGTAGCCTTCGGGCAGCGGCAGGTCGCGACGGGCGGCTTCCCAGGTCTGCACCAGTTGATTGGCGTAGACCACGAAGGCCTCGCCGTTCGGGGTCAGACGGGCGCCGGCGCGGTTGCGCACGAACAGCGTGCTGCCCAATTGGCTTTCGAGCTTCTGCACCCGGGCGGTGATCGCGGTTTGGGTCACGTGGAGTTTTTCCGCGGCGGCGGCGAGGCTGCCGTGGCGGACGATTTCCAGGAAGGTGCGGGCGAGGTCGATGTCCATGGGGTGGCCGGTGTGGGAGGTGTCGGCATTGTAAGAGCAGCCACGGCGTTCGCCTACCTTGATGACTGTACTCGATCCTGTGGCGAGGGACCTTGCTGTGGCGAGGGGGCTCGCCCCCGTTCGGCTGCGCAGCAGTCGTAAAATCGATACAACTCGGTCTATCAAAAAAAGGGGCCGCTTCGCGACCCAACGGGGGCAAGCCCCCTCGCCACAGGTTCGATGGGGTCTGCAGATTCCGTAGATATCCAAGGTGTCAGAGTTTTCACTTTCCCACCGCGCCCTGCGCACTACACTGCAACCGTCTCCCGCCTCCAACGGACCACCTCATGACGGCAAAACCCGCAGCCAACATCCTCGCCACCCCTGAAGGCCAGCGCTTGGCCGGCAGCGAGGCTCAGGACTGGCGCGAGTGGGGGCCTTACTTGAGCGAACGCCAATGGGGCACGGTGCGCGAGGACTACAGCAGCGATGGCGACGCCTGGCGTTATTTTCCTCACGAGCATGCCCGCAGCCGCGCCTATCGCTGGGGCGAGGATGGCCTCGCGGGGTTTAGCGACAAGGCCCAGCATTGGTGTCTCGGCTTGGGCTTATGGAACGAGCGCGACCCGATTCTCAAGGAGCGTCTGTTCGGCCTGAACAACAGCGAAGGCAACCACGGCGAAGACGTCAAGGAACTGTATTTCTTCGTCGATGGCGTGCCGAGCCATGCCTACATGCGCATGCTCTACAAATACCCGCAGGCCGAATTCCCCTACGCGGACCTGGTGACCGAGAACGCCCGGCGAGGCCTGGCCGACGCCGAATACGAAATCCTCGACACCGGTGTGTTCGAAGATGACCGCTATTTCGACGTGACCGTGGAGTACGCCAAGCACACCCCCGACGATGTCTTCATGCGTGTCACCGTGCACAACCGTTCCGATCAACCGGCGCGTTTGCAGGTGTTGCCGCAGTTGTGGGCGCGCAACACCTGGAGCTGGGTCGCCGACGGGCAAAAGCCGAGCCTGACTCTTGACGGTAAACAGGTCATGGCCAGCCATCCTCTACTGCCTGATCGACAGGTCACGGCTTGGGGGGAGGCCGATTGCGAATGGCTGTTCTGCGAAAACGAAAGCAACTTTCCCAAACTCGATGCTGTGCCGGCGAGCGGCCCGTTCAAGGACGGGATCAACGATTTTATTGTCGATGGCGCCGCCGGCGCGGTGCGTCATGACAGCGGAACGAAGGTCGCCGCGCATTTCATCCTGACCTTCGACGCCGACCAAAGTCGCAGCGTGTTCCTGCGATTTGCTCCGGCCGGTTCCCCGCAAATCAACGCCCGAACCTTGTTCGAACTTCGCCGGGCCGAAGCCGATGGCTTTTACGCCGCCCTGCAAACCGAGATCAAAGACGCCGACGCGCGTAACGTTCAACGTCAGGCCCTGGCTGGGTTGCTCTGGTCGAAACAGCTGTATTACTTCGACGTCAATCAGTGGCTCGACGGTGATCCGACGCAACCCGCACCGCCGCCCGAACGCACGCACATTCGCAATACCCATTGGCGGCACCTGTCGAATTTTGACATCGTTTCCATGCCCGACACCTGGGAATACCCGTGGTACGCCTCGTGGGATCTGGGCTTTCAAGCGGTGGCGTTTGCGCTGATTGATCCGGGGTTCGCCAAGCATCAATTGTTGTTGCTGGTCAAAGACCGCTTCATGCACCCCAACGGCCAGTTGCCGGCCTACGAATGGCGCTTCGATGACGCCAACCCGCCGGTGCATGCCTGGGCCTGTTGGCGGGTGTATCAGCAGGACCGGGCGCTAACCGGCGTCGGGGATATGGATTTCCTTGAGCGAATCTTCCACAAGCTGCTGCTGAATTTTTCCTGGTGGGTCAACCGCAAGGACGCCGAGGGCCGCAACCTGTTCCAGGGTGGTTTTCTCGGGCTCGACAACATCGCGTTGTTCGACCGCTCGGCGCTGCTGCCGCCCGGTTACCAACTCGATCAGGCCGACGGCACGGCGTGGGTCGCCGCCTATGCGCTGGACCTGATGCGCATCGCCCTGGAACTGGCCAAGCGCAACAGCGTGTACGTCGACATCGCGGTGAAGTTCTTCGAGCATTTCCTCTACATCGCCGGGGCGATCAACAAAATCGATTCCGACGCTGAAGGCTTGTGGGATGAGCAGGACCAGTTTTTCTACGACGTGCTGCACCGCCCGGACGGCGTCAACGAACCGCTGCGGTTGCGTTCGATTGTTGGCCTGATGCCGCTGTTCGCCGTGCAGGTGCTGGAGCAGCACGAACACGAAGGCTTGCCGGGTTTGCGCGAGCGTTTGCTCGGGTTCATGCGCCATCGCCCGGACCTGGCCAGCCTGGTGTCGCGCTGGACCGAACCCGGTGAAGGCAATCGCATGTTGCTGGCGCTGTTGCGGGGTGAACGGACCAAGGACTTGCTCAAACGCATGCTCGACGAAAGCGAGTTTCTCTCGCCGTTCGGCATTCGGTCCCTGTCCAAGGCTTTCGCGGAGCAACCCTTCGGCATCCGCATAAACGGTGACAGTTTGTGCGCCCGTTATGAACCGGCGGAATCCGAGTCGCGGCTGTACGGCGGCAACTCCAACTGGCGCGGGCCGGTGTGGATGCCGATCAACTACATGCTGATCGAATCGTTGCGCGAGTTTCACCGTTACTACGACCAGAACTTCTCGGTGGAATACCCTACGGGCTCGGGGTTTCTGGCGTCGCTGGAAGAGGTTGCGGACAGCTTGAGCCAGCGGCTGACCAAGCTGTTTCTAAGGGACGAAGAGGGCAAACGGCCGTCGATGGCCGCATATGCGCAGTTGCAGGCTGACCCGGCGAGTCGCGACCTGGTGTTGTTCCATGAATATTTTCATGGCGAGACCGGGCGTGGTTTGGGGGCCAGCCATCAGACCGGGTGGAGTGCGTTGGTGGCGCTGCTTTTACAACCCTGACTCCGCGTCATCGTTCATCGCGAGCAAGCCCGCTCCCACAGGGTTTTGCGTTGTCTGCACAGATTGTGTGAACACCACAAATCTACTGTGGGAGCGGGCTTGCTCGCGAAGAGGCCCTAGCAGGCGCCAACTATTACCCGGCTAATTCAACCTCCCGAACCCGCGCCCACGCCGCCACCAACCGCGACGGCGTCCCACACGCCTTGCGCTTGAACACAAAATTGCAGCACTTCTCGGCAAACTGTTTACGGTTCTGCACCATGTCCAGGTGCATCTCTTCCAGCTCCGCATTCCGGCAATGCTGCATCAGTTGCGTATCGCTGCGACCCTTGCGCGCGCGAACCTCGGCATACGCCGGATCACTCAACGCCCCATTGGCCCGCTGCAACAACCACAGACCGAACTCGTCCGGACACCGCGGGCCGATTTCCTGGACCATGCCCATTTGCAACGCCTGGGTCGCGCTCACTGGCAGGCATTCTTCGGTGATTTTTTCCGCCATGGCCTGGCCGACGGCGCGGGGCAGGCTGTAGGTCCAGTATTCGGAGCCGTACAAACCCATGGTTTTGTAGTGCGGGTTGAGCACGATTTCAGCGCGGGCGAACACAATGTCGGCGGCCAACCCCAGCATCACACCACCGGCCCCGGCACTGCCGGTCAGGCCGCTGATCACCAGTTGCCGGGCCGTGAGCAGTTCCTGACAGACGTCATCGATGGCCTGAATATTCGCCCAGGCCTCCAGCCCCGGCACCTCGGCTGCTTGAATCACATTCAAGTGCACGCCATTGGAAAAACTGCCGCGGCCACCCTTGATCAGCAACACCCGCGTGTCCCGAGCCTTGGCCCAGCGCAGCGCCTCCACCAACCGCTGGCACTGTTCGGTGCTCATGGCGCCGTTGTAGAACTCAAAGGTCAGCTCGCCGACCTGCCCGGATTCTCGATAACTGATCGGTTGATAGGCTTCGATGTTGAAAGGGTTGGACGCAATCGACCAGTCGAGGGTCGGCACTTCCCGCAGTTGCTGCGCGAGCACATGCCGGGCCGGGCGCTTGAAGGTTTCTTCGCCAGGCAGCGGCTTGCGGCGCAGCGAGCCAATCCACAGGCTGGCATCACCAGTCGCCACCAGCACCGCGTCGTCATGCACCGCGAGAATTTCCCCCGGCGTCCCGCTGCGCGCATCCAGATGGGCGTCATACAGGTAGTACTGACCGCCAGCCAGGCTGGCCAGCACCCCCGGTTGACCGTCCGCAGCGTCGATGCTGCGTTTGATAAAGCGCGAGCAGTCGTGCCAGCTAAAGGTTCGGTCGGCTTGTTTCATGTTCGGCTGCAAGCGACCCCGCACTGGGTGTCGGGTGTCATCCAGCGGCACCGGTACGAATCCTGCGATGAATTTTTCCACGACTTCGCGGATGCACAGGATCGCCGCATCGCTGACCCGTCCGTTGTACAGCTCGGATTTGCGCAGGCCTTGGGGCAGGTTGAATTCGCACGTGGCCCAGACCGGCCCGGCGTCCATTTCCTCAACGGCTTGCAGCGCGGTGACGCCCCAGCGTTCCAGCTCATGGGTGATCGCCCAGTCCAGGGCACTGGCGCCACGATCACCGACAATCCCCGGATGGATGACCACCACCGGGCGCTTAAGGTTGCTCCACAGCTGTTGCGGCACCCGGTCCTTGAGGAACGGGCAGATCACCAGATCCGCGCCGGAGTGTTCAATCTGTTCGCACACCGCGTCTTCGTCGGTAAACAGCACCACGCTGGGCGAATGACCGGCCTGACGCAACTCCAGCCAGGCCCGCTGGGTCAGGCCGTTGAATGCCGATGCCAGCACAATGATCTTCAGTGAACGCATGATTGCCTCTTCCTTGAGAATGGTCAGCCGCGGCTCCCAATGAGCCGTCCCTGGCTTTCGATGGAAGCGCGATAGTAGAGACTGAAGGCGGTGGGACAACTGACCGGGATCAACGCTTGTGTCAGCGAGTGTTTCATCCCGATGAATGCTGCTTATTCCTGCTGGTTAGCAGATCCTTATTTTTTATTACTTCAAATGTATCAAACGCTGTTGCACAGTCGCTCCCCTAATCCAGAGCCGGACGATCCCGGCAGAACCAGTGATTTTCGAAGCGGGTCGGACCCGTTTCATGAGGGAGCAAGGCATGGGTGGACATCAGAACCCTCATTACCCGTTGATCGGGCAAATGTTCCAAAAGGACTACCAGTGGCTGTGCACCTCCGTCAGCCGCACGCTCGGTTGCTATCACAGCGCCCAGGACATTGCCTCGGAAACGTTTTTGCGGGTGTTGGCGTTGCCCGACCCGCTGGCCATTCGCGAGCCTCGGGCACTGCTGACCACCATCGCCCGGCGCCTGGTGTATGAAGGCTGGCGTCGGCAAGATCTGGAGCGCGCCTACCTCGAAAGCCTGGCCCTCGCGCCGGCGCTGGTGCATCCGTCGCCTGAGGAACGTGTGTTGGTGATCGAGGCATTGCTGGCGGTGGATCGCTTGCTCAATGGGTTGTCGGCCAAGGCCAAATCCGCGTTTCTTTACCATCAACTCGACGGCCTGACGTACAGCGAAATCGGCGAACGCCTCGGGGTGTCCACCAGTCGCGTGCAGCAATACATGGCGGATGCGTTCAAGCGTTGCTATCAGGCGATGGCGCAGATATGAGCTTGCCGAGGCCGGACGAGGCGGTGGTCGATGAAGCGGCGCAGTGGATGGCGTTGCTGCAATCGGGGGACGTCAGCGCGCAGGAGCGCGAGGCATTTGAGGCCTGGCGTGGGGCTGATGCCCGGCACCGATTGGTGATCGAGCAAATGAGCGGCGGGTTGAACGTGCTGCGCAGCAATGCCTTGCGCGGTTTGCCCAGCCAAAGCCTGTTGCACAGCCTGAATGCACCTTCCAGTCGCCGGCGATTTGTCACCGGCAGCTTGAGCCTGTTGGGGCTGGCCGTGGCCGCCGGTTTGCTCGGGCGGCGTTATGGGCTGTTGCCCGAGACGGGGGCGTTGTACACCGGCACTGGCGAGCGCCGGGACTTCACCCTCGACGACGGCAGCGCCCTGACGCTCAATGCCCGTAGCCGGGTGATCAGCCGCTTTGATGCCAACCAGCGCTTGTTGGAGTTGCGTGACGGCGAGTTGCTGGTGGACGTGGCCAAGGACCCGGCGCGACCGTTTGTAGTGGAGACCGAGCACGGTCGCATGCGCGCCTTGGGCACCCGGTTTCTGGTGCAGCGTGGCGATGACTCGACCCGGTTGGTGATGTTGCATTCGCAGGTTGAAGTGGTGACACGCGGCGGAGCGCGGCAAGTGGTCGAGGCGGGGGAAAGTTTGCTTTTTGATGAGCAAAACATCTTGGCGCTGGAGCGTACCAAGGGGCATGAGATTGCCTGGACTCAGGGCCGACTGGAAGTCCGCGACCGGCCGTTGAGCGAGGTGATCGACAGCCTGCGCGGGTATCGACGCGGGATTCTGCGCCTCAGTCCGGACGTCGCCGGGTTGCGTTTGAGCGGGATCTATCCACTGGACGACAGCGACCGGACCTTGCAGTTGCTGGAGCATTCGTTGCCGATTCGGGTGATCTACCACAGCACTTACTGGGTCAGCATCGAACACCTGTAGGAGTGGTCTTATGATGTTCGTTATAACGCCATAACTTTTTGGCCTATCCGCTTCCCTATAAAAATCGACACGCCAATGCTCATTCCCTGCATACGTCTTCAACAGGGAAGCCCTTCGATGTTCTCACTCAAACAACAATTACCGCGCCTGACGCTGGCCGCCGCGCTGGCGCTCGGCATCTGTCCTTCACTGTCATGGGCACAGGATTCGTCCAGCCACGTGTTCACTTTCGACATCGCCAACGGGCCACTGGATGAAGTGTTGCTGGACATCTCGCGGCAGACCGGCGTACCGATTTCCTTCAGTCAGAACCTGGTGCAAGGCAAGCGTAGCGCGGCGATTCGCGGCACATTGGGCAGCCAGCAAGCGGTGGAAAAGGCCTTGCAGGGCAGCGGCCTGGAAGTCGATCACAGCGAACAAGGTTTGACGGTGCATCAGGCCAGCGCCACGGCGAAAGTCACAGCGGTTGCGCCGGCCAGCAATGCCGATTACCGCATGGAAAAGGTTACCGTCACCGGTTCGCGCATCGCCCGCGCGCAGTCCGACGGCGCCACGCCGGTCAACGTGATCACCCACGAAGAAATGGAAGCCCGAGGCTACAAAAACGTCTACGACGCCTTGGCCACCCAGACGCAAAACACCGGCATGACCCAGGGCGAAGACTACGGCAACACCTGGCAACCGGCTGCCAGTGCGCTGAATTTAAGAGGCCTCGGGCCTAATCACACGTTGGTGTTGATCAACGGCCGGCGCGTCGCCGATTACCCGACGCCGTATGACGGCAAGGTCAACTTCACCAACCTGGCGAACATTCCTTCGGCAATCATCGAGCGTATCGAAATCCTCAGCAGCGGCGCCTCGGCGATCTACGGTTCCGATGCGATTGCCGGGGTGGTCAACATCATCCTCAAGAAGCAAATGAACGGCATCGACGTCAACCTCAAGGGCGGCACCACTGAGCGCGGCGGTGGTGACAATCAACGCCTGCAACTCAGCGGCGGTGGCAGTTGGGGGGATTTCGACGGTTTGTTTGGCCTGGAACTGACCAATCGCGACCCGATCTGGGCCGAAGATCGCGGCTTTATGCAGAGCAGTCCGTTGGCCGACGTTGGTTATCGCCGCGACTTGAGCGGCGGTAAATACCTCGGGCCGGGTTGCGGCGCTTACCAAGGGGTGTTCGACAACAAACTAACCAACAGCGGCGGCCGTTGCCGTACCGATCAGGTCTACAACGATTACTGGACCATCCAGACGCAAAAGGAAAACTACGACGGCTACACCCGTGGCACCTGGCATTTCAACGACAACGGCCAGGTGTTCGCCGACTTGATGTACGGCCTCGACCACATCCAGAACAACACCCGTGGCCCGACCTTCACCTCGCCGGATTTCATCAACCAGAACAGCGGCAACCTCGAACGCTGGTACCGGCGTTTCGGCGAAGAGGAAATCGGCGGGCGCACCAGCAACAACAGCAAATGGCGCGACACCTCGTGGACCGGCACCCTCGGCCTCTCGGACAAAATCGCCAACAGCAACTGGAGCTACGAACTGGCGGCCAACCGCTCGGAATACCGCAGTGTGCGCACCACCCGGTACACGCCGCTGTCGACGATTCGCGATTTCTACCTAGGGCCGCAACTGGGCGAGCAGGGCGGTTACCCGGTGTTCGCCCCCGACGCCTCGCGCCTCGACCGGCCACTGACGCCACAAGAGTGGGACCAGTTTCGCGGCAATCTGACCCAGAGCAGCAAGTCGGTGTCCCAGAGCTACAACGCCTCGATCAATGGCGAGTTGTTTGACTTGCCTGCCGGGCCGGTGGGCTTCGCCGGGATTCTGGAGGCTGGCAAACAGGAATATCACGTCGATACGGATGACGCGCTCAACGACGGTACGTTCTACGGCGTTACGCCATCCCAGAGTTCCGGCGGCTCGCGCAAACGTTATGCGGCGGGCGGCGAGTTCAGCATTCCGGTGACGGACAGCGTGCTGGCCACGGCGGCCGGACGCTGGGATCAATACAAGTTCAGCGGCCGCACCGAGCAGCAAAAGACCTACAACCTCGGCCTGGAATGGCGCCCGCTCACCAGCCTGTTAGTGCGCGGCAGCTATGGCACCAGTTTCCGTGCGCCGGACCTCAACTACATCTATCAGTCCGACAGCAACGGCTACTACCCGGCGCAGATCGACTACTACGGTTGCAGTAAAGGCGTGGAGGGCGCTTGTGATCGGGGCCGGGTCGATTACACCCAAAGCGGCACGCCTGATCTCAAGTCGGAACAAGGCAAGTCGTGGACCTATGGTTTTGTCTGGTCGCCGTCACGCAACTTCGATTTCTCCACTGATTTTTGGCGGGTGGAGATCGATGATCTGCTGACCACGGTCGATGAAAACCGCTTACTGCAAGATGAAAACGCCTGCCGAAATGGCACTCAGGACATCAACTCCTCCAGTTGCCAGGCGACGTTGGCGCGGATTGACCGCAACCCGGCTAACGCGGCGATTGATCCGAACCAGTTGAACAAGGTGAACGTAAACGCGATCAACGCCGCCAGCGAGCGAGTCAGTGGGTTGGACTTCAAGAGCAACATTCGCTGGGGCGCGGGGCAGTACGGTGCCTTCAGTTCGGCGTTGGGTTACACGCTGGTGCTGTCGCACTTCTATAAGGAATCCGACGATGCGCCGACCCAAGACCTGCGGACCTCACGGAGCAACTTCGACTGGCGCAGCAAGGTCAACGCCAGCCTGACCTGGGAATATCAGAAAGCGACGGCGACGTTGATGGGCATTCGTTATGGCAGCGTCACCAATGGCGCGGGGGATGGGCGCTTATCGCCGTGGACGGTGTTCAATGCCAGTGCGCGCTACAAACTCAATGACCGGGCCAGTGTCGGGTTGACGGTGAACAACGTGCTGAACCAGATCAAACAAGACGATTCGGCAGGCTGGCCGTATTACCCGACCGGCAACTATGACCCCTATGGACGGCAGTGGTGGCTGGATGTGAGTTATCACTTCGGGAGCTGAGTGAACACTCAAGAACACCGCAACCCCCTGTGGGAGCGGGCTTGCTCCCACATTGGGTCATGGTGATGTTGATGACTATGTTTCAGACGAAAACGATTTCATAGGGCAAGCGAATCCGCTCCAGCAGTACCCGGGGCAGCAGTGGTGGGATGCCGATGGCCGGTTCGCCGTCGAGTTGGCTGGCGTAGGCGTGGGTGGCGTGGCTTTTGCGGGCGACGGTCCAGGTGTCGAGCCGCACCTTGCGGGCCCGGTGCCAGGGGATCAGCCCTTGGTCGCGGTTGGACCAGTGCCAGGCCCAGACTGGCATTTCGTTGAACGCCACCCCCGCAATCGCCGCCGCCCTGGCCGTGGCCCGGCCGACGGCGTCATGGTCATCGATGCCGTCTTCGCGCCAAGTGCTGAACACCACGTCGCCAGGTCGCAGGTAACGCGCAATGTAGTGGGCCAATTGTTGTTCGCGTTCGGCCAGGGCGTTATCAGCGAAGCCGCCGCGAATCCATTTCAGGCTGTGCATCGGCAGCCCGAGGCGGCGCAAAGCTTCGACACTTTCCTGTGGGCGGAACACGCTCAAGCGTTTCTCCGACCACTGCTGCGAGCCCGGATGGCTGGCGCTGCCGTCGGTAATCGAGATCAATTGCAAGGGATGGCCGAGGGAGGACAACAATTGCAGCAAGCCGCCGCACATGACCACTTCGTCGCCGGGATGCGGGGCGACCACCACGGCGCGCGCGCCTTCGGGAACCAGGGACTGGGTGTTGATGACCGGGATATTGTCCAGTTGCGCCGCGTTATTCCAGATCTGTGCAGGGGCGCTGCTTTCGCTGATGAAGACCGATTTCATGGGGTCACGTCCTTGTTCTGTCTCGCCCTCAGTCGTGCACAACGCTTGTTGATCAAGCCTGGCAGACCCGTGAAGGCTGGTTGATGGCAAACTGCGGCGCTCCGAACCCTGGATTGCTGCGAGCAGAGTATTGCTCATACAGCGCTATTCGTCGCCTCGCTGTTTCATCTGATCCGGTTTTTTTAGTCAATCTGTACCATGTTCCGCAAAAAATCACCGAAACCACCCCGTGCCCGACTGTCCAGGCGGGCGCTGGTCAGCACTTGCGGCCCATGGCTCCAGGCGATGTTCGCGCCACACCGTTCCAGTTGCCGGACCAGTTGCACGTCTTCATCGCAGGCCAATGGTTCGAACCCGCCAGCGCGCTGATACGCCTCGGCGCTGATGCCCAGATTGGCGCCATGGATATGTCGATGGCCATCGCGGGCCTGATAACCCTGGTGATAGCGAATCTGTGCCGCTTCATCGAACGCGGCGTTCCACTGATCCACCGTCACTGTGCCGCACACCGCGTCGGCACCTAGGTCCAGTTGCGCCACCAGCCAGTCCTTGGCGACCCGGCTGTCGGCGTCGGAGCAGGAAATCCAGCGCACACCGCGTTCCAGCAGAAACCGCGCACCGGCGGCCCGGGCCTGACCAACATTGCGCGCCTCGATCGCCAGGCTGTGCACCGGGTAACGGTCGACAATCGCCGAGGAGCGGTCGGTGCAACTGTCGAGCACCACCAGCACCAGCACCGTCTCTCCCGCCAGTCGCTCATGACACGCGGCGCGCAGGGCGGCGCGGATGCATTCCTCGATCAAGTCTTCTTCGTTGTGCGCCGGGATCAGAATACCAATCATCGCAAGCCCTCCAAAGCCGCCACGGAGCGCGGTTCGCGGCTCCACAGTTCGAGCAGGAAATCCGCTTCCTGGTGCAGGACCAGGCGCGGCAAGTGCAAGTGTTCGTGGAGCAGGTCATGGACCTGGCGGGCGTTCAGCGGGCAGCCGTCGATGGGCGGGCGCCAGTGGCAGGCAAGCAGTTGGCCGTCAGCCGTCAGTGACTGTTCAGCCTTGATGATCAGGTGTTTCAGGTCGTCGGCGTCCAGGTAGTAGCCGATCTCACTGAGGACAATCAGGTCGAATTTCTCTTCGGGCCAGTCCGCTGGTAAACGGCTTTGGCGGATTTCTGCGTGGTCGAACGGACTCAACCGCGTGCGCGCCAGTCCCACGGCTGCGGCGGCGGTGTCGCAACACAATAGGCGGTCGCAGCGACTGGCCAGTTCCGCGCTCAATTCACCGTTGGCGCAGCCCGGCTCGAAGATCGCGCGGTAACGGGGCCGGGGCAGGGCGGCGAGGGTGATCGCGCGTTTGCGTTGTTCGTACCAGCGTTGGCGAAACGCCCAGGGATCATCGTTGCCGGCGTACAAACCGTCGAAATAACGATCCTCGACGCTCATACAAACACCACTTCGAACGGTTGCAGCAAGCGATCCAGCACGTAGGGCGCGAGCACCGGCGGCAGGCCGACCCGCGGATCGCCCTCCAACTGACTGGCGAAGGCGTGAATCGCGTGGCGCTTGCGGGCAACCAGGTGCGGATCGAGCAGAATCTTGCGGGCGCGATGCCAGGGCACAAAGCTGTCTTCCGGGGCTGCCCAGTGCCAGGTCCAGACCGGTAATTCATACAGGGTTGCACCGACCCGTTTTGCCGCGTCGGCACTGGCGCGCCCCACGGCTTCATGATCGCAATGGCCGTCCTCGCGCCACGTGGTGAAAACCACGTCGTTGGGCCGCAAGTGACGCTCGATGAACGCGCCAAGTTCTTCTTCCCGCGCCGCCACTTGGCTATCCGCGAAGCCTGCGCGCAGCCATTTCAAGCTGTGCAGCGGCAAGCCGAGTCGGTGCAGGGCCTCGGCCGATTCCTGCGGACGCACGGCACTCAGGCGCTCCACGGACCAACGACGGGAACCGGGGTGACTGGCACTGCCATCGGTCACCGAGATCAGTTGCAACGGCCGGTCAGCGGCGGCGAGCAATTGCAGGAAACCACCGCAGCCGAGGACTTCGTCGTCCGGGTGCGGGGCGATGATCACGGCGCGGGAGCCTTCGGGCACCAGCTCGAGAATGTCGATCACCGGCAATTGCGCCAGATGATGGGAGGTTTGCCACAGGTGCAGGGGCGTGCCCTGGCCGACGATAGGGTTGGTTTTCATAGCGTCCATGCCTCGTTGATGACTTTCAAACCGAGGGCGGCGAGATCCCGTTCGGCATGGCTTTGACGTAGGAACACCGGCAGATCGGCGATCAGTTGGGCGAACTGCCGGTCCTTGCAATAGGGGCCGGCGCCGAGGGCGTGGCCGACGTGTTGGATCACAAGTTCGGTGCTGTGCTCGACGACGGAACGGGCGCGACGGGCCAGAAGTTCTGCATCGTCCAGCGGCGCCGCATCAATGGCCAGCGCGCTAACCCGTAGCACTTCGGCAGCGGCATGTAAGGCGCTGTCCACCGCCCCGAGATGCGCCAAGGCATGCGGTTCCTGGCGTTGCGCGCAGTGGCGGCGCAAGCGTTCGGCGATGCTCTGGGCGGCGCCGTACCAGCAAGCGGCAATCCCGATTCCGCCTTGCCAGAAACCCGGTCGCTGCAAGTAATCGCCAGGGTTGCCGATGGCTTGCGCCTCGGCGCCTTCAAACAACACTTCGACGCTACCGGTGGCGCCCATGCCCACCGCTTGCCAGCCGTCATGGGTGACGTTCACACCCGGTTGATCCAGCGCCACCGCGACCAATTGCTGCCGATCCTGCTCATCCCACGCCGTGAGCAGGGCATGGCTGAGCACCGCGGCGCCCGAGCACCAGGCCTTGCGCCCGTTGAGCAGCACCATGTGCCCCGACGGACTGACCCGAACCCTGGCTTGCGGTGGTTCGGCGGCCCACATGCCCCAGGTGCTGCCGGGCGTCGGCGAGCCACCGAGTTGCTGGATGATCGCCAGCGCGTCGGTATGGCCCTCGTACAACTTGCACAACCCAAGATCGTGGCCACCGACCTCGGCCAGCCGCTGAAAGCGTTCCAGCGTCTGGCCGTTGCCCGGCAGCGGTAGCTGATCGAGACCAGCCTCCACCAACGCCTGCAAGCAGCGGCCTAGCGCCTGTGTGTCGGCGTAGTGCGGTGGCGATTGTTGGAGAAACGCTTGAAGGTCCATTTCACTCTTCTTCCTCATGCTGCAATTCGAACAGCAGCAGCGAGCGGCCGGTAACCGAATATTCATGGCCGAACTCAAAGCGCTCCTGACCGCGAATCGACGGTTGATTGGTGTCGATCATGCAGGTCCAGAAACCGCCGTCCGGCACTTCCGGCAAGGTGAAATTGACGATGTCGTGGTGCGCATTGACCACTAGCAGCAAGGTCGCATCGCCACCCTTGCGGCGGATACCGGTTTCCTGAGCTCGACCATCGAGCAGCATGCCAAGGCAGCGACCGTGGCCTTCCTGCCATTGTTCGATGGACATCTCGCTGCCATCCGGGGCCAGCCAAGTGACATCTTTTACACCGATGTCCTCGTTGTAATTGCCCACCAGGAACCGCCCACGACGCAGGATCGGGTAGGCCAGGCGCAACTTGATCAGGCGTTTGACGAACTTGAGCAACGCCTTGCCGTCATCGCTCAGGTCCCAGTTGACCCAACCGATCTCGCTGTCCTGGCAATAGGCGTTGTTGTTGCCTTCCTGGGTGCGGGCGAATTCGTCGCCGGCGACCAACATCGGTGTGCCTTGGGACAGCAGCAGCGTGGCGAAGAAGTTGCGCATCTGCCGTTGGCGCAGTGCGTTGATCTCAGGATCATCAGTCGGGCCTTCGACACCGTGGTTCCAGGACAGGTTGTTGTTGCTGCCGTCCTGGTTGTTTTCGTCGTTGGCTTCGTTGTGTTTGTCGTTGTACGACACCAGGTCGTTGAGGGTGAAACCGTCGTGGGCGGTGATGAAA
>Ga0105856_1000037_pt1 | contig 65959 bp, 60 predicted proteins | sample OrgsoiDNA_201060_FD_89681 | JGI IMG/M metagenome (GOLD analysis project Ga0105856, IMG submission 89681) | Permafrost soil microbial communities from the Arctic, to analyse light accelerated degradation of dissolved organic matter (DOM) -... | ecosystem: Environmental > Terrestrial > Soil >...
AACAGGAGCAGGTCATGTCTGAAGTCCGTCATTCGCGAGTGATTATTCTCGGTTCCGGCCCTGCCGGTTACAGCGCCGCGGTCTATGCCGCCCGTGCCAACCTCAAGCCGCTGCTGATCACCGGCATGCAGGCCGGCGGTCAACTGACCACCACTACTGAAGTCGACAACTGGCCGGGCGACGTCCATGGCCTGACCGGCCCGGCGCTGATGGAACGGATGAAAGAGCACGCCGAACGCTTTGAAACCGAGATCGTGTTCGATCACATCAATGCCGTGGACTTCGCTGCCAAGCCGTACACCCTGACTGGCGACAGCGCGACTTACACCTGTGATGCACTGATCATCGCCACCGGCGCTAGCGCTCGCTACCTGGGCCTGCCGTCGGAAGAAGCGTTCATGGGCAAAGGCGTTTCGGCCTGCGCAACCTGCGACGGTTTCTTCTATCGCAACAAGCCAGTGGCTGTGGTCGGTGGCGGTAACACCGCTGTCGAAGAAGCGCTGTACCTGGCCAACATCGCCAGCACGGTGACCCTGATCCACCGTCGCGAAACCTTCCGCGCCGAGAAGATCCTGATCGACAAGCTCAATGCCCGGGTTGCCGAAGGCAAGATCATCCTCAAGCTCAACTCGAACCTGGACGAAGTCCTGGGCGACAAGATGGGCGTGACCGGTGCTCGCCTGAAGAACAACGACGGCAGCTTCGACGAGCTGACAGTCGACGGCGTGTTCATCGCCATCGGCCACACACCGAACACCTCGTTGTTCGAAGGTCAGCTAACGTTGAAGGACGGCTACCTGGTCGTGCACGGCGGCCGTGAAGGCAACGCTACTGCGACCAACCTCGAAGGCATCTTCGCCGCCGGTGACGTCGCTGACCACGTTTACCGCCAAGCCATCACCTCGGCTGGCGCTGGCTGCATGGCGGCACTGGACGCTGAGCGTTACCTCGATGATCTGCAGAACGCCAAGTTCTGAGAACGTTGAAATAAAAAAAACCGGCCTCGGCCGGTTTTTTTGTGCCCACGATTTCACCGGCGATAAAGCTCAAATGCGGGAGCGGGCTTGCTCGCGAAAGCGGTGTATCAGTGGATAACAATGTTGACTGTTACACCGCTTTCGCGAGCAAGCCCGCTCCCACAGGTTGAATGGTGTTCTGGATTCAGGTTGTTTTTCAGGTCAGCTTTGCAAGGCACGCCTCAAGAATATCCAGCCCTTCCTCCAACACCCCTGATTCGGTGGTCAGCGGCGCCAGCAGGCGAATGATGTGTCGCGACTTGCCGCTGGGCATCAGCAGCAAACCCGCGTCGCGGGCCAGGGCCAGCAACTGCGTCAACTGCGCCGCTGCCGGTGTGCCGTCGGGATTGCTCAGTTCGATGCCGCGCATGGCGCCGACGCCGGTCAAGCGCCCCAGATACGGTGAAAGCTTGCGAGTACGCCAGGCTTCGTAACGGCTGACAATCGCCTCTTCCTGTTGCGAGCCCCAGGCGTGAAGATTCGCGTCGGTTATCTCATCCAGCGTCGCCAGTGCCGCAGCGCAGGCGATCGGGTTGCCCGAATAGGTGCCGCCCAGTCCGCCCTTGGGCAACGTGTCTAGCAACGCTTTGCGCCCGACGACTGCCCCTAGCGGTACGCCGCCGGCGATGCTTTTACCGAGCAGGATCAGGTCCGGCTCGATGCCCAGTCGCGAGAACGCAAAACGCTGGCCGGTACGACCGAAACCCGACTGGATTTCATCGGCAATCAGCAGGATGTTTTTCTCATCACAGAAGCGCCGCAGTGCTTGGGCGAACTCCACGTCCATTGCGAGGAAACCGGCTTCGCCTTGCACCGGTTCGACGATAAAGCAGGCCACGTCATCGACGTCGATCTCGACGCTGAACAACCGATCCATCGCCTTCAGCGCCTCGGCACAGGTCACGCCGTTGTCCTTGCTCGGGAAGGGCAAGTGAAACACCGGGCCCGGTAGCACGCCGACTTTCTGCTTGTACGGGGCGACTTTGCCGTTGAGGTTGAGGGTGGCGAGCGTGCGACCGTGAAAGGCGCCGTCAAACGCGATGACGGCCGTGCGCCCGGTAGCGCCACGGACGATCTTCAAGGCGTTTTCCGCGGCTTCCGCGCCGCTGTTGGTGAGCATGCCGCTGACCGGGTAGTCCACCGGAATAAACGCTGTCAGGCGATCCATCAGTTCGATGTAGGGCGCGTGCGGGGCGGCGTTGAACGCGTAGTGGGTCAGCCGGGTGGCTTGTTCTCGAATGGCGTCGACGATGTGCGGATGGCAATGGCCGAGGTTCAGCACGCCGATGCCACCGACAAAGTCGATGTAGCGTTTGCCATCGGTATCCCAGACCTCGGCATTTTTGCCGTGGCTGAGCGTGACGGGATGAACGATGTTGATCGACCGACTGATGTTTTCGCTGCTCATGGATGCCTGACTCAGAAGAAGGGTTGCTTCTTTTTATCTAAGCCGCGAGCAGCGGTGCCCGGCAAACGAAATAAAGTCGCCGGGTCAATCTTAAAAGTCGGGATGTGCCGTAGAAGCGAAAAGATCGCAGCCTTCGGCAGCTCCTACATGGGAATGGGGACGCCCTGTAGGAGCTGCCGAAGGCTGCGATCTTTTGATTTTGATCTTTCGTGAATCAGCGGCGATTCAGCGGTTGCTGCGAGAACTTCACGCCGGCCAGACCATGGGCAATCAACGCGCGGATATTGCCGTGATCGCTGCCTTCAGGTGTCGCCACTACCGAACGGTAATGTTCGCCAAACGCCAACAGCGCTTCTTCATCGCTCAAGCCTTCCAGCAGCGCCAGGCCCAGGGTTTTGCACGAACCTTCGTTTTGCCCGGCGGCGTTTTCCACGCCACCATTGTTGAAGGCCTGTGGTTGATAGTCGTAACCGGCGGCAATGAATGCCAGGGTGTCGGCGAAAACGTGTTCGCCGCTGTTGAGGCTGGCGCGCAGGGTGTTCAAATCACTCATTGGGTTTTCCTTTGGCGAACGCCGCTTGTTGTTCGGCGCTGGCTTCTTGCTGGTATTGGGCTTTCCATTCAGCGTACGGCATGCCGTAGACCACTTCGCGGGCGTCGTCGAGGCTGACCTCGATCTGGCGTTCGTCGGCAGCGGCCTTGTACCACTTGGACAGGCAGTTGCGGCAGAAACCCGAGAGGTTCATCAGGTCGATGTTCTGCACGTCTTTGCGGCTGTCCAGGTGGGCGACCAGTCGGCGGAAGGCGGCGGCTTCAAGTTCCAGGCGTTGTTGATCGTTCATGGCGGGCTCTGTGCAATCAAATCGTGGCGCGGATGATAAAAGCCTGACGAACAATGCGCCAGACGCGCTTAGCGGCTCGCCGCGAGGGTGATCGACACCGACTCGGCAAAACGCAGGGCGTGGGGTTTGTCGACTTCGACTTCGGCGTATAGCACTGATTCGTTGGCCATGACCAGGTCCAGCAATTCCTGGGTCAGGCGTTCGAGCAGGGCAAAGCGATTGCCCTCCACATGGGCGATGATCGCCTTGGTGATGGTGCGGTAGTTCAACGCGTGATCGATGTCGTTGTCGCGCACCGCTTCTTGCGCCGCGTACAGGATGGTCAGGTTGATCAGCACATCCTGCTTGTTGAGGATTTCGTCCTCGTTGATCCCGATAAAGGTGCGCAGGCACAGGTCCTTGACCCGGATGCGCGCCATTCCTGGTTGAAGTTGTGGCATTGCTACTTGCTCCGTCCAATCAATTGCAGGAACTCCTGGCGGGTGTTGCTCGACTCGCGGAAGGCGCCGAGCATCACCGAGGTGTTCATGGTCGAATTCTGTTTCTCGACACCGCGCATCATCATGCACATGTGCTTGGCCTCGATCACCACGGCGACACCAGCGGCGTCGGTGACTTGCTGTACCGCGTCGGCGATCTGCCGGGTGAGGTTTTCCTGAATTTGCAGGCGCCGGGCGAACATGTCCACCAGGCGTGCAATCTTCGACAGGCCCAACACCTTGCCGGTCGGAATATAAGCTACATGCGCCTTGCCGATGAAGGGCAGCATGTGGTGCTCGCACAACGAATAGAGCTCGATGTCGGCAACGATGATCATCTCGTCGGTGTCCGACGAAAACAGCGCACCGTTGACGATCTCTTCGACACTTTGCTCGTAGCCGTGACACAGGTACTGCATGGCCTTGGCCGCACGCACCGGGGTGTCTAGCAGTCCTTCGCGGTCAGGGTTTTCACCGAGACCGATGAGAACCTCGCGATAGCTCTCGGACAGGGCGTTTTGGGGCAGGGATAACGTCATGAAATATCCTCGCGGGGCGGCTTACTTGACGTGCCGTCCGCCGTTGACGGTCAGGGTCGTGCCGGTGACATAAGGGTTGTCGAGCATATAGCGCAGGCTCTGGTAAATCACTTCGCTGCCGGGTTCGATGCCCAGCGCGGACTTGGCCAGGGCCTTTGCGCGGTACGCCGCGTCGTCGTCGGGATTGAACAATAGCAGGGCTGGCGCGATGCCGTTGACCTTGATCGTTGGCGCATATTTCGCGGCGAACGACAGGGTCAGGCTGTCGAGCCCGGCTTTGCTGGCGCAGTAGCCGATGTGCTGGCTGCTGCCCTTGCGGGTCACGTCGTCGCTGATGTGCACGATGTCGGCGGGGCTCGAGCGTTCGAGCAAGTCGACGCAGTGCAGGTTGATCAGGTAGGGCGCGAGCATGTGCACAGTGAACATTTGGGTAAATGCCTGTGCGTCGGTGTCCGGTGTTTCGGCCAGCCATTCGGAGGCGTTATGGACTATCGCCCGCAGGCTGTCGGTGTGGGTTTTGAGTTCGGTGATGAACGCGAGGATGCCGGCTTCGCTGGAGAAATCCGCGAACACCGCCGTCGCCCCCAGATCGCGCAATGTTTGTACGCCGGGGCGTTCGCTGCGGTAGCTGAAGATCACTCGCTGGCCGTCTTCGAGCAAACGCTGCGCACAGTGCAGGCCGACACGCTGGCCGGCACCGGTGATGAGGATAGGGGCTGCGGAAGAGGTCATGAATGGCTCGCGTCGCGGTTAGAGCAAAACTATACCAGCGACGAAGCGTGAGGTGGTTTTTGTAGGAGCGAGGCTTGCCCGCGAAGGCGGTGTGTCAGGCAACATTGATGTCGACTGTTTCACCGCCTTCGCGGGCAAGCCTCGCTCCTACAGAGATCAGCGGTTTTGGGTGGTGGGGGCGGCGGGCAACGGCCGCGTCGGTGTGGTGTGCAGCCAGTTCGCCAACAGATGGGTCGACAACGGAATAAAGAAATAAACCATCAAGGGCGTCAGGCACAGGGTGCTGATGAACACCCGAGGCAACAGGCTCATTTCGCCGAGCAACGGCCCCAGCACAAAATTGAACAACAGCGAGACCGGGAAGAATGCCAGCCAGATCGCCACAGCCTGTTTCCAGCGTGGCGGGCGTTGGCCAACCGCGCCGAACCAGCCTTCGATGCCACTGACCCGATGTTCTGTCGGGTGGGCGAACAAGTCGCTGCCGCGTCCCAGCCAGGCGGTACGCGAAGCGGAGTGCTCCCAGGCGTGCAGGGTCTGCTCGTCGGCGAAGCGGAAGATAATCTGGAATTCGTTATCATCGGGCGGCGGAGCGAGCACGCCAGACCCGAGATAGCCGGGGAAGTCGGTGGCCAGCTGTTCGCCTTCACGCAACCAGGCGATCAGGTCCTGATAACGTCCATCGGCAACGCGGCGCGCCACCATCAGCGTGACGGGTGAGGTAGACATTGTGTATCTCCGTAAGGCAATCGCGTCGCTCCGGGTAGGAGTTTCGCCAGACGCAACGCCGGGGTGGTGGGCTGCGTCTTTGAACAAGCAAGGATTATTCCCGAATATGAAAATTACGCCAGTGGCATTCGTCGTCCATCAATATCTTGTGTGTTATCCATCAATGTCTTGAATGATTGCGGGAGATAGGCGCTAGAATGGGATCCAACTTGCCCGTGGACGATCACCCCCCAAATGCCTGTCCTGACTGACGTTGTCCACGGCTTGTTGCCAGCTGCCTCCCTCGAGCGGGAAGAACTTTTTCCGATTCGAGAAGTGTCACGCCTGACCGGTATCAACCCGGTCACTTTGCGGGCATGGGAACGTCGTTACGGTCTGATTCAACCCACGCGCACCGAAAGTGGGCATCGACTGTATTCAATGGTCGATATCGAGACGGTTCGCAGCATTCTCGGCTGGATCGAGCGCGGTGTGGCGGTGAGCAAGGTCGGCAAGATCCTGGCAAAGACCGAACCGTTCAAAGCGCTCTCGCACATCATTCCCAATGAACTGGTGCTGGCGGATTATGCTCAATGGCAGCAGCAGGTTCAGACCGCTGTCAGTGCCTTTGACGATCTCCAGCTGGAACGGGTCTATGGGCAGATTTTTTCCAGCTACTCACTGCCTGTGGTGTTCCAGGACATTCTGATGCCGCTCTGGAAGCTGCTGTTGCAGCGACAGGATATGTTCGGCCAGACCAGCGAGTGGTTATTCTTCGATGCATTCTTGCGATCACGGGTGTCGCAGCGCTTGTTGCTGATACGTGATACATCGCCGCGCCGGGTCGTTATCAGCGCCCTGCCCGGTCAGTGCCGTGAATTTGAACTGCTGGTGGCAGCGCTGTTTCTGAGTGGGGCCGATTCAGGCGTGCGTGTGCTCACGATCGGCCAGCCATTCGATGAACTGACGCTGGTCTGCGAAAGAATCAAACCCGAGGCGCTTGTGCTGTTTTCCAATCACGCGCCTTCACCGGAGCTGCCGAGGCGCCTGAACCGCTTGGCCATGAGCCTGGATTGTCAGCTGATGCTTGCCGGTGATGCGTCTGACCTGGCGCAGGAAAGCCTGGCCGGATCATCGATTGGTTGTCTGGGTAACGAGGGTTTGTTGATGCGTCAGCGCCTGAAGCAGTTCCTGGCGGGCAACCTGGATACTTGAAATTCAGACGTGCAGGGCAGGATGGGTCAGACGATGTTGCTGAAGAATGAACTGACGCAGACGTTCGGTTTCGTCCTTGTCGCTCTGGCTGAGCTGATAAGCGAAGAAGCCTTGCTCGGTTTCCCGTTCGAATGTGCCGCGCAACGCGATTCGCTCATAGCCTGACGGGCTGAACCACAACGCGAAATGCTTCGGTGGCTTGGTTTTGTTGCGAACTTCCAGCAAAACCCCTTTGAACGACACTTCGTGGACCCACATCGTGCCGGGCTGCCCCTTGGCATTCTCCAGCGCAACCGGTTCCTCAAGTGTCAGGCGCCACGGTCGCACCATTGGCCCATCTTCAAAAATGCTCGGCACGCCCAGGCGCAAATGCAACGCGTGAAACTCGTCCTCGACCAGGTGCAGCGGGAAGGTCATTTGCTGATTTTCAAAGTTGGCCTGGATGGTGACTTGCTCATGGGCTGCCAGGCGAGTGAGCAGGTCACGGATCTGCGATCCACCGTTGACGAGCAGGCTCGACGTTGCATCCCGCACATTGAGTTGCGGGTTGTGCTGCATGGTCTGGATAAAATCCAGCTCATCCTGGGTCAGGAGTGCGTCGCGTTGCATGGCTTGCTCGAAAGAAATAGTTACAAAGTCATTGGTGATTGTAGTTAATGACACTTAGTTCGCTGGTTTGTTTGCGCCGTTCGTCGCTTTGAGTGCAGCCAGTTCAGTCTGCAATTCAGCCACTTGCGCCTCTAGTTGCGTAACCCGCTGCTGTGCCTTGACCTGAGCGGTCACGTCTTTTTGTACACCGACAAAATACGTTTGTCCGTCGCTTTCGTTTCTAACCGTCGAAAGGGACAGTTCGTTCCAGAACGGCTTGCCGTCCTTGCGGTAGTTACGCAGCACCTCCCGACACGAGCCGCCGCTGTCCAGGGCCTTACGAATCAACCCCAGCGCTTCTTGATCCCGATCCCCGGCTTGCAGGAAGCGGCAGTCCTGATAGAGGATTTCTTCGCTGGTGTAACCGGTCAGGCGTTCGAACGCCGGGTTGACGTAAATCAGGATGTTATCCAGCTCGCCTTCCTTTTCGGCAATCACGATGCCGTCATTGGAAGCATTGATCACCATTTGCAGCAGTTGAGCGTTGATCATCAGAGAATCCTTTCTGAGTTGATTAAGCGCTGCATTCTAGAAGAACAATAAGGGCTGTCTACTGGCCATCAGCACTTATTGAGAGGCAATCGCAGGTTTTTTGCCGGTGCTGTTAATATCGCCAGTCTTTTTCCCGCTTCAGGATCAGATTGATGAAAGTCGCCATCCTTTCCGGCTCGGTGTACGGCACGGCTGAAGAAGTCGCCCGGCACGCTGCGAATATTTTGAAAGCCGCCGGTTTCGAGACCTGGCACAACCCGCGCGCCAGCCTTACCGATGTTCAGGCGTTCGGCCCTGAAGCCTTTCTGGCCGTGACCTCGACCACGGGCATGGGCGAATTGCCGGACAACCTGCAACCGTTGTACTCGATGATTCGCGACCAGTTGCCTGCCGCCTGGCGTGGTTTGCCGGGGGCCGTGATTGGCCTGGGCGATGCGAGCTATGGCGACACCTTCTGCGGTGGTGGTGAGCAGATGCGCGAATTGTTCGGCGAACTGGGTCTGCGCGAGGTCCTGCCGATGTTGCGCCTGGATGCCAGCGAAAGTGTTACCCCGGAAAGCGACGCCGAGCCTTGGCTGGCCGAGCTGGTCAGTGCTCTGCGGGGCTGACCGGATGCTCGCGCAATAGTGCGAGCCAGGCTTGGGCGGCTTTTGACAGGTACGCGCCCTGGCGCCAGATAAAGGCAATGTCCCAACGCAGATACGCCGGCGCGTTCAAGGTCAGGCGCACCACGCCTGGCCGCACCAGCCCGCGCGCCACCACGCGGGGCAACAGCACTACGCCTTGCCCGGCGGCCACCAGCGCCGCGAGAAAATCCGCCTGACCGCTGCGTCCACCTTCCTTGGGCGTAAATCCCAGCTGTTGGCAGGCCTGAAGCAATCGGTCGTTGAGCACAAAACTGCGCTGGTACAGCAGGAACGGCGTGTCGGCCAATTCCTCCAGACCAATCACTGTCTTCGTCGCCAATGGATGATCGGCCGGCAACAGGGCGTCCAGCGGTTCGTCGCAGAACGGCTGAAAAGCGAATTGAGGATCCTTCGTCAGCAGGCTGCCACCCAGTTCCAGTTCTCCACTTAATACGGCTTGCTCTATGTTCAGGCTGCCGCCTTCGAGCAATTGAATGCTGATGTTCGGGTAGCGCCGCCGGTACTCGGCGAACAGTCCGGCGAACAACGCGTCACTGCCCAGCAGTGGCAAACCCAGACGCAACTCCCCACGGGCCAGTTGGCTCAAATCGTCCAGCTCGCTGAGCAATTCATTGCGCAACCGCAGCATGCCTTCGGCCCGTTGTAACACCACGCTGCCGGCGGCGGTCAGTCGCAACTGCGAGCCCAGGCGTTCGAGCAGCGGGGTACCCAGGCTTTGCTCAAGTTGTGCGACCTGCTTGCTCACCGCCGATTGACTGATGTGCAAGGTCTTGGCGGCTTGGGTGAATCCGCCTTGATGCATCACTTCGATGAAGCTGCGTAGCTGTTTGAATTCCATGGGCCTGATTCCATATTGGAATGCCTTTGAGTCTAACAATTCGCTTCGGGGATAGCAGCCCGCTCCGTAAAATGAGCGCCTGTGAGGACCGAAACCATGAACGCATCAATCCTGAACTCTCCAACGCTGAGAAAGCTTTCCCGACTGGTCGCTGAATTAGCCGTGCTGCTGGCGATCTACCTGCTCGGCTGCCAGTTGGCCGCGTGGTTTGCCTGGCCGATTCCGGGCGGGGTGATCGGCATGGCGTTGTTGTTGCTGGCGTTCGCGTTCGGTTGGGTGAAACCTGCCGCGTTGCAGATGGGGGCCGGGTTGTTGATGGCCGAGATGCTGCTGTTCTTTATTCCTGCGCTGATGAGTCTGCTCGATTACGGCGGCCTGCTGCGCGACGACGGCTGGCGGATTGTGTTGGTGATCGGCGTCAGCACGTTGATGGTGATGCTGGTGACGGCGTTTACCGTGGAATTGGTCGTGCGGTTGAGGAGGTCCCATGAAGCTTGAACTGATGCCGATGTTCTGGCTGGCGTTCACCTTGCTGGCCTATTTGTTCAGCCGCTGGATCTATCGGCGCACCGGTCGATACTTGCTGTCGCCGCTGATTCTGGTCCCGGCCTTGCTGCTGGCGCTCGCCGTGCCGCTGCATACGGCCTACGCTGAATATTCAAGTAACACCCATTGGCTGATGGCGGTGCTGGGGCTGGTCACCGTGGCCTTCGCGGTGCCGATCTGGCAGCAGCGGCAGATGCTGGCGCGGCATTGGTCGGCGTTGCTGCTGGGGATGCTGGCGGGCAGCGCGGCGTCCATCGGCAGTTCATTCGGTCTGGCCAAGGCGTTGGCGCTGGACAGCTCAGTGACGATGTCGCTGGTGCCCCGTTCGATTACCACCCCCTTTGCCATGCCGTTGGCCCACGACCTCGGGGGCGTACCGGAATTGACGGCGGTGTTTGTGATGTTCACTGGTGTGTTCGGGGCGATGCTCGGCGGCATCCTGCTCAAGTGGTTACCGTTGCGCAGTGCCTTGGCGCGAGGCGCATTGTTTGGTGTCGGTGCTCACGGTGCCGGGGTCAGCCGGGCCCATGAAGTGGGCGGTGAAGAAGGCTCGGTGGCGGGTCTGGTCATGGTTCTGACTGGGTTGCTGAATCTGTTCGCAGCACCCTTGTTGGCGTCGATGCTTTGACATGGATCCAAGCCCGGTGCCGCACTGACTCGCTAGGCCATCAAGCTGGCTGCTAATGCAACTACACGAAGTCCGGGGGCTGACTAGACTGCTGACACGTCAGTAAAACAATAAAAAAAGAGAGGTCCTTGCCGTGAGTGTGACCCACGTTCAATCGCCCCACAGTGTCAAAGACCAGGTCAGTGCCGCCGAGTGGCAGACCCGCGTCGATCTGGCCGCCTGTTATCGCCTGGTAGCCCTGCATGGCTGGGATGATCTGATCTTTACGCACATCTCGGCGAAGGTGCCGGGTACCGAAGACTTCCTGATCAACCCGTTCGGTTTGATGTTTCACGAAATCACCGCGTCAAGCCTGGTCAAGGTCGATCAGGCCGGCAACAAGCTGATGGACAGCCCTTACGAGATCAACCCGGCGGGCTACACCATCCACAGCGCCGTGCATGAAGTGCGTCACGACGTCGTCTGCGTGCTGCATACCCACACCGCTGCGGGTGTTGCGGTATCGGCGCAGAAACAAGGCGTCCTGCCGATCAGCCAGCAATCGTTGTTCGTCCTGTCCAGCCTGGTTTATCACGCCTACGAAGGTGTTGCGCTGAACCACGAAGAGAAGGCGCGGCTGCAAGCCGACCTCGGCGAAAACAATTTCCTGATGCTGCACAACCACGGTCTGCTGACCTGTGGCGGCACCATCGCTGACACCTTCTTGATGATGTTCACCTTCCAGCGTGCCTGCGATATCCAGGTGCTGGCGCAAAACGGTGGCGCCGAGTTGATCGCCATCGAACCGCAGATTCTGGCAGGCGCCAAGGCGATGATCGCTGGCGTCACCAAAAGTGCTCAAGGGATGGGCGGCGCACTGGCCTGGCCAGCGCTGCTGCGCAAACTCGATCAACAAGCCCCGGGTTATAAACTCTAATGCCACTCGCCGAGATTCCCCTGTGTGTCTGGCGCAAACGCGGCCAGACGTTTGTCTTCCGTGGCCAGGCCATCCGCTACTGGACGGCCGGGCAGGGTGAGCCGCTGTTGCTGATCCATGGCTTCCCGACCGCCAGTTGGGACTGGCATTACCTGTGGCAGACGCTTGCACAGCGCTATCGGGTGATTGCCTGCGACATGCTCGGCTTCGGCGATTCGGCCAAACCGGTGAATCACGACTACAGCCTGCTGGAGCAAGCCGATTTGCAACAGGCCTTGCTGACGCATCTGAACATCGAGCAGCCGGTGCACCTATTGGCCCACGATTACGGCGACAGCGTGGCCCAGGAACTGCTGGCCCGGCATCACGAGGCCCGGGTGAACATCGCCAGTTGCGTGTTCCTCAATGGCGGCCTGTTCCCCGAAACCCATCGCCCGGTACTGATGCAAAAGCTCTTGCTCAGCCCGTTGGGCTGGATGATCGGCCGCGCCTTTACCCGCGATGGCCTGGTGAAAAGTTTCCGGCAGATTTTCGGTCCCCAGACCCGGCCCACTGAAAGCGAAATGGATGATTTCTGGAGCCTGATCGACAGCAATCACGGGCCGCGGGTCATGCATAAACTCATTGGTTATATTCCGCAGCGACGGGTTCAACGGGAACGCTGGGTGAGCGCCATGCAGCGCGGCGACGTGCCGTTGCGGGTGATCGATGGCGAGGTCGATCCGATTTCCGGAGCACACATGGTCGCGCGCTATCGCGAGCTGATCCCCGACCCCGACACGGTGCTGCTGAACGGTATCGGCCACTACCCCCAGACCGAGGCACCGGTGCAGGTGCTCAAGCACTATCTGGCGTTCCGCGACCGGCTGGTTTCAGCGCCGCTGAAGCGGGCGTGTTCCTGAAAAGATCGCAGCCTTCGGCGGCGCCCACAGGCGCGTAGGAGCTGCCGAAGGCTGCGATCTTTTCAACATTCACCTCATCATCCCCCTGCCTTATCGCACACCATTCAGCCCCCTCGTCTTGATTGTGACCCGCCGCCCGGTGCCTGACACTCGAGGTTATCGTCCCCTGGCCTGCTGGAGTTCCCCATGAATGAGTCTGTGCGCTTCGAAGATAAAGTCGTGATCATCACCGGCGCCGGTGGCGGCCTCGGTCGGGCGCATGCGCTGCTGTTCGCCAAACAGGGCGCCAAAGTGCTGGTCAACGACCTCGGCGGCTCGACTCAGGGTGAAGGTGCCAACGCATCGGCAGCGGACCGTGTGGTCGCTGAAATTCGCGAGGCGGGCGGCACGGCCGAGGCCAACCACGACTCCGTCACCGACGGCGACAAACTGGTGCAAAACGCCCTCGACGTGTTTGGCCGCGTCGACGTGGTGGTCAACAACGCTGGCATCCTGCGGGACAAGACCTTCCACAAAATGGACGACGCCGACTGGGACCTGGTTTACCGCGTCCACGTCGAAGGCGCCTACAAAGTCACCCGCGCTGCCTGGCCGCATATGCGTGAGCAAAATTACGGTCGAGTGATTTTCACGGCTTCGACGTCAGGCATCTACGGCAACTTCGGCCAGTCCAACTACGGCATGGCCAAACTCGGCCTCTACGGCCTGACCCGCACCCTGGCCATCGAAGGCCGCAAGAACAACATCCTGGTCAACGCCATCGCGCCAACCGGCGGCACCCGCATGACCGAAGGCCTGATCCCGCCACAAGTGTTCGAACAACTCAAACCGGAACTGGTCAGCCCGTTGGTGGTGTACCTGGCCAGCGAGAATTGTCAGGAAACATCGGGACTGTTTGAAGTGGGTGGCGGCTGGATGGGCAAGGTGCGTTGGGAGCGCAGCCTCGGTGCCGGGTTTGATCCGCGGGTGGGGTTCTCGCCGGAAGATGTGGCGGCGCATTGGCAGCAGATTTGCGATTTCGAAGGGGCGGCGCATCCGAAGGATAATATTGAGGCGTTGAAGGAAATGATGGGGAATTTGCAAAAATATGCCCTCTGACAATGCTTCTTTCGCAGGGCTTGCCTGAGTCCTGCGATCCCCTCCTGGACACCCTCGCTCAAAACCATCGCCCATAAAAAAGGCCGCTGCAAACGCAGCGGCCAAAGTAAGACGTTTGATCAAGGAGCAATAAATCAACGTCAGTGAACACGGGGTGATGAGTCGAAGAACGCTTCAATCCATCTGAGATCTTCGCGAATGACGTGGGCTGATCACAGGCCTTCGCTTCGTGCTTTGCGCCGGTTTCCCGTGAAAGCCCGGCAAGAATAAGGCCTTGAGCCCAAAGGAAAAATAGCGAATCCGGACATGCACTGTTACGGGGCATGTAACAGTCAATATTTGTGGGGTGCTCCTTCTCCCTGTAGCAGCTGCCTTCGCCAGCTGCTACAGATCGCGTGACGGTTTAACTGACGTCGGCTGCCGGGTGATAACCCATCCGCCAGCTCACGGCCCGGGTCGCCGCCAGCAACCGCTGCGCCGCCGGGCCATCTTCATCTGCGTGGAACAGCGAAGTCGGACCAACGATGGTCAATACCGCTGCCACGTTGCCGACTGCATTAAAGACCGGGGCGGACAACGCGTCCACGCCGGGCATCAGCAAGCCATGAACATGGTGCAAGCCGCGTTCGCGGATCTGCTCGCACAAGGTCGCATAGACCTGATCGTCAGCCAAAGCATGCGCCGCGCTGGCCTGGATTTCCCGCTCGCGCAATTCCACGGTTTCCCGATTCGGCAAAAAGGCACTGAACACCAGCCCTGTCGAAGAACTCAGCAGTGGTAGCACCGACCCCAGTTGCGTCACCACCGTCACTGCGCGCACCGCCGGTTCGATGTGCACCACGGTCGCGCCCTGATTGCCCCACACCGCCAGAAAGCAGGTTTCGTTCAAGTCATCGCGCAACTCGGCCAGGGGCAGGGCGGCGACTTTCAGCACGTCCATGCTGTTGAGTGCAGCGAGGCCCACGCGCAGGGCTTCACGGCCGAGGCCGTAGTGGTTGGTGGTGGTGTTCTGTTCGGCAAAGCCGCTGGCGATCAGCGCCTGCAAATAGCGGTGAACCTTGCTCGCCGGCATCTGCACGTGTTCGGCCAGGCGCGACAACGAGGTCGAGGGTGACAGTTCGGCCAAGGCCTTGAGGATGTCGGTGCCGACCTCGGCCGAGCGGACTTTTTGTTTATCGTTGTTGCGCGGCTTTTCCATGGAGGCGGTGTGATCCCGGGACGAATGGGCGTCTTTATAGCTTGACGGTCAATACCAATCAAATTACGTTAAGCGTAATTGGATTACGATAAAAATAACCCGGGCGTGCCAAGACCTCTGCAACAGAGCGACAGGCCATTGCCTACTCCCTGTTCAGGAGGCTCCATGAACCTCGATTCAACGGCGCCAGCGCTGGCTTACCAGTCAGGCTTCGGCAACGAATTCAGCAGCGAAGCGTTGCCCGGCGCACTGCCCGTCGGCCAGAACTCCCCGCAAAAAGTCCCGTACGGCCTCTACACCGAGCTGTTCTCCGGTACCGCGTTCACCATGGTCCGCAGCGAATCACGGCGTACCTGGATGTACCGCATCACGCCGTCGGCCAACCACCCGGCATTCGTCAAACTGGAGCGGCAACTGGCCGGCGGCCCCTTGGGTGACGTGACCCCTAACCGCCTGCGCTGGAACCCGCTGGACATTCCGAGCGAACCGACCGACTTCATCGACGGGCTGGTGAGCATGGCCGCCAACTCCGGCGCGGAAAAACCGTCCGGGATCAGCATCTACAGCTACCGCGCCAACCGCTCCATGGAGCGTGTGTTCTTCAACGCTGACGGCGAACTGCTGTTGGTGCCGGAGTTGGGCCGTCTGCGCATCGCCACAGAGCTCGGTGTGCTGGACCTGGAACCACTGGAAATTGCCGTACTGCCGCGCGGACTGAAATTTCGCGTCGAATTGCTCGACCCGCAAGCCCGCGGCTACATCGCCGAAAACCACGGTGCGCCGCTACGCCTGCCGGACCTCGGGCCGATTGGCAGCAACGGCTTGGCCAACCCACGGGACTTCCTGACCCCGGTGGCGCATTACGAAGACCTCAAGCAACCGACCACCCTGGTGCAGAAATTCCTTGGTCAGTTGTGGGGCTGCGGACTCGATCATTCGCCGTTGAACGTGGTGGCCTGGCACGGCAACAACGTGCCGTACAAATATGACCTGCGCCGTTTCAATACCATAGGCACCGTGAGTTTTGATCACCCGGATCCGTCGATTTTCACCGTCCTGACCTCGCCAACCAGCGTGCAGGGTTTGGCGAATCTGGACTTCGTGATCTTCCCGCCGCGATGGATGGTGGCCGAGAACACCTTCCGTCCGCCGTGGTTCCACCGCAACCTGATGAACGAATTCATGGGCCTGATCAAGGGCGAATACGACGCCAAGGCCGAGGGTTTCGTGCCCGGCGGCGCGTCCTTGCACAGCTGCATGAGCGCTCACGGCCCGGATGGCGAGAGCTGCACCAAGGCGATCAATGCCGAACTGGCCCCGGCGAAAATCGACAACACCATGGCCTTCATGTTCGAGACCAGCCAAGTGTTGCGCCCGAGTCAGTTCGCCCTCGATTGTCCGCAACTGCAAACCAACTACGATGCTTGCTGGGCCACGCTGCCCGTCACTTTCGACCCGACCCGGAGATAACCCATGACTCAGACTTCCATCACTCGTAGCTGGGTTGTCTCCGCCAACGGCCACACGGATTTCCCGTTGCAAAACCTGCCTCTGGGTGTGTTCAGCGTGAATGGCTCTGCACCCCGCAGCGGCGTGGCCATCGGCGAACATATTTTTGATCTGGAAGCGGCCCTCGACGCCGGCCTGTTTGACGGCGTGGCGCGCACGGCGGTTGAAGCGACCCGTGGCGGTCAGCTCAATGCCTTCTTCGAACTGGGCCGCGAAGCCCGCGTTGCCCTGCGCGAACGCCTGTTGGAGCTGTTCGCCGAAGGCAGCACTCTGCATGGCAAGATCGAAGCCCAAGGCGCCAAACTGCTGCCACTGGCGGTGAATTGCGTGATGCACCTGCCGGCGAAAATCAACGACTACACCGACTTCTACGTCGGCATCGAGCATGCGCAAAACGTCGGCAAACTGTTCCGTCCCGACAACCCGCTGTTGCCGAACTACAAGTACGTGCCCATCGGTTATCACGGTCGCGCCTCGACTATCCGTCCGTCCGGCACTGACGTGCGCCGTCCGAAGGGCCAGACCTTGCCGCCCGGTCAGACCGAACCGACGTTTGGTCCGTGTGCACGCCTGGACTACGAATTGGAACTGGGTATCTGGATCGGCCAGGGCAACGACATGGGCGACTCCATCGCCATTGGCGACGCCGCCGATCACATCGCCGGTTTCTGCCTGCTCAACGACTGGTCCGCGCGGGACATCCAGGCCTGGGAATACCAGCCACTGGGGCCGTTCCTGTCGAAGAGTTTTATCACCAGCATCTCCCCTTGGGTTGTCACCGCCGAAGCGCTGCAGCCATTCTGTCGCGCGCAACCTGCGCGTCCTGAAGGTGATCCGCAACCGCTGCCATACCTGTTCGACAAGCGCGATCAGGCGGGCGGTGCTTTCGACATCGAGTTGGAAGTACTGCTGCTCACTGAAACCATGCGCGAGCAAAACCTGCCGGCCCATCGCTTGACCCTGAGCAACACAAAACACATGTACTGGACCGTGGCGCAAATGGTCGCGCACCACAGCGTCAACGGCTGCCAATTGCAGGCGGGTGATCTGTTCGGTTCTGGCACGTTGTCGGGCCCGGAAAACGGTCAGTTCGGCAGCCTGTTGGAAATCACTGAGGGCGGTAAAAAGCCGATCGAACTGGCGTCGGGCGAGGTGCGAAAATTCCTTGAAGATGGCGACGAAATCGTCCTGCGCGCCCGTTGCAGCCGTGACGGGTTTGCCTCCATTGGTTTCGGCGAATGCCGTGGCAAAGTTGTGTCAGCACGTTAAGAGGATTGGGTCATGGAACTCTTTACCTACTACCGTTCGACCTCGTCTTACCGGGTGCGCATCGCGTTGGCGCTGAAGGGGCTGGATTACCAGGCGCTGCCGGTCAACCTGATCGCACCTTCCGGTGGCGAGCACCGACAGCCGGCGTATCTGGCGGTCAACCCGCAAGGTCGGGTGCCGGCCTTGCGTACCGATGAAGGTGAACTGTTGATCCAGTCACCGGCAATCATCGAGTACCTGGAGGAACGTTATCCACAGGTGCCTCTGCTGTCCAAAGACCTCGCTGCCCGCGCTCACGAGCGCGGCGTGGCGGCGGTGATCGGCTGCGATGTGCATCCGCTGCACAACGTCAGCGTGCTCAATAAACTGCGCCAGTTGGGGCACGATGAACCGCAAGTGGTGGAGTGGATCGGTCACTGGATCAGCCAAGGCCTGGCGACGGTGGAGCAGTTGATTGGAGATGCCGGTTACTGCTTCGGCGATCAACCGGGGCTGGCGGATGTTTACCTGATCCCGCAGCTGTACGCGGCTGAGCGTTTCAACATTTCACTTGAGGCCTATCCGCGGATTCGCCGGGTTGCGGCGCTGGCCGCGACACACCCGGCCTTCATCAAGGCCCATCCGGCGAATCAGCCGGACACCCCGTAAATCAGGTACGGACGCAGGCTGCTTTTGTGGCGAGGGGGCTTGCCCCCGTTGGGCTGCGAAGCGGCTCTAATCCCGGCAACCGTATTCGTTCAGGCTCTCCGCGTCAGCCAGTTTTGCGACTGCTGCGCAGCCGAACGGGGGCAAGCCCCCTCGCCACAAGTGATCATTTGAGACACGGGCGCCACGAATTCACAAAACCATAAAAACAAAACAGGTACCTTGCGATGCACAACCAGATTGCCAGCTTCCGGGCGGCACTCGACGCCCGTCCTGTGTCCCGTTATCAATGGTTGCTCCTTTTGCTGTTGGCATTGCTGCTGGTGACCGACGGTTACGACGCGCAAGTCCTCGGTTACGTAGTCCCGGCCCTGGCCCAGGATTGGGGCCTGGAAAAAGCCGCGTTCGGCCCCGTGTTCAGCGCCAACCTGTTGGGCCTGACCCTGGGTTCACTGGCTGTCACTCCGCTGGCGGATCGCTTTGGCGTGCGTCGTATTCTGCTGTGTTGCGTGCTGATCTACGCCACGCTCACGGTGTTGATGGTGTTCGCCAATTCCCTGAATACCCTGATGGCCGCGCGGTTCATTTGCGGGATCGGCATGGGCGGGGCGATGCCGAGCGCGATGGCGCTGATGTCGGAGTATTCGCCACCGCGACTGCGCACCTTGATGGTGACGTTGGCCGCTTGCGGGTTTTCATTCGGCGGTGCGGCGGGTGGGTTTGTCGCGGCGGGTTTCATCGACAGTTTCGGCTGGCAAGCGGTGTTCCTCGCCGGCGGCGTCACGCCCTTGCTGCTGTTTCCGTTCCTGGCCTGGTTCCTTCCTGAATCCCTGCCGCGTTTACTTCGCGATGCACCGCCCTACGCACGCTTGCGCAAAGTCACCGCGCGGATGTTGCCGGACTGGCAACCGCCCGCCGCCTCGGTTGAACAAAACGAGCAAGAGCAGGGCAGCAAACTCACGGTGCTGGAGTTGTTCCGCAACGGTTATGCGCGCCCGACGTTGCTGATCTGGGCAACCTTTTTCGTCAGCCTGATCCTGCTGTATTTCATGATCAGTTGGCTGCCGACGCTGTTGCTGGAAAGTGGCTTGAAACTTAATGAAGCCAACCTGGTGACGTCGATGTTCCTGTTCGCCGGCACCATCGGTGCGATCTGCATGGCCTGGTTTGCCGACCGTCTCAAAAGCAAAGTGCGTCTGCTGTCCTGCGTGCTGGCTGCGGCGGCGCTGTGCACGATTTTGCTGGGCCTCAATCACGACAATCCGCGTTATCTGGTGGCCAGCGTATTTGCCGCCGGGTTCTGCATCATCGGCGGGCAACTGACCCTCAACGCCTTCGCGAGTAACTTCTACCCGGCGCAGGTGCGCGCCACCGGCACCGGTTGGGCGCTGGGCGTGGGACGTTTCGGTTCGATCCTCGGGCCGCTGTTTGGCAGCATGCTGCTGGCGATGCACGTTCCGGTGCAGCAGATTTTCTTCTTCTGTGCGATACCGGCGGTGATTGCGGCGTTGTTCATCATCCAGGTGCGCTCACCGGTTGATGCAACATCGGGTGATCCGGCGGGGGTGGTGGTTAAACCTTGAAGATCAAAAGATCGCAGCCTTCGGCAGCACCTACATTGGGACGGCGTACACCCTGTAGGAGCTGCCGAAGGCTGCGATCTTTTGCGTTTAATGAACCACAGAATTTGGTGGCAGGTGGCCCAAACGTTCGGTCAGGCGAATCCGCTGGATCGGGTCATCGCTGAGCAGCAGCGCGTGCTCGAGGTCGAAACGCTCGGCGTTCGGGCAGTCGAGGCGTTGATAGAGGCTGGCCCGGGCCAGGTAGTCGGCGGCGTTGCCGTTGCCCAGTTCCAGCACTCGCTCAGCGTCAATCAACGCGCCGATGTAGTCATCGTTGGAAAGGTGCAACTGGCGCAGGTTGCGTGACAGGCGCTGGAGCATGTGCGCCGGCTCCGCCGTCAGTAAATGCTCGGCGCTGAGTTTGATGTTCGGGCCGTACTGACGTTGCAGCAAGTCGCGGCAGTCGTTGGGGTACAACCGGCGCCCACCGCAGGGGTCCAGCAGGTGATCGGCGCCTTGCACCCGCAGCAGGAAATGCCCGGGGAAGTTGACCCCGACCAGAGGGATCTCCAGCCTTCTGGCCAGCTCCAGTGCAATCAACCCTAACGCCAGCGGTTGGCCTCGACGACGTTCCAGCACCTTGTGAATCAACGCCACTTGCGGGCGCAATGGAGTGAAGTCGTCCTGGGCGAACCCCAGGTCATTCATGCGGCGCAACAACGGCTGGGCCAGTTCGCTCACCGGTAGCATCGGCAGGCCTGAGCTGACCCGTTGTTGCAGGTCCTTGAAGTCCGCCAGAACGTCCTCGGGGTTCATCTCGGCATCATGTTCGGCCGCAATCCACAGCGCCGCCTCGAACAGGGCGGGCGGTGAGCGTTGCAGGCAGGCGAAAAAACGTTGGCGCGGGGTCATCAAAATCTCCGGGGCATGCCTCGTTTTAGCCCCGCCACAGGTTTTCGTCCAGTGTCGTAAACAGGCGGTTACAGGTTATGTCCTAAAGCCCTGAAAGGCTCGTTGCTTATTCCGGTGCGCTTCAGCAATTTTCAGGCGCAAGCCTATACTGGCGACTACAAGAAGTGATTCGGGAGCCCGACGATGTTCGCTCTCATGCAAAGCACTCGCCTTGAATCGCTGCACCTTAGCGTAGACCCGGTCACCGGGTTGAAGGCGGTGATTGCCATTCATAACAGCCGCCTGGGGCCTGCCCTGGGCGGATGTCGTTACCTTGCCTATCCCAGCGACGAATCCGCAGTCGAGGACGCCATGCGCCTCGCCCAAGGCATGAGCTACAAGGCGGCCTTGGCCGGTCTTGCCCAGGGCGGCGGCGTGGCGGTGATTGTTCGCCCGGTCCATGTCGAAAACCGCGCGGCGTTGTTTGAAGCCTTCGGGCGTTGCATCAATCAGCTCGACGGTCGCTACATCACCGCCATCGACAGCGGCACCTCGGTGGCGGACATGGATTGCATCGCCCAACAGACCCAGCACGTCACCAGCACCACTTCGGCGGGAGACCCGGCACCACACGCCGCAATGGGCGTGTTCACCGGCATTCGCGCCACCGCCATGGCCCGGCTCGGCAGCGATAACCTCGAAGGTTTACGCGTTGCCATCCAGGGCCTGGGCAACGTCGGTTATGCGCTGGCTGAACAACTGCACGCCGCCGGCGCCGAACTGTTGGTCAGCGACATCGATCACGGCAAAGTGCAACTGGCCATGGAGCAGCTCGGCGCGCATCCGATCGCCAACGAAGCATTGCTCAGTACCCCGTGCGACATCCTTGCGCCTTGTGGCCTGGGCGGTGTACTCAACAGTCATAGCGTGACGCAACTGCGCTGCTCGGCGGTGGCCGGGTCGGCGAATAATCAACTGACGCATCTGGATGTCGCCGATCAGCTTGAACGGCGCGGGATTCTGTATGCGCCGGATTACGTGATCAATTCCGGCGGGCTGATCTACGTTTCGCTCAAACACCGCGGCGAAGAGCTGTCGACGATCACCGCCCACCTGTCGAAAATCGCTTCGCGGCTGACTGAAGTGTTTGCCCATGCGCAGGCGGAAAAGCGCTCGCCGGCGCGGGTGGCGGATGAGTTGGCGGAGAAGGTTTTGTATCGGTGATTTGCAGAGCAAGATCAAGATCAAAAGGTCGCAGCCTTCGGCAGCTCCTACGGTGTTTTGTGTACACCTGTAGGAGCTGCCGAAGGCTGCGATCTTTTGATCTTCAGCCATTAAAAAGGCCCGGAGTCCAATGACTCAGAGCCTATTCAATTCGGGCGTTGCTTATTTTGCAGGCTTGGCTGCTTTCGCTGGCTTGACTGGCTCGGCGGCTTCAGCCACCTCGACAGGTTTAGCAACTTCAATGACTTCAGCCGGCGCGCTCAGCAACTCGGACAGTGCGTCCGGCTGGCTCTTGAACGCCTTGGCGAACACATCGCGGTTCTTCGCCATGTAAATCCCGGCTTCTTCGACTTGCTGCTCGCTCAGGGACGGAACGGCTTTTTGCAACACTTCAGCCAGCAATTCGGCCAGTTCGAGCATTTTGTCATGACGGTCAGCTTCGGCTTTATCCATGAACAAGCGCTCCAGATCTCGGCTGCTGCGGTATACCACTTCGACGGCCATTCACCACCTCACATGCCTTCACATTAAGTTGTCTTCGCGACTACTGTATCTATATACAGCGAAAAGGATAAGCGAATCCCTGCGCTTTGGGTAGTGGCTTTTTAATGTAGACCGAATTTGGCGTTTGTCAGGTGGACCGTGTTGTTCCATTCGCGGGTAAGCCTCGCTCCTACAGGTCGGTGTGATCCGTAGGAGCGAGGCTTGCCCGCGAAGGCGTCCGTCCCGACAGCACAAAAGTGTCCAGTGGCAGCCTATCGCCATCTCACTCAACAGCCTCTGGCCTTTTTTCTGCATGCAGAACAACCGTCACGTCCAACCCACATCATCCGCTCGAACCGAGCTAAGGAAGAACCATCGTGAAAATCAATTGGGCCGAGAACCTGCGGCAGAACGTGCATCAACTTGCCGAGTCCCTGGGCAACCTGTTCGTCGAGACCTTCCATTACGCGGCGTTGTTCGCCATCGGTGCGGTGACCGCGTGGGCGGCGGTGATGGAGTTTTTGCAGATGATCGAGGCGGGGCACATCAAGATCGATGACATCTTGCTGCTGTTCATCTACCTCGAACTGGGGGCGATGGTCGGGATTTACTTCAAGACCAACCACATGCCGGTGCGCTTCCTGATCTACGTGGCGATCACTGCGCTGACGCGCCTGCTGATCTCCAACGTCTCGCACCACAACCCACCAGACATCGGCATCATCTACCTGTGCGGCGGGATTCTGCTGTTGGCGTTTTCGATTCTGGTGGTGCGATACGCCTCGTCGCAATTCCCCTCGGTGAAGATCGAACACCCGCAGCGCAAGATTGGCGCAGGTTCCGGTGAGCATCCCGAAGTGGAGAAGGGCGAGCTTTAAAGCCCGAACGCGACGCGAGGCTGGCCTTTGATTTGTGGCGGCGGCAGGTTGCGATTGTCGCCGTCGGTCATCGCTTCGAGGATCGCCACGGCGCTGTGGCCCTGTTCGATGGCGATGCCGAACTGAATGCTTTGCACCAGGCGCTTCAGGCGCTTGGGATCATTGCGCTGCTCGGCGCTGATCATCCGTTTAGCGACCACGCGGCCGCTGTTGGACAGGGTCAGCATGATGCTGCCGTCCAGACCCTGAATGCTCAGGTTGATCTGATAATCCGGTGCAAAGGCATCGGTAATGAGCTGAAAAGGGTTGTCCATGATGCGTCACCGCCTGATTGAACGTGCAGTTGTTGACCGGCCATGATCGGGTTGGTTCGCAATACCGGACCATCGGCATTCCATGTTCATGTACTTTCATCCGTGTCGTGTAGGAGGGCATAGCAAGGGCCATGCCGGGAAAACTGTCGAACAATGATCACGGCAAAAAGCAGGCGGGCACCATGGCCCGCCTTCTTTTTGCCTGCCCGATTCAGGGCAGGAATGAATAGATGATCGCTGACAGTGCAATCAAACCGATCAACACCACGAACACGTTCGAGGCCTGGCCGCAGTACTGGCGCAAAGCCGGCACGCGGCGGATGGCGTACATCGGCATCAGGAACAACAGGCACGCGATGATCGGCCCACCGAGGGTTTCGATCATGCCGAGGATGCTTGGGTTAAAGGTCGCCACGGCCCAGCAGCAGAGAATCATGAACAGTGCGGTCGCGCGGTTCAGCCAGCTCGATGACATCACTCGGCCACGGCCGCGCAAACTCTTCACGATCAGGCCCTGAAAGCCTTCGCTGGCGCCGATGTAATGGCCGAGGAAGGATTTGGTGATCGCCACCAGCGCGATCAACGGCGCGGCGTAAGCGATGACCGGGGTCTGGAAGTGGTTGGCCAGGTACGACAGGATCGAGATGTTCTGCGCCTTGGCAGCCGCCAAATCCGCTGGGGACAGCGCGAGCACACAGCTGAAGCAGAAGAACATCACCGTCACCACCATCATCCCGTGGGCGATAGCGAGGATGCCGCTGCTTTTGCGCTCGGCCTGCTCGCCGTAACGCTGCTTCTGATCGACGGCGAACGCAGAAATGATCGGCGAATGGTTGAACGAGAACACCATCACCGGGATCGCCAGCCACAGCGTCTTGAAGAACAGCGGCAGCGGCATGCCTTCGCTGGCGCTGGCGAAGAACGCGCCGTTCCAGTTCGGGATCAGGCTGAGACCGAGCAGCAGCAATGCCGCGACGAACGGGTAAACCAGCACGCTCATGCATTTGACGATCACGCCTTGACCGCAACGCACGATGGCCATCAAACCGAGGATCAGCACTAGCGACAGAATCGCCCGGGGCGGCGGCGCGATGTGCAACTGGTGCTCCATGAAGCTGCTCAAGGTGTTGGTCAACGCGACGCTGTACACCAGCAGAATCGGGAAGATCGCGAAGAAATACAGCAGCGTGATCAGTTTGCCGGCACCGATGCCGAAGTGTTCTTCCACCACTTCCGTGATGTCCCCCGAACGGCCGGACAGCACGAAGCGCGTCAGGCCGCGGTGGGCGAAGAAGGTCATCGGGAACGCCAGAACCGCCAACACCAACAGCGGCCAAAAACCACCGACGCCGGCGTTGATCGGCAGGAACAACGTGCCGGCACCAATTGCCGTGCCGTAGAGGCCGAGCATCCAGGTGGTGTCTTGTTTGCTCCAGCCCTTGGTGACTGTCGCGGTGTCGCGTTGCAGGTCTACAGCAGGATTATCGGCAGCAGGTGTACGTACATCGGTCATCGTTTTGGCCTCGTTATTATTGTTGCTCGGGCTCACGTGTTACGGACGGTCGGGAATGCTCCTCAGCACTCCACCCAGCTCACCGCCAGGCCGCCCCGTGAAGTCTCTTTGTATTTGTCATGCATGTCGGCGCCGGTATCGCGCATGGTGCGGATCACCCGGTCCAGGGAAATGAAGTGTTTGCCGTCGCCGCGCAGGGCCATTTGCGTGGCGTTGATCGCCTTCACCGCGGCGATGGCGTTGCGCTCGATGCACGGCACCTGCACCAGGCCGCCGACCGGGTCGCAGGTCAGGCCGAGGTTGTGTTCCAGGCCGATTTCTGCGGCATTTTCCAGTTGCTCCGGGGTGGCGCCGAGCACATCGGCCAAACCGGCAGCGGCCATCGCGCAAGCCGATCCAACTTCACCCTGACAGCCGACTTCGGCACCGGAGATCGACGCGTTTTTCTTGCAGAGAATGCCGACCGCCGCCGCGCCCAAAAAGAACGCGACCACGTCATCGTCCGACGCGTCCGGGTTGAATTTCATGTAGTAGCTCAGCACTGCGGGAATGATCCCGGCCGCACCGTTTGTAGGTGCGGTGACCATACGTCCGCCGGCGGCGTTTTCTTCGTTCACGGCGAGGGCGAACAGGTTGACCCACTCCATCGCCGACAGCGTCGAGGTGATGACATTCGGTTTGCCGATTTCCAACAGGCTGCGGTGCAATTTCGCCGCGCGACGCGGAACATTCAGACCGCCAGGCAGGATGCCTTCGTGACGCAGGCCTTGCTCGACGCATTCGCGCATCACCGACCAGATGTGCAGCAGGCCCTGACGAATCTCGGCGTCGCTGCGCCAGGCCCGTTCGTTGGCCATCATCAGTTCGGAAACCCGCAACCCGTGCTGGTTGCAGAGCTTGAGCAATTCGGCGGCGCTGGAGAAATCGTATGGCAGTACCACGTCGCTGCTCGGCGCAATGCCGGACTCGGCTTCGGCCGCTTCGATGATGAAACCGCCGCCCACCGAGTAGTACGTTTGCTCATACAGTTCGCCGGTTTCGCCGAAGGCTGTCAGAGACATCGCATTGGGGTGGTAGGGCAAGCTCTCGTCGAGCAGCAGGAGATCGCGTTGCCAGTTGAAGGCGATGGTCGATTTGCCTGCCAGCGACAATTCGCCGGTCTCGCGCAGCGTGTGGATTCTGCTTTCGATGGTGGTCGGATCAATGCTGTCCGGCCATTCGCCCATCAGGCCCATGACGCAGGCGCGGTCAGTCGCGTGACCGACGCCGGTCGCCGACAGGGAGACGTAAAGTCGGATTTCTACTCGCCGTACGTCAGCCAGTAAATGTTGGTCAATCAGGGTTTGGGCGAAGGTCGCGGCGGCGCGCATCGGGCCGACGGTGTGGGAACTGGACGGACCGATGCCGACTTTGAAGAGATCGAAAACACTGATAGCCATGCTAAAGCCTATACAAGCAATGGAAGAGAAATCGCTGCCATTTTTGTAGGACAAGCGCAATGTCGGCGATACTGCCCACCTCGGTCCACCATGACCAACGAAACTTCCTAAGACAGCCTTTAGCAGGACTAAACGATGAGTCGTCAATTGCACGCCCAGACCTACGTCTGGCTGCACGTGTTTTCCTGTGCCGCGCGGCACTTGTCGTTCACCCGTTGTGCCGAAGAACTGCACATCACGCCGGGTGCGGTGAGCCAGCAAATCCGACAGCTGGAAGAGCGCCTCGGCTTTCGTCTGTTTCACCGGCGTGCGCGGGGTGTGGAATTGAGTGCCGAAGGCCAGCGACTGGCCATCACCGTCAACGAGGCGTACGGCAGCATCGATGCCGAATTGCGACGACTGGACGCCGGAATGATCAGTGGGATTCTACGGTTGCGCTCGATTCCGTCGTTCCTGAGCAAGTGGCTGACCCCGCGCCTGCCGCGTTTGCAGCAGCGCTTTCCGGATATTCAGTTGCGGCTGGTGGCTGAGGACAGCAGCGTCCCGCTGCACGAGGGCGACTTCGACCTGGCCATCGACCTGAACGACGGCAGTTACCCCGGATTGTTATCCACAGCCTTGCTCGACGAGCAGATTTTCCCGGTGTGCGCCCCGAGCCTGTTGCGCGGCCGCCCACCGCTGCACGGCCCGGCCGACCTGGTGCATTTTCCGTTGCTGCACGACATCACTGCCTGGCGTTGCAGTTACGAGTACGCGGAGTGGGAGTTCTACCTCAATGCCATCGGCTTCGAAGGCGCCGACGTACGGCGCGGGCACACCTTCAATCGCAATCACCTGACCATTGAGGCGGCGATTGCCGGGATGGGCGTGGCGATTGCGCGGCGAACATTGCTGAACGATGAACTGGAGCGGGGCACGCTGATTGTGCCGTTCGGGTTGGCGGTGCCGAATCACAAACGCTACGTGCTGCTCTATGCGCCGGGGGCGTTGAGCCATCCGGGCGTGCGTGCGGTGCATGATTGGCTGGTAGAAGAGGCGGGGATTTTTCGCAGTCTGCACCCGTTGGCGGAGCAGCAGATGTGAGCAATTGTGACAAAGAACTGAATCGACCGAACTCCCGACCTTAACAGCGCTTTTGCTCCTTGTCCGGCTTTTTTTGCGTCTGAAAAATTATCTTTTTTTAGGGGTTGAAATGTTCTGCGCACAGACCGATTGTGTAAGTAAGAGGTCACGGTGATGACGCCCAAGGGCTAGCCGACCGGCCTCTCGCGAGCTAGCTGAAATAAGGGATGAACTATGCAAATCCAAGTCAACAGCGATAACCATATTCAAAGCAGCATCCGACTGGAGGAGTGGGTACGTACTACCATTGAGAGCACGCTCGAACGTTATGAAGAGGACCTGACCCGCGTCGAGGTTCACCTGCGGGACGAAAACGGCGACAAGCCCGGACCGCATGACATGCGCTGCCAGCTGGAAGCGCGGCCTAAAGGCCATCAACCAATTTCTGTGACCCATAAAGCCGATACCCTTGAACAAGCGATCGACGGGGCGGCCACCAAACTGGAACATGCGCTGGATCACCTGTTCGGCAAACTGCGGGGCAAACCACGTGCCGCTGTAGTCCCATTTGAAAGGGGCGCACATGCTGACGTGCTGCTGGAAGAAGAGTTTCTCGAGAACGAACAGGCTGCTCAAAACGGCTGAGGCCTGATTCACTTTTTACCTTTCCACTGACAAACGGGTCTGCTTATGCAGGCCCGTTTTTGTTTCCGGTGTTCGCCGGTCGCTACGGCGAAGGCGATCTCACCGGGCACCTTTGCGTATGAGAATTTTTATCATTAGTATTGCGACCTTGTCGGTTCCGTGACGTTCACTGGACCTCACCCGGTTTCAAGGTCGAAACATGAAAGGCAAAATCAGCACGCTCCCCGTTTCCTGCAGGCTGGCGGTCACTTCGTGGGTGCTGGCTGCCGTGCCGGGCGGTTACGTTGCCGTCGCTGTTGCGCAGGGTTGAGCGGATGATCGCCCATCCTCCGGAATCCCATGACGATGAACACCGTGGTGCCCGCGCACATTTTCTTCAGGTGTTCCTATCCCAGCGTTCGCAGATGGAAGCGTTGGTGAATCGTCGTGTCGGCTGCCGGGCGACGGCGGCGGACCTGGTGCAGGATTTGTTCCTGCGGTTCTGGCGCCGGCCACTGGTGCAGGTCGAAGAACTCAGCACCTATCTTCTGCGTTGCGCCGGCAACATCGCCATCGACCACTTGCGCAGCGAAGGCGCGCGGGTTCGGGTCAACGAAGGCTGGATGCCGGACGAACCGGACAGCCAGGGCAGTGAACCGCAAGCTGCGCTGGAGGCGGGCAACGATTTGCGCCACGTCGAAGCGGCCCTGCGAGCATTGCCCGAGCGTACGCGGCAGATTTTCCTGCTCAACCGCATTCACGGTCGCAAGTACGCCGAAATCGCCAGGGCCATGGGCTTGTCCCAAAGCGCCGTGGAAAAACATATGATGCGCGCCCTCGACGCCTGCAAGGCCAGCCTGCGAGAGCCCGAACCGCGCACGCCAAGGAAAGCACCGTGAACCACGCCGAACGCGTCATCCCGACGCCCGCCCAGGAACAGGCCGCTTTCGCCTGGCTGAGTTTGCTGCACGATCAGCCCAGCAGTGGCGATCAGCTCACCTTCAGTCATTGGCTACAGGCCGATCCCGCCCACGCCGAGGCGTATGCCCAGGCGCAAGTGGTGTGGGAATTGAGTGAAGTGCCGGCGCGGACCTTGGCCGACGAACAGGCGTTTGCCCTACAGGGTTACCTCAATGCGATGAACCGTTCGCGGCGCACCAGCGTGCCACGTTGGTCCGGTGCGTTGGTGATGGCTGCGTGCCTGTTGCTGATGGTTGGCCTCGGTGCGGGTTGGCAGCCGTTGCGTTGGGCTGATGATCTGGGCGCGGATTATGTTTCGGCACCGGGGCAAATTCGCACCGTCACCCTGGCCGATCAATCCCAAGTCACCCTCGATGCCGACAGCGCGATTGCCGTGGATTTCAGCCGTGGCGAGCGGCACGTGCAGTTGCGTCGAGGCGCCGGTTTTTTCAGTGTGATCCATACCGGCGAGCCGTTTGTGGTCGAGGCCGAAAAAGGTCAGGCGCGGGTGCTGGGCACGCAGTTTGAAGTACGCCTGCAACCCCACGGCGCGCGGGTGACGGTGTTGTCCGGGCGGGTTGGCGTGATGGCGGACCGCAATGCCGAGCAGCAAACTCTCACCGCCGGCCAGCAAGTGGCATATGGCGAGGGCTCGGCGGAAAAACTGCATGCCGTGGACAGCGAGGCGCAACTGGCTTGGCGCCAGGGCTGGCTCAATTACTACAAGGCGAGCCTGGCGGATGTGGTGCAAGACCTGCGGCGCTACTACCCGGGGCGGATTCTGCTGCTCAACGATGAACTGGCGGCGCGGCGGGTCAGCGGGAGTTTTCCGAGCAAGGACCCGCAAGCGGTGTTGAATTCGTTGCAAGGGGTGTTGGGGTTTGAGCAGCACAGCGTGATGGGGCATTTGATTATTTTGCGGTGAAGCAAAGTCAAAAGATCGCAGCCTTCGGCAGCTCCTACATGAGTACGCATTCCCCTGTAGGAGCTGCCGAAGGCTGCGATCTTTTGATTTTCTAAAAATATTTTCAAAATATTAGTGAGGTAAACCCAACCCAGATCCGTGTAGTGACTGAAACTGCGAGTCATTCGCATTCCGTAGCGGTTCTACACAGGTCACTAGCAATGAAGTCCAGGGCAAAATCGGGTTCGGTAAAACAGTGGTTCGGCGCATCTGCACTGAGTTTTTCGGCATTGGCGCTGCTGCCGCTCAGCGTGGCATTGGCCGCTGAAGCCAGCAGCACGCAACAGCAAACGCCGTTCAACTTTGCCATGGCCGCCAAACCGCTGCCCCAGGCCCTGAGCGACTTCAGCCGCATCACCGGCACCAGCGTGGTCTATACCGACGAAGCGCCCTACGGCCTCAATGCCCCGGCAATCAGCGGGCAGATGAGCGCCGAACAGGCGATGCAGCGTTTGCTCAGTGGCTCGGGCTTCACCTTCCGTCGCACCGACGCGCACACCCTGGCGCTGGAGCCCATCCCCACTGCCGGCACCCTGAACCTCGGCGCGACCACCATCACCTCGGCGATGGACGAAACCCAGAGCTACCAGCCACCGCCGACCAGCAACGTGATGCGCAGCTCGGCGCTGCTTCAGGAAATCCCGCAGACCATCAACGTGATTCCGGCCCAGGTCATTCGCGACCAGGCCCCGCGCAATCTCGATGACGCCTTGGCCAACGTCAGCGGCATCACCCAGGGCAACACCCTGGCCAGCACTCAGGATTCGGTGATGACCCGCGGCTTCGGCGATAACCGCAACGGCTCGATCATGCGCGACAGCATGCCGATCGTGCAGGGTCGCGGCATGAACGCCACTGTCGACCGGGTCGAAGTGCTCAAGGGCCCGGCGTCCTTGCTCTACGGCATCCAGGACCCGGGCGGCGTGGTCAATATGGTCAGCAAAAAACCGGAACTGACCCCATACAACGCGCTGACCCTGCGCGGTTCGAGCTACGGCGACGGCAAGAACGGCAGTGGCGGAGGCCTCGACAGTACCGGCGCACTCGGTGATTCCGGGTTGGCCTACCGCATGGTTCTGGACCACGAGGACGAAGACTACTGGCGCAACTTCGGCACCCGCCGCGAAACCCTGGTGGCGCCGTCCCTGGCCTGGTTCGGCGAAAGCACCAAGCTGTTGTTCTCCTACGAACACCGTGAGTTTTTGACCCCGTTCGACCGTGGCACCGTGATCGATCCACGCACCAACCACCCGTTGGACATCTCGCGCAATGAGCGTCTCGACGAGCCGTTCAACAACATGGAAGGACGTTCGGACCTTTACCACTTCGAGGCCGATCACGAGCTCAACGACAACTGGAAGGCCCACTTTGGCTACAGCTGGAACCGCGAAACCTACGACGCCAGCCAGGTGCGCATCACCGCCATCGACACCAAGAATGGCACGCTGACCCGCAGCATGGACGGCACGCAGAACGCCATTAGCACCGACCGTTTCACCACCGCCAGCCTCGAAGGCAAAGTGAACGTGCTGGGCATGCAGCACGACCTGGTGTTCGGCGTCGACGACGAGTACCGCAAGATCTACCGCGAAGACCTGATCCGCCAGAAAAGCCTGAGCACCTTCAGCTACGTCAACCCGGTCTACGGCCGCGAAGTCGCCGGCACCACCGTCAGCCCGGCCGACAGCGCCCAGACCGATTTGCTGCGCAGCGATTCGATCTTCATGCAGGACTCGATTCACCTCACCGACCAGTGGATCCTGGTGGCCGGCGGGCGCTTCCAGGAATACGACCAGTACGCCGGCAAAGGCGTGCCGTTCCACGCCAACACCGACAGCAACGGCCAGAAATTTGTGCCGCGCGCCGGTCTGGTCTATCGCTACACCGATGAACTGTCGTTCTACGGCAGCTACACCGAATCGTTCAAACCCAACTCGACCATCGCACCGTTGAGCGGCAGCAGCGTCGTGCTCGACGGCAGCGTTGCGCCAGAAGAAGCCAAGTCCTGGGAAATCGGCGCCAAGCTCGACATGCCGGGGCGCATCACCGGTAACGTCGCGCTGTTCGACATCAAGAAACGCAACGTACTGATCGCCAACTCCGAAGGCCCGACGACCATTTACAGCGCCGCCGGCGAAGTACGTTCCCGGGGGCTGGAAGTGGACCTGACCGGTCAGCTCAGCGACCGCTGGAGCATGATCGGCAGCTACGCATACACCGATGCCGAAGTCACCGAAGACCCGGACTACAAGGGCAAGAGACTGCAAAACGTCGCCAAGAACACCGGCTCGCTGTCGGCGGTCTACGACTTCGGCACCATCGTTGGCGGCGATCAACTGCGGGTCGGCGCCGGAGCGCGTTATGTTGGTGAGCGGGCGGGTAACGCGGTCAACGATTTCGACCTGCCGGGCTACACCGTGGCCGATGCCTTCGCTACCTACGACACCAAAGTCGAAGGGCAGAAGGTCAAGTTTCAACTCAACGTGAAGAACCTGTTTGACCGCACCTACTACACCTCGGCGGCGAGCCGGTTCTTTGTGTCCATGGGCGATTCGCGGCAGGTGTCGCTCTCCAGCACTCTGGAGTTCTGACAGTAGACCGCGTCATCGTTCTTCGCGAGCAAGCCCGCTCCCACATTTGATCGCATTCGCGTGGACGAACGCGGTCACCTGTGGGAGCGAGCCTGCTCGCGAAGACGGCCTCAAAGCCACCAGCAATCTTCGGGATTACCGCAAAAACGCCTGGCGATATTCGCCAGGCGTTCCACCCAACACCTGCCGAAACCGATTGGTGAAATGACTCGCACTGGCAAACCCACAGGCCAATGCAATTTCCCCCAACGGCTGCGATGTTGAACGCAATAATTCCCGCGCCCGGCTCATGCGTCGTGCCAACACATACTGATGTGGCGGTAAGCCAAAGCTCTCCCGGAACATCCGCGCAAAGTGATATTCCGACAGCGCACACAACCCCGCCAACTGCCCCAGGCTGATCGCTTCGGCCAACTGACTGTCGATGAACTCCACCAACTGCCGCCGCTGATGCGCGGCCAGTCCGCCCTTCAATCGCAAACCCTGTCGCATGCCGACCTGATGGAGCAGCGCATGGCTGAGCATTTCGTGGGCCAGACTGCTGGTGAGCACGCGCTCGCCGGGTTCATCCCAATTGAGCGTGAGCATCTGCCGAAAGCGCCGGGCTTGTTGTGGGTCGTCGAGAAAGGTCGCTTCGCGCAATTGCAGCTCACGCGGTTCGCGGTCCAGCAGCGTGACGCAGCCGAGGGCGAATTGTTCGGGGCTGAAATACAGGTGGGCCAGGCGAATGTCGCCGTTGATCACCCAGCCGGACTGGTGCTCGGCCGGCAGGATGCACAGTTTGTCCGGGCCACCCTTGTTGCCGGGCTGGTCACGGCGAAAGGTCCCGGTGCCGCCGGCGATGTAGCAAGAGAGGGTGTGGTGAGTCGGCGCTTCGTAGTCCTGGGCGTCGTGATGGTTGCTCCACAAGGCTGCAGCCATGCCGTCACCGAGCTCGGCACTGTGCTCGAGGCGAGCATTGGGCGAGCGGTTGAGGGCTTGAAAGACTTGCAGCGTTTCCAGTGCGGGCATGATCGTTTTCTCTCCAACGCCTTGCATCCTACTCCGTAGACCTTGGCCTGCCAGCCTGTCGGCCGACAAAAGCGCAAGTTTATGCAAGTGCGTTCACCCAGGGCGCAGCACACTGGATCCCTAATCAGGCAGTGCTGGCGAGCACAGTATTTGTGACAAGTGAGCTTTTGTGGCGAGGGAGCTTGCTCCCGCTTGAGTGCGCAGCGCTCACAAGATTGGCGATAGTTATCGAGATTTTGGGGCCGCTTCGCTGCCCAGCGCGAGCAAGCTCGCTCGCCACAAGAGCCCTTCTTGCCACAAAAGTGCCTTTGCCACAAAAGATTGCTCGCCACAAAAGCGCGCCGCGTTGCCCCATCCAGGAGTTTTACCATGAACCTGTCGTTGTATTTGTTGACCGTGCTGATCTGGGGCACCACCTGGATTGCCTTGAAATGGCAACTGGGGGTGGTGGCGATTCCGGTGTCGATTGTCTATCGCTTCGGCCTCGCCGCGCTGGTGTTGTTCGTGATGTTGCTGCTCAGCCGGCGCCTGCAAGTGATGAACCGTCGCGGGCATTTGATCTGCCTGGCGCAGGGGTTGTGCCTGTTCTGCGTCAACTTCATGTGTTTCCTGACGGCCAGCCAATGGATCCCCAGCGGTCTGGTGGCCGTGGTGTTTTCCACGGCTACGTTGTGGAACGCCCTGAATGCGCGGGTGTTCTTCGGCCAGAAAATCGCTCGTAACGTATTGATGGGCGGCGCTCTGGGTTTGTTCGGACTGGGGTTGCTGTTCTGGCCAGAGCTGGCCGGCCACACCGCCAGCCCGCAAACCCTGCTCGGCCTGGGCCTGGCCCTGTGCGGCACGTTGTGTTTCTCGGCCGGCAACATGCTGTCGAGCCTGCAACAGAAGGCCGGGCTCAAACCCCTGACCACCAACGCCTGGGGCATGGCTTACGGTGCGGCGATGCTGTCGGTGTGGTGCCTGGTCAAAGGTATTCCGTTCGACATTGAATGGAATGCGCGCTACATCGGCTCGCTGATGTACCTGGTGATCCCCGGCTCGGTGATCGGCTTCACCGCTTACCTGACACTGGTCGGGCGCATGGGCCCGGAGCGCGCGGCGTATTGCACGGTGTTGTTTCCGGTGGTGGCGCTGAACGTCTCGGCGTATGCCGAAGGCTATCAATGGACCGCGCCGGCGCTGATGGGGTTGGTGCTGGTGATGCTGGGTAACGTGCTGGTGTTTCGCAAGCCCAAGGCGCCGGTGGTGCAGGGCAACGGCAAACTGGCCTGAAGCGATAGAAAGATCGAGCGCCGAGGTTCTTAGCGCTCGATCTTCAGTGTCAGGTAAATCAATAAAGGAAGAATAAAGTCGACAACATGCCGGGCCCAGTCCTTGGCATTCCAGACTTGTGATTCGTCCATGTTGAACCATTCAACGCCGATAACTTGCAGGCACACGTAGTAGACGAAGATGGCAATCAATAAACCGACAATCGATAACTTCTTGGATTCGTGAAAAACGTCAGCGGTTGCATGTCTGTTTTTAAACAGTTGGTAGGTGCCCATCAAGCAGTAGGCGGTGTACATGACTTCCAATGTAATGATGATCCAGTAAATACGGTGATGGAGCATCGGCGAAGTAATCGCCCGGTAGCTGATGTTGGTGTTTTCCCGGGTGGTGTCCATGCTCAGGATATGGCCGACGTACTCATAGTTGGTGCTGTAGTCGATGAAGTTGCTATACATCACCAGCAGTCCGAAAAAACTTAAAAATGCCATGAGTATGACTTTGCTGTTTCTGATGAGTTGGTCTGTGGTCAGGTCATTCAATGCAGGGGCTCTCCGTAGCCTGAACTCGTGATAGTCGAGTTAATGGCGCGGAGTTTATAGGGCGAATGGAGGTTTTGGTGGTGGACTGAATTTCAAGGTGTGTATCGAACTTAAAGGTTGGAAGTTAATAAAGCGGGCAGGTGTTTATACACCTGCCCGTTTTTTTAGCCGTTCCAGACCTGCGGGTTAACCAGGTCCTGCGGTCGTTCGCCCAGCAGGGCGCTGCGCAAATTGGTCAAGGCACGATTGGCCATGGCTTCGCGGGTTTCGTGTGTAGCAGAGCCGATGTGCGGCAACGTCACGGCGTTTTTCAATTGGAACAATGGTGACTCGGCCAGCGGTTCTTTCTCGTAGACATCGAGGCCTGCGCCGCGAATCTGGTTGTTCTGCAGCGCTTCGATCAGAGCGGGCTCATCCACCACCGGACCGCGAGCGATGTTCACCAGGATTGCACTCGGCTTCATCAACGCCAGTTCGCGGTGGCTGATCAGGTGTTTGGTTTTCTCGCTGAGCGGCACCACCAGGCAGACGAAATCGGCTTCGGCCAGCAACTGGTCGAGGCTGCGGAACTGCGCGCCGAGTTGCTGTTCCAGTTCAGTCTTGCGGCTATTACCGCTGTAGATAATCGGCATGTTGAAACCCAACCGACCACGACGGGCGTTGGCCGCGCCGATGTTGCCCATGCCGACGATGCCCAACGTTTTGCCGTGCACATCGCAGCCAAACAATGGCGCGCCGACGGTCGCTTGCCACTGGCCGGCCTTGGTCCAGGCGTCCAGTTCGGCGACGCGGCGGGCACTGCTCATGAGCAAGGCGAAGGCCAGGTCGGCGGTGCTTTCGGTGAGCACGTCGGGCGTGTTGGTGAGCATGATCCCGCGTTCGTTGAAGTAGGCGACGTCATAGTTGTCGTAGCCGACCGAGACGCTGGAGACCACTTCCAGTTTGGCGGCGTTTTCCAGCTGCGCGCGGCCAAGTTTGCGACCGACGCCGATCAGCCCGTGGGCGTGGGGCAGGGCTTCGTTGAACTGGGCGTTGATGTCACCGTTTTTTGGGTTCGGCACGATCACGTCGAAATCCTGTTTCAGGCGTTCGATCATTTCCGGGGTGACACGGCTGAAGGCGAGGACGGTTTTTTTCATGGTCGCGGGGCTCGGCGAGTCTGGAGAATGCCAAGCACGCTAACATTCTTCCCTGGTTTTGCGCGAGTGCCCGGATGTACACGATCCAACTGTGGGAGCGGGCTTGCTCGCGAAAGCGGTCTGTCATCCAACATCAATATCGCCTGACACACCGCCTTCGCGAGCAAGCCCGCTCCCACAGGGGGATGTTTGGTCAGTTTTGTGGATCGAGGTTGTCCAGTGCGCGATTCACCACCAGTTCACCCAGCATGATGATCTGCTGGATTCCCTGCAGGGTGTTGCGGTGGGTGCCTTCGAGAAATCCGGCGAGGTCACTGGCCATGACGCTGGCCGAGGCGAGGGATTCGCAGGCGTAGACCAATAAGGTTTCGGTGGTGGCGTTGGGGGCAACCTGGAACAGGTGGCTGGGGGTGTGAGGGGGATTCGGTGTTGGCTTGAACATAAGGGCGTTACTCCATGCGGGCATAATGGAGCTGCCACTTTTGTTTTCCAGACGAAGGTGGCAGCCGTGCGCGGACTGGAAAAACCGGTAACGCCCAACAAAACCCGGCAGACCCGAAGGTCTCCCGCGCACAGCCGCCATAACATTGCATGCAGAAAAAAGCGCCGCAGTATGCCATGTGCAGAGGTCAAACGTTGATACGGGTTTTCCAGACCCGGTCACTGATGCGTCAGCGACCCCCAAAGCCTACCCATCTCCCGTCCCACACACCAACCGTCAAAACGCGTCGGAAACGTCCTCAAATATTCGAGATTTGTAGGACCGTCTGTAGCTCAATTCGCCACCCGAACCCCACCCAAACTCCCGCTCAATTCATACGCCGCCAATTCCGCCTGATGCGCCGCCAATATCTCCGGCAACGACCCGCGCAAATACTCGACCCAGGTCTTGATCTTCGCATCCAGGTACTGCCGCGACGGGTAGATCGCGTACAGGTTCAGTTCCTGCGAGCGGTAGTTCGGCATCACCCGCACCAGCGTGCCATTGCGCAGCCCTTCAATCGCCGCGTACACCGGCAACACGCCAACGCCCATGCCGCTGGTGATCGCGGTTTTCATCGCATCGGCGGAGTTGACCAAAAACGGTGAGCTATTAATGGTGACCATTTCCTGGCCTTCGGGGCCGTCGAAGGTCCATTTCTCCAGCGGGATCACCGGGCTGACCAGGCGCAGGCAGGCGTGGTTGAGCAGGTCGCTGGGTTTGTGCGCGCAGCCGTTAGCTTTTACATAGGCCGGCGAGGCGCAAACGATGCTGTAGGTGATGCCCAAGCGTTGGGAGACGAAGCCCGAGTCCGGCAGTTCGCTGGCGAGCACGATGGACACGTCGTAGCCCTCGTCCAGCAGGTCCGGCACGCGGTTGGCCATGGTCAGGTCGAACGTCACGTCCGGGTGGGTCTTGCGGTAGCGGGCGATGGCGTCGATCACGAAGTGTTGGCCGATGCCGGTCATGGTGTGCACTTTGAGCTGCCCGGCCGGGCGGGCGTGGGCGTCGCTGGCCTCGGCTTCGGCTTCTTCGACGTAGGCCAGGATCTGCTCGCAGCGCAATAGATAGCGCTTGCCGGCCTCGGTCAGGGCGATGCGGCGTGTCGTTCGATTGAGCAGACGGGTTTGCAGGTGGGCTTCCAGGGTGGAGACCGCGCGCGAGACATTGGCTGTCGTGGTGTCCAGCTGCACGGCGGCGGCGGTGAAGCTGCCGGCCTGGGCCACGTAACTGAAGGCGCGCATGTTTTGCAAAGTGTCCATGGGGTGCTCTCGGGTTCGATGGCAAATTGTGACACGAAGTTTCGTGGTCTGAGACCCCGACCAAGGGATTATCGCGTTAACGGTAACAAAGATTCACAGGAATCCCAGCTTATCGCCGTTCGGGTCGCCCCATAGAATTGCGCCACCGCAGGAACTGGCGTACGGCACAAACCCTGTGGGAGCGAGCTTGCTCGCGAAAGCGGTGGGTCATTCAACAATGATGTCGACTGACAGGGCCTCTTCGCGAGCAAGCCCGCTCCCACAGGGGGCAGTGTCCGTTCCCCAAAATCTCATGCCTCCCTCACTCAGGAATTTGCAGCAGTGCCGCGTCGCATCAACAGAGCGCTCAAGACGTTCAGTGTTTTGGCTTTAACCCTGGCAATCAGCGGCTGCGTCGGTACCGGAGGTATTGCCCCACAGGGCAAGGCGCTGGAGGCCGATTCACTGGCCACCGACGAAGCCATCCAGAACGCTGCACAGGACGCTCACTGGCCCACCGCGCAATGGTGGCAGGCCTATGGCGACCCGCAACTGAATCGCTGGATCGACCTCGCCGTGCAAGGCAGCCCGACCATGGACATGGCTACCGCCCGGGTGCGTCAGGCCAAGTCCATGGCCGGTATCGCTGAGGCCGCGGAGTCGGTGCAGATCAATGGCGAGGCGACCCTCAAGCGCCACAACTGGGCGACCGATCAGTTCTACGGCCCCGGCGAGTTGGCGAATACGACCACCTGGGACAACAACGCCTCGCTGGGTTTCAGTTATGCCCTGGACCTCTGGGGCCGCGAAAGCAACGCCACCGAACGCGCCGTGGACATGGCACACATGACGGCCGCCGAAGCGCGGCTGGCCCAGCTCGAATTGCAGAACAACATCGTGCGCGCCTACATCGAGCTCTCGCTGCATTACGCGCAGCGGGACATCGTCGCCGCGACGTTGAAGCAGCAACAGCAAATCCTCGACCTGGCGCAAAAGCGCCTGAACGGCGGGATCGGCACCCATTTCGAAGTCAGCCAGGCTGAAACGCCGCTGCCGGAAACCCATCGGCAGATCGATGCCCTGGACGAAGAAATCGCCCTGAGCCGCAATCAACTCGCCGCACTCGCCGGCAAAGGTCCGGGCGAGGGCGCGCAGTTACAGCGGCCGACCCTGGCGTTGGGCGCCGCGCTGAAATTGCCGTCATCGTTGCCCGCGCAATTGCTCGGCCAACGCCCGGATGTGGTCGCCAGTCGCTGGCAAGTCGCGGCTCAGGCCCGAGGCATTGATGTGGCGCACGCCGGTTTCTACCCCAACGTTGACCTGGTCGGCAGCCTCGGCTACATGGCCACCGGCGGCGGGGCGCTGGAGTTTTTGACCGGCAAGAAGCTCAACTACAGTGTCGGCCCGGCGATCTCGCTGCCGATTTTCGACGGCGGCCGTTTGCGCTCGGAGCTGGGCGAAGCCTCAGCCGGGTATGACATCGCGGTGGCCAAGTACAACCAGACGCTGGTCAATGCGCTGAAGAACATCTCCGATCAGTTGATCCGCCGTGAGTCGATGGACAAGCAACAGGTGTTCGCCGCCGAGTCGGTGGCCACGGCGCAGAAGACTTACGACATCGCGATGATTGCCTACCAGCGTGGGCTCACTGATTACCTCAATGTGCTGAATGCCCAGACGTTGTTGTTCAAGCAGCAGCAGGTTCAGCAGCAGGTTCAGGCGGCGCGACTCAGTGCTCATGCTGAGTTGGTAACAGCGCTCGGCGGCGGATTAGGCGCCGGCAACGACGTGCCGACAGCCAGCCAGACCGCCGCACCGAAAACCCCGGCGCTGCTGAAGACCCTCACAAATTGAACACAAATTTTCAGGCTCACACTCATCTGTGGCGAGGGAGCTTGCCTGTGGCGAGGGGGCTTGCCCCCGTTGGGTTGCGAAGCAGCCCCAAGACCTGCCAACGCGGTTTTTCAGGCACACCGCATTTACCGATTTGGCGGCTGCTTCGCAGCCGAACGGGGGCAAGCCCCCTCGCCACAAATTTCGGGAGTGCCTGAAGTGAGTGTTCATCCTTCAAGCCCTCGACCACTGAGCAGGATTTAATGACTCCCTTGCCCGCACCTCTGCGCTGGCTACATTCCCTTGAATGGCGCCGGGGTTTCTATGACTGGGCGCGCAGCGATGGCGTGACCTGGGTCTACATTTTCAAGGTGCTGATCGCAGCATTCCTGACCCTGTGGCTGGCCATGCGCCTGGAGTTGCCGCAACCGCGCACAGCGATGATCACCGTATTCATCGTCATGCAACCGCAAAGCGGCCACGTGTTGGCCAAGAGTTTCTATCGCTTCCTCGGCACGCTCGCCGGGTCGACGGTGATGGTCGCGCTGATCGCATTGTTTGCGCAAAACACCCAACTGTTCCTCGGCTCGCTGGCGATTTGGGTCGGGATCTGCACGGCCGGTGCCGCCCGTTATCGCAACTTCCGCGCCTACGGTTTTGTGCTCGCCGGCTACACCGCCGCAATGGTCGGTTTGCCGGCATTGGCTCACCCGGACGGCGCGTTTATGGCGGCGGTCTGGCGGGTGCTGGAAATCTCCCTCGGGATTATTTGCTCGACCCTGATCAGCGCCGCGATCCTGCCGCAAACCGCCAGCGCCGCGATGCGCAACGCCTTGTATCAGCGCTTCGGCGTGTTCGCGTTGTTCGTCACCGACGGCTTGCGCGGTCGCAGCCAACGCGAAGCTTTTGAGGCGAGCAACGTGCGTTTCATCGCCGAAGCGGTGGGCATCGAAGGCTTGCGCAGCGTGACGGTGTTCGAAGACCCGCACATGCGTCGACGCAACGGTCGGCTCAGTCGCTTGAACAGCGAGTTCATGAGCATCACCACTCGCTTCAACGCCTTGCACCAATTGCTCGAACGCTTGCGCAGCAGCGAGGCGGACCACGTGGTGGCAGCGATCAAACCGGGTCTGCAGGACCTCGCCGAATTGCTCGATGGCTTCAGTGGCCGGGCGCTGACCAACGCCGATGCCGCGCGTCTGGTCACGGCGTTGACCGCTTACAAGGAGGGCTTGCCGGCGCGGGTTCGCGGTCTTCGGACGATCTTCCAGGAGACCGACCCGAGCGACGCCGAGCAGCTGGATTTCCACACCGCATACGAGTTGCTCTATCGCTTCGTCGATGACCTGCACAGTTATGCACAGACCCACGCCTCACTGGCCGATCACACCCACGCCCGTGAGCAATGGGATGAACCGTTCACCCCGCAAACCAACTGGCTGGCGTCGGCAGCGTCGGGGATTCGCGCGACATTCATTCTGGTGGTGCTCGGCAGTTACTGGGTGGCCACTGCATGGCCGAGCGGGGCGACGATGACGATGATTGCTGCCGCCACCGTCGGCCTGTCCGCCACGACGCCGAACCCGAAACGCATGGCGTTTCAAATGGCTTGCGGCACGTTGCTCGGGGCGTTGATCGGCTTCGTCGAGATGTTTTTCATCTTTCCGTGGATCGATGGTTTTCCGCTGCTCTGCATGATGCTCGCGCCGGTGATCGTGCTCGGCTCATTCCTGACCTCACGCCCGCAATACGCCGGGGTCGGCCTCGGTTTGTTGATCTTTTTCAGCACCGGTTCGGTGCCGGACAACCTGACCATTTACAACCCCTACACCTTTATCAACGACTACATCGCCATGGTGCTCGGCATGTTGGTGTGCGCCGCCGCCGGGGCAATCATCCTGCCGCCCAACAGTCGCTGGTTATGGCGTCGGTTGGAGCAGGATTTGCGCGGGCAAGTGGTCTACGCCATCAGCGGCAAACTCAAGGGCTTGGGTTCGAGTTTCGAAAGCCGCACCCGGGATTTGCTGCACCAGGCTTACGGCTTGGCGGTGGGCCAGCCGCAAGTGCAACGGGACTTGCTGCGCTGGATGTTCGTGGTGCTGGAAGTCGGTCACGCAATCATCGAGTTGCGCAAGGAACAGGCGATTCTGCCGGTACACCCGGCGTATGCCGAATCCCAACCGTGGCGCCAGGCGATCCGCGTGATGGGCCGTTCGCTGGTGCGGCTGTTCCTGCAACCGAGCCAGAGCAATCTGGAGCGCGGCTTGATCGCCGTCGACCATGCGATCAGCCGCGTACAAGCCACTGACGAACCGTTCGCCCCGCACTTCGACACCTCGGCGTTGCGTCGGGTGAAGAGCTATCTGCACTTCATCCGCACCTCGTTGCTCGACCCGCAATCACCGCTTGCAGGCTTCATAAACGTGGCCGCAAAGACCAAGCCCCAAGGAGTTGAACATGCCGCGTGAAATCGCCTTCCACGGCGTGTACATGCCGACCATGACACTGATGTTTTTCATCGCCGCAGCGCTGGCCTGGGCGCTGGACCGGTTTTTGTCCGGGTTCGATTTGTACCGCTTCTTCTGGCACCCGGCACTGCTGCGCCTGAGTCTGTTTACCTGTCTGTTCGGCGCCTTGTCGCTGACTGTCTACCGTTGAGAACGTTCTGATGAAAAAGCTCTTCAGCCTGCTCGCCACCCTGTTGGTGCTGGCCCTCGCGATATGGATCGGCCGGACCCTGTGGGTGCATTACATGGACACGCCGTGGACCCGCGACGGCCGCGTGCGCGCCGACATCATCAACGTCGCCGCCGACGTCACCGGCGAAGTGGTGGACGTGCCGGTGCGTGACAACCAACTGGTGAAGAAGGGCGACCTGCTGATGCAGATCGACCCCGAGCACTACCGCATCGCGGTCAAACAGGCGCAATCGATGGTGGCGTCGCGCAAGGCCACATGGGAGATGCGCAAGGTCAACGCCCACCGCCGCGCCGACATGGACGCGCTGGTGATCTCCAAGGAAAACCGCGACGACGCCAGCAACATCGCCGACTCGGCCCTGGCCGACTACCAACACGCCCAGGCGCAACTGGAAGCTGCTGAGCTGAACCTCAAACGCACCGAAGTGCGCGCGGCGGTGGACGGCTACGTCACCAACCTGAACGTCCATCGCGGGGACTACGCACGCATCGGCGAAGCGAAAATGGCCGTGGTCGATATGAACTCGTTCTGGGTCTACGGTTTCTTCGAAGAGACAAAATTGCCCCACGTGCGAGTGGGCGATAAGGCTGACATGCAACTGATGAGCGGCGAAGTGCTGAAGGGGCATGTGGAGAGTATTTCCCGCGGGATCTACGACCGCGACAACCCGGAGAGTCGCGAGCTGATTGCTGACGTGAACCCAACGTTCAACTGGGTGCGGTTGGCTCAGCGGGTGCCGGTGCGGATTCACATTGATGAAGTGCCGGAGGGGGTGCTGTTGGCGGCGGGGATTACGTGTACGGTGGTGGTGAAGCAGGACGTTGTGGATAACTAGGTAGACCGAGTCGCTGCCATCGTAGGCAAGCCCGCTCCCACAGGTTTTGTGTTTGCTGAGAAGAGGCCTGGGCTGCACCCCGGGCCTCTTCGTTGGTAAGGCGCCTTACTGTTGCGCCTGGCTGAGACTGACTTCGGCCTTCTTCACTGCATCAGCCACGTCCAGTTCTTTGTCACTGAGCAGCGCCATGACCTGCGGATTCTGCAGGACGTCGGCATTGGTGCTGTGCAACTGAGCCTGTCGTGAAATGATCACATACGCGTAAAGCTGATCACGGGTGCTGAACTCGGGACGAGCACTCACCGTGGCCACTGCGTTCTCCATAAAGGCATGGCGATCTTTCGGCGACAATCCCTTGAAGGTGTCGGGGAACTGCATATGGATGTTCGCCGAGTACACCGCGATGTTTTCCTCTCGCGCCTCCTTGCGCACCTCGTCCTTGCTGGTCACGTTCTTGCTCAGTTGCTCGTAACCTTTTTCTCCTTCGCTGAGTTGCTGCGGGTTCATTCGTTGTTTCAGCGAGTCGATCTGTGCCGTATCGTCGAGGACTCTGGCCCAACTGTAAGCCAGGGGCAGATTGGCTTTGTTGGTATGCATACGAATCAGGGTTTGCTGGGAGTCCGGATCGCCATGGCGTGCCGAGCGTTCCAGCCAACGTAAACCGAGGTCGGTGTCCGGCGTCTGTCCGCGCATGCCATAGGCAAAGTTCTGGAACATGCCGAACTCGGCGCACGAGTCATTTCTGACCGCGGAATACGCCATATAGCTGAAGGCTTCTCGGTCGCGCTGGGCGCTGTCCTTGCTCGTGTCCTGTTCCGCGATGCTTGCCAGATAACACAAGGCCCGGTCATGGGTGGGCGCGGCCATGATCAGGCAACTGCGGGCTTGCTCGGGCTTTTCGTCGTTGTACAACTGGTAGCCGATGCCGTAGAGCAGATCGCTGTCCATGTAGAGGTTGCAATACTCGTTGGCGACGGCTTGCGGTAACAGCTCCCTGAGGCTGAGCTTGGGCAGGGTGGCGTTCAGCGTCTCATCCGGTGAAGCCCCGCAGCCGACCAACAGGCTGGCCATGATCCATGGCAGTACGTTTAGCAATTTCAATGAGAATTTCCTGATCGCAATGATGTAACAGCGAGCATGGAACGAGGGAGCAAACTCCCTCGCCACCGCTGTGTCGGTTTACCTGTAGAACTTGTTGACCACCAGCAGGCCATGCTCGATGGTTTCAGCGACCGACAACTCGTCATCTTCCATGAGGGCGACGATCCGCTGGTCATTCGCGATATTCGCATCAGGTTTTTTCAGCTGAGCGGCGCGATTGATCACGATATAGCTCAGCACGTGACCACGGCTCTTGGTGAACGGCAGGTCAATGGCTTTGTACATCGACTGCTTCACGTAGTCGTAGCGCTCGGCAGACGACAGGCCTTTGAAGGTGTCCGGATAGTCTTGATAGATTTCGGCGGAGTAACGGCCGACGTCTTCTTCCCGCGCTTCGGCGTACATGGCTTTTTTGCTGGTGACCTGGCCAGCGAGCTCGGTATAACGCTTTTCACCGTCGACGATTTGCGCGGCGGTCATCTTCGTTTTCAGGGTATCGGCAGCAGTCGAGTCATCGTCCTTGGCCATGATCTTTGTCCAGGCGTAGGCGGCGACCAGGTTGCCTTGCTCTTCGTACTGCTCGATCAGTTCCTTCTGAGCCTCGGGGTAACCATGCACCGAAGAACGCTCAAGCCAACGGCTGGCCAGCGCAGGATCTTGCCTGGCTCCGCTGCTGCCGTATTGGTAGACCTGATACAGACCGTATTCTGCGCACCAGTCATTCTGCATCGCCGAATAGGCCATGTAATTGAAGGCCTCGCTGTTGCGTTGATCCGGGGTTTTGCTTTCGTCCTGGCCGGCGATCATCGACAGATAGCAGAAGGCGCGAGGGTGTTTCGGCGCGGCCAGTTCCAGGCAGCTTTTGGCGGTGTCCCATTCCTGATCGCCGTACAGTTGAAAACCGAGGCCGAACAGAATGTCGCTGTCCATTTTCGCGTTGCACTGTTCATTACTGGACGGTGACGGCAGCACACTTTGCAAGGTCAGCTTGGGCAGCGTGTCGTTGAGGGAGGACTCTTTGCTGGTGGTCTGTTCAGAGTTGGCGCTGCAGCCGGCCAACAAGGCAACAAAGGCCAGTGGCAGCACGTTGAAAACGTTCAATGGATATTCCCTGATCTGCGATTGAATAAAGGTCGCATGGAACGGGCAGGGAAGAGTTGGAAGGCAAAGCAATCCGTGCTTCAGTTTTAATGCCAGCGATTCCATGCTGCTTGAGTCGGCGTAAACGCGTCGAATGTCTCAAGTGCGCGCATTCTACTGAAAGCACCCGGGCATACAAACCTGTATGGATGGGGCACCGGCGGTGTGATCGAGTTGTTGTTGCGATGTCGGGTCGCTATATTGCCGCCCCTTCCAAACCGGCAAGGAGCGCGTGGATGAAGTACATCGCAGGCTTGTTCTTCGGTCTGATGCTGCTGAGCACGGCCGGTGCCGTTTATCAGGGTTACGATTTCTTTGATCTCAGAATCAGAGGCGTCAAGGTACACGCTGAAGTCGTGAGCACATCAAGCTCTCGAATGATCGGCGTGCAGAGCGGCCACAGCTATACCTCCGTCAGAAAAGTTGCCTTTGTCACGGCCGACGGCACACCGTTCATTCATGAGTTCAGAGACGAGTTTTCCGGCGTTGAGGCTGGGGACAAGGTGACCGTGTTCTACAACCCGGCCGATCCCCGTGAAGTGATACCCGGCACTTTTTTCACTCTGGGCCTGAGCCTCGCCATGGGCACCATGGCGCTGCTCAGTTTGATGATGATCGTGACGGTCTGGCGCGATTAGACCGGTTTGCCACACTCAGAGTTGGCGATTCAAACCGAAGCGCTTCATCAAGGTCGACTCCAGCAACCCCTTGGGCAGCAGCGTCGCCAGCAGTGGCAGCGCCCGGCTGCCATTGCCGATGCGGATCAGCCGTGGCGGTTTTTCCTGCTGCACAGCCTTCAACAACACAGCGGCAAAGCCACGGGTTGGCGTTGGTTTGTCTTGCGAGGCCTTGGCCCGCGCACGAATGCCTTCACGCAGCGGCCACCATGGCGATTGTTCGGTAATCAATTGTTCGGCTTCCTGGCCGGCATTCTTGGCGAAGCTGGACGCGATGGCGCCGGGCTGGACTTCCATCACGCGGATACCGAACGGCGCCAGTTCCATGCGCAACGCATCGCTCAAGGCGTGCACCGCCGCTTTTGAAGCGCAATAAGCGCCGGCGAACGGCGTGACCAGAACCCCGGACACACTGCCGATGTTTACCACCAAGCCTTTGGCCCGACGCAACACCGGGAACAGTGCGCGGGTCACGCCGACCACGGCAAACACGTTGGTTTCAAACTGGCGCTGCATGGCCGGCACGCCGCCATCGAGCAGCGGTCCCATGGCGCCGTAACCGGCATTGTTGATCAGCACGTCGAGGCCACCATGTTGCTGGTTGATCCGCTCGCTCAACGCGTCGAGCGCCGGCCCATCGTTGACGTCGAGTTGTACGGCGATAAACCCGGCGGCCTCCAGCGCTGCCACATCGTCAGCCTTGCGGGCACTGGCCCAGACTTTGTAACCGGCCGCTTTGAACACATCAGCCAGGGCGCGGCCAATGCCGCTGGAACAACCGGTAATCAACGCAACGGGCATGGCGCGGTCCTTGTGCAATGTGAAGAGAGGGGATTAGTCGGAGAAACTACCCTGCAAACGCTCGGCGCGAAACTCCAGGGTTTGCGCGCGGTAACCGGGGCGCAATGGCGGCATCGGCAAACAGTCTTCCCAATTGGCGCCAGCCTGCAATTCGCCGGGGCCGCGATAGCGCGGGGCGGCGTATTGATTGTCGGCCAGGTTGACCGTATCGCCCGGCGCGTAGGCTGCGATGCGCCAGCGCAGTTCGGTCAGCGGCACGTCGTTGCCGTTGTTCATTTTCAATTGCAGCGGCCGATCTGCCGGGCACTGGTCCGGGGCATAACTGATGCGCAACTCAAGGCGCGCCAGTTGCTTGACCTCGCGGTTGTCCAGCCAGATCACCCAAGTGGCGACCAGGCCCAGGCCAACGGCGGCGGCCACGGACACCGGCAAGGCTTTGGCGGGGTAGCGCAACAACAGGATCAGCCAGGTGATGATCAGCAGGATGCCGATGAACATGTCGCACAACCTCGGGAGAAGAGAAGGCCATCCTACCTAAGCGTAGACGTGGTTGGCGATGGGCAAGCGCGGCGTACCGTCCGTCCGCCCTGTAATTTCTGACAGTAGCCAGCGATTCAATCGCGGGTATTAGATGGGCGCACTGTTCAAGGAAGATCCGTCAATGCTGACGCTATCGCCTGTCCACCGCCAAACCCCAACCCTGACGGCGCTGGACCCGCGCGGGCTGACGGTTCGCGCCGTCGGTTACTGGCGTGACGACGGCGACCAGTCTGCCCAGGCGCGGATCAATCGCATGGCCCATGATCCGCAGGGGCGGTCGGTTGCGCAGTGGGATTCGCGTTTGTGGCGGATGACGCAGGCCAATCTGGCGACTGCCTATTCGTTGTCTTCCATCGTGCTCAGTACCGTCAGTGTCGACGCCGGATGGCGGGTTGGTTTGGTGGGTGAGGGCGCGCAGTTGCTGGAACAGTGGGATGGGCGCGGCACGTTGCGCCAGACTCGTTACGACGACCAGTTGCGGCCCGTTGCGGTGTTTGAGAGCGGTGAATCCACGGAGCAGCTTGCCTATGGTGACGAGACGCTCAGCGGCAGCAACCAGTGCGGGCGATTGATTCGTCATGATGATTCGGCAGGTGTTTTGCTGTTCAACGGCTATGGGTTGAGTGGTGCGCTGCAGGAGCAAGAACGGCGTTTCGCCAGCGAGTCGAATCCGGGATTTGTCAGCCAATCACGATTGACCCCGTTGGGCGACATGCAGTCCCGAATAGATGCGCAAGGGAACGAACAGCGATTCCGGCAAACCGTTGATGGCCAGTTACACGCGGTGGACTTGCGCCTGAGCAACACAACGCAATGGCTGCCGATGGTCAGCGCCATCCGTTACAACGTCTTTGGTCAGGTTGAAAAGGAAGTGGCGGGGAATGGCGTGGTTACGCGCCTTGAATACACCGCTGAAGACGGGCGACTGAACCGTTTACTGTCCCAGCTCGGGCAGGAAGATCCATTGCAGGATCTGCATTACGACTACGATCCAATCGGCAATGTGTTGAGCATCGAAGACGCGACGCTGCCGGTCCGCTACTTCGCCAATCAACGCATCGAACCGATCAACCGCTACATCTACGACAGCCTGTCACAGTTGATCGAAGCCACCGGTTGGGAGGCTGGCACGGTCAAACAGGGGCCGTTATCCGAGCCAACGGAAATCCTCGCCAATTACCGCCAGATCTATCGCTACGATGACGGCAACAACTTGCTCGAATTGACCCATGTGGGCGCGCAGAACCCCGGCCACCGATTGGTCGCCGCCGCTCACAGCAATCGCTGTTTGCCGGTGCGCGATAGCGTGGGGCCGGGCGAAGAGGATTTTCGCCATGGTTTCGATGCCAACGGTAATTTGCTGAATCTGCAACCGGGGCAGGCGTTGAGTTGGGATTTGCGTAATCAGCTAAAGGAAGTAATACCGGTCGAACGCGATACTGGGCCCGACGACAGCGAACGTTATATCTACGGCGCCGACGGCATGCGCGTACGCAAGATCCGCTCGCTACAAACCAACGCCAAAATCAACCTCATCGAAACTATTTACCTGCCAGGCCTGGAAATTCGTACCCACAGTGGCACTGGTGAAGAGTTGCACGTTATCGAGGTAAAAACCGGGCGCGGCAGTGTGCGGGTGTTGCATTGGGAGGCGAGACCACCTTCGCAAATCGCCAACAATCAACAACGCTATAGCCTTAGCGATCATCTCGGCTCCACCACCCTTGAGCTGGATCAGTACGCCAACCTCATCACGCAGGAACACTATTACCCGTTCGGCGGTACAGCCTGGTCGAACGGTGAGGCCATACAAGTCAGTTACAAAACCGTGTGCTATTCGGGCAAGGAGCGGGATGCGACTGGGCTTTATTACTACGGGTTCAGGTATTACGCGCCGCAGTGGCAGCGGTGGATCAGTCCTGATCCTGCCGGAGCCATGGATGGCGCTAACCTGTTTAGCTTTGTAGGAGGTAACCCACTAAACCACAGGGATGTCCAAGGGTTGGTGAAAATTGATATCAACAGCCTCACTGTGCCTCAACGCGCAGCGATCGGCATTGATGGTCTTGTGCACAGTCCATCGAGAAGCCTGTACGCGCGCGCTTTTGACGCCGTTAAGCCCGTGCAAAGTGTAAGGCGAGTTGATGAAACAACTTTTGATTCTCTTGAGCAGGCACATGTCACCAATCTGGTGACTAAAGGTTTATTGCCGTTTGGTGCCGATAATCAAAAGCTCGATCTCTGGCGGTCTCCCTTGGATAACAAAGAAGAACTGGCAGGAATTCGCGCACTTGCGCGGAATCAGCAAGTGCAAGCCTCACTGGAGTATGGCGTAGGTAATTGTGCAGAACATGCGGATATCGCCTTCCATCTTCTGGCCAGTACGCAAACCAATGAGCCCGTTTTCGAAGTACGGGCGCAGGGTGCTGATCACGTGTTTGTAGTCATTGGAGATTCGCGGGTGTTGTCACCCGGCAAGCTGGTTATCGTTGATCCCTGGCCAACATTTCCCATGGCACATACCGCCAGGTTTGGCACTTTTCAAATCGGTAGTTCTGTCATGAGCGCATCAGGTGATGCGGATCCGAAATACGAACTGGATGACAGAACGTTGCTCAGAAACGTGAACTACCCGTTTCCTGCAATAGATGTCGATGCTCCTGGAACTGTCGATCGATTTAACTCCATTCACCAGATTCCCACTGCCTACACGCAGGCATTCTCTATTCAGGATAAATACCGGGGTATTGACTTCAAGATAAAAGGCAGCAAGACCCGGGGCAATTTCAACAGGCTTCCTGAAGCGTACGTCAGTGATCGTCTAGGGCACTACTCCACTTATGCACAGGCGTGGGCGCGAGCGAACAACCTTTAGATAGGAGCCGCCGGGCGAATTCGATGAAAAACTCCCAGATGAGCATGCACCGCAACACCCCAAGATTGACGGCGTTCGATCCACGTAGCCTGGCTGTGCGTTCAGTGGATTACCACCGTGATGTTTTTGGCGACTCAACTCAGGCTCGGGTCAACCGCACTGTCTATGACGCGGCGGGTCGAGGGATTGGCCAGTGGGATCCGCGCCAGTTTCAGAAGGCTTCGGCACCAGCCAACGTGAGGTCAATCCATGGTCTGGGTGGTGCCGATCTGTTCACCGATAGTGTCGACGCCGGATGGCGGGTCGGTTTAGTGGGTGAGGCACTGCTGTTGCTGGAACAGTGGGATGGGCGCGGCACTTGGCGGCAGACTCGTTACGACGACCAGTTGCGGCCCGTGTCGGTGTTTGAGAACGGTGATTCCACGGAGCAGCTTGCCTATGGTGACGAGACGCTCAGCGGCGGCAACCATTGCGGACGATTGATTCGTCATGATGATCCGGCAGGTGTTTTGCTGTTTAACAGCTATGGGTTGGCCGGCGCGGTGGTGGAGCAAGAACGCCGTTTCGCCAGCGAATCGAGTCCGGGTTTTGTCAGTCAGTCACGATTGGCCCCGTTGGGCGACGTGCAGTCCCAAATAGATGCGCAGGGGAACGAACAGCGATTCAGTCAGACACTTGATGGGCAGTTGCGCGCGGTGGATTTGCGCCTGAACAACACCACCGAATGGCTGCCGATGGTCAGCGCCATCCACTACAACGCTCACGGCCAAGTTGAACAGGAAGTGGCCGGTAATGGCGTGGTTACGCACCTTGAGTACACCGCTGAAGACGGACGGCTCAAACGTTTACTGTCCCGGCTTGGACTGGAAGAACCCTTGCAGGACCTGCGTTACGCCTACGATCCCGTCGGCAATGTGCTAAGCATTGAAGACGCGGCGCTGCCGACCCGCTACTTCGCCAATCAACGCATCGAACCGATCAACTGTTATACCTACGACAGCCTTTCACAGTTGATCGAAGCCAGCGGTTGGGAGGCTGGTGCGCTCAAACAAGGCCCCTTATCCGAACCGACGGAAAGCCTCGCCAACTATCGCCAGACCTATCGCTACGACGACGGCAACAACCTGCTCGAATTGACCCATGTGGGCGCGCAAAACCCCGGCCATCGACTGGTCGCCGCCGCTCACAGCAATCGTTGCTTGCCGGTGCGCGATGGGGTGGAACCGGGCGAAGAGGATTTTCGTAGTGGCTTCGACGCCAACGGTAATGTGTTGAATCTGCAACCGGGGCAGGCGTTGAGTTGGGACTTGCGCAATCAGCTACAGGAAGTTAGACCGGTCGAACGTGATACCGGGCCGGACGACAGCGAACGATATATCTACGGTGCCGACGGCATGCGCGTACGCAAGATCCGCTCACTGCAAACCAACGCCCAAACCAACCTCATCGAAACCCTTTACTTGCCAGGCCTGGAAATTCGTACCCACAGTGGCACTGGTGAAGAGTTGCACGTCATTGAAGTCAAAACCGGGCGCGGCAACGTGCGGGTATTGCACTGGGAGGCGGAACGCCCGTCGCAAATCGCCAACAATCAGCAACGCTACAGCCTGACCGATCATCTGGGTTCCAGCACCCTGGAACTGGATCAGCACGCCAACCTCATCACGCAGGAACACTATTATCCGTTCGGCGGTACAGCCTGGTCGAACGGTGATGCCATACAAATCAGTTACAAAGCCGTGTGCTATTCGGGTAAGGAGCGGGATGCGACGGGGCTTTATTATTATGGGTTCAGGTATTACGTGCCGTGGTTGCAGCTGTGGTTGAACCCGGATCCTGCGGAAGGCATTGATGGGCTTAACCGTTTTAGGGGGATGCGCAATAACCTGCTGCGTTATCGGGATATGGATGGTTTGGTCCCTACTGACACTTCATCTGAAACTATGCCAGACAGCATGAATACTCATTCTGTTCAGCCGCCAGTTTCTTTTCCAACCGCGGTAGGGGCGAGCTTGCCGGCACTCGATGATCAAATGATAGGCCACAAAGCTGTACCTATTGAGCAAAATCACAAAAACTCCTTCGAAATCAATAATTTATTTTCAATAAGCAGAAGGAGAGGGAATTATCTCCAAGATCGAAACGCATTAACCTCAAAGGTTAAAGGGATATCTGTTGAGGCTCAGAACAACCTATTAGTAATGGAAGAAAACCGTCAGTTCGCCGGCGTCATGTCCGTAAAAAATCAGAGAGTGGATATTGCAATTTCTTCTCAGCTCGGTGTGCCAGGGTCAGACGTAGAGAGGCCGTTACCTAGAGGAGTTACTTATAAAGTAGGACCCAAAAGCCCAGATTTTTCATTTGCGCTTGATGCGTTGCATTCTGTTGGCAAGAGGGCAGATGGCTCCGAACTTGATTTCACCGGGCATGCAATGATGGTCAAAATGCTGTCGGGGAAAGAAGAGAACTACATTGGGTTCTCAGGTGTAAAACGATCTGATGGAGTCATTCGCTTGAAATGGACGTCAAGAACACTCAACCCTGAACACGCTTCTTTTATTTCGAAGTATCACTTGGGAAATCCTGGTGTAGAGCAGCGTGACTATGTTCTTTCAAAAAAATATCAGGCTATTGTTGTCAGACGCTTCGAAAGGTCTGGTTATACAGTTATCAGCGATTGATCACTCAATTTAACAACCTCGAGTTGATTGTAAAAAAACCCCGACCAACCCACTGCGGATAGGGAACGCAGCGGGCTGGACGAGGGCTTCTTGTGTTACCGGTCAATCACTGCGCGATGGTTTTCACCGACACGCCGCGTTCGATCGGGGTGGAGCGACCGTAGATATCTTCAAACCGCTCGATATCGTCTTCGCCCAAATAGCTGCCCGATTGCACTTCGATGATCTCGAGTGGAATCTTGCCCGGGTTGCGCAGGCGGTGGACCGAAGCAATTGGAATGTAGGTCGACTGGTTTTCACAGAGCAGGAACACGTTTTCGTCGCAGGTCACTTCAGCGGTGCCGCTGACCACGATCCAGTGTTCGGCGCGGTGGTGGTGCATTTGCAGCGACAGGCATGCGCCCGGCTTGACCGAGATGTGCTTGACCTGGAAACGCCCGCCCATGTCCACCGAGTCGTAGGAGCCCCACGGACGATAGACTTCGCAGTGGTTCTGGGTTTCGCTGCGGCCCTGTTCGTTGAGAGTGTTGACCATTTGTTTCACGCCTTGGACCGAGTCCTTGTGGGCGATCATCATGGCGTCCTTGGTTTCGACGACCACGATGTTTTCCAGGCCGATCACCGACACCAGTTTACCGTTGCCGTGGATCATGCAGTTTCTGCTGTCCTGGATAACCACGTCACCTTTGGAGACGTTGCCGTTGGCGTCTTTTTCATTCACTTCCCACAGCGACGCCCAGCACCCGACATCACTCCAGCCGGCGGTCAGCGGCACGACGCAGGCACGCTGGGTTTTTTCCATCACTGCGTAATCGATGGAGTTGTCCGGGCAGCAGGCGAAGGTGGCTTCGTCGAAGGTGATGGTGTCGGCATCTTGCTCGCTGCGCTCAAGGGTCAGCAGGCAGGTGTCGTAGATGTCCGGGTCGTGCTTTTTCAGCTCTTCGAGGAAGCGGCTGGCGCGGAACAGGAACATGCCGCTGTTCCAGAAATAACCGCCGGACTCAACGTATTCGGTGGCGCGTTTGACGTCGGGTTTTTCAACGAAATGCGACACGCGGCTGACGCCTTCGGGCAGCAGCGAATCATTGGTCGACTTGATGTAGCCGTAACCGGTTTCCGGTTTGGTAGCCGGTACGCCGAACAGCACCATTTCGCCGTTTTCGGCAGCGACGGTGGCCAGGGCCAACGCACGTTGCAGGGCTTTCTGGTCTTCCAGCACGTGGTCGGCCGGGAGCACCAGCATCAACTCGTCGCGACCTTCATTGACCAGCATCATCGCGGTCAGGGCTACCGCCGGTGCGGTGTTGCGACCGAACGGTTCCATCAGGATGCGCTGCACTTGCAGCTTACGGGTGCTCAGTTGCTCGTTGACGATAAAGCGGTGGTCCTTGTTACAGACCACGATCGGGGTGTCCATGCCCTCGAACACCAGGCGCTCCAAGGTTTGCTGGAACAGCGTGTGCTCGCCGGTCAAGGCCAGGAACTGTTTGGGGAACTGTTTACGCGAAAGCGGCCAAAGACGTGAGCCGCTACCACCTGACAAGATTACCGGAATCATGTTGTTACTCCTTAAAATCGATTGGTTAGAGCTACTGCGTTCTGTCGTTTCACTCTTGTTCTTATTCCGCATCTGGATTGGCACCTCGGTCCTGGGTGGGAGCGGGCTTGCTCGCGAAAGCGGTGTGTCAGGCAACATCAACGTCGACTGACACGCCCTCTTCGCGAGCAAGCCCGCTCCCACAGGGGAATGGGCCAATCCGAAAAATCTTTAGCGCGTCGAAACCGGGCGTTTTACCCAGACTGGCGACAGGCTGCTGCCGCTGCCGGTGACGTACAGCACGGCCGCTTCACCGCGTTCCAGGGCAACCGGTTTTACGTCGCCGACTTTGGTCGCGCCGTCATACAGGGCCAGGCTGACTTTCACCGGGTTGATTTCACGCTCGCCACGCCCCTTGGCCGCGACCGACGGAACCACTTCAGTCTTGCCGTCGGCGGTTTTCAGGGTCAGGGCCTTGTCGCTCAGGTTCTGCACGCGAACCAGGGATTTTTGCTTGTTCTTGAACGGCGGCTCTTCGATCAGTTGTGGCGCGCCGCTGGCGTTGTTGACCAGGGTGTAATAGTGGTCACCGGCGAGTTTCACCGGCAGGCTCTGACTGCCGACCTTGGCGCTGTAATCGCCGCCCGGCATGAAGCTGAAATCGCTGCTGGCCAGTGGCGCAACATCGTTCAGCGCGGTGGTGCCGACGCTGGCGCTGACCTCCGCGTTACTGGCGTTGTAGATCCGCACGAAGGTCGAACCTTTCGGTGCGGTCGGGCCGTAGAGTGCGGCGTCGCCAGCGAAGGCGGACATCGACAACACGCTCATGCCAGCGACGAGAGCAAAGGTCTTGGCGAGACGGCGAGGAGTAGTAGTGAAAGTCATGGGTGTACCTCTCTTTCAGTTTTGCGCCCGGTCGGGCGTCTCGGATTTAGTGGTTGCAGCTACGTTTTGTTGGCGAACGCCGGCTTCTTTAAGCTCTGCGACCCACTGCGGGTCGGCGTCACCGATTTCGTTGTTCACAGGCAGATAACGTTCAGGAAACTCCCAGATCAGCACCTGTGGCGGGCTGTTCTTGAAAGCATCGCTTTCCAGGTAGGTGAGCATCGGCAGGATCGGGCCGTGGCCGTCTTCGGAGTAATTGACCACGTCGCTGTGCAGCGCTTGTTTCAGCGCACCGACGAAGTTCCAGTTCGGGTTGGCGCTGTAGCTGGTGCCGATCAGGGCCACCGGCACTTCGTTGTTGGCGAACAGGGCGTCATCACCGGCAGGCGGGTTGTCAGCGGCCACGGTGTTGCGCTTCTGCAACGGCTCGGTGGCCGGCATCAGGTTTTCGAACAGCGGGTCCAGCGGCAGGAACAGTCGCAGGTCGCCTTTGTGGGTGACTTTTTCTGCAGGTGTGGTGACGAACTTTTGCGGTTCGCCGCTGAGCGGGGTTTTCGCGGAAATAGTCTTGGCCAGGGTTTCGGCGGCGATTTGCGCGCCTTCCGGGGTCCAGTGAGTGTCGGTGCGCAGGAACACTTGCTGACCGCTTTGCTTGGCCTGTTGGAACGGGCCGAGCAGGTCGGGGGCGAGGATCTTGTCGGCCGCCACACGCGCATGGAAGTCCTGGTAGAGATTGGCGTGGATGCTCGCCGGTTTCACTTCACCCAGGTGTTCCGGGTACAGGCGAACCTTGGCCGGGACAATCGCCATCACCAGTTTTATGCCTTTGGCTTTCAGGGTTTGGCGCACGCCTTCGACCAGCGCGTAGTTGCCTTGCAGGTTCAGCTCTTCGTTGACGATCGGGTTGAACTCTTCATCGCTGTACAACCATTGATCGCGACCGAGCACCACGCCCGGACGACCTTCATTGAACAGTTTGAAATCCAGCGCAGCCCAGAGGTTGGTGCCCAGGCGCTTGATCGGGAACTCGGCGTCGTAGTGCGTCTCCACGGCTTTGGTCCAGCGACCGTTGAGCACCGTGGTTTCGGCACTTGTGTTGAAGCCGAAGAAGCTGCGCGTCGACCAAACGCCCAAGGCGAACAGCGTCAACAGGAACAGGGCGATGTAGAGGATGCGTAATGAGCGGGTCATGGTCAGATCCCTCAGAACTGGAAGTAAAGGAACGGCGAGAAGCTTTGCGCCGAGAGTTTGAAAATCGAGGCGATGAACAACACCAGTACCAGCGTGCGCATCACGTAGCGCGACCAGTCAGCGGTCCAGTAAGCCGGTTGCACGGTGGCTTCAACGCCGACGGTGTAGCCCGGTTCGTGGATGCTGGCCGGGTTGTCGCCCGGTACGGCTTTGATCATTCCAGGCGTGGCGCTCGCCGGGCCATCGGCCTCGACATTCACGGCAGGCTTGGTCTTTTCCGGCGGACGATTGGTGTAGAAGTCACGAATGCCGAAGAACGCCAGGGTCATGTAAGCCACGATCAGCGTCGCGACTTGCAGGCCGGTGAGGCTGGCCTGGTTGAGTTCCGACAGTGACCATTCGCCGAAGCTGAACATCGCGCCGTACATGCGACCGGCGACGTGCAGGTTTTCCGAGCGGAAGATCACCCAGCCCATCACCACCAGCAGGAAAGTCAGCGCCCAGCGGATCGGGTTGATGCTGCGCGGCGAGGTGTTCAGGCCCAGGGCCTTTTCAATCGCCAGCCACATGCCGTGCCAGGCACCCCAGACGATGTAGGTGATGTTCGCGCCGTGCCACAGACCACCGAGGAGCATGGTCAGGAACAGGTTGCGATAGGTCATCAACGTACCTTTACGGTTACCGCCGAGGGTGATGTACAAGTAGTCACGCAGCCAGGTGGACAGGCTGATGTGCCAGCGCCGCCAGAACTCGGTGATCGACTGGCTGATGTATGGCTGCTTGAAGTTTTCCATGAAGCGGAAACCCATCATCAAGCCCAGGCCGATGGCCATGTCGCTGTAGCCGGAGAAGTCGAAATACAGTTGCGCGGTGTAGGCCAGGGCGCCGAGCCAGGCATCACCCGTGGTCGGGGCTTGCAAGGCGAAGCAATGGTCGGCCACCACCGCGAGGGTGTCGGCGATAAAGACCTTCTTGATGAAACCCTGCATGAACCGCGTGCAGCCCTCGGAGAACTTGTCGAGGGTGTGGGTGCGGTTGTTGAACTGGTCGGCGAGGTCGCGGAAACGCAACACCGGGCCGGCAATCAAGTGCGGGAAGATCGCCACGAACGCCGCGAAGTCGATCAGGTTACGGGTCGCCGGGGTGTCACCACGGTAGACGTCGATGATGTAGCTGATGGACTCGAAGATGTAGAACGAGATCCCGATCGGCAACAGCACGTGGGTCAGGATGAACGGCGATAGCCCAACCGAGGTCATCATCGCGTTGATGCTGTCGACGCCGAAGTTGGCGTACTTGAAGTAGCCAAGAATGCACAAGTCGACGGCCACGCCCAGGAGCAACCAGCGCTGGGCCGGTTTGGTCCGCACGCCAGCGGCACCGACCTTGAGGCCGATCCAGTAATTCCATAGCGTGACGGCGGCGAACAACGCGAGGAAGTCCACGCGCCACCAGGCATAGAACACGTAGCTGGCGATCAGCAGCAGCAAGTTGCGATAGCGAATCCCGCTTAGGTAGTACAAGCCGAGAAAGATCGGCAAGAACAAAAACAGGAACACATTGGACGAAAATACCATCCCGATCTCTCCATGTTTAAGCAACAGTCAAGGGCCAACGGCCCCCCCAAACCCCCCACCAAAAGCCGGGGGACACATCACACAAAAAACTGGGCCTCACACTTACCCTGTGGCGAGGCGGCTTGCCCCCGTTCGGCTGCGAAGCAGTCGTAAACCGGTCAACGCGTTTTGCCTGTTTCACCGCGTTGTCGGGTTTTGGGGGCGCTGCGCACCCCAACGGGGGCAAGCCCCCTCGCCACAGTGGATAGTGCTAAGGCTTATGAGCCCTTGTTACCTTTTTCATTGGCCGGGTCGTAGACCTTGGTCAAATCCCCACCCAAACGGAACGTCTTGAACGGCTGCATCTTGTGCTTCTGTGCCAGCACATCCGGCGAGCAGGTGTAGAGCGAGCAGAACGGTTCGAGCCAGGCGAATTTCGAGTCGACCTTGAGGTCTTTCATGTCCTGTTCCTTGCCGTTCTTTTTCTCGAACTCTTGCGGATCTTTCACACCGGAAAGCACGCGATCCCCCAGGCGTTTAAGCGCGCCGTTGTTTTCCTGACGCAAATCCACCCCGTTGACCAAGGCAAAACTGGCGATCATCGACAGCGGCGGCAGGGCGTAGTTGTGATAGGAGAGGGCGCGTTGCTGGCGCTTGAGTTCGTTCGGCAGGAAGCCATCGGCGTCGATCTGATTGGCGCCGATTTTGTATTCCTTCACCGACCAGTCGAACAGGTCGCGGCGGTTGGTGGCGATGGACGTTGCCATCACCGACCAGGCGGACCAGTACGAATGGTTGTTGGTTTTGTCGAGCGGCAGGTTGTCCCAATCGATGACCACCTGGTCGGCCATTTTGCTGAACCAGGCTTCGATCAACTGCGACTCTTGCTGGTGGTTGGCCAACGGATGCGAGTCGGAGAACTTCAGGCGAATGTACGAAGAGGCCATGCTGCCCAACGCCCATTTGCGCATCGACTTGCCGGTGTGGTTGAAGTCCTTGGACATCAACGCATCAGCCTTGGCCCAGGCGGTCAACCAGTTGAGCGTGCACTCGAGTTGTTCCGGGCGACCGTCACGCATGAACTGCATCACGCGCTTGCTGGTGCCGCGTTCCAGTTTGGTGATGTCGGACGTGGTGTCACGGAAGGCTTTTTCCGACTGCACGTTCAGGGTCGAACGGGCCTTGTCGGAACCTTCGTATTTGCTGCGAAATTGCAGCGGGCCGGTGTACGGCGTCGGCATCGGATCGCAGCCTTCGCTGTTGTCGCCGGTCTTCATCTTTTCAATCGGCGCGAAGTAACCCTGTGGCGGGCGCAATGGCGCGGCGGCCTGGGTGGCGCCGGCGAACATCGCCAGTGTCAGCAGGGATGGGGCGAGTAACTTTTTCAGCATTCGGGTTTGCATGCATGTCATAAGAGGTAGCCTCATTGTCCGGCTTGAGCGGTGTGTTGCTCAGCGCCAGGGAACACGTTGCGTTTGCAGATTTTCGCTTCGACTTTTTGCGGCGCGGCACCCGGTTCTTCAGGGCCTTGGACTTCGACGGCCAGCAAGTTCTGCGTGGCCCAGTCTTCGTCGGTGCGCAACTCAAAGGCGAAACGCCCGTCAGTGTCGGAGGTTTCCGGTTTTTCGATTTTGATGTCCTCGTGGCGACCGTTCATGTACCAGAGGGTGGCGTGCAGGACTTTCACCGACGCGTCGGCAAACTGGATGTCGACCTGATGCCCGCTGTTTTGCAGGTTCAGGTTCTTGCTGTTGACCATCAATTCATTTTTGCCCGGCTTCAGTGTGGTGCTGCCGGTCATCTGGGTTTCCTTGCCTTCGCAACCGTTGTCCAGCAGCGCCATCATCTGGCGGTAGATGGTTTGCTGGTCGAGGCGATAGAGCGGCGAGAATTCCCAGATCAGGATTTTCGGCGGTTTTTTCTGGAACTCTTCGCTGCCCAGGTACTGCAGCATCGAACCTTCCAGACCGCCGCCAGGGAACGCCACGTTGAGGATGTCGGCGCCGATGGCCTCTTCGAGGAAACCGGCGAAGTTGTAGTTCTTGCCACTGTGGCTGGTGCCGACCAGGGTGATCTCCGGATTGCCGGAGTCACCGAACAGATCGCCATCCGCCGCTTCGCCCTTGGGCTCCGTGGTGAACTGATCCATGTACTGGATCGCGTAGCTGGTGCCACAGAGTTGACCGGCCATGTTGTGCAATGTTCCGGTCTTACCCATGCGACCCGACTTATGGCTCTCGAATTCGCGTTTCGGCACGTCAGCGAAGGCCGGCATTTTCTTGATTTGCTCACCGACGATTTTCGCCGTGCGCTGGGCGCCATACGGCGTCCAGTGTTGGTCGCCGCGGAAGTAGAAATCGTGGGCCGGCAGGGTGTCGGGCAGCGTTTCGTTGGTCAGTGGCGACAGGTCCGGCACGGTATAGCCCATGGCGGCGAAACGGCCGAGCATGGTCTTGTAATTCTTCAGGGCCTTGTCGAAATCGTACTTGGCCTTGTCTTCCGGATTGAGTTTGTTGCGGTTCACCAGGCCTCGGGTCGGCTGGTAGACGACCACCAGTTCCACGCCTTTGCTCTTGAACGCATCGTGCAGTTCTTTCATGCGTTTGTAGCCGGCCGGGGAGGTGTCGAACTCGGTGCGCAAGTCTTCTTGCGTACGGAACAACCAGTCGCCCTGGGCCTGCACCAGCGTGGTGAAGTTCTGCTGATAACGGGTGGTGTAGTTCTTCGCGTCGTGGGCTTCCGGGCACAGGTTGCAGCACGGGTCGGCGGTGAACTTCGGCGCCGTTGCGCTGGCGGCGGCATCGTCGGCACGGGCGCCGGCGCTGGCCGCGAGAATGCCGGCGGTCAGGGCCGACAGGCTGAGTAATTTGATCAAGTGTGGGTGCATAAAATTATCCTCAGTCCCGCATTTCGGTCTGGCGTTCGACAGGGTCGATCAGCACGGCTTTCTGCTGGCGCACCAGCAGGTCGAGAATTTCATCCTGACGGTCGCCAAGAATCCCGTTGAAGCTGATGCCGCTGGATTTGGTCGGCGCGAGCATGGACACGCGATACAACTCGACGCTCAGCGGCGAGTCGATGGACAGCGGTCCACTGCCATTACCGGCCAGTTCGCCGCCGACCACGATCAGCGACACTTGCGCGTCGAACGGGTCGAGCTTGATGTCCCGGTCGGTGTCGCTCAGGTCCTTGATGTGGCCGTAGACACCGGTCAGGCCGTTGGCCAGGGCGAGGTTTTCGTAGAGGCGAATGTTCACGCTGTTACGAATCCGGATGCCGTGGCGCTTGTTGCTGATCACCTTGTTGCCCCACAACAGGTTGTCGCCACTCTCGTAGAGGGTGATGCCGTCGGTGTGGTTCTTGTAGATCTCGTTGTAGGCGATCAGGTTGTTCACGCTGTTACGGTCGATCACCAGCCCCGAAAGGTGGTTGTCGTAGCTGCGGTTGTTGAAGATGAAGCTGTTGTTGACCTCGCGGGAAATGATGATCCCGTGCTTCTTCTTGGTCCCGTGAACGGTGTTGTCGGCAATGATCAAACCGTGGGAACGGTCATGCGGGTCAATGCCGTAGACGATGTTGTCTTTGTAGGTGTTGCCCTTGACCACGAAGTCGCGGGTTTCGTAGCAGTAGAAGCCGTACCACATGTCCGAGAACTCGGAGCCGACGATCCAGCCAGTCGGTTCAGGACGCTTGAGCACCTTGGCCATGTTCGGCGTGTATTGGGAAATACTCACGCCGTAGGACTTACTGTTGGCGTAGCCGAAACTGGCGATCTTGCTGTTGGCGATGTAGGTTTCGGTGCCGCCCCAGGACAGCAGGAACGGACGGAATTCCTTCGGCGTCTTGAACAGCGCCGGGCCATTGTTTTTCTCGCTCCACCCAGTGATTTTGGTATCACGCACAAACAACTGGCCGTCGTTGACCAGAAACGAACCGGCCTCTTGGGACAGGCGCAATTCCTGGGTTTGTTTATCGATTTCGAGGATGCCCTTGCGGCCGACCACGATCGGCAACTTCGCCAGGAACACACCCGGCGAGGTTTCGCTGAAATACTTCGGCTCTTTCTTGGCCAGGTCCTTGAGGTTCATGTAACCGTCGTCGACGAAGATCGCCTGCGGGATGCCGTGCTGACGCACCACCCACTCGGCCATCTTGTTGTCGCCGCCGATGAAGTCCTTCAAGGCGTCTTCTTGCATCATCCGGCGCACGCTGATCTTGCCCGGTTTGGTGCGGACGATTTTTGCGGCAATGGCCTCCGCGGTGTAGCCGGACAGGTCTGGCAGTTTCGGTGCGGCCAGGTCCAGCGGCGCGGTCGGTGCGCTGCTGACGGTGTAGGTCTTGGCTTGCTGCAAGCCCTTGGCCAGGGTCGCCGGTTGGCCTTTTTGCACAGGCGCAGTCGGTTCCGCATTGGCGAAGGCCACCGAGCTGGCCAGCAACATCGCGCCGGCCAGCAAGGTGATCGAGCCTCTCTTCGGATGGGTCATGTCGGGGACTCCCTTCGCGGTTCGCATCAGAAGCGCCAGATCACGTCGATGAACGCGCGGTGCATGTACGAATCAACTTGTTTGCCATAGGCATCGCCGGGCTTGAACACGCCGCCGCGGAAACGCACCAGGGCCGAAGGCTCATCGATCGACTGGCTCAAAGCGGCGGGCAACAGCCCTTGCTTGAAGTACTTGGTGACCACCAGGTCCATTTCCTGACCGAGGTCTTTGTTGCCATCTTCCAAGGGCAGCGAGGTGCTGGAGAGGATCGCTCCGGTGGCGTCGTCGGTGTTGTTCTGGACGGCGTTGATGCCGTTGCTGCCCACCGGTTTGTTGCCGTCCACGCGCCAGAATTTGTGGTAGATCAGGCTGGCGTCGTATTCGTCGTTGAGCATCCACGAGCCGAACAGGGTCGCGGTTTGCATGTTGTTCATTTCGCCACGGAAGGCTTCGCCGAAACGGTGAACCCGCGAGCGAGTACCGGTGTAGTTCGAGCGGTTGCTTTCCAGGCCGTTCTGTTCGTAATCGGCGCTGGCGCGGGCATACGCTGCACCGACTTGCCATTGCGGATCGAGGCGCAGGCGCACGCCGATATCGGTGGCCCAGCCATTGAGGTCTTCACCACGCTTGGCTTCGGCCGGGCGGGTGCCATCGGCGTTGAGCGCGTTGACCGTGTCGGTGTCGCCGCTCATGCCGGTGATGCTGACCCAGTAATTAACCGTATTGGTGTTGCGCCAGTTGTAGGCGTCGCTGTCGGCGGTGAGGCCAAGCCAGGTGAGGTCGCCGTTCTGTTTCTTGTCCAGCGAGTCGCCGGCTACGCCCGGTTCCGGGTAGTCGAGCTTGCCGTCATCGTGGGTGTGATGACCGCGAATGCCGACCCAGTTGCCCGGCGTCCACTGGTACGCCGCATCGGCGTAGGTGTGCAGGCGATCCTTGTCTTTTGGTGCCAGCTCTTTCAAGTCGGTGCGGTATTCGCTGAAGCGTTCGGCGACACCGGCGTTGGCGCGCAACAGGGTGGTGTCGAAGGTCCAGTTCAGGGCTTCGATGTTGGTGTCGCGCCATTGGCCGTCGTCATTGCGCAGGCGTTGGCGACCGAACTTGAGCATCTCGCCGGGGTAAGGCGTGAGGCCGCTGTAGCCGACCCAGAACTCGCGCATGGCCAGGTAGTTTCTCTTCGACGTGCGATCACCGCTGTTGGTGGTCTGGTTGACGTCGTCGGCCTGTTGCAGGGTGTCGGTTTCGATGATGTAGGTGGACGTCACGGCTTGACCCATGGCGTAGGCGCTCCACGCACCGCGTTCACCGTAGACCCATGGACGCAGGTCGAGGCCGATGCCATTGACGTCGCCGCCGGGCGCGGTGCCGAGGTCGGCGTCATCTTCGGACTGGCCGGTGATCTTCACTTCCAGGCCGTAGTTCTTGGCTTCGGTCATGGCTGCCAGGGTCGGACACGACCACAGCAGGGCGAATGTCAGGCCAATACCGGCCTGTACAAATGGATTCAACTTCATAGGGATTCCTCGCCGTCTTCTTCTTGCAGGGCATGCAAATCCAGCTTGTTCTGGCTCGAGGCACCCCGAACGGCCTGTTCTTGTTTCAACAGGCGTTGGGCCTCGGCGAGCTGGGCAGGCGGCAGTTGGGCTTCTAATGTTGTCGCGAGCTCATTGGCTTGCGGGGTGTCCTGAGCCTTGGCCAACTGGCTGAAGACGTAAGCGTTGAGCGGGTTGGGCTTGGTGCCCTTGCCTTGGGAAAACAGTTGGGCGATGGCGAAGTCGGCGCTGTTCTGGCCGTTGCGCGCAGCGGTCAGCAGGTGGTCCAGGGCTTTCTGCGAATAGACTTTGCCCAGGTAACCACGGCGGTAAATCTGGCCGAGGTAGTAATCGGCGGCGACTTCGCGGCCGACGGCTTTCTGGAAATGTTCTTCGGCGACCTTGGCGTCCGCCGGCACCCATTTGCCTTCGTAGTAGAGCTTGCCCAGCAACAGTTCGGCGCGGGGTTGATCCGCCGCGCGACCGTTGTCCAGGTACTTCATCATCGTGTCGATGTCACCGAGTTCCGGGAAGTCGTAGAGCAACTGCGCCAGGCTGACCCAGGACGCGGGGTAGCCAGGCGCGATGCCTTCGAGCAACGACTGCGCGGTTTTCTCGTAGGTCTTGCCGAGGGTCGCATCGCCCAGTACGCGGGCCACGCTGTCCACTCGCTGAGCGGAAACCGTGCCACGCGCATGAGCGGCTTGCATCTGCTTGATCAGCTCGGCTTGTTTCTCTGGCTCGGCTTTTTTCTGATAAACCGTGGCCAGTTCGACGTAGCAGACATCGGTGGTGTTCAACGCGGCTTTGCAGATGGATTCGACTTCATCCAGGTGCTGGTCGTAAGTGCCTTGGGTGCGATAGAGCAGCACCTGGGCCAGGCCCGCTTCCGGTTTGCCTTCGGCGCGCCACTTGCTGATTTGCTGCTGGGCGTTGATGTTCGGGAAACTGTGGGGATATTGCAGGTACAACATCGCCAGCGGGATCAGGGTGTTGCCTTCGCCATTGGCCGAGGCTTTTTTCAACAGGCCTTCGGCTTCGTGCTGTTCGGCTTCGGTCGAGCCGGGCTTGGCCACCAGCAGACGACCCAGGCGAGCCTGGGCGCGGGGCGAGGTGTCGGCCGCGGCGCGGTAA